>Ga0074045_10000068_pt1 | contig 83779 bp, 70 predicted proteins | sample BogForMeECP23OM2_FD_94442 | JGI IMG/M metagenome (GOLD analysis project Ga0074045, IMG submission 94442) | Bog forest soil microbial communities from Calvert Island, British Columbia, Canada - Bog Forest MetaG ECP23OM2 | ecosystem: Environmental > Terrestrial > Soil > Wetlands ... | reverse complement strand
GACCCCCTGCTTGCAAAGCAGGTGCTCTCCCAGCTGAGCTACACGCCCATACCATACCTAAATCAGTTTAAAACACTTTCGAGTTCACCGCATCACCGATCGCTTATTCCCCTGCCAGAAGTGCCTGGAAATGGCCCTTTTGGGGGGATATTTGGCAGGGCAGCGCGCTCTTTTTCAATAGCCAAGGTTGCTGGTAGGCGAACCAACGCCACTATTTCCGCGCCAGTGCCTCGGCAGGTTGCGCCGCGGATACTGAAACCAGCGCGGCATCCACCACGGCCAACGCTTCTTCCACAATGTCCAGCCCGTGACGAAGCTCTTCTTCGTTGATGATGAGCGGCGGGCAAACCCACAGCATGTTGAAGCGGCTGAAGGCGTAGAGATGCTTGCTCTTCAAGTGGGCTGCGAGCTTGCTCATCTCTGGGCTGTTCCCATTGAACGGGGCCAGTGGCTCGCGCGTCGCCTTGTCTTTCACGAGTTCCAGCACGCTGAAGAGACCTTTGTAGCGCACATCCCCGACGCAGCGATTTTTTTGCCTCATGGCTTCAAGGCGCGCAGCCAGATAGCGGCCCTGCCGCTCGACGTTGCCAAAAATATTTTCTTCTTCGTACAGCTGCAGATTGGCGACAGCAGCAGCGCAACATACCGGGTGGCCGCTGTATGTTAGTCCGCCCCACAGCATGTTGGTTTCAAAATGTTTGGCAATCGCATCGGAGACGATCACGGCGCCCAGGGGTAGATAGCCGCTGGTCAAGCCTTTCGCGCAGCTCACGATATCCGGGCGAATGCCGTAGTGTTGTGTGGCCAGCCATTTTCCAGTGCGGCCGAACCCGCTCATGACCTCGTCATCAATCAACAGAATGCCGTATTTGTCGCAGAGCGCGCGAAGCTTCGGATAGTAATCGTCCGGAGGAACAAGCAAGCCGTTGGAGCCAGTGATGCCTTCCACCAGAATGGCCGCAATCGTGTCCGGGCCTTCCATCTGGATGACTTCCTCAATATGCGAAACGCATTCGCGGTGGCACGTTTCCACCTTTTGCCCGAACGGGCAGCGATAACAATAGGGATCGAATACACGAACGATGCCCGGAATGCCCGGCTCCACGGGCCACCGCCGCGGGTCGCCGGAAGCCGTCATCGAACCCATCGTGGCGCCGTGATAAGAGCGGTAGCGCGTGATGATTTTGTCGCGGCCGGTGAAGAGCTTCGCCATTTTCATGGCATTTTCGTTGGCCTCAGCCCCGCCCAATGTGAAGAAAGCTTTCGCAAGGCCAGTGACTTCGGCAAGTTTTTTGCCGAGCAGGCCGCGGGGCTCCGTGGCGAAGCTGGGGCCCGCGAAACACAGTTCATCCACCTGCTTCTTAATGGCTTCCAACATTTTGGGGTGCTGGTGGCCGACGTTCAGGTTGATAAGTTGCGAGCTGAAATCCAGCCAGCGATTGTCATCACCGTCCCAAAACCAGACGCCCTGCCCGCGTTTCATGTGAATGGGATTCGATGCGCCCTGCACGGACCAGGAGAACATCGTGTAGTCGCGATTTTCCTGCACTACTTTGCGGGAATGAGAATCCATGGGTTGCCTTTCCTTCCTTGAAATCTTCCGAGCCTTAGCGCTGCTTCAGAATCCAGTCCATTGTTTTGGAAGCCAGGTGGTCGAGCGCCGCGACCGACATTTCCAGATGCTCTTCCCTGGTGTCTTCAATTTTATTATGGCTGATGCCTTTCAGCGATTGCACAAACATCATAACCGTGGGGATTCCCGCGCGCGAAACTTCGGCCGCATCGTGCAGCGGGCCCGAAGGCAAGCGATGTGAAGTGCCCGATGTCTCCCGGACGGCTTGCTCGCACAGATCCAGCAAGTGCGGATGGAATGGCACGGGCTCGATATTCCAAAGGCGTGACCAATTCACCGTGCAATTCTCTTCGGTGGCAAAGCGCTCGCTGGCTTCCTGGGCTTCGCCGTACATCTGAGCAAGAACCCCAGCGTCCAGATCGCGCTGGTCCAGGGTGACTTCGCAACGCCCAACGACCGCCGTCACGATTCCCGGAAATGTTTTCACGCTGCCCACGGTGCAGACGGCGTCCTGGTGTTTTTTGGCGATGGCGCGGATTTCGAGAGCCAATTTTGCGGCGGCAGCAAGCGCATCGCGCCGCGCGTTCATGGGAGTCGAACCGGAGTGCGCCTCCTGCCCATAAAAGGTGATGATGTGGCGCTCCACGCCCTTCGTGCCCAGCACCACGCCGAGCGGCAAACCCATGCGCTCCAGCACAGGTCCTTGCTCGATGTGCAATTCCAGGTAAGCTGCGGCGTTCTTTTGTTCTTTCGCGGCATCGGGGAATTTGTCGATCTCAACGCCGCAACGCCGCAACGCGTCTTCCAATTTCACGCCACCGCGATCCGTGCGGCTGCGATCCGCTTCAATGGAATGTGTTCCCGCGAACGCCGAGGAGCCCAGCAAGCTGCGGCCAAAGCGCGCTCCCTCTTCATCGGCCCAATCCACCAGGCGTACCGTGACGGGAGGCCGGCCATGGAACTCGTCGGCGATTCGACGCAACACTTCGAGGCCCGCGAGCACGTCCAGCGCGCCATCGAGCCAGCCGCCGTTGGGCACGGAATCGAGATGCCCGCCGATCAGCAGACATTTCTCAGATGCGCCGGGCAGAGTGACCCAGTTATTGCCAGCCGCGTCGTAGTGATGTTCAACCGGAAGTCCTTTCACCTTCGCGGCGAACCATTCGCGCGCCTTTAGCCAAGTGTCCGTCCAGGCCACGCGCTGTGCGCCGTTTTCGTCACCTGTCAGGGCGCGAAGCTCCTTCAGTTCGGCAACTGTGCGTTTAGGATTCAGGCTCATAATGACTCGCTTAGAAATGAGACGGCTCGCGCTTCAGCATCTTGCCGCGGCCGCGTTCGCCAATAAATTTGCCATCGCGAACCTGGACTTTGCCGCGCACGGTCACAACCGATGGGCGGCCTTCGATCTCCATTCCTTCGAAGCCATTGTAATCGTTGTTCACATGCTGCGATTCCGCGGAGATCGTGCCACGGTAATTCGTGTCGTACACCACCAGGTCCGCATCGCTACCCACGGCGATGGTACCCTTGCGTGGGAAAAGCCCAAAGAGTTTCGCGGCGCGTGTACTGGCGGCATCCACGAAGCGATCCAAATCCAGCCGGCCGCGCTTCACTCCCTGCGTGTACAGGAGGTTCACGCGATCTTCGATTCCCGGTATGCCATTGGGAATATTGACGAAGGAATCTTTGCCCAGGAGTTTCTGCTCCGTGTCGAACGGGCAGTGATCCGTTCCCACCGCATCAATCGAGCCCAGCGCCAGCGCATTCCACAGCGCAGCTTGATTGTGCTTCGCGCGCAAGGGCGGAGACATCACGTGCTTCATCCCTTCGACCCCGGGTCTCTCCGCGTACGATTTGTCGAGCAGGAGGTGCGGCAGCACCGACTCCACATAAATCTTCACGCCACGCGCTTTCGCAGCCAGCGCAACCTGCAACGCCTTCTCGCACGACAAATGCACTACGTAGCCGGTTGCCGCCGTGTTTTCCAGAAACGTTGCGAATCGCCCCGTGCCTTCGGCCTCCACCGATTCCGGGCGGCTGGGCTCATGCCATTCGGGCCCGGTCTTTCCTTCCGCAAGCAACTTCAACTGCAAACGCGCTACGAGTTCGGCGTTCTCGCAGTGTGCCGTGACAATCACGCCGAGGCGTTTGGCGAGTTCCAGCGCCTGGTACATTTCGCCGTCGTCAACCCCGAAAAAGTTCTTGTACGCGAGAAAGATTTTGAACGATGCCGTACCGTCGTCAACAATCTGGCGCAACTGCGATTCCGTTTCTTTCGCAAACTTGGTCACCGACATGTGGAAGGCGTAGTCGCAGGCGCTCTTCCCGTCGGCCTTCGATTTCCAAAGCTGATAGCCTTCCAGCGCATCGTCATTACGGTTGGGGCAGCACATTTCGATGTAGGTCGTCGTTCCGCCAATGAGCGCCGCAATGCTGCCAGTTTCATGCGTGTCTTTGGCAAACGTCGCCATGAACGGAAGGTAAATGTGCACGTGAGGATCGATGAAGCCCGGAAAGACAAGCTTGCCGGTAGCATCGATGATTTCCGCGCCTGACGGAACCGCCAGATTCTCGCCGATGCGTGTGATGGTTTCATTCTCGACGAAGATATCCGCACGGACGCGCGAGTCCACCGTCACAATTTCGCCATTTCGGATCAGCAAGGCCATGTTTCACTCCCGCTACGCGTCACATACTCCTCAGTGAATATGGATGCCCATCTTCTCGCGATATGACTTCATCTTCTCCCAGTCCTCGGTTACTTCGCGCTGCGACTCGGAGATTTGCGCCCAGGTCACCGGCTGTCGCCCGGACGGTTCTTCGATCATACGAATGCAATCTTCCACGGGGCAAACGTTATAGCAGAGCCGGCAGCCAACACAATCCTCTTCGCGCACCTCAACGCTGGGGCGCGTGTTCACGGCTTCCTCCCGTCCATTCGCCCGAATGTCGTACGACCCCGGCTGTACAACGCGCCCATCCTTGTCCTTCAGGTCAATGCACTGGTGGGCCGTATCGTTGCAGGCGACGTAGCAAAGATTGCAGCGGATACACTTCTGCTGGTCAATGCGCGCGACGGCCCGAAATGACAAATCGAAATTGTTGAAATCGGAGACGCGGTGCAAGCTGCGGCCGGTCACATCGGAAATCTTCGCAAAGCCTTTTTCATCCATCCAGTTGGACAGACCGTCGCACAGGTCCTCCACGATCCGGAAACCGTAATGCATCACCGCGGTGCAAACCTGCAGGTTGCTGGCGCCAAGCAACAGAAATTCCGCCGCGTCGCGCCAGGTGGAGATTCCGCCCATCCCCGAAATCGGCAGCTTGGAGCCGCTCACCACCGGGTCTTTTCCCAGCGCCGCCAACATATTCAGCGCGATAGGCTTCACGGCAGGCCCGGCATAACCGCCATGGCCGCCCTTGCCACCGATATTCGGCGTGATTTCAAGCGTATCGAGATCCACGCCGATGATGGAATTCAGTGTATTGATAAGCGAAATCGCACTCGCCCCGGCCGTCACCGCCGCACGCGCCGGCATCACGATATCCGAAATATTTGGCGTAAGCTTCACGATGATGGGAATCCTGGCCACTTCCATCACCCAGCGCGTGATCTGTTCGCAGTATTCCGGCACCTGCCCGACGGCGCTGCCCATGCCGCGCTCGCTCATCCCGTGCGGACAGCCGTAATTCAATTCGATCCCATCCGCGCCGGTGTCCTGAATGCGGTGAATGATGTCGTGCCACGTTTCCGGCTTGGATTCCACCATTGCGGAGACGACCACGGCACGGTCTGGCCACGCGCGTTTTACTTCGGCAATTTCGCGAAGATTCACTTCCAGCGGCCGGTCAGAGATAAGCTCAACGTTATTAATCGCCAGCATTTTCTGGCCGCCGTAATGCCACGCGCCGTAACGGTTGGAAACATTCAGCACCGGAGCGCCAATGGTCTTCCATACGGCGCCGCCCCACCCTGCTTCAAACGCGCGATGCACCTGCAAACCGGAATTGCTGGGTGGTGCAGAAGCCAGCCAAAACGGATTCGGCGAATGGATGCCCGCAAAGTTGATACTCAAGTCAGCCATGTGCCACCAGCCTTTCATGAATCGAGCGCGCGGCAAGTTTGCCGTCTTGCACGGCCATCACGGTGGAAGCCGCGCCGCGTGCGCGGATGCAATCGCCCCCGGCATAGACGCCCGGCAAACTCGTCTCGAAATTTGCGTCCACCTGGATGAATCCTTTTTCGGTTTTGAGTCTCAGAAGGGACGCGATGGACGGTTTTTCTTGCCCGGTGGCCTTCACGATCTGGTCCGCGGGCAGAACAAATTCCGAACCTGCCACCGGCTGCGGCGACGGGCGTCCGGAGGCATCCGCCGGCCCCAAACTCATGCGCAAGCACTCGAGTGCTTTCACCGCTCCGTTTTCCAAATGCACGCGCACGGGCTGCGTCAAGAACGAAAAGCGCACGCCTTCCCGCTTGATGAAATCGTACTCATGGGCGTACGCGGTCATTTCCTTTTCCGAGCGGCGATAGACCATCGTGACTTGGCTTGCGCCAAGCCGCTTGGCGATCGTGGCGCAATCGATCGCCGTATTGCCCGCCCCGATGACCACGACGTTGCGGCCAATCACAAGGTTGGGAGCGTCCAATTTGCTTTGCTCGATGTAATCCAATCCATCGACAATGTGTTCTTCGCCGGGAATTCCCAAGGTCGTTGTGATACCCAGACCCACGCTAAGAAACACGGCGCCAAAGTTTGCATCCAGGTCGGCCAAAGTGAAATCCGTGCCGAGTCCCTTGCCCGTTTCCACCTTCACGCCGAGCTTCTGGATCATGGCAACTTCCTCGAGCGCCACTCCGACAGGCTCGCGTAGGCCGATAATCCCATACGTCGAAAGACCGCCTGCCAAGTCGCGTTTTTCAAATAGCGTCACGCCGTACCCGCGCTTCGCGAGTTCGCCCGCGCAGGAAAGGCCCGCGGGTCCGGCGCCAATGACGGCCACTTTCTTGCCAATCGTCTTCGCGGGCGGAAATAAGTCCAGGCCCCTTCCGTAAGCAAAATCCATGGCATAGCGTTGCAGCCGCCCGATGGCAATCGGCTTGTGCTCAGCGCCAAGCACGCACGCGCCTTCGCACAATTCCTGTACCGGGCAAACGCGCGCGCAAGTGGCGCCAAGCAAATTGGATTCCAGGATAGTGCGCGCGGAGCCTCGCAAATTTTGCGTGGCAATTTTCTTGATGAACCGGGGTATATCAATGTGCGTTGGGCAGGCGTGCGTGCAGGGCGCGTCGTAGCACATCAGACATCGCGCGGTTTCCATGGCGGCTTCGTTGCGCGTTAGCGGAGGCAAAAGTTCCTCAAGCGCATTCGCGCGGGCCGTTGCTTGCTGAATATCCGCCAACCCTGCCTCCTGATCCTAAACTCCCTCGTCCGAGACAACTTGCGGAATGAAGAGAGCCTAATTTAGTAGTTCCCCAGGGAGAACCTATTTCATCACGATGGGTTGCTTCTGCATCAACACAAAATACAAGCCGCCGGAAACGATAAAACCCACAAACCAGGTGTAGTGATAGAGCCAGTGCACGGCAGGTGCCGCCAGGCCGATCAACGCGATCACCACACCCACGGCCAGGGCCCCTATGGCCCTGGGATTAAATCCGCGCCAATACTCATACACGCTTCCGCGGCGATACAAATCCTCCACGACGAGCCGGCGGCGCCGCACCACGTAGTAATCGCAAATCATAATCCCCGCAATCGGCCCCAAAAATGCCGAATATCCTACCAACCAGCCGAAAATATACGAATTGAAATTACTCAGCAATTTCCACGGCATCATCAATATGCCCACGACGCCGGTGATGAGGCCGCCCGTCCGGAAAGAAATAAGACTCGGCCGCAAATTGGAAAAATCATTTGATGGCGACACCACGTTGGCGGCGACGTTGGTATTCAGCGTTGCCAGAAGCAGGGCAACCAACGCGATTAGCGCCACGAGCGGCTGATTGAATCGTCCGAGCAGTACCACGGGGTCCCAGATAGGCTGGCCAAAAATCATCGCGGATGCGGACGTAACCGCGACGCCGATAAACGAATACAACGTCATCGCCGTGGGCAGTCCCAGCGCCTGACCGACCATCTGAGCGCGTTGCGATTTGGCGTAACGCGTAAAGTCTGGAATATTGAGCGCCACCGTGGCCCAAAATCCAACCATCCCGGTCAGCGCTGGAATGAAAAAACGCACGAATTCCGAAGTCGTGTGGAACTTGCTCCGCGTGTGCAGCACAGGGCCAAATCCGCCCGCTCTACGCGTAATCCAAAAAAGAAGAAGCAAGCCCACCACAAGCATGAAGGGTGCGCCGATGCCTTCCAGGAATTTGATCGTTTCAATGCCGCGCCAAATAACCATCAAATTGATCGCCCAGAACACAAAGAAGCAGATCCAGTTGCTCCCGGGAAGATTCGCGGCCGCGGGCCATACAATGCGCAGCATGGAATAAATGGCCTGCCCGCCAATCCATGCCTGGATACCGAACCAGCCGCAAGCCACGAGCGCGCGCAAAACTGCGGGGACGTTCGCGCCGCGCACGCCAAACGAAGCACGAACAAGCACGGGAAAGGGAATACCGTATTGCGTGCCGGCATGCGCGTTCAGCAGCATGGGAACCAGCACGATCAGATTTCCCAGAAGGATGGTCGCTATGGCCTGAATCCAGCTCATGCCGCCGGCAATCAAGCCGGAGGCCAGCATATACGTGGGAATACAAACGCTCATGGCCACCCAGAGCGATGCGTAATTGTAAGTGCCCCAGGAGCGCTTTTCCGCGGGAATGGGCGCCAAATCGGGATTGTAGAGAGACGCGTCAACCTGTATGAGTTCCATCGGCCATCCCTGGAAATCAGATTGAGGCGTCAGACTATAGCATGTGTTCCGGAAATCCAGCTCAGTTGACGGCTGCTCTTCTTCGTCGGCCTATTCTTCGCCGATGTCTTCGTTCCAAACGGCAGGATTCGCTCGGATATAGCCGGCCAGCAGCGAAACGCATTCCTGCGAATCGAGATCGATCACGCGCACTCCCAGGGAACGCAGCCAATCGATTCCACCTTGAAAGTTTCTGCTTTCCCCAACTACCACGGTGCCGAATCCAAACTGGCGCACCAATCCGCTGCAATACCAGCAGGGCGCAAGCGTGGTTACCATGATCAGCTTGCGGTAGTTTTTTTGCCTCCCAGCCTTGCGGAACGCGTCCGTTTCTCCGTGCACGGAGGGATCGCCTTGCTGCACGCGGCGGTTATGCCCGGCGCCAATCAGCTTTCCTGTCGCATCGAAAATAGCCGCCCCGATGGGAATGCCACCTTCCTGTAGACCAAGCCGCGCTTCCGCCAGAGCAACGGCGAGCATGGAATAGTAGTCCGGTGTTGAAGTCATGCTTCCTCCTGACTCAAGCGCGTGAACAGGGCCGCCCCGGCAGTCCGAGAGTTTCCGGTTCCGGCCGCCATCGCGAAAGATCAGTTCCTAGCCTTGGCAGCAAAGGAAACTCAATTGTCATTTCTGCAGGTTCAAATCAAAATTTTAGCGCGCTAATTTCTCATCAGTGATCAAAAAGTCCCTTGTGCCAAATGAGTTGAGCCTATATCGTAACCGCACTTGCTTCTTGACTGAGTCAAGAAAACGAAAAACGGAGCTAAATTCAAAATATGGCGCAAGGGCAGACGGATGCAGCAGGCTATGGATTGCGGCGCGAAGTGCTCTCCCCGATGGAGACCCTGGCACAGTCCGTCTCCACGATTGCCCCGACCACCACACCGGTAGCAACTATTCCCCTGGTCTGCGCGCTCGCCGGCAACGGCACGTGGCTTGCTTATGTCCTCGCGACGGTAGCCATGCTGTTGGTCGCGCTGTGTGTCGGGAAATTTGCTCGCTACTCGGCTTCTCCGGGCTCGTTGTACACCTATGCCTCCATGATCCTCCCGCCCTCGATGGCTGCTATCGCAGCCTGGAGTCTCCTCCTCGCCTATATCGCCACCGGCTCTAGCGTAATTGGGGGCTTCTACCACTACGGAAACTTGTTGCTGCGCGATGCCATTGGCCACGGCACCTCGGCTGCTTTTCTCGCCCTCGTCGTGACGGGCATCTCCATCTGGATTGCCTGGCGCGACGTGAAAATATCGGCGCGGCTGATGTTGTGGATCGAAGCAGTTTCCGTCTCATTCATTCTGATCGTAGTAGTGCTCGTTCTGGCGCGCCATGGCCGGCACTTGGACTGGCAGCAGTTTCACCTGCAGGGCATGAGCGGCAGCGGTCTGCGCCTGGGCCTGGTACTCGCGTTGTTCAGTTTTGCAGGCTTCGAAAGCGCCACCACACTCGGTGCGGAAGCACGCAATCCTTTGCGCACAATTCCCCGCGCAGTGATTCAGAGCGCCCTCCTGGCTGGCGCCATCTTTACCGCTTGCGCTTACGCCGAAGTGCTTGGATTGCGCAGCGTGGGGCAGGATCTGGGCACAAGCCCGGCCCCCATGCGCGTGCTGGCGCAAATTGGAGGCCTTCCCATTCTCGGCCTGCTCATTGATATCGGAGCGTTGGTCAGCATGTTTGCGGGAACGCTCGCTTGTATCACGGCTGCCGCTCGCGTTCTTCTCTTGATGTCACACAACGGGCTTGCGCACGGTTCACTTCAGAAGACGCACGTGCGAAACGAAACACCCAGCCTTGCCATTGTGGTCACCGGAACCGCCGCCGTCCTCCCGGTGGCCATTCTGGCGACTCGCGGCGCCAGCGGCCTCGACGTATACGGCTGGCTGGGCTCGCTCGCGACCTACGGCTTCATCGTGACTTATGCGCTCGTCAGCGCAGCCCTGCCGCGTTACTTGCGGCAACACCGCGCCTACCGACCGGGAGCACAAATCATTCCCTGGCTTGCATGTCTAGCCATGCTGCTCGCACTCGCGGGAAACCTGTATCCTGTTCCGGAAGGGCCGTACGGGAAACTTCCCTATATCTATCTGGCGTATCTTGCCGCGGGGATGTCGTGGTTCTTCTGGAGAGGACGGAATCAGAAGCCAGCCTCGGCTGAAGATTAAACTTGCTCTCCGCATCAAGCCGCGACGGCAGAGGCCGGCTATTCCCAACTCGGCACACTCTGCCCACGCCAGTAAAACTTGCCATCCAGACGTGTAAGAACAAGCGCCATTGTCCAAGAGACCTGTGGAAATCCTAGAATTGCACCTGCTCCTGTGGAAAAACTGTTCAGAAGCCTGAGATTGAAAAAATGAATTGTGGAAAACGAAAGTTTGCGCTTCGATTCCGCAAATAATTGGAATAATTTTCTCGCAATGATTTGTCTGGCAGTAGGGGCCGAGCTGAAGAATACCAATTACATTCGTCAAGCATCGCCTGGTCTACCCAGGGAAGAAGGTAGTGGCGATGCATTTCTGAGAATCTTTGGAGGCATCATAGTAATGACCACGACTACGGGCAGATTTCTTTCTCTCCTGCTTGCATCCTGCCTTTGTTGTTGCCTTTCGCTTCTTCTTGCACCCGATGGGTTTTCACAGCAGACTCTTGGCGGCATCACCGGGACGGTAACAGACTCCTCTGGCGGCGCACTCACAGACTCGGGCGTCACTCTTGTCGCTGACGCCACAAAACTGACGCGCGCGCAGAAAACCAACAGTGTCGGAAGCTACGATTTTGTGAACCTTCCCATCGGTACGTATTCCCTCACCTTCACGCACGATGGTTTTCAAACTCTTAAGATTCCCTCTGTTCAGGTGCAGGCAGATCGCACCGCCACGGTAAACGCCACTTTGAAGGTAGGGCTCGTAGGCACGACTGTGACGGTTGAAGCGTCGCCGCTGATGAACGCCGAAGATACCACCAACGGCTATATCCTTGAGAAGGATCAAATCCAGGACGTTCCCTTGCCTACCGGGAGTTTTACAGGCCTCGCTATTCTTTCGCCGGGCGTCAACTCCGAGTTGCCGAGCGGCACCGGCGCTAACAGCGGACTTGGCAACCAACCCATCTGGGCCAATGGCCAGCGCGATACCAGCAACAGCTTCCTCCTCAACGGCGTGGATGCCAGCAACCTGTTCAACGGCAAAAGCACCAGCCAGGTCGCTTCCGCCCGCGTCGTGAATAACACCGGCGTAAGCGGCGCCGCCAGCACCAGCGCCGCAATCATTCAGAGCACGGCGTCCCCCTATCTGGCTATAGGTCAGGCGCTGCCAACGCCCGCACCGGAATCGATCCAGGAACTCCGCGTCAATACCTCGATGTACGACGCCCAGCAAGGTTCCACCAGCGGCGCGCACATTGACATGAGTACCGCCTCTGGCACCAACGCGCTTCACGGAGGCGCCTATATTCACCGCGGCACCAACGCTCTTAACGCTGCGCCTTACTTTTTCAATGCCGACCCCAATATTCCCGCGGATGAAAAAAATCCCGAGTTACACCGTGTCGAGGCTGGCGGAACTTTGGGCGGCGCGATCATAAAGGACAAGCTTTTCGGCTTCATCAGTTATCAGCAGATTCACAGCTCCGACCAGGAAATCGGGCTCTCTCGCATCACCGTGCCCGCGGGTCTCACGGACGATCGTAGCCCGCAAGCCCTGGCCAATCTTGTCAACACGGCGAACGCGACTTCCTGGTGTCAAAGCCCGCCGTGCCAGAATTTTCCTGCCACGGTCACCCCGGGTGAAATCAGTCCCGTTGCTCTCGCGCTGCTGCAGTACAAGCTGCCAAACGGGCAATACCTGATCCCCTCGGCCGACGGGCAGACGCCGACGGTGAACTTTCCGGAAAATGCGATTGTGCCGGGAACTGCTCTGTTCACGTCAAACCAGGCGGTGGCAGACCTGGATTGGAACGCCACGGCAAAAGATACGGTAGCGCTGAAGTATTACTACCAGCACGATCCCACCGTCGCCCCGTATGCCTACTCCAGCGTTGCTGGCTTCGATCAGCATCTGGATGCAGGCAGCCAGGTCTTCTCCATCAGCAACACGCAAACCCTTCGCCCAAATCTCAGCATCAGCGAAACGTTCGGATTCCTCAGGGAGAAGGTTTACAGCACCATTTCACAACCCTTCGGGCCCTCCTCCATACCATTCGGTTCATCGTCCACAAGCATCGATACATTCGGGTCGAATATTTTCCCTGGCATCACCATCGTGGACCCCTATGGAAACTACGCTGGCTACAATACGGGCTGCGCCAATTCCGACACGAATTGCATCCCTTACGCGAACCCCGTTACCAATGCCGCGCTTACTATTGGTCAGGGCTCGGCTTCCCAAGGGGCCTTTACTGGTGTTTTCCAAAACCGTTTCATGCCTTCGGCCACGGCGATCTGGACAAAGGGCAAGCACACGATCACCTTTGGTGGCAGCTACGCCTACACGCAGTTGAACACGCGCGATGATCGAACCGGCACCGGCAATATCGGTGTCGTCGATTTCTCCCAATTCCTGCTTGGCCAAGTCACTCCCTATACTTCCAACGGCTTCGTGACCACGGCCTACCTGCAGGGGGACGCGAACCGCTACTACCGCGCCGGACAGACGGGGCTCTACATTCAGGACAAATACGCGCTACGCTCCAACCTTAATGTGACTATTGGACTGCGCTACGACTGGAACGGCGGGCTCACGGAAAAGTACGGCCGCATCTACAATTTTGATCCCTCTCTGTACGCCTTTGACGGCAATGAGGTCACTTCCACCGGATTCATCATTGCCGGCAACAACAAGGATTTCCCCAGCAAGGGAGTCAGCAACTCCACTCTCACCGGCCGTCAGTGGGGCATGGCACCGAGACTCGGCATCGCATGGAGTCCGGGCATGTTCCACAGCAAGGTCGTGGTCCGCGCGGGAACCGGCCTGTACTACGACCGCGGTGAACTCTTTTCCTATTTTTCCCCTGGTTTTGCGGCCGGTGTTATCACGGGCGGTCCTTTTGGTGTGAACCAGTCACCGCCGTTCGTGAACTCACAGTTGTGCCAATCGGTTTTGCCGGTCCCCTATCAGGGTTACATTCCGACCTGCGATCCGACGAAGGTTGGCATTGGAAACGGCACCGGTGGTTCGCTGACTTCTCCGTGGGGGGACCAGTTGCAAGCCCCCCCGAGCGGCAATCCTGCGGATATCATCAATTACTTGCCCAACGTGTCTGAAATTGAGGACGGCTCGCAACTCTTCGCCCTTGCCGTTTATGACCGCAAGAACAAGCTGCCCTACACCATCAACAACACCTTAGACATTCAGTGGCAGCCGCGCAACGACCTCTTAATTCAGATCGGCTACGTCGGCAACCTCGGCCGGCACTTGGTCATCCCAGTGCCCTTCAACGAGGCGCAAATCGCTTCGCCCTCTCATCCCATTAACGGGCAAGCGTACAGTTACGGTTACACCCTTCTTGATCCCAGCGGCAATTTCCTAGCTTTGCCTGACGCGAACGGCCAGCCGCAGGGCACGTACATGGCCACGTATGAAGGCGGCAACGTTGATATGCGCGTGCCGTACGTCGGATATTCCTCAGAGTCGTTGAGCTACGAAGCCTCCGGCATTTCCGCCTACAACGCGCTGCAGTCGCATGTCGAGAAACGTTTGAGCCACGGTCTACAGGTTGGCTTCTCCTACACCTACTCCCACGCCACCGACGAGCAGAGCGGCCTCGGCTTGTTCTACAACGGAAACAATCCCACACACCTTCGCGACGCCTATGGAACCTCGGACTTCGACCGTACCCACGTCTTCAACTTTAACTACGTTTACCAATTGCCGAAATTTGCCGCCGATGCCGCCTCCCTCAAGGGACGCTTCACCAACGGTTGGGCCATTGAAGGCGTTGCCATTTATCAGAGCGGCCAGCCCTTCAGCGTCATTGACTACACCGGCGCGGTTGGCAGCCTCTTTTACGGCGTCAACGATGGCATTAACAATCCAATCGTGCCTCTGGCGTCAGGCTGCACCCGGAGCAGTGCCGTGACTGGCAACAGCGGTGCGGTACCCGGACTGCCTGCCCTCAAAGCCTCCTGCTTCACGATTCCCCTCCTGCAGCCCGGTGCTCTGAATGGCGCCATTCCCATGAACGATCCCTACGAAACCAATTTCACCACTGGCGAGCGCAACATCTTCCGGCAATCCTGGCAGAGACGCATGGATGTTTCCTTCGTCAAGGACACCAGCCTTACCGAACGTACCAACCTCAAGTTCAGCTTCGATATCTTCAACGTTACCAATACTCCCAGCTTCGACATTCCCATTGATGACGTCTCGCAAAACCAGTACTACAACGGCTTTCCGCAAACCGGTCCGAACGCGCCGCCTGTCATGCCTACCGGATGCGGCACCGCCAATCAGACGAACGGCTTCTACAACTGCCCGTTTGGCTTGGGCAACGTCAACAAAACCATCGGCAGCGCTCGCCAGATTCAATTGGCTCTGCGCCTCACCTTCTGATACCAGTTCATACTGGACCGGACGGGGTTCCCAATTCTTTTGGGAACCCCTCCTTTATTTAGTGAGGGAAGAGAACAAGCAGGCTTCAGGCCGCTCAGAAAATGCTGGGTGAACTTGGGGCCGGCGCTTCCTTTTTGGCGGCGTCTTCCACTTTTTGCAGAATCTTCTGCAGATCGTTGCGCGAAAAATAGCGCCCGTTCAGAATCACGGCTGCGATTTTTTGTGTGTTGCGGATGTCCTGGAGCGGATTGGCGTCAAGCAGAACCAGGTCGGCAAGCTTGTCTCGCTCGACGGTGCCCAGCTTGTCTTCCATTTGGAAAAATCGCGCTGGATTCAGCGTGGCGGTCTGTAGGGCTTCCAGCGGCGTGAAGCCCGCAGCCACAAAACGCTGCAATTCCTCGTGCAGGCTGAAGCCGGGGAAAATGTATACGCCAGGCGGCGTATCGGTGCCGGCCAGGAACGGCACGCCCGCTTTGTGGAGCAACTGCACCACCTCTAGTTCCTTATCCAGGAAGGCCTTTCGCGTTGCCAAGTCGTCGGTATTGAAATCGCTCTTGACCTGCTCTGTGAATCTCTTCCACGTTTGTTCTTTCCAGTAGGCCGGAACGTATTTCGCCCGCTCATCCTTGGAAAAGTCGGTGACGTCAATCAGATTGCCGCCGCGTTCCCAGACAAGCGTGGGGCATTGCCAGGTTTGATTCTTGGCCAGCAGCGCGGCAAGAGCAGCGGCCCGCGCGGGATCGTAGCTCGCCAGGAACTTCGCTTCGGTTTTCCCTCCCCTCAGAAAATCGTCTTCCAGGGTCGAACTACCCTCAAAAATCCCGATGAGGTGCTCGAAGCTGTGCATCCCCGCATTGGACATTTCGCTTGCGCGCACAGAATCGGGCACATGCCCCTCGAACGGAATTTCCTGAATTTTCGCTTCATCCGCGATGGCGAAGGCGGCGTCGCGGGGAATTAACGATTGCAGCTTGATAAAATCGACGCCGCGGCGCTTCATCTCGTCCACGGCGCGCCGGCCATCGTCCGGCGTGGTGATGGCGATGGAACTCGGGAAGCGCGGCTTGGGCCCATCCAGCATGGGGCCAGAGGTCATGATGCGCGGGCCGATCAGGCGCCCCGATTCCATTTCATTGCGCCAGTTCTGCACGGTTTCAATTTCGCTGCCCATATCGCGCACGCTGGTGACGCCATTGGCCACAAAAAGCGGCAGCGAAATTTCCTGGGCACGTGGAAACCAATCGCCGAATGCCAGATGAACGTGCATGTCCCACAAGCCGGGAATCAGGTAGCCACCCTTGGCATTCACGCTGGGAGCGTTGCGCGGATAACGCGCGCTCCTGCGGGGCCCGGCAGCCACAATGCGATTGCCCTCGATGATGACGACCTGGTCTGGGAGAATCTCGCCCGTGCGCACGTTTACGATGTTCACGTCCGTGATGACCAGCGTTTCTTCCAGGCTCCAGTGCTGCTGTGCGGCGACCGGCCGCTGCAGAATTGCAAGGGGCATCGCGGAAAGCAGGATGATCGCAGTACGAGCAAACAAGCGGAGGCTGGGTATCATGCCTGAATTGTATCGAGGAACGCGGCAAGAAACGAGAGAGGATCATGCGGGGGCGGGCGTGGCCTCGCGGCCCACAGGAAGTTCTTTTCTAAATCGATTTAAGAATGATAGGCTCCCAGCGAATGATCTTCGCAGCCTGCAGAACCCGCCGGAAGTTCCCCCGCAACAGGATCTGGGCGCGGAGAGACTGCACGTTCATATAAGGAATAGGGGGCGGTCATGAAGTCTTACAGACTATTTCTGGCAATCTGTGCTGGTTTAGCTTCTCTGATGTTGTTATCGGGCTTGGTGTCACCGGCGTCCGGTCAGACTACCCTTAGTAACGCCAATCTCACCAAACGATTGATCGGCGATTACGGCTATTGGAGCCGCACTCAAACTCCGCCATACAGCGCTGATCAAATCCCCTTTTCCAAATTGACACACATCAATCACGCTGGGGTAGGTTTCGATGCTAACGGCAATCTCACCGTGCCATCCGGATTTCTGGAACGAGCGTTGCTCACGAAAGGGCATGACAACGGCGTGAAAGTTCTGCTCTTGCTCGGCGGCGACTTTAGTACCCTGGAAAGCGCTCCCACTTTGACCGCGACCTTGGTGGCAAACCTGAAAGCCTTCCTGGTCGAATATGGTTACGACGGTGTGGATATCGATTGGGAATATCCCACTTCGAACCTGGACATCGCGGAGTTCCGGAGCCTGATGTTAGGTCTGCGCACGGCGTTGCCAAGCCCTCAGTATCTGATTTCCGCCGACGTCCCACCGTGGGGCGGAGACGGCTATGACTTTCTCGAAACCGTGAATTGGGTGGACTACTACAACATCATGACCTATGACTGTGCCGGCCCGTGGACCGACTCCGCCCAGCTCAACTCCGCCATTTTCCCCGACCCCAACAATCCCGAACCCTGGGACTGCGAACCCGGGGGCAGCGTGAAGGAAGCCATTGATATTTACGTTCAGCAATTGCAGATCCCGAAGGCCAAGCTGAACATCGGCACGCCGTTCTATGGGTACGTCTATCACCAGGCCAACGCACTCTGGGGCTACTGCCCGAATGAGGATTGCTCGAACTCGGTGGATTATGAAAATTACGGAACTTTCTTCAAACAGCGAATCAATCAGAAGGGCTGGCGGACCTTCTATGATCCCTACGCGCTGGTGCCCTACATGTTGCGGGATGACGGCGGGCAAGGGTTTATCACCTACGACGACTCTTCCTCCACCTTCTATCGCGTGTCCTACACAGATTGGGGTCGGGGGCTTGGCGGAATTTTCATTTGGGAACTCGACGCTGACTACGACGGTCAAACCCAAGACTTGCTAGAGGCCAGCTTTAACGCCAGCCTGCCGCAAACAAAGTGACATAAACGCGTGGGTTGCTTTGATGCGCTCCTGAAGCTCCATCTTCCGCCGAATGGGGCAGTTACTTTTGCTGCAGCGTCTTCAGGTAGTTGGTCAGATTCGCAATTCGCAGCTTCACCAGGTCTGTGTTCACGCTCTTGAAGAGCTTGCCCCAGATCGGCATGTCTTCCGATCCGTGTATCCCTGTAGCGGAACCGCCATGATTCAAGAGGTAGGCAAGCTTTGCGTCTGGAAACACATCCCCATTGCGCTTGCTGAGCGTGGTCAGATCGGGCACCGGGGATTTCAACGCAACAGCAGCGGGCCCATCGCCTTTGCCGGTCAGTCCGTGGCAGGCTGCGCAATAGTCCTTGTACATGGCAGCCCCGGACTCCGGCTTGCTGTAGGGCACGGGCGCTGGCTTAACCTCGGGTTTTTGTTGTGCACGCAGGGGGAGAGCGAAAAGAAAGAGAGCGGCGGAAGCGAAGCAGAGCAGGAGTGAGAGTTTCTTCATGGCAGTGTTCTCCTGAGGAGAGTATTGGGGCGAGATGTACCGCAGGCTGTGACATAGGGCACGCCAATGGGTGACGCGGAGCAAGGAGCTTGCCCGTGGTCCTTAGGGAACCAGGTGAAGAAACCCCGTTCCATAGCCGTTGAGCGTGACGCTCAACTTGGGACCGGGAGAAAGGGTCGCGGGCTGGGGGCCATTGACGGTGTCGGTGCCGTTTTGCAGGGTGGTCTGGGTGACCGTGGAGTAGTTGCCCAGGGCAGAAAGGTCAATGATCACGGTGCGAGGCGCGCCCGGCCCGTTGTTGTCCGTGGGTGATTGCACGGCGCGATTGGTTACCATCACGATGAAGGAGCCATCGGGGTTTTTCGTGGCAAGGGTTTCCACTGTGGCGGTCTCCGTGGCGGTCAAATGAAGGATTTCCGGCGCAGTGGTTGGCGAAACGGGAAAGATCTGGCCAAGCGTGTAATCCACCCAATAAGAAAGGTACTTGTTGGAAGTGTTGTAGTCCACTTCCCCGAATTGCGCATCCGCGGGGTAATCCCAGTGGTACAGGGCCTGATTGCCGGCTTTGCCTAGTTGCGAAAAGACGTAGGGGCGCCAGGCCGCGAAAAAAGCGGAGCTGCCGCGCTGATCGGTAACGAATTTCTGTGTGGGATTGCAGGTACTGAAGCCGTTAGCACCGGCGTAGTCGGCGTTGACGTTGTTCTCGGTGACCCACACCGCCACGTTGCCCAAGTCGGGCCGCGTGGCAAATTCCTGGCGGAAATACTGGACATCCGAGACAAAACTGGGAATCGTGGAAAAAACCTGCACGTCCGAATCGGTCTGGTTGCAGGAGGAGTAGAAATGTGTGGAAGCAACATTAACTTGCGCGCTCGCTCCACCTTGATTGGCCGGAAGGACGAACGTAGGGAGATTGTTGCGGGGATCGCCCGTCTCGTAATCAAAGTCGGATAACTCCAGCGCGGAGATTTTGATCGTAGGATCAACGGCAAGCATGGCGGGAACCAGGGCGTTGTAGAGAACGACGTAATCGGCAGCGGTGAGGCCGTTGATGTTGTACTCGTTGTAAATCCCCCACCAGGTAATGGGATGGTTGCTCAACGACTTGAATACAGTGCCACCCCACGTGAAGCCTCCAGTGTTGTAGTAGCGCACGAGATTTTGTGCATAGGAAACGTAGAGTTGCAGATTGGGGTCGTTGGCCGTAAGCGGGCTGGGAAGCGAGAAGAAAGCGGGCGTGACGGCAATCTGGAACTCCGGGCTGTGATCCGTGACGGAAAGAACCGGCTGGACCGTTTCGTCGAGGATCGTGAAATCCCAGTCGGAAGCGAGTTGCGGGTTGGAGTTTGTCTTCCAAGGAATGGCACCTGACACTGCTTGAAGGCGAATGTGCTGCGGACCAAGCGCATTGAGCTGTGCGGGCTCGGAGTTCGGCTGATTCTGAAAGTAGGTGGCGTCCCATTCGGCGGGCTGGAATGACGTGGACATGAACTCATTGAGCTTGCCATTGATGCCCAGCGTCGTGTCCGTCGAGGAACCCACAACGACCGCAACGGCCACGACAAGGGTCAGCGGTTGCGAGGCCATCGAGCCGCCAGAACTCGCGATCACCTTGACGCTATAAGTGCCTGCCGGAGTGGCAGGTGACGCCGTGAGTGTAACCACGCCCTCGCCCGAGCTGCTGGGCTGAGTGAACTGGGAAGTCACCCCGTTGGGCAATCCGGATACGGAAAGTGTGGCGGAAGAAGAGCCTGTAATCGTGGCACTGGTCGAAGCGGGAGTGCCGTCCTGGGGCGCCAACACAACACTTGGCGACAACGACAGGTTGAGCGATGGATTCGTTGAACCGCCCGAGCCCGAACCGCAGGCCACAAGAAACACGGCCACACTAACGCAAGAAACAAGGCATGAAAAACGCAAAGGGCGCAGACCTCACAGTGGAGCGAACGGTAGAAGCTCAGTGTAGGAAGGAAAAATGTGCAGTGCAAGGCTCAGTTTGCCCACGAATCATTCCCTCATTTGTTCTTCGGCGGATTGTTCAATTCCCGCAACAGCGCTTTGCCTTTGCGGAACCACAGGCGCTCGATGCGCTGCATGTAGCGGGGCAGCGTGCGCTTCTTGGCGAGAAGCTTTTGAGTCCATTCGCGTGCTTCCGCCGTGTTTCCCTGCAACTTAAGAAAATACGAATAGTTGTAAAGGGTTTCTGGAGTCGTGGAGAACTGTATTACTTCGGCGAAGCAGGCGGCCGCCTTTTCCAATTCGCCGGATCGGGCGTAGGCGTCGCCAAGGAGCCCGGCAGCGCGGTAGTAATCAAAGTTATGGTCGCCGGAGACAACGCGCTCGAGATCCGGAATGGCCGCGGCCAGGTCATTCAATCCCAGCGAAGCCTGCGCGCGATAGTAGAAAGCGTAGGGCGAATCGTTACGCGCGGTGATGGCGTGGCTGAAAGCGTCGCGGGCTTTTGCGAATTTTCTCTCTTCTAGGTAGAGCTCACCCAACTCCTCGTAATTCCCCGGCGATGGATTATCCAGAATCTGTATTTCCAGCCCCTGAATGTGCGAGCGCCTGCCAAATCCCTTGAGTGTATTACGCAGCATGCCTGCATCGGGAATCATTTCGACGATGATGTACGCAGCCGCACCGATAGGTCCCGCAAAGATGATGATGAAGAACCAATAGTTCTCCGGGCGGCGGCGCACGAAGTGCACCATGGCGATCACCTGGAGAATGATGCCCCAGGGATAGAAGAGGTGGCTGAGACCAAGCATAAAGGAAGTGTACTAGCCAGCATGTGGGAGAGGTGCGCCAGCGTCAATTAGAACCTCGGAGAAATCGGATTAACAGTTAAGACCTGTGAAGGGTTTCAGCCAGGGTGAGCGCGGAAGGTGGCGGGGACGGAGACGATGCCGAGAGGGACCAGAGAAACGGCCGCAGGGCTCCCGCAAGAAAACAGGGGCGATGCGCTAAGGGGAATGACGGTCTGGACGCGGGCGGGGTTGCGGATAGAGCAGCGGGGAATAGTTTAATTACCGGGACTTGACAAACTGATTACTATGCACGTAGGCTCGGGGCGTGGAGCTTGAAGCTTCCCTCTCCTGGCTCGCGCTGACTTTGACGCCCGGCATCGCCGCCCGGCTGTCCGCGCGATTGCTGCGTGAATATGGCTCGCCAGAGGGCGTGTTTCGAGCTTCCCTTACAGGGATTGAGTCGTGTAACGTGCCGGCCCCCGCGGCCCAGGCCATCTTTAAGAAGCAGATGTTCTGGCGCGCCGAAAAAGAGGTGGCTGCAATTCGCAAGGTCGGCGGGAAGCTGGTGAACTGGAAAGACCCCGAGTACCCTCAATCGCTGCTGCAGATTTACGATCCACCGGTGATGTTGTACGTGCGCGGAGATATGGGAATTCTCAATTCACCCAGTCTGAGCATTGTGGGGACACGGCGCCCTACGGTTTATGGCACGCAAATGGCGGAACGCATCGGGCGCGATCTGGCCTCGCGTGGCCTGACCATCGTGAGTGGCTTGGCGCGCGGAATTGACGCCATCGCCCACCAGGGAGCGATGGCAGCGGGTGGGCGGGCCATCGGAGTGCTCGGGACGGGGATCGATGTCTGCTACCCGAAAGAAAACAAGAAGCTGTATGAGAAGGTACTGGAGCGAGGAGCAATCATCAGCGAGTTTCCCACTGGCAGCCATCCGGCCCCCGAAAACTTCCCAGTAAGAAATCGCATCATCGCAGGCATGCCGCTAGGCGTGGTGATCGTGGAAGGGAAGCAGTATAGCGGATCGCTGATTACCGCGCGGTTGGCGATGGAGTTTGGACGGGAAGTCTTCGGCGTGCCCGGGAATGTGACCCAAGAGGTCAGCTTCGCCCCGAATCTGCTGATTAAGCAGGGAGCGAAACTGGTAACCAACGCCGAATATGTGATTGAGGAGCTCCCAACCCCGGTGAGGGCCGCTTTGGTGAAGGCGGAAGCAGTCGAAGCAGAGAAACGGAATTTGCTTGTCGTGGACGGACTAACTCCTGTCCAAAGAAAGCTTTACGAACTTCTTAGCGCGGAAGAATCGCGGCACATTGACGACCTTGTAGACACAAGTGGGTTGAATTCGAGCGAAGTTCTGGCTACCCTCTTTGACTTGGAGATGAAAGGCATCATCCGGCAACTCCCCGGAAAGCAGTTCAGCAAGGTATTATTGTAGGGGGAAGGCAGAAGCGAACGGTACTAGTTGCCGGCCACCACGTTGTGGATGGGGCCCGCCCTGAAGAGACACATCCAATCAGCGCATCTGCTTCGACTTGTAAACCGCCTATTTTGAATTGAAAAGACCGGCGATGCATCCGAAAGGGTGCCAGCAGCATCTGGAAACAGGCAAGAACAAGCGCAATACGCGATTCATAAAGGTAGCGAGAAGGGCACACACCGTTCAGCTAACCCTTCCTGAAGGTGGAAGCGGGGTTAAAACAGCAACATGGCAAGATCACTGGTAATCGTCGAGTCGCCGGCAAAGGCGAAGACAATCAACAAGTACCTGGGCAAGAACTTCGTGGTGAAGGCGTCCATCGGCCACGTCATGGACCTGCCGACGAAGACGATTGGCATTCGTCTCCCCATCGAGGATGAAAAGCCAAGAAAGAGGAAAAGGGGCAAGAAGGGTGCCAAGGCACCCAAGCCACCGCGGAAGCCAATCACCCTGGATGATCCCAAGATTTTTGAGCCCACCCTCCAGGTGATCCCGGGTAAGGGGAAGGTAGTCAACGACCTGCGAAAAGCGGCACAGACCGCCGATGCGGTGTACCTGGCGGGTGACCCGGACCGGGAAGGTGAGGCGATCTCTGCTCACCTGGCCATGGTGCTTTCCAAGCCGGCAAAGTTCCTGATTGACGAGGCCGACGAAGAAAGCGGGAAAAAGAACGGCAACGGCGCGAAGGGCGATAAAACCGAGGCGGAAAAGGCGGAAGCGGCGCCGGCGAAGGGCAAAGGCAAGTTTGCGGACAAAAAGAAAGAAAAAGACGTCATTGTTATCGAGCCCATCGACCCCAAGAAGATCTTCCGCGTCACGTTCAACGAAATCACCCCCAAGGCCATCCGCGCGGCCTTTGAAAAGCCCCGCCAGGTGGACTCGCAACTCGTGGACGCGCAGCAGGCACGGCGCGTGCTTGACCGCATCGTGGGCTACAAGATTTCGCCCCTCTTGTGGGACAAAGTGCGGCGGGGCTTAAGCGCGGGACGGGTGCAAACCGTCGCGCTGCGCCTCATCGTGGAGCGCGAGCAGGAGATTCGCGCGTTCGTACCGCAGGAGTACTGGACGATCCACGCGATGCTGGATGCGGGAGAACCGCCAATTTTCGAGGCGCGCCTCACAAAAAAGAAGGGCGAGGACGTCGAGGTCAAGAGTCAGGAGACGGCGGACGCCATTGTCGCTGCGGTCAGCAAGGCGAAATGGCAGGTGGCCAGCGTTGCGCTGAAGGAAAAACGGCGGAACGCGCCGCCGCCTTTTACGACGTCGAAATTGCAGCAGGCCGCGTATAACAGGCTGCGGTACACGGCCAAACGCACTATGGCGCTGGCGCAGCGCTTGTATGAAGGCGTGGAGCTGGGCGAAGAAGGGTCTGTGGCCCTGATCACGTACATGCGCACGGATTCCGTGCAAGTGTCGAATGACGCGCTGGAACAAGTGCGCTCGCTGATCCCGGAGCGTTTCGGCAGCGCCTACCTCCCCGAAAAGCCGAACTTCTACAAATCAAAGAAGGATGCGCAGGGGGCCCACGAGGCAATCCGGCCAACCGAGGTGTCTCGGACCCCCGAAGACGTGCGCAAGTACCTTCCTGACGACCAATTCAAGCTGTACCAACTCATCTGGCAGCGATTCGTGGCCTCGCAGATGCTCCCGGGGGTGTTTGACCAGACCACCATTGACATCGACGCGGGCGAATATACATTCCGCGCCACTGGCTCGATTCTCAAGTTCGACGGTTATTTGAAGGTCTACCAGATTCCCGCGGCAAATACGGACCGCGACGACGACGAAAAGGATGACGAGGGCACGGGCATGGCCCTGCCGCGCGTGAGCGAGGGGCAAGTCCTGAAGCTGGACTCGATCCGCCCGGACCAGCACTTCACGGAGCCGCCGCCGCGCTACACGGAAGCCACGCTGGTCAAGGAACTCGAAGAAGACGGCATTGGACGGCCGTCCACCTACGCATCCATCATTTCCACGATCGTGGAGCGCGAGTACGTTAAGAAAGATCAGGGACGCTTCACGCCCACGATGCTGGGCGAACGTGTGTGCGTTCTGTTGATCAAAAGCTTCGAGGACGTGTTCGATGTGAAGTTCACGGCACGTCTGGAAGAAGAGCTGGACGAAATCGAAGAAGGCAAGATGCCTTGGCGGGAATCGGTGAAGGAATTCTGGGAAAAGTTCATCGTGGACCTGGACAAGGCCGAAGATGAGATGGTGTCCTACAAAGCGGGCATTCCCACCGGCAAAAAGTGTGAAAAGTGTGGCCAGGGCGAGTTGCTCGAACGCATCAGCCGCCATGGCTTCTTCCTCGGCTGTTCGCGCTATCCCGAATGCGATTTCATCCAGGACCTTTCCGAAGAGATTCCCGAGGACGCGGAAAACAAGATCGAGTATTGCGAGAACTGCGGCAAGGAGATGGCGCTGAAACGCGGGCGGTTCGGCGCGTTTCTGGCGTGCACGGGCTACCCGGATTGCAAAACGACCCGGCGGCTGGTGGCCGGTACGCGAATTGCCCACCAGCCGGACGAGCCGTTGGATGAGAAGTGCCCCGATTGCGGGGCTGGCTTGGTGAAGAAGCACGGGCGATTCGGGGCGTTCATCGGGTGCTTCGGCTATCCGAAGTGCAAATACACGCGGCCAATCACTTTGGGAATTAAGTGCCCCAAGTGCAATGTAGGCGAATTTGTGAAGCGCGCGAGCATGGGTAAGGGCGGGCGCGGCCGGATGCGCGTGTTCTACGGCTGTTCCCGGTATCCAGAGTGCGATTACACGTCGCCGAACATGCCGATTGCCGAGCCCTGCCCGAAGTGCGGCGCTCCCTTCATCGTCGAGAAGAAAAGCAAGATCGGATTGGTGCGCGCGTGCGTTAAAGAAGGTTGCGACTGGGAAAAGCTGGCTCCCGAGCCTAAGCCGACAGCCGAGACTGTGGAAGCGCCGGTCGCGGTGAAAGTATAGGCGCCCGCGGAGTTTACATACACACGGCAGAAGTGCAGGGAGAACCCGCGCGGCCTGATTCGCCCGCCGGCACGCAAAGCTGTGCTGGAGTAGGACCCCCGTTTGAGTGCGATAATCCCGGTAGGCCACTCGCAGGCAGGGGTGTATCTGGCCCGAAAGTCCAGACGGGATGAAGAAGACGATCGATAAATATCTGGAATACCTCCGGTCGGTGAGGAACGCTTCGCCCCACACCTTGCTGAACTACGGCAAGGACCTGGAACAATTCGTGACGTTTCTAACGCCGCCGGAAATGGCCACTCCGCGTGTGACCAAGATCGACCACCAGATGATCCGGGAGTTCATGGGTCAGCTTCACGAATTGGGATTGGAGAAAAGTTCCATCGCGCGCAAGCTGGCGGCACTGCGCTCCTTCTTCAAGTACTGCGTGCGTGAAGGTCTCCTAAAGGATAATCCAGCCCGCCTGGTGCCCACTCCCAAGCTGCCCAAACGCATCCCCGTCGTGCTCTCCGCCGAGGAGATGAGCGGCTTCCTGGACCAACTGGCGGGACAACGGCATGTCGAAGCGGGGCGCCGAGGCAGAAAGTCGCGGCGTAGGGCAGGGACGTCCGCGCCCGAAATGGGAATCATCAAAATGGAGGATTCGCTGCTGTTGCGAAGGGACCGTGCCCTGCTCGAGTTGCTGTACGCGGCGGGATTGCGCGTCAGTGAACTGACGGGGCTGAACCTGGCCGATATTGAACAAAAAGAGCAGATGTTGCGGGTGCGCGGCAAGGGCAACAAAGAACGCATCGTGCCATACGGGGCCAAGGCGGCCGAGGCACTGAAGAGCTACTGGCCAGTGCGGGAAAAACTCCTCTACGAGAATACCGCCATCCGGCAGAAGACGCATCCCGAAGCCGTGTTTTTGAATTACACCGGGAGACGGCTGACGCAACGCAGCGTGGGGAGAATTTTGAAAAAATACTCGCGCTTGGTGAATATCAATTGGGATCTGCATCCCCATTCCCTGCGGCACGCTTTCGCCACGCACCTGCTGGCGGATGGCGCGGATTTGCGCGCGATTCAGGAGCTGCTGGGGCACCAGTCGCTTTCCACCACGCAAAAGTACACGCATGCGTCCATACGGCAATTGATGGAGATCTACGACAAAGCACACCCGCACGCATGAAAAAGTCACGCGCACGCGAGAAACTCCCAAGAGGCTCCTGCATCCAATCCAAAAACACGGATGCCGGTGTAACGTATTGCACGGGAACGGAAGGAAAAGTCGAAGCTTGATGGAGAGAGTTGCAGCGTGGCGATGGATGGCAGCGTGCTGCCTGGCAGCGGGCTTGTGGTTCGCCGCGGGCAGTCCCGCGCGAGCGCAGGGCAATTACGAAATTCAGGTGTACGGCTCCGACACCGTGGATCCCGGCCACACCATGTTTGAGCTGCACAGCAACTTCACGTTTCAAGGGTCAAAAACTACTGAAGATGGAATGTATCCCACGAATCATCAGTGGCACGAAACCCTCGAGATTACGCACGGCTTCACGGATTGGTTTGAAACCGGTTTCTACCTTTTTACGGCGCTGCAGAACGGCTACGGCTGGGATTTCGTCGGCACCCACATCCGGCCGCGAGTGCGGGCGCCAAAAAAATGGAACTGGCCGGTTGGCGTCAGCATCTCGCAGGAGATTGGCTACCAGCGCAGCCAGTTTTCCGTGGATACCTGGACGTACGAATTGCGGCCCATCGTGGATAAGCAGCTCGGGCGCTGGTATTTTTCCTTTAATCCCACATTTGACAAATCGCTTCATGGGGCCAGCGCAGGCCAAGGGTTCGTGTTTTCACCGAACTTCAAATTAAGCTACGACATCACCAAGAAAGTCACCGCCGGATTTGAGTACTATGGATCCTTGGGGCCGGTAACCGGCTTCGACCCCATTTCCCAACAACAGCAGCAGATCTTTCCGGCCATTGACCTGAATCTCTCCCCCAAGTGGGAAGTGAATTTCGGCGTGGGCGTCGGAGTGACGCGCTCAACGGATCATCTGATCGGCAAGATGATCCTGGGTTACCGTTTCGATTTCTGAGAGCAGCCGCGGCTGGTCTGTTCCTGCGCAAACACTTCAACCTCGCAAGGGAGATACGATGTGACAGGGCTCTTCCATCGAAATACGCGCGTTGACGCTGCTGCGCGCCGACCCGTATAATAGTAGTTTGTCTATAGGCTTTGGAGGGCAGATGTACGCCGTCATACAGACCGGGGGAAAGCAGTATCGTGTCGCACCCGGCGACACCATTCGCATCGAGCGGGTCAGCGGTGAAGTAGGCGAGCAGGTGAAATTCGGCACCGTGCTGGCGGTTCATACCGACGACAAGAAGGTCCTGGCGGGATCGGACGCCTCAAAAGCCTCGGTAACCGGCACAATTGTGTCGCAGGGCCGCGGTAAGAAGCTCACCGTCTTGAAGTACAAGAAGACCAACCAGTACAAGATTCAGCGGGGCCACCGGCAGAACTTCACGGCCGTTGAGGTCAGCGAGATCAAGCTGTAAACCGAACGGCGCCGCGTTGCCGGGGCCGGCAAGTTTAATACGAAGGGAATTGCGTCATGGCACATAAGAAGGGCGGCGGTTCATCCACAAACGGCCGCGATTCACACGGGCAGAGGCTGGGCGTGAAGCGCTTCGGCGGGCAACTGGTGAACGCGGGCACGATTCTGATTCGCCAGCGCGGCACCAAGCACCAGGCTGGCGAGAATGTAGCCAAGGGCAAGGACGACACGCTGTTCGCGCTGGTGAAGGGCTACGTGAAGTTCGAGGACAAGGGCAACCGGGGCCGCTTTATCAGCGTGACGCCCGCGGAAGCCGCCAAGGCCGCGAATTAGGCAGACGTGGCCATTTCGAACGAATTTCAATTTTGATAGGGCGGAGGGATTCCGCCCTTTTTTCCTTTCCGCACATGTCGAAGCTGATTCCTTTCCTGCTGCTCGCTGGCTGCTCTGCCGCCGGCGCCTATGTTTTGCGTGCGCATCCAGGGCCGCAGGATCAGCGGGATTCTGCGCCAGATGCGTTCGTGTATGAACAGGTGGGCGGCAGGGACCTGAAGTTGTACGTGTTCGAGCCACCTATGAGTGACTATCGCAAGCCGCGGGGAGCGGTCGTGTTGTTCCACGGAGGGGGATGGAACGCAGGGAGCGCGGCAGAGATATTCGGCCAGGCGGGCTATTTTGCATCGTTGGGGATGGTGGGTATTTCGGTCGAGTATCGCCTGGCGGACGGAAAGAATATAACGCCGTTTGAGGCGGTAGAGGATGCCAAGGCTTCGCTACGCTGGGTGCGTGGGCACGCTGCCGTGCTGAATGTCGATCCGAAAAAGATTACTGCCTATGGAGAATCCGCTGGGGCACTTCTGGCCGCGGCGACAGCGATCATCGGCGAGAACCCGACCGAGGAGGATTTGAATGCCGTTCCGAATGCCATGGTGTTGTTCTCGCCGGCGCTGAATGTCGAGCAGAACGAGAGGTTTAGAAAACTGGCGGGAGCAGGACGAGATGTGGCAAGCATTTCACCGGTGCGTCATGTTCGTAAAGCTATGCCGCCAACAATTATTCTGACCGGCGCACTCGATGAACTGGTCCCGTCAACAATACTGATCGACTATTGTGACAAAATGAAGCAGGCGCACAATCGTTGCGAACTGGAGATTTATCCCGGGGTTGGACATATGCTGGAGCCGCCGGGAGAGCAGGGAACAGGGAACGGGAACTCCTCGAAGACGAAGTACGATGCGTTTTTGAAGCTGGATCAGTTTTTGCTATCGCTCGGCTTTCTGCCCCAGGTGGCGCGGAAGAATTAGAGTTGGAGTTCATTCGAGTAAGGACCGCAGCGTGTTCGTTGATGAAGCAAAAATCTATGTGAAGGCCGGGGACGGCGGAAACGGCTGCATGGCGTTCCGCAGAGAGAAGTATGTGCCTCGCGGCGGGCCTTCCGGCGGCGACGGTGGCAACGGCGGCAGCATCTACGTGGAAGCCAATCCCAACGACAACACGCTGCTGCGCTACCGCTACAACCGCGAATTCAAGGGCGAACGCGGCCGCCACGGCGAGGGTTCCAATTGTACCGGGCAATCCGGCGGTGACACCATCCTTAAAGTGCCAGTGGGCACCCTGGTCTTCGACGAAGAAGGCGGTGAGTTGCTGGCCGATTTAAGGAAACCCGGCCAGCGACTCCTTGTCGCCCAGGGAGGACGCGGCGGGCGCGGCAACCAGCACTTTGCCAAGCCCTGGCACCAGGCGCCGCGCGAAAAAGAAGAAGGTCAGCCCGGCGAAGAGCGCCGGTTACGCATGGAATTGAAACTCCTTGCGGACGTAGGCCTGGTAGGTTTCCCGAATGCCGGCAAGTCCACTCTAATATCGGTGATCAGCGCGGCCCGGCCCAAAATTGCGAACTACCCGTTCACGACGCTTGAACCGAATCTGGGCGTGGTCAACGCGGATGGCGGCACAGGCGGCCATGGCAGCGAGCTTGGGCGGACTTTCGTGGTTGCCGACCTGCCAGGGTTAATCGAAGGTGCCAGCGAGGGAGCCGGCCTGGGGATACGCTTCCTTCGCCATGTCGAGCGGACTCGTCTCCTGGCCCACTTGATTGATACAGGTGACACTGCGGAGATGGACCCGGTCCAGGCTTACGAGATTATCGAAGGCGAGCTGGCCGCCTTCAGTGACGCCATGCTGGAAAAGCCCATGATCGTCGTGGCCACGAAACTGGACGCGACGACGGACCGGACCAAGCTGCACGAGCTGAAGAGGTTTTGCGCAGAAAAGGGCCTCGAGTTTCACGCCATCTCGGCCCCCACGGGCGACGGCGTGAAAGAACTCGTGCGCGCGATGGCCGATGCTCTGGACAAAATCCCCAAAGAGCAGTTTGACGCAGCGGAAACAGAGGCAGCGACGCAGGGAAGCGACTCGGAGCTTGCCGAAGAGTTGGATGATGAGGAGCACGACGACGGAAGTGCGAGCAGGGGCTGACATTTCGTGAGAGAATCGTGGAACTCTAGGGACCTTGGATATGGAACAAAGCCCCAGGCCCGCGGGTTTTTCGGCGGACGGACACGCGGCCAGCGTGAGCAGGGCGGAGGGCACGGATTGACGACGGCGCAGGCGCATCGCACGGTGGCAAAACAGCAAGCACGTCGCATCGCCCTTTTTGGTGGCTCGTTTGACCCCATTCATGCCGGGCATCTGGCGGTGGCACGAGCAGCGGACCGACGATTCAATTTCGATGAGATGCACTTCATCCCGGCAAGCTGCCCCCCGCATAAATTGAAGCAGCATCTGGCGCCCTTTCCGCACCGTTTCGCCATGGTAGCGCTGGCTTGCTCCGAACATCCCCACTTTGTGCCGTCGCTGGCGGAGGCGGGACAGGACTTTAGCGGTACCCAGTTGCACTACTCGGTAGATACAGTGCGCTTTTTCCGGCACGCCTACCGCGCGCAGGGAAACCGCATCTTCTTCATTATCGGGGCGGACGCCTTCTTGGATATCCCCATGTGGAAGGAGTACGAGACGCTTCTGGGCCTTTGTGACTTCATAATCGCGAATCGCCCAGGCATCCGCTTGGAAGCCCTTAGGCTAGTGATTCCGCCGGACTTATACGCGCGACCGGGTGCCAAGCGTGAGAACGATGACGAAGACGCGGCCCAGAGGTCACCCGTAGTAGCCCATTTGGAGCGCACAACCGTCTATCTACTTGAGACTGTGTCCAGCGAAGTCAGCGCAACAGACATTCGGCGAAAGGCGAACCGCGGGCAGTCCATTCAGGGACTTGTCTCCGGGCGCGTGGAGGAATACATTTTGAAGCAGGGTTTGTACCGGTGAAACTGGAATCGTTACCCAAGGGTGTGCGTCTGGCCGTAATGGCAGCGCAGGAAAAGAAAGCGGGCGGGATCACCGTGCTGGACCTGAACGGTGTGGGAGCGTTCACCCGCCATTTCGTGATTTGTACGGGATACAGCCGCCCACAATTGCAGGCCATCTGCACTGAAATTGAAGAGGCGCTGTACAAGGAATTGAAGCGTTTACCGGAGCACCGCGAAGGCCAGCGATCCTCCGAATGGGCGCTCTTGGATTTTGGAAGCTTTATCGTTCACGTGTTCGGAGAGCAGGCACGGCGTTACTACGATCTGGAAAGATTGTGGCGGTCGGCGCCGGTGCTGGTTATTCCAGACGAACCGGAGACGGGGCGAAAAGAGCTTTCAAAGCGAGTGGGCTGAAACCAGGTCAGAACGTCGCTGGCCGGTAACGCCGGCGGCGGGAGAAGCCCATTGGTTACACCCAGCGAGCGATTGCCCTGGATCTGCAAGGATCCGGCGTCGCAGCGTCTACTTGAGCTTGCGGAGCGCGTTGCTCCCGTTCCCACCACAGTCCTGATCACCGGAGAAAGCGGCACCGGGAAAGATTACCTCGCGCGCCTCATCCACGAACTTGGACCCCGGCGCGATACTCCCTATCTGAAAATCGAGTGCGAGAGTTTGCCCGCTCCGCTGCTGGAGAGCGAGCTCTTCGGCCACGAGCGTGGCGCATTTCCGGGTGATGCCGAGCGAAAACATGGGTGCTTTGAACTGGACGCGAAGAGCACCATCGTCCTCGATGAAGTTGCGGCGCTGACGCCCAGCGCGCAGGCGCGGCTGTTGCGCGTGATGGAAGAGCGTGTATTCGAGCGGCTGGGCGGTAAGGAGCACCTGCGGGTCGAGGCACGCATCATCGCGCTTACCAACGCGGATTTGGCCACGGCCGTAAAACAGGGGCGTTTTCGGGAGGATCTGTATTACCGCTTGGATTTGGTGAAGATTTGGATGCCACCCTTGCGGGAACGCCGCGCGGATATTCTGGTATTGGCGGAGCACCTGCTGGCGGGGATTGGAGCCACACACGGGAAGCCCAAGATGCGCTTGAGCGATCCGGCGAAAGCGGTTCTGGAGACGTACCGCTGGCCGGGCAACGTGCGCGAGTTGCGCGATACGTTGGAACGCGCCGTGATCTGCGGCAAGGGAGAAGTGCTGGAAGCGGACCATTTGCCTGCTCATTTGCGGGCCAATCTGGACGGCCGCCGGTGGGAAGCGGGTTCCCGTTCGCTGGAAGATGTTGAGCGTGATGCCATCGAAGCGACGTTGAAGGCCACGCGCAATCAAATCGGGCGCTCGGCAAAGATTCTGGGAATCAGCCGTAAGACGTTGCTGGAGAAACGGAAAAAGTACGGGTGGGCGGAGATTCGCAAAGAGCACAAAAGTGACAACCACGAGGCCTGACGCGGTAGACTCGCGGCATGAAGATTCGCCTTCTGCTGCTGGGAAAAACACGCCGGGCAGAGCCGCGCGCGCTGCTCGATGAGTATGTGAAACGCATCGGAAGGTCCTGCCCGATTGAAGCGATCGAAGTGCGCGACGCCGCGGCGGCCGTGAAAAAACTTGATGCCGACCGTGCGGCCACCGCAGTGTTGCTGGATGCCGGCGGGAAACCCTGTGATTCGGAAGCGTTTGCGAAATGGTTGCGCGAGCTGCGCGAACGCGGGACGCGGGAGCTTGTTTTCGTTTGTGGCGATGCCGAGGGATTCCCCGATGAGCTGCGGGACCGCGTGAAGCAAAAGGTGTCACTCAGCCCGATGACCTATTCGCATGAACTGGCACGAGTGATGCTGGCGGAGCAAATCTACCGCGCCTTTGCAATCCTTTCAGGCAGCCCATATCCCAAATAAAGAGCAGGCTGACGCCTCGCGGCGCTGATGTTCTCAACACCGAATGAAACTATATCGTGCCTTCAGGGTGCCTTTTTTGCCGATCCATGGAAGAATGTCCGGCGGAAGGTCCCATGTCCCTTCACATCTCACCTGACAAAGAGCAGCCCTCGGCCGCTATTGAAATCCCGCTAATGAAGCCCTTGCCGGACTACGACCTGCACGAAATGGAGCAGCCTACTCCGCGAGACATTGATGTGCTGCTCGTGTCCCAGGGTTTCCGCGATCTGGTGGACGATGCCCGCGGCGTTTTGACGGAGCTGGTCGCGAACCCTCCGCCGCTGCCCAATTCCTCTTTGCTTGTGGATCTGGACCTGACGCAGATTCCCCATTTTGAGATTGTGCAGCTCACGGGCGCAATCTGCCCCGGTGATGACGAAGTCTACCGCCCCGGCCTCTGGATCATCTTGCGCGATACGATGGCGCCGCCAAGAGAGAGCTTGGGAGAAATCACGCTCGCGCATGTCCACGTGATTATTGAAACACTGATGAAGCGCCTGGCCTTGGATTGAAGCTCTTTTAGAAGGGCACGGCTTCAGCTGTGCCGAAAAGCTACGGACATTCAGCTCAACGACCAGCCGAACAAAGTCAGTGCAAGAAACAGGGTCAGCACCCCCAGGCTTACGAGCGAGAGGACTTTCCCGTGCCCAAGAAGTGAATCGCGTGTCTCCGCCTTCACGCACAGCACAATGGCCACCAGAAGCACACCGCCCCAGGAAATCGCGCACGGCAAACCGGGGTACTGCGAAAGCGCCGCTAGCATTTTGTCCGGTGGCTGATTCGCGGGGATCCACCACGGCAGTATCGGCGCAAAACCTGCCGCCAGCACAAACGCCAGAATCTTCCGGCTTACCCACCCCTTGACCTTCGTCACCGGTTTCGCCTTGCGAATCTTGCGGTAGACCAAAAACTCCCACAGCAGCAACGCCGTGGCTAGCGGCATCCATCCATACAGTGTGCTTTCCCTGTCGGCCCACAGCCAGGCGCGAAAGAAAAGTGAAGACGGGTGCGTTGCAGACAGTTTCGGCAGCAGATACATGCCGGTGACGGAATTTCCAATCACCGCCAACAGGAGTACAGCCAGACTGATGAGTTGAATCCACTCATGCAATGGCGCTCGGCCACAACGAGTGCAGACAGGCCGCTCAGGGTAGATTTTCAATCCGCAGTGCTCGCAGTACACGGCGACCTCGCTTCGTTCCCCAAATACAACTCCGCCCAAGTTCACAAAGCCTACGCCAACGTAGTCGCGCAGCCTACTGGTCTGAAGTGCAGGGCATGGCAAACGAAAGGACGATGGACCATGGGAGGGGTACCATCTTCATCGCCGGTTTTGTTTCGCGTTGCCTTGGGTGGGCGAGGCTGCCTCCGCGTCGAAAACCACTTTGCCGCCCACAATTGTCTTCACCACATGCACGTTGCGAATCTGCTCTGGCGCGATTGTGAACAAATCGTCGCTCAGCAGCACCAGGTCCGCCAGCTTGCCCGGTGTGATGGAGCCTTTCTCATTCTCCTGGAATTCCGCGTAAGCCGATCCCAGCGTGTACGCCTCAATCGTTTCCGCCAAGGAGAGCTTTTGTTCGGGGAACCAGCCACCGGGATTTTTACCGTCCAGCGTGGCTCGCGTCACCGCAGCGTAAACCGTCTGCATCGGGTCCAAAGGTGCAACCTCCCAATCCGTCCCCAGAGCTAGCCGGACCCCATGATTCAGAAACGTGCGGAAGGCGTAAGTGCGGCTGGCGCGGTCATGGCCAATGCGCGATTCCGCGAATCGTCCATCGTCGATGGCGTGATAGGGTTGCACCGAGGCGATCACATGCAAATCCGCGAACCGCTGGAAATCCTTCGCGGCCATGTGTTGCGCGTGCTCGATGCGGAACCGGTAATCCCCCCCGCCGTGCGCCTTTACGATTTCGGAATAAAAATCCAGGATGATCGAAATTGCGTGATCGCCGATCGCGTGCGTGCAAAGCTGCAGTCCGGCGGCATCCCCCATCATCATGCGCTCGCGCATCAGCGAAGGCGGTTGCATCTCATCGGAGAGCAATCCGCGATTTTCCCCCTGGTTCAGGAACGGATCGTAAAAGTAAGCGGTGCTCGAGCCCAGCGAGCCATCCGCAAAACCCTTCAGCCCACCAAGCCGAAGGAACGGCCCGCCAAATGCCCGGCGCACGCCAACCTTCAACAGGTCTTCCACCTTGGGAATTGGCGTGACGGCATAAATTCGCACCGTCAGCTCGCCGCGCTGCAGCAATTCCGCGTAGGCAGAAACATCTTCCGCGTCAACGCCCATGTGCTGCACGCTGGTCACGCCCAGCGAAGCTGCGTGGGCCATCGCGCGCTTGATTATCTTGATGCGCTGGTCGTGATTCAGCGGCGGGGTGATTTTGTAAACCAGATCCGCGGCCGCATCCTTCAAAGCGCCGGTGGGATTGCCGTTTTTGTCGCGCACGATGGTGCCGCCCGGTGGGTCGGGCGTCTTTGCGGTAATTCCCGCCAGCCGCAGCGTGACGGAGTTCGCCACCCCCATGTGCCCGTCATACCGTGTGACGAAAACCGGAGTCTCCGGGGTCAGCGCATCGAGCAATTCCTTGCTGGGAATGTCCGGCGGATTCCATTTGGTTTCGTCCCAATTCCCGCCGGTGATCCATTCGCTTTTCGGGCGTGTCTTGGCGCGCTCGCCGATCAGCCGCGCGAATTCCTGCGGACTTGCGGCATCCTTCAGGTCCACGTTATCGAGCTGCATTCCTCCGGACACGAAATGCACATGCGCATCGTTAAACCCCGGCAGCAAGAGCTTGCCGCCAGCATCGATTACTCGCGTGTGGGGCCCGCGCCACGTTTCCACTTCCGTGTTCCAACCCACCGCGACGATGCGATCACCCAGAATCGCCACGGCATGCGCGTTTGGCAGCGCCTTGTCCACTGTCCAGACCTTGGCGTTCAGAATAATCAGGTCTGCAACGGGCTTGCTCTGCGCGCAACACAGTTGAACGCCTGACGCGATGACCAGCAGAGACACCGCGGCGATCCAGCAAAGTTTTTTCATGTGCGGGAATCCTTAGCGAGTCGAAGATCGCGTGAATTGTACTCTGCGCGTGACTCACTCTGCCAGCGACATGCTTGACTGCCAGCATGCTTGACGTGGAGAGTGCAACTCTCCAGACTGGAAAGACACGGAATCGCCTAGGCATCCATCTCGCTCTCGCAAATGAGCGCAAGAAAGAACATGAATGGCCAATGAGAAGGGATTGCTGATCGTCTACACCGGGCCGGGCAAGGGCAAAACCACCTGCGCGTTGGGCGCGGCGTTTCGCGCTGTGGGGCAAGGCTTGCGCGTGCTGATGGTGCAGTTCATCAAGGGTTCGTGGCATTACGGTGAACTAGACGCCGCCAAACTGCTGGGCGACGACAAGTTTGAAATTCGTCCCATGGGCCGCGGCTTCGTCAAGATCGGCGGGGCGGAAACCGACCCGGAAGATATTCGCCTGGCCGAAGAGTGCTGGGAAACCGGGCGCGCGGCGATTTACAGCGGCAAGTACGACCTGGTGATCCTGGATGAGATCAACTACACCATCAGCTATAAAATGTTGGACCCGGAAAAGGTCGTGGACGCGCTCAAAAAACGCCCCGAGCAGGTCCACGTCATCTGCACCGGCCGCAATGCGCACTCGCTTCTGGTCGAGGAAGCGGACCTGGTCACCGAGATGAAAGAAGTGAAACACCCCTACACGAAGGGTATACTGGCGCAACGAGGCATCGACTACTGAAGTTCTTAGTTTTCAGTGATCAGTTTTAGTAATTCAAACTCTGCCTGCGGGGCGCTCGGAGAATTGGCGAAGTTGCCTTGAAACTGATAACTTAAAACTTAGAACTGAATACTTTCCCATGTCATGGTTTAAACGCGACAAAAAATCCATCGATCAGGCCACACCGCCGGAAGAGCGCCGCGTCCGCACCGAAGGCTTGTGGACCAAGTGCGAGTCCTGCCGGGCCATCGTCTTCCGCAAGGATCTGGAAGAAAACCTGCTCGTCTGCCCGAAGTGCCAATTCCACTTCCGGATGAGCTCCAAGCAGCGCCTGGCCATGCTCCTGGACGGCAACTGGACAGAGCACGACGCCGGGATGGTTTCCACCGACCCCCTGAAATTCGTGGACACTAAGCCCTACGCCAAGCGCATCAAGGATTCGCAAAAAAAGTTGGGCATGAACGACGCTATCCGCACGGCCGAGGGCCAATTGAACGGCAGGCCTGTGGTGTGCTGTGCGATGGAGTTCGGTTTCATCGGCGGCTCAATGGGCGCCGTGGTTGGGGAAAAAGTGACCCGCGCGATCGAGCTTTCCATCGAGACGCGGCAACCGCTGATCATCGTCTCGTGCTCCGGCGGCGCGCGCATGATGGAAGGCACCATCAGCCTCATGCAATTGGTGAAGGTGTCCGCGGCGCTCGCGCGGCTCGACGAAGAAAAGCTCCCCTACATTTCCGTCCTCACCGACCCCACCACCGGCGGCGTCACCGCCAGCTTCGCCATGCTGGGTGACCTGAACATCGGTGAACCCGGCGCGCTCATCGGATTCGCCGGGCCACGCGTCATCGAACAGACCATCCGGCAAAAGCTCCCGGAGGGCTTCCAGCGCTCGGAATTCCTCCTCGAGCATGGATTCCTGGATGCCGTGGTTCATCGCAAGGACATGAAGGCCTTCATCGCAAACACGCTCGACCTTCTGATCTCCTGAAATGAATTACGAAACCGCGGTCCGGTATCTCTTGTCCCTCGGCCGCGAATTGGCCGCTCCCACTCAGGCTTCCGCCACAAAATTCGACCTGGAAAACATCACTGTGCTGGCGGAGCGTCTGGGCCGGCCAGACCGCGCGTATCCCACAGTGCACATCGCGGGCACAAACGGCAAAGGTTCCACGGCGGCATTCCTCGAAGCCATCCTTCGCGACGCCGGATTCCGCACTGGCCTGAACACTTCGCCGCATCTCGAACGCATCAATGAACGCATACGCATAAGCGGCGAAGAAGTTAGCGATGAACTGTTCGCGGAAACCTTCACGCGCATCCAGGCCGTCATCGAGGAATTGATGGCGGAAGGGAAGTTACGCGCCCACCCCACCTATTTCGAAAGTGTAACCGCGCTGGCCTTCGAGGTTTTTGCACGGGAGCACGTGGATTTCGGCGTGATCGAAGTGGGGCTCGGTGGGCGGCTGGATGCGACGAACATCGTGACGCCCGTGATTTCCATCATCACGCGTATCGACTTCGATCACGAGAACTTTTTGGGGCATTCCTTGCCGGAGATTGCCGCGGAGAAGGCTGGCATTCTGAAGCCTCAGACGCCCGCGGTGATTGCGCCGCAACCCCCGGAAGCGAGAGAAGCGCTGCTGGCGCGTGCACGGGAACTGAACTGCGCGATCTTGGAAACGAGCGAAGTGTTTGGCGTGACTGAGGGGTACGCCGAAGAAGGCTGCGTGCGCGCCAAGATAGTGGAAAAGGCGACGGGCTGTACTTACGAACTTTCCCCCCGCCTGCCCGGACGTTTCCAACTGCAAAATGCGCTGAATGCCCTTGCCGCAGTTCGCCTGTTGCAGGAGCGTGGCTACCGCATCAGCGATGAAAACATCGTTCGAGGCATAGCTGCAACACAGTGGCCCGGGCGCATGGAACGAGTCGCGACTCGACCGGATGTCTACTTCGATGGAGCGCACAATCCTGGTGCGGCAAAGGAGTTGGCGGCTTTTCTTGAAGAGAATTTTCGCGGCCGCAAGGTCTACATGGTGTTCGGGGCAATGCGCGACAAGGCCGTAGACGAAGTCACTGGCGCGCTTTTCCCGCATGCGTACGAAGTGCTCTTCACGGAACCCCGAACCCCGCGCGCCATCAGCGCCGCGCAGCTTGGGCGCATGGCGGGTCATCACGCGGCACGCTACACCGTCTATCCCGAAGCGGAACAAGCGCTGGAAGCCGCGCTGGAAAAGGCTCAGCTCGAAGACGCGGTGTTCATCACAGGTTCTCTCTACCTGGTCGGGCAATTGCGCCAGGCCTGGAATCAGCGCGGAAAAGTCGCATCGCGTCAGAAAAGTCCGTAGAATAGAGGCCTGTTGCAATGCGAAGCCGGCCCGTTGGCCGGCATTCTCTTTTGTGAACGGCACCCAGATCAGGATGGTCACTCAAAACATGAAAAACAGCGCAAGCAGTGAAGCAGAAAAGCAACGCACGGTTCTAGTGGGCGTGATCATGGGTTCCTCGTCGGATTGGGAAACGATGGAGCACACCGCGAAAACTCTCCAGGAACTTGGCGTGCCCTTCGAGACGCGCGTGATCTCCGCCCACCGCACGCCAGACGTGCTCTTCGAATACGCGGCGGCGGCCGAGCAGCGCGGCATGCAGGTAATCATCGCGGCTGCAGGCGGGGCGGCGCACTTGGCGGGGGTCACCGCCGCCAAAACCCTGCTGCCGGTTCTGGGTGTGCCGATGGAATCACAATCGTTGAAGGGACTCGATTCTCTTCTATCCATGGTGCAAATGCCGGGAGGCATTCCCGTGGGGACGCTGGCGATCGGAAAGCCCGGAGCCATCAACGCGGCGCTGCTCGCGGCAGCGATCTTGGGAGTCAAATACCCGGAGTATCGCGAAGCTTTGCGGAAATTCCGGGCGGCGCAAGCCGCGAAAGTTTTGGCGAATCCCGATCCCTCCAAAGGCAGCACCACCTCCGCCAAGAGCACCGACGCAAAGAAGCGCGCCTAGTCTTGGCAATTCGCATTTTCACGCGCAAACTGGGAGCCATGAACTCCAGGTGGCTCTCCTTTTTCCTCTTTCTCTCTCTGGGGATCTTTTCTTCCGCATCCTCGGCGCAGCAAGCCGCGCCGGAAAGCTTCGCCGTTCACAATGGCCAGTTTCTTCTCAACGGCAAACCCTTTCAGATCATCTCTGGTGAAATGCATTACCAGCGCGTCCCGCGCGCCTATTGGCGTGACCGTCTTCGCATGGCCAAAGCCATGGGCCTCAACACCATCACCACGTATGTCTTCTGGAACGCGCACGAACCCCGTCCCGGCGCTTACGATTTCTCCGGCAACAACGACGTCGCGGAATTCGTCCGCGAAGCGCAGCAGGAAGGTCTATACGTCAACTTGCGCCCTGGCCCCTATTCCTGCGCCGAATGGGATTTCGGCGGCTTTCCCGCTTGGCTCTTGAAGGATCATTCCACGGTCGTTCGCAGCCGCGATCCGAAGTTCATCGAGCCCGCTGCCCGCTGGATTAAGCGCCTCGGACAGGAACTCGCCCCGCTGCAGGTTGGCAATGGCGGCCCGATCCTTCTGGTCCAGGTGGAAAACGAATACGGCTCCTTCGGCGATGATCACGTCTACACGAAACAGCTTCACCGCATGTTTGTGGATTCAGGATTCACCAAATCTCTGATGTACACGGCGGACGGAGTGGACGAAATCCCTTCGGGCTCCATTCCCGGCTTGGTCGTCGGAATCAACTTTGGGGCATGGGGTCCCGGTGAGGCAGAGAAAAATTTCGGCGAGCTGAAAAAAATCCGACCCGACGGCCCTTTTTTCAACAGTGAATTCTGGGACGGCTGGTTTGATCATTGGGGCAACAAGCACGCCAATGCCAACACAGCCAACGAATCCTCTAACCTGGAATGGATTTTACGCCAGGGCTATTCCGTCAGCCTGTACATGTTTCACGGCGGCACCAGCTTTGGCTGGATGAATGGCGCCAACAGCGACGGCAAGAACTACGAACCTGACGTGACCAGCTACGATTACGCTGCTCCGCTTGACGAGAGCGGCCGTCCCACGCCAAAGTACTTCGCCTTCCGTGATCTCATCGCCAAGGCCACGGGGACCACGCCGCCTCCCGTTCCCACCCAGCCGCCCCCAATGAAAGTTCCGCCGTTCAAGCTGGAAGAAGGCGTCTCCCTCTGGAACGTGCTCCCGCCCCCGGTCCACACCGAAAAAGTCCTGAGCATGGAAGACCTGGACCAGGCCTACGGCTACATTCTCTATCGCAAACATCTCGACGGACCTGCCGCAGGCGATCTCGTTCTCGATGAGCTCCACGACTATGCCCGGGTCTACCTCGATGGCAAGCTCGTCAGCACGCTCGATCGCCGCCTCGCGCAGAATCGCCTCCGCCTGGACGTGCCGTCTGCCGGTGCGCGGTTGGATATCCTGGTCGAAAACACCGGCCGGATTAACTTCAATGTTGCGATGCGCGGCGAGCGCAAGGGCATCACCAAACAAGTGACTCTTGCCGGCAAACCACTCCTCGGTTGGGACATCTACCCTCTGCCCATGACAGAAACTGCCATGTTGTCGTTCGCGCACACTCCCTGCGAAGGCCCCTGCTTATACCGCGCCTTGTTCCGCATCGATACGCCCGCGGATACGTTCCTCGACACCAGCGCCTTCACAAAGGGCGAAGTCTGGCTGAACGGCCAGGCCCTGGGCCGCGTCTGGAGCATTGGTCCCCAGAAAACTCTGTACGTCCCCGGCCCCTGGTTGCACACCGGCGAAAATGAAGTCGTGGTCTTCGATCTCAACGGCCAGTCCGGTCGCACACTCCTGGGGAGAGACAACCCGATTCTCGACGCCACCCCTGTGCAATGATTGTAGAGCTAGGACATTCCCCGAGCCCGGTTGCCGCTGCCCTAGCTGAATGTTACGATGCTGGATTCCATGACCCCCAATGGCCCCAACCGACCGAGGATCGGCATCCCCTGGCGGACATCGCAGGAGGAAGCCCAAGGCGATCTGCCCAAGATCCGCAGTTACATGGAAGCCGTCCAGGCGGCCGGGGGCGAGCCGATTCTCATCTCCCTGGTGCAGCCAGATGCCCTAAGAGGGCAATTGCCCGGCCTGGACGGCTTTGTGTTGTCGGGGAGTCCAGCGGACGTTGACCCTGCGGAATACGGCGCCGCAAACCACGGAGACTCGGCCCCTGCAGACCCCCCGCGAGAGCGCGCTGACCGCACTATCCTCGACCACGCTTTTGCCGACAAGAAGCCCGTCCTGGCGATCTGCTACGGTTGCCAACTCCTGAATGTCTATCTGGGTGGTACGCTCATCCAGGATCTGCGTACTGAAACGGGAACGAAAATCGCCCACAGGAAGGAAGACCTGCCGGTTCCTGCCGAAGACGATCCCCGCCACGAAGCTAGTTTTGCCGTCGGTAGCCGCCTTCACGCCTTGGCCAACAATAGTCATGCCGTCGTGAACAGCTCGCATCACCAGTCCATCCTGAAGCCCGGGCGCAACTTGCAGGTCACTGGCGAGGCTGAGGACGGCATTGTGGAAAGCGTCGAGTGGACCGGCGACGCCAACTGGGTGATCGGTGTGCAATGGCACCCGGAACGCATGTCTGGAGACGCCCTCGCGGGCAAGCTCTTTGAAGACTTTATAGCGGCGGCGCGGGCTGCGCGTGGGGTTGCGCCGCTGCGCTAGCTGCCGAATACGGTACCTAACCAGGCCAACCACGCACCAATTATTTGAATCTCAGAATGGGGGAGTCATGATTTCACTCGCAGGAAAGGCGGCACTCATCACGGGAGGATCGCGGGGAATAGGCGCAGCAGCGGTGAAGCTCTTTGCCCAGGCGGGAGCCGATGTCGTGTTCAGCTATAACTCCGCCAAGGAAGCCGCCAAGCAGGTCGAGCAGGAGGCCGCGAAGCATGGTACGCGCGTCGAAGCATTCAAAGCCGATGCCGGTAAGCACTCCGAAAACAAAAAGCTGGTCGAGCATTGCATCACCCGGCTGGGGCGTCTGGACATTCTGGTGGCAAACGCAGGCGTGTGGAACGTGGAAGATCTGCCCATCGAAAAGATGACTGAGAAACAGTGGGACGACATGATTCGCATCAATCTGAAGAGCGTCTATTCCGTGATTCACTTTGTGGTGCCGCAGATGATCAAGCAAAAATCCGGCAAAATTATTCCCATCAGCTCGACGGCGGCACAGCGCGGCGAATCGTTCCACACGCATTATGGCGCGTCCAAGGGTGCGATCGTCAGCCTTACCAAAGGTCTCTCCACCGAATTGGCGCGTTACGGAATCCTGGTAAACAGCGTTGCTCCGGGCTGGGTGGCCACGGACATGTCCAACCCCGTGCTGGCAACCAAGGCGGGGCAAAAGATGGCCGCCAGCGTGATTCCCCTCGGGCGTCCCGGAACCGCGGAAGAAATTGCCGGGCCGATCCTTTTTCTTGCCTCAGATCTGGCAAATTTCATCACCGGCGAAGTTTTGAATGTAAACGGAGGCTCGGTATTGTGCGGATGAAGTTGGCCCAAAATTGCCACCTGCTCGCGTTGGCTCTGGTGCTGCTTGCACCCGCCGTCACTGCGCAAAATCCAGAGCTGTACGATCCCGACAAGAACGCGGCAAAGGCCAATAAACTTCTGCGCGATGCCCTCGCGGCCCTCGGCGACGCCGCCTATCGCGATTACGACGAATTGCAATGCGAAGGGCGCATGGCGCAGTTTGAACACAGCGGCGGAATTTCTGGCTACGCGAATTACCGCAACTTCTGGCATTTCCCAGACAAGAATCGTACTGAGATCGTGGTTACCAGCACCAACAAAGCTAGCTTCCTGGCCGTGCTCATCGGCTCCCTTCCCATGCCTGTTAAAGGTGGCATGTTCATCCAAGTCTTCTCTGGGAATGAAGGGTGGACGTTGGACAAAAGCGGGGTGAATGAAGCCCCGGCAACGGCCGTCTCTGATTTTCAAACTGCCGCGAAACACAATATTCGCAACGTGTTGCTCCTTAAAGTGAAACAACCCGATGTCTTCCTGCATTACGCCGGCAGCAACACTGTAGACCTGCATCCGGTGGACTGGCTGGAGATTACTGATCCCAGTGAAGACGGCTCCATCCGATTGGCTTTCGATCAGTCCACCCACCTGCCTTCGCGCATGGTCGTGACCACCAAGAATCCGGAGACTGGCGAGATGGATGACGACGTAACTATTTTTTCCAATTATCAGCTCAACGACGGCGTCCAGACTCCCATGCAACTCACCCGCTTGCACAATGACCGCCGAGCCTACCAGTTGTTCTATTCTTCCTGTAAGGCCAATCCCAACCTGCCCGCGGACTTTTTCAGCAAAGAAGGCCTCGAGAAACACTACAAAGAAACCGGCGGAAAAGTGAAAGAAAAGAAGTAGACTGCGGGTAACCCGGCGGTGGGGATCCGGGAAACATGTGGCCCGTCTGGAAGGGTCACGCCTGTCGGCGCTGGATGTAAACAGCTCAATAATATCCAGAAGGATAGCGCCTATCAGTTGACCCGGAATCCTGCTAATTTAGTAGGTCCCAGTCGAAAATAGAACCGGCTTTCGCACCGCAGGGCGATGCATGGGAATTGTATTTTATGAAACGGCGCACGTTCGACTCACAATCCGCATCCCGGGGCGAGTACGGCTTCAGTTTGACCGAGCTGCTGGTGGCATTGGTTGTGGCTCTGATCTTGATGGCTATCGGTCTGCCCGCGTTCCTCCGGGCCTATCACGCTTACCAGTTGTCCAACTCCGCCTCGCAGACGGCTGATATTTTGCGCCTTGCGCGCTACGAAGCCATACGCTTGAACAGGCCGGTGAATTGCCAGGTCCAACAGACCTACAACGGCGATCCCACTCTGACACTGGTCTGGGCGGATTCGAACCAGAACGGTCAATTGGACACTGGCGAGAAGATGATCCTGCTGGGGCCAACCGGGAATCTGGTGGATCCCGGAAGTGTTCCGCAAACGTCCACCATGCTTTCGCAAGCGGTCAGCGGAACCACTCCGGCAACGCCATCTCCCACGGGTTCGGTGATCACATTTGATGCACGGGGGGCGTTGGTTCCCGCGAACGTGAATGTTTTTTATTTAGGCAGTTCCATCGCCCCGGAGGCGGGCTATCGCGCGGTACTATTGATGCCCGCGGGCTCCATCCAGATCTGGACGGCCGATGCCACCGGATACTGGCAGCAGGTGCGATGATACGGTTTGGCATGAACAGACGCTCCAATTCGGGAAACCTCGAGCGCGGGTTTACCCTGGTGGAACTGCTCATTGCCACAGCCATCATTCTCGTTGGCCTGGTGGCGGTGGCCGAGCTTGTGCCCGCTTCGGTGATGCTGAACTCGAATAATCGCAGCAACGCCACCGCATTGGTTCTGGCGCAGCGACAAATGGAAGCCATGCGGGAAGTTCCTCTCGCGGTCACCACCTTTAATGACCCGCTCGGAGTCTTGTGCCCGCTCGCCGCGACCTGCTCTCTGGGCGATCCCACGCAACCGGGCCAGATCGTTGGAAGTCCCGTCACTCTCGACAGCCAAGGCTTCCCCGTTATCGATTTTGCCCAGGCAACCGTGCCTGGTTACAGCTTCACCTACATCGACCTCAATGATCCCTTCGGCGCCACCAACGACATTCGCTGGGCCGTCATCACCTTCACTAACCCGCTGAGCAACGCCCCAACGAGCCGCCGCATCATCCTCGGCGTATTCCGCCGCGGCATGAAAAGCCCCACACTCCCCGTCACCCTGGATGTCCTGGTGTCGAAATGAAGGAACTCCCTTCAGCCAAGAATGCCCGGGGATTCACGATCTTGGAAATGCTGATTGCCATGTCCGTTTTCCTGATCATCTGCGCTGCCATGTTCGGTCTGCTGCAGATGTCCCAGACACGATATGCCAGCGAGAATCAGCTCTCCGCCTCCTTTCAGGAGGCGCGCTTGGCCATGGATCAGATCGTTCGCGATGTCAATGTCGCCGGGTATCCCTCCATGAGCCTCTACTCAACACTCCCCTCGGACCAGTCAACCTTTGCGGTAGGTCCGGTGGCCTGGAGTCCGAACTACTATCCGTTAACCCCTTGTTCGATTGGCACCGCTGGCGGCGGAACCTGCGCCTCCCCTGGAGATTATGATTTGATTGTGGAAACGCGCTTGGGTACCGACACAAATGTAAGCTGGGTTCACTACTACCTGAGCGGCACCACACTTTTCCGCGCGGTCGTGCCAAAGCCAACCACGGGCGGCGACCCATTCGCGGCCTTCTCGGCGCCGGGTTTGGCCGTTCCATTCCTGGTGAACGTAATGAATAATCCCGGTGGGGCGCAACTCTCGCAGATCACAGCCACCTATCCCACCATGTTTCTTGGTGGAGTGCCGCAGCCTATCTTTCAATACATGTGTAACACCCCGGCGGGACCAACTGGCAATCCGCCACAGCCCGTGCCTTGCCCTCTCGCGGGTACGTCCGACCTGCCACAAAATATCAGCGACGTGGATGTGACCTTGATTGTGGCCACTCCGCAGCCCGACATGCAAACGCAGATGTTAAAGCTGGTGGAGCTGAATGGCCGCGGCCATACCTTGAATTCGACGCATTAGTTGAAGGATGATGAGCCGGACAATGTACGGCCTCCACAAACACGATGCCCGCAGCGAACGGGGAGCAGCCTTGCTCATTGCGATCTTCGCTTTGCTTTTGATCAGCGTCGTGGGCATCGCGATGATCGTTTCGACTGGCACGGACAGCGCTTTAACGGGGAACTACCGCACCTCCACCGGCGCTTACTACGCTGCCCTTGCTGGGCTGGAAGAAGCGCGCGGGCGTTTGCTTAGGAAAAACCAGAACTACATCAACATTACGAATAATTTCCCCACTTTGATGGCCCCCTCAGGCCTTCCGACATGGGGGCTCACTCAGGTGCTTTACATCGTGAATCCGGCAAGCGGCGAAACGGTGGATCCAACCAGCGCCCTCCCCGCGAACTATCCTGACATCGAGTATCAATCGGAATTCGGCTGGCCGCTCTCTGGCGCCGTCGTCAACGAGATTCCCTCGGTCTCTCCGGATAGTACCGCGAGTCCCTCCCTGCCGGGGCAGTCATTCAAATGGGTGAGGATCAACCCAATCACAGAACAATCACTCAATCTGGACGTGAACGCCGATGGTGTCCTGGATGGAGCAGGAGTTTTATACTACGACCCTGCGCACGTGAATTCCTCTAATCCGAGTCAACCCGCGCCGGGGTTGGTCGTGTCCGCCCCATCCACGCCCCCGACGCCCCCGACGCCCCCGACGCCCACTTCCGTCCAGGCTGTGGAAATCACGGCGCTCGCTGTGCTCCCCAGTGGAAGCCGTCGCCTGTTGCAATACGTTGTGGCACCATTGGTGATTTCGCCGGATGTCACAGACCAGAGTTTTCCTGCAGCCTTGACGCTGGATGGCAACGGAGTATTTTTTCAAGGGCCAACGGCGATCGGTAGCTACAGCGTGGCTGGCATCGACCCCTGCAATCCCCCGCCGCCTCCCGGACTCCCCAACTCAGTGCCAGCCATTGGGTACACCAACCCCGCTGACTATGGTTCGGTCTATGCGCACGCCAATATTCATCCACCCAATTATCCGGGATTCCCGCTGACGAGCCCGCCACCCCCGCCGGGGTATACGCCGACGACACCGAGCGTCGCGAATGTGGCGTTGCGCCAGAGTTGGCTGGCGCCAGCGACTCTGGATGCTGCGATGCAAGATATCGAGAAGAGCGCGGATGTTGTGATTAATGGGCCCGCCACCGGAACTGATATATCTAACCTGGCACCGACGATGTCCGCGGCGAATCCCATGACAATCGTGGTTAACGGAAATCTAAGCCTGAACAGTTGGCAGAATACGGGCTTCGGGCTGTTGCTGGTTACCGGCACCCTGACCTACGATCCAGACGCCAGTTGGAATGGCATCGTTCTGGTAGTAGGACAGGGGATCTTCATATCGGGGAACTCTGGGTACGGCGGATTCAACGGCGCCGTGTTTGTCGCCACGACGCGCGATAGTTCAAATAACCTGCTGCCAGGAAACTCGCTGGGCGCGTCATGCTTCGGCAATCAGGTCGAGTGCACAGGCTTTGGCGGCCACTATGGAAGCAATCCTGGTGCAGGCGTTAGCTACAACAGTTGCTGGATCATTACGGCCAGGGGACCGCTCACCTACAAAGTCCTCTCCTTCCGCGAGATTCCGCTCACAAACTAAAGTCATCCCCAAAGCTGAAAAACTTCCGTCACTTGCCCTATTCTCTCGCCCAGCCATGACCGGATACCTCCATCGCGGTATACTTACAGGATGAGACATGCCCCCGGGGGGCCGCAAACGCACGGTACGACCGTGCTCTGCGTGCGCAAAGACAACAAAGTAGTGCTAATCGCCGATGGCCAGGTGACCATGGGCGATCACGTCCTGAAGCACACCGCGCGAAAAACGCGCCGCATGTTCAACGACAAGGTGCTGGCAGGATTCGCCGGATCAACCGCGGATGCGCTCTCGCTCTTCGAGCGCTTCGAGGGCAAGCTCCAGGAGCATTCCGGGAATTTGCAAAAGGCTTCAGTGGAACTCGCCAAGGAGTGGCGCAAGGACCGCGCTCTTCGTCATCTTGAAGCCCTGCTGATCGTCGCCGATGCGAAGGCCACATTCGTCCTTTCCGGCAATGGCGACGTCATCGAGCCAGACGACGGCATCTGCGCCATCGGCTCCGGCGGAATGTATGCTCTTGCCGCGGCGCGCGCCATGGTCAAGCACACTAAGCTCGCCGCGAAGGATCTGGCGTTGGAAGCCATGCATATCGCCAGCGGAATCTGCATCTACACGAACGAGAATTTCACGGTGGAAGAACTTTAATCACGCAGGAAACTTAGATTCAGCGGTAGATTAGAAGAGCGCCGGAAGCCGGTATCGCCCAGCGCGGGCAAGGAATCGAACGGAAGTGGCAATGAAGCCAGACAAAGAAATAACCCTGCTCAATGGTGGCAACGGCACCGTCAGCACTGAAGATCCCGCGTTGCTGCCGGCGCTGGACGACATGACCCCGCGGGAAATCGTCGTCGAACTCGACAAATACATCGTCGGGCAAACAGCCGCGAAAAGAGCCGTGGCCGTGGCGCTGCGCAACCGCGTTAGGCGGCAGAAGCTCGAACCCGAAATTGCCGAAGACGTCCTTCCCAAGAATATTCTGATGATCGGTCCCACTGGCGTGGGCAAAACGGAAATTGCCCGGCGCTTGGCGCGGCTGGCCGGATGCCCCTTCGTTAAAGTGGAAGCCTCCAAGTACACCGAGGTAGGCTACGTCGGCCGCGATGTCGAATCCATGGTGCGCGACCTCGTGGAAACTTCCATTGACATGGTCCGCGAAGAAAAGCTGGACGAAGTGGCGGATCGCGCGGAACAAGCCGCGGAAGAGCGCGTGCTAGATTTGCTTTTGCCTCCACCGCCGCCCGCTCCTCCGGGAACCACCGAAAGCGAACTGGCGGCGCAACGCGAGCAAACGCAACGCACCCGCGAAAAACTTCGCGCGCAACTCCGCGAAGGCAAACTCGACCAGCGCATGGTTGATCTGGAAGTTCGCGAACGCGCAATGCCTTCCTTCGAGATCATCTCCAACCAGGGCATCGAGGAGATGGACGTTAACCTGAAGGACATGCTCAGCGGTTTCTTTGGCCAACAGAAAAAGAAGCGCAAGATGTCCGTGTCCGACGCCTTTGAATACCTCATCCAGGAAGAGGAAAACAAACTCCTGGACATGGATCAGCTCACTCGCGTGGCCGTCGAGCGCGCCGAGCAGATGGGCATCATCTTCATCGATGAAATTGACAAGGTTGCCGGACGCGAAGCCGGTCACGGCCCGGACGTGTCGCGCGAGGGCGTACAGCGCGATATTCTTCCCATCATCGAAGGCACCACCGTAAACACCCGCTACGGCATGATCCGCACCGATCACATCCTGTTCATCGCCGCGGGCGCATTTCATGTGTCCAAGCCTTCCGACTTGATTCCCGAACTTCAGGGCCGTCTTCCCATTCGCGTGGAGATGCAATCCCTGAAGGAAGAAGATTTCGTGCGCATTCTGACCGAGCCCAAGAACGCGCTTATCAAGCAGTACATCGCTCTGCTCGATACAGAAGGTGTGAAGCTGCAGTTCACCGAGGACGCCGTGTTGGCCATCGCCAAATTCGCCACCAGCGTGAATGAACAGACGGAAAACATTGGCGCGCGCCGCTTGCACACGATTCTGGAAAAAGTCCTGGATGAGCTGTCGTTCGAAGCGCCGGACTTAAAGAAGAAATCCGTGAAGGTCGATGCCGCCTACGTTCACAAGCAACTCGCGGACATCGTAAGGAACCAGGATTTAAGCCGTTACATCCTGTAGCGCCAGACCATTGCAAATGCCCAGCCCCACAGTGGCCAGACCCAACACAATCAGTCACCCCCCGCCCGATTTTTCGCTCTTCTCACCTTTTTTGCTGGCTCTCTGCGCAGTAGCCGGGTGCGGCGCTCCCGGTGAGCCCCTGCCTCCTTCTCCGCCCATCCCGGTAGCCATTACCGATCTGACCGCGCAGCAGGCGGGAGATGCCGTGCTCCTGATGTTCACGATGCCCGGTAGAAGCGTGCGCGGGGAGCGCCTGAAAGAGGTGCCGGCGCTGGAAGTTTTGCGGGGCACCCTGAAGGCTGATGGCACGCCCGATGTAAAATCCTTCCGTGTTGTGGACACCGTTCCCGGTTCCTTGCTGCCCAATTACACCCAACAAGGCAAGGTCGAATTTCACGACCCGATTCCCGCGGATGAAATCAGCAAGCGCGCGGGCGAACCCTTCGTCTATCGCGTGCGCACCCGAGTTTCCGATAAAAAGTCCTCCGCCGATTCGAATGATGTCTCACTCCGTCTGTATTCCGTTGCCGCGCGCATCACCTCTCTTGATGCACGCGTGACCGAACGTGGAATCCAATTAATATGGCCGGCGCCAGACAAAACTTCCGCGGGCGAGCCGTTGGGCCCGATTCAGGAGTTCCACGTTTATCGGGGCGAATTGGACGTGGGAAGCGTCGTGGCCGCCACCAGGGATGTATCGCAAGCTGTCTGGAAGTCCCGGCCGCTGCAGATTGCAGCAACTGCGGCGCCCGAATTCCTGGATGCCGGGTTCGACTACGGCAAAACCTACGCTTATCTGGTGCGAACTGTTGTGCTTTCCGGCGGTACCACGCGCGAATCCGGTGATTCCCAGCCCGCCATCCTTACGCCAAAGGATGTTTTTCCGCCCGCACCACCGCAGGGCATCGTCGCCGCTATAATGCCCGGCGCTTCCTCGGGCTCGCTTGTCGTGGATCTGTCCTGGTCCATCAACCTGGAGACGGACTTGGCTGGCTACCGGTTGTACCGAAGTGAACAGGAAGGCACGCAAGGCCAACTCCTCACGCCAGACCTCTTGCCCACTCCCGCGTATCGTGATAACACTGTCTCATCCGGGAAACGCTACTGGTACACGGTAACCGCTGTGGACTGCGCCGGAAATGAAAGCACACCCAGCGCCGCGATGGCCGTGGATGTCACGCAACCTTCTCCGTAGTCCCGGGTTCGAACTAAGTGAAGGAGTGTTTGGTAGGGGAGTCCAGCACCCATGCCAGAGTCTGTCCGTCTTCCCGGCTATCGTTGGCTCATGTTCCTGCGAAATGTCCCGGTGCGCGTGGGCATTTACACTGGAATCTGCCTATCGCTCGTTTTTGTGATGTGGCTGGTATTGGCGAATCGCGTGCCTCTTTTGGAACCGCTGGCCTTGGGCCGCAATATCGCTGCCATCGTTTTCCTCGTATTCTTCGCAAGTCTTCCGCTGCTGCGGTTCTACCGTAACCCCGGAGATCTCATGGTTTCAGGGCTGCTCGCCTGGACTCTCCTCAGCATCACGTATCGTATCCTGTGCATGATTTTTGTTTTGCTCGACGAAAAATACAGCGCGTTCCATGTTTTCGTGCTGGGGGCGGTCGTTTACCTGGTCGGAGCGACCGTGTCCTGGATCGGCACGATGATCTGGAGAGTGCGCGCTGAGGATATGTCCCATCCTCACCACTGAACAGGCCTGCCGCGAATGAGATTCTGCCGCTTCCTCCCTCCAACCAAATCGCACGGATATCCGGAATCTTGCTATGGCCTCCTTGAAGGAGAGACCGTCCGCAAAATTGATGCGCCACCTTGGCGAAAGCGGGCCGCGAGTAACCAGGCGTGGCCTCTGAATGAATGTCGCTTACTCGCGCCTGTGAGTCCTTCCAAAATTGTCTGTGTTGGGCGCAATTACGCCGCGCACGCCGCCGAGTTTGGCAATGAAGTTCCCAAGGAGCCGCTCATCTTTTTGAAGCCACCTTCCTCCATCGTTGGTCCGGAGGAGCCCATCATCCTGACGCGCTACTCCAATCGCGTCGAGCACGAAGGTGAGTTGGGCATCGTGATCGGCAAGGAGTGCGCTCATCTCGACGACGATGCCAACTCGCTTTCCTATGTCCTGGGTTACACCTGTGTCAACGACGTCACTGCGCGCGACCTGCAGAAGAGCGATGTGCAGTTCACCCGCGCCAAAGGATTTGACACGTTTTGCCCCGTCGGACCACACATTGAAACGCAACTCGATCCGCGCAACATCTTGGTCGAGACGTACGTCAATGGCGGACTCCGCCAGTCGGCCAGCACTTCTCTCATGGTGTATCCCGTGGCCTTTCTGGTGCGCTGGATTTCGCGCATGATGACGTTGTTCCCCGGTGACCTTATCGCCAGCGGCACGCCTGCAGGAGTTGGCCCGCTCGTCGCAGGAGACTCCGTAGAAGTCCGCGTGGCGGGTGTTGGCGTGTTGCGCAATCCGGTGCATCCTCCACGCCCCTGACTTCGCACAATCACCCGCGTTTCTGTAAGATAAGAGATAGTGGGGAATTTGCAGGCCTTGCGTACTCTCGAACGCGTCGCCGCAACGCATGCCTTCCCGCCCGGATTCCGTCCCGTGTTTCTCAACTGCAAGGGGTAGCGCGTTGAAAGAGTTGCTCGCCGATTGGAAGTTGCTGCTCGCCGTGGTTGGTGGAGGCATTGCTGCCATTCTGTTGATTATCTACGCGTTCGTGCGCCCCACCGTGAATCCGGAACAAGAAGAACGCAAGCGCCGGCTGCACTTGAACCTCATCGGCAGAATCGCCGAGGGCCAGGTCGTCGAGCTCGCGGATCATCCCGCGCCCGTTGTTGAAGCGCGCTGGGGACTCTTTGGCTTTCGTCCACGCCCTTTGCAGGACAACGGGCCACGACACCTCGTTTCCTACAGCTACACCATCTCGGGCGTCACGTATCACACCGCACAGGATATCACTGGTCTCGAAAGCCAGGTGCGCCTCGAGTGCCTCGTCGCGGGTCAGCCCGCCAGCGTGAAGTACGATCCCTCCAATCCCAGCGACTCCATCCTTGTCGCGGACGATTGGTCCGGCTTACGCTAACCCCCACATTCCGAACTCTTCCTGCTTGATCCCCCCCGTCAAACCCTGTATTCATCCGACAACATGACCCTGCCGCCCTGCCGCGCGTTCAGATTTCCGTGCGAATGCGCTATGCTTGGCTCCAGTTTCGCGCGATTTGCCGGGCACCTATGAAACAAGTTCTCGCCTCCATTCTGACGACGTTGATGATCGTGGCCTTGACGTTCGCCGCCATGGTTATCCTTGAACGAGCTACGCTCTATGTGATCTCAATCGAATCACCGTGGCAGCGCGCCAGCGCAATCGCCGCGGAAATCCTTTTGGGGATCGTTCTTCTTCTGGGCACCGTGTGGCTTGCCACTCATCTGGCCGTACTGATCTTCGCTCCAAAATACAACCCGCCCGAGGGAGGGAAGCTTGGCTGACAAAGATCATGTCACTTGGGAATCCTCCGTGAATGCCGAGCGCCTCTCCCAGCTTCGCAAAATGTCCGGCGAGGCGGAAGCGGGCGGTGGCACGGAACGCCGCGAACGCGAACACAAAGCCGGGAAGCTCTCGGCGCGCGAACGCATTCACCTTTTGCTGGACGAGAGCACCTTCGAGGAACTCGATAAATTTGTGCGCCACCGCTGCGTCGATTTTGGCTCCGCGGAAACTCGCCCCATGGGCGATGGATTTGTCACCGGCTTTGGCCGCATTGATGGCCGCCTGGTCTACGTCTTCGCGCAGGATTTTACTGTGTTTGGCGGCTCGCTCTCCGAAACGAATGCGCAAAAAATCTGCAAGATCATGGACCTCGCCTTGCGCAACGGCGCTCCCCTCATCGGCTTGAACGATTCCGGCGGCGCGCGCATTCAGGAGGGCGTAGCTTCCCTCGCGGGCTACGCGGACATTTTCCTGCGCAATACTCTTGCCAGTGGCGTGATTCCCCAACTCAGCGCCATCATGGGACCGTGTGCGGGCGGCGCTGTCTACTCCCCGGCGATTACCGATTTCATTTTCATGACTCGCGACACCTCCTACATGTTCGTCACCGGCCCCGACGTCATCAAGAACGTGACCCACGAAGAGGTGTCGAAGCAGGAGCTCGGCGGCGCCATGACCCACAATGCCACCAGCGGCGTTGCTCATTTCGTTTCACGCGACGATGCCGATTGCTGCGCCATGCTGCGCGAGCTCCTCGGCTTTCTTCCCTCCAACAATCTCGAGGATCCCCCGCGCCGCAGCACCCTCGACCCCTGGGATCGTCGCGAAGAATCATTGAATTCGATCGTTCCCGAAGATCCGCAGAAGCCCTATGACATCAAGGACGTGCTACACGCGGTTGTGGACGATCATTACTTCTTCGAAGTCCACGAGCTCTTCGCGAAGAACATCGTTGTGGGATTTGCGCGCCTGGATGGCCGCCCTGTCGGCGTCGTTGCCAATCAGCCCGCGTTTCTGGCCGGCACTCTGGACATCAATGCTTCGGTAAAGGGTGCGCGCTTTGTGCGTTTCTGCGATGCCTTCAACATCCCTCTCATTACCTTTGAGGATGTCCCCGGCTTCCTGCCCGGCACGCAGCAGGAGTATGGTGGCATCATCAAGCACGGCGCGAAACTTTTGTTTGCTTTCGCGGAAGCCACCGTGCCCAAAATTACCGTCATCACGCGCAAGGCTTATGGTGGCGCTTATTGCGTCATGGCCTCCAAGCACATTCGCACCGACGCCAACTTTGCCTGGCCCACCGCGGAAATCGCCGTGATGGGTCCCGAAGGCGCGGTGGACATTGTCTACAAAAGGGAACTGAGCAACGCTCCCGCCGGGCAGCGTGACAAACTTCGCCAGGAAAAAATCGCCGAATTCCGCGACCGCTTTGCCAACCCCTTCGTTGCCGCGGAGCGTGGCTATCTTGATGCCGTGATCGAACCAGCCGACACGCGCGCGCGCATCATCACCGCCCTGCGCGCCCTCGAAAACAAACGCGACACCAACCCCAAAAAGAAACACTGCAACATACCCCTGTGACCATGCTCGCCGGTGTTGATGCCTGTAAAGGTGGATGGATTGTGGCGCGCAGCCAGTCCTGGCCCTGCCGCGAAGTGCCTTGCCTCGCGGTGTGCCCCGATTTCCGCGCCGTGATCGCGCTAACTGCCGATTGCCAGCGCGTTGCAGTGGACATCCCGATTGGAATTCCTTCGGGAAAACAAATAAGGCCTTGCGATCAGGAAGCAAAGGATTTCTTACGTAAGAATGGCCATAATCCTGCCGCCGTGTTCTTCACTCCTCCTCGGGAATGCCTGCCAGCAAAGAACGCTAAGGAGTTTCAGCGTCTTCATAAACAAGTGCGCAGCACGGGTGCTGGTTACCCAGTATGGGGATTCATGAAGAAATTAAAGCAGGCGAATGAAGCCATGACGCCGATACTTCAGGAAAAGATCATCGAATTTCACCCGGAACTGGCTTGGTTACGTCTTGTCGGACGGAACCTTAGTTCTAAGCACGAAGATGAGGGCATCGCAGAACGAAAGAAATTTCTTCACCCAATGCTTCCGGAGCTGGAGCATTTGCTGCGATGGAAGGATTATCTTGGGCGAGCCGCGGCGCTGGATGATCTCTTGGACGCCTTGATCGGTCTGGCGGTCGCCATGGCGTCGCTGCGCGGTTCACCCTACCGGCTGCCTGCCACGGTGCCCGAAGCCGACACAACCGGCCTGCGTATGGAAATCTGGTATTAGCCCCCGGGACCGCTTTCAATCCAGTTCAATAAAAATCCCCGTGGAAACTCCGCGCCACCCGATGATTCGCAGCACCTCTTATGGGGCACCGCCAATGATACGACACGCAAGCGTCAGCTATTCCTTGGCCGCCGCAACCCGCGTGGTAAACTCGCGCCAGTTACAAAATCGCTATGTTCGAGAAAATTCTCATCGCCAATCGCGGGGAAATCGCTGTGCGCGTCCAGCGCGCGTGCCGCGAACTGGGCATAAAGAACGTCGCTGTCTTCAGCGATGTCGATCGCACGGCGCCCCACGTGCGTCTTGCCGACGAAGCTTACCCCATCGGCCCGGCCGCCTCCCGTGAAAGTTATTTGTGTATCGATAAGTTGCTCGACGTGGCGCGCCGGACGGGCTGCGATGCATTGCATCCGGGCTATGGCTTTCTCGCGGAAAATCCCGCGTTGCCTCGAGCCTGCACGGATGCGGGCATCACCTTCATCGGGCCGTCGGCCGAAGCCATGGAAATGATGGGCTCGAAAACTTCCGGCAAGCAGTTGGCGCGCCGCGCCGAAGTCCCCACGGTTCCCGGCACAAGCGATCCCGTCGAAAATCCGGAGGAAGCGCAAGCCTTGGCGCGCGGCATGGGTTATCCCATCTTGCTGAAGGCCATCGCCGGTGGAGGCGGAAAAGGGATGCGTGTAGTCGCGGATGATGCCGCTTTTGCCTCAGCCTGGCGTGATGCGGGCTCGGAAGCCCTCAATGCCTTCGGTGATTCGCGCGTTTTCGTTGAGAAATACTTGGTCGGAACGCGCCACATCGAGGTTCAAATTTTTGCGGATGCTCACGGGCGCGTCGTCTCGCTGGGCGAGCGCGAGTGCTCCATCCAGCGCCGTTATCAAAAAGTTGTCGAAGAGGCGCCCTCCCCGGTCGTGACTCCCGAACTCCGCAAAAAGATGGGAGACGCCGCCGTGCGTTTGGCGCGCGCGGGCCGCTATATCAACGCCGGCACCGTGGAATTCCTCGTGGACGCCGGCCTCAATTTCTATTTCCTGGAAGTGAATACGCGCCTGCAGGTTGAGCACCCTGTTACCGAACAAGTCACCGGTCTTGACCTGGTCAAGCTGCAGATCGCCATTGCCGCGGGCCACCGCTTGCCCTTTGCCTGGGAGGCGATCACGCCGCGCGGCCACGCTATGGAAGTTCGCTTGTATGCGGAAGATCCCGACAACAACTTCTTTCCTTCTCCGGGCAAAATTTTGTCGCGGCACGCGCCGACGGGCCCCGGCATCCGCCTCGATGAGGGCGTATACGAGGGCTATACCGTGCCATTGGAATACGATCCTTTGTTGAGCAAGCTGATCGCCTGGGGCAACAGCCGCGAAGAAACCGTTGCGCGGCTCCGTCGCGCTCTCGACGAATACACCATCACCGGTATCCGCACCAACGTCAGTCTCTTCCGGCGAATCCTCGCCGAGCCGGACTTCCTCCGCGGCGAAATTCACACCAAATGGCTGGATGAACTGCTTGCCAGGCCCAGCCCTCCGGCAGCGCCTCTGCGCCTCGGCACGGAGGAGGCTTCCGTCATCGCAGCCGCTCTCTGGCATACCACCAGAGCGGGCAGCGCCGCGAATGCCTCACAAACTCCTTCCGCCGCGCCCTCGCGATGGAAGTCGCAAGGCCGCCGCGAGCAATTGGACCGCACACCATGAAACTCGAAGTCCACCTCGAGGGCGTTTTGGGAAAGAAGACACGCGTTGTGGAATTGTTACGCGAGGGCGAGCGTTTCCAGATCGCTATCGATGGTCAACCCATCCACGCCGATGCCATCGAAATCTCTCCCAACACGGTTTCCGTGATTTTGGACGGGCAATCCTTCGTCATCCATGTGACCCCTTCGCTGGATGGCAAACTCAAATTGCAGTGCGGCCCCCACGAATTTTCCGCGGACATCGTTGATCCGCGCGTCTGGAGAGGCCGAAAGCAAGGCGCGCTGGAATCCGAAGGAAGGCAGCAAATCGTTGCGCCCATGCCGGGGAAAGTGATCCGCTTGCTCGTAGCCGCCGGGGACGCAGTGGAAGCCGGGCAAGGGCTCGTTGTCGTCGAAGCCATGAAAATGCAAAACGAGATTAAGTCGCCCAAAAGCGGAACGGTGGAACGCTTCCTTGCCAAAGAAGGCCAGACCGTGAACGCGGGCGATGTTCTCGCCTGGGTCGAGTAACCCGCTTCATTCGCAGCGCGCAAACACCCATATCTTTCTTCCTAATTTAGAGTGGGCCGTTTGTATTTGTGGAAAGGAATCGAGCGCTCTACTGCGTGTTTGCCGGCGAAGAAGCAGGCGTTGGTATCGTGGATTTAGCCGCGTCGGGCAGTTTGCCGGCGGCTTCAACCACTTGCTGCGCCAGGTAATTCGTAACATGCGCTTCATCGCGTGCCACCGCAAGGTAGGCGGAGCGCAGCAACTGCTCCTTGCGATTGCGCAGCGTATCCCGGATCGTCTGCTGCACTTGCGGATCGTTCACGCCGCGCAGCCCCGCCGCCTCGCGCGCCACCAGTTTCAGTATGTGGATGACCCTATCCTGCGACACGATCGGCTGGCTCACCTGCCCGGGTTTCAATGCCAGCACGGTTTTCTTCAGCGTAGGATCCGATTTGTTCAGTGAAGATTCCGGCATGTAGCCCAGGTCGCCGCCATTCGCCGCCGAATTCGTATCCTCGGAATAGTCCATTGCCAGTTGCGCAAAATCCGCGCCGCTGTTGAGCTTGTCCATTAGCATCTTGGCCTTGCGCGACGCTTCCGCTTCATTGGTCGCGTCGTCGTTCTTACGATTGCGAATCTGCGCGTCCTTGAAGGGCGTGATCACAATCTGCGAAATGCGGTACTGCGGCTCGGCCACGTTGAATTGGTTCCGGTTGGTGTTGTAAAAGTCCAGCACGTCCTCGTCCGTGAGCGTGACCTTGGCGGCCACCTCGCGGTTCAGCAGCTTCTGGATGGAGAGCTGACGCCTTAGATCGCGCTTCAGGTCGTCCACCACCATGCCACGCTGCTTCAATTGCCGCTGGAATTCCTCTTCGGTGAACGGGCTCTTCAGCTCGGTGAACTTGTCTTCCACCTCACCGTCGCTCGCTTCCAGGTTCAGTTTCTTCGCCCGCTCCAGCAGGATCTCGTTGTTGATCAACTGCTCCACCACATTCAACTTCAACGACAGCGCCTCTTCCTGCGATGGTTCCTGCGCTTCCGGGTTGATCTGGGACTTGTAATACTTCTCGACTTCGTCCCGCTTGATCTCCGTTCCGTTCACCACCGCCCACACGTCCGCCGCATGGTGTTCGGGAACTTTGCAGCCCCCCACAACACCCAGAACCAGGCCTGCCAGGGGCAACAGTGCGCCAGCGTGGCGAAGCCCACGGATTTTTCGTTCGCTGATGGGGTGACTCGGAAGGGAGTTCAAGATATTCGCTCAGGCTGCTTTTTTCACGCGGCCCAGCCGGATGCAGCCGGTGCAAACGCGCACTTGCTTGCGAACTCCGTCAACTACCGCGCGCACCCGCTTCAAATTCGGGTTCCAGCGGCGACGCCGTGTGTTATTCGCGTGGCTTACCACGTTTCCATAGTGCGGCGCTTTGCCGCAGATTGCGCACTTCAATGCCATAACGCTACACTTCCTGCTCTTCAAAGGATAGAAAACACAACGCTTAATAATAGCAGATACGCCGCGAATCACAAAACCGCCATTTTCACTGGCCCAATCCTCGATTTTCGCACCTTTCAAATTGTTGGAACTCTTTTAAACGCGCGTCTGGCCGCCGATTCCCGGGCCCTTTGCTATACTGGGATGGTCCCAACAGGATCAATTGCCACGTGAATTCGCTCCGCATCTCCATTGTTCAATATCTGAACACGGCCCCGCTCGTCCGAGGCTTCACGCACGGCCCTTTGCGCGGCAAATACCAGCTTTCCTTCACCGTGCCCTCGCAATGTGCCGAAGCTCTCCGCACCAACGCCGCAGACATCGCCATTATCCCGGCCATCGAATATGCGCGGATACAGGACTTGGTCGTTCTGCCCGGCCTCTCGATCGCATCGAAGCGCGCGGTTCGCAGCCTGCTCCTGGTTTCCACCAAGCCTGTGCGCAGTATCACATGCATCGCACTGGACCGCAGTTCCCGCAGCACCCAGGCTCTGGTACGCATTCTTTGCCGCAAATGGTGGGGCATTGCGCCTGAATTTTCTGAAGTGGATCCCGATCTTCCTGCAATGCTGCGAAAGTCCGATGCCGCGCTCCTGATCGGTGACCCCGCTCTGCACCTCGTGCTCCGTGTTGAACAGCACGCGCAACGCGATCGCTCCGGCGTGCTCCACTGTTCCGTCCGTGCCGCCGGTTTTCCAGAAATCCCCTCGCTATATTTGTACGACATGGTCGAGGAATGGCGCGCACTGACCCGCTTGCCCGCGGTCCTTGCCGTCTGGGCCGCTAGGCCGCAAGTGGCCACCCCGGAACTGGTCCGCGATTTCCAGGAATCCTTGGCGTTTGGTTTGCGCCAATTGGATGAAATCGCCGCCGAAGCTTCGCGAGAGATGGGCCTTCCTGCCGCTGATTTGCGCCGCTACCTTACTGAAAATATAGATTACGGGCTGGATGAAGAAAACCTTCAGGGGCTCGGCCTCTATTTCAATCTCGCGGCGGAACTCGGCCTGATTACGAATGCGCCCGAAATTGTGATCGCTCCGGCATCCGTCGCCGCAGAACGCAACGCAGAACTCGCGTTCCAGAAACGCAGTTGATTTTGCTGCAAAGGGAAAACTGACGTGGCCATCACCAAACAAGACGCCCTCGAACTTCTCCAGTCCGATGACCTGGTCGGCATCGGCATGGCCGCGAATCAATTGCGCCTGAAAAAGAATGACCCGCGCGTGGCCACCTACCAGATCGATCGCAACATCAATTACACCAACTTCTGCACGGAATACTGCTCCTTCTGCGCGTTCTATCGCCCCCTCGGCGCCAAGGACGGCTACATCCTCTCCTTTGAATCCATCTACCAGAAAATCGACGAGATGCTCGAACTCGGCGGCACCGGCATTCTCCTCCAGGGCGGACTTCATCCCGACTTGCAAATCGGCTATTACGAAAATCTTCTGCGCTCCCTGAAATCCCGCTACCCCCAGGTTCATCTCCACTGTTTCTCGGCCCCTGAAGTTCTTTGCATCGCGGAAGTCAGCGAACTCAGTTTGCGCGACACCATCCAACGCCTGAAGGATGTCGGACTCGATTCCATCCCCGGCGGCGGCGCGGAAATCCTCGACGACGAAATTCGCGGCAAAATCGCGCGCCTGAAGTGTACCAGCGACGAATGGGAGCAGGTCCACCGCATCGCTCACTCCCTCGGCCTGCGCACCACCGCCACCATGATGTTCGGCTGTGGCGAAGAACTCCGCCATCGGGTCAATCATCTGGACCGCATCCGCCGCATCCAGGAAGACACCGGCGGCTTCACCGCATTTATCCCCTGGATCTTCGCCGCGGAAAATACCGCCCTCGGCAAAAAGGTTCAGGAAACCACTGCCGTGGATTACCTGAAGACGCTGGCCGTCAGCCGCCTCTATCTGGATAACATCGATCACATCCAGTCCAGTTGGCTAACTCCCGGCATCAAAGTCTGTCAGATTGGCCTGCAATTCGGCGCCGACGACGTCGGCAGCATCCTGATCGAAGAAAACGTGGTCTTCGCCGCGGGCGTAAAACGCCGCACCAACGAAGCCGAACTCCAGCGCATCATCACCGATGCCGGCTTCATTCCCGCCCAGCGCGACACCCTCTACCGCACCCGCACGCTGAAGCCTCTGCCCCAACTCCAAGCCACCTCCTGAGGTAGTCGGCAGTGGGCTAGTTATCGATCGCGCGTTCATCAGGCACTGACTTCGATTCTGCGTTCTCGGATTCCTTCTAGTCCGACGTTTGGACCTCTTCTATTTTCTTAAGCTTCCTGCTCCAATACAGCACTACCTTACCCTGCTCGAAGTATGTCACCTGGATTCCGCTAGCCTTCAGTTTTGCAGGTGAAGAGTGATTGGTTGTATCTATGGCATCGGTTTGAGATACCCGTGTGCCTCTAGCCACGAGCTGCAAATAAACTGATTCAGAATAACCTGTGACGTCCAACTCATAAACACTTCGACAATGCCCGCCTTCAGAACACAGGAAGACAACGAGCTTTGTCGTTGGTGACTTGTCGTTTCTTAGCAGCAGCGCGTAATCCAAGTGGCCATCGCCATCAAAATCGGCGTGAACGACGCTCGGATTAGCCTTTGGAAAATGCTGGACGATAAACGCCCTTGTGTCAGGGTCGCGCTCCTTCAATGTCAACAAGTGGTAGCCCGGGAAACCGCTCAGAATACTATCGACATCCCTCTTCCGGTCTTCTCCAGCCGATGTCCCGACACAACAGAAAAGAGCTGCGGACAAGACTGAAGCGACCAGAATCGTATGTATTTTCATGGACTCAGGCTAGCATTTCTGACTTTGACGGTAAACTGTTCTACGGTTCAGTTGCGTTTTGCAGGCAACAGCCCGGTTAGTCGCCCAGTCGGAAGCTGATCCAGTATCAATTGCCTGACCGCCGGCAATCTGTCAGCACCAACAAGGGTCAAGCGCCTACTTCCGCAGCCTCACCATAATCTCCACGTCCGCGCCATCAGGCAAATCCAGCGGCTCTTGTGGATGCAGCACTCCATCTTTGTGCCGCGCGAAGCAGCGAATTGTCGTAGACTTGGCTGGCGTATTCTCAGCGGCGACCACTCCACCACCACCCTTCGAAGTTTCATCCAGCGCCTGATTCGCCAGTGCGTCCGCCTCGCGATTCTGTTCGCGGTAAACGTGATCAATGCGGAACGATTCCAGCCCCTGCGCCATCTTTCGCGCGCGTTCAAATAGCGGTCTCAAATCGCTGCTTTTCACTTTGTACTGCCCGCGCATCTGCTTCACCAAAAGCTCCGAATCGCTTTCGATGCGCAGCGCCCGAATTCCATGCGTTTCCGCGTAGTCCAGCGCCGCAATCAATCCAAAATATTCTGCCACATTGTTTGTGTTCTGCCCGATGTACTTCTTCAGCCGCGCCACCACTTCGCCCCGCGCATCCCGCACAACCACGCCATAAGCTGCTGGCCCCGGATTTCCCCGTGAACCTCCGTCAATGTTCGCCTGATACGCAGCCGTGATCTTGCGCTCGGGCTCATGATCCCCGAACAATCCACCGCCTTTTGGCACCACAGCTCGCTTGCTCATCAGGATTGTTTAGTCTCGTCGCCAGCCGCCGCAGCCGCGGCAGAGTCCGCAGCCGGCGCCGCGTGGGGAATGGGTTCCAGTGTGTACAAAATCCGCCCGCACATCTCGCAGCGGAAGACCTCATCGTTGGACTCCGTCCGCAGAACCTGCACGATGTGCGGCAGCACGCGCATGCCGCAGCCGCGGCATTGGTCATCGCGAACTAAGGCCATCGCCGATCCTGGCAGCTTGCGAGAAATCCGGCTGTACAACTCCAGCAATTCTTCAGGCACCTTGGTGACCAGCTCCGCGCGCTCCCCCTTGGCCACTGCCAGCTTCTTTTTCTGCTCGTTGTATTGCGCCTCAATCTTTTTCTTCTCCGCAGCCACGGCGTTTTCCGTCTCTTTCAAATCCGCCTCGAAGTGTTTCACCCGGCGCTCCACCTCTTCGATCGCCATCATTTGGTCCAGCACCAGGTCTTCAATCTTCGAGGCCTCGCCCTCCGCATTCGCAATTTCATGCAGCAAGGCTTTGTACGCCTCATTTGTCTTTACGGAGCTACTCTGGTCGCGATACTTCTTCGCCCGCCCTTTCCATTCCTCAACGTCCAGCTCCAGCTTCTTCCGCTGCTTCAGCGCCACCGTGTGGGCTTCCCCCGCCGCAGCCACCGTCGCCTTCGCGCCATTCAGTTTTGTATCCGCGTCGCGAAAGCGTTTGGGCAGAGCATCGAATTCAACATGGAGCGCAGCGATCTGCTGATCCAGTTGCTGCAAGTCCATCAGATGAGGAATGGCGGGATGCATGCCGACAGATTCTAACACACGCGCGTGCCGCCCCTTCCAGCGCTCTGCCACCGGCAGCGGTTGTGCTCGTCCCAATTCAGAGGAGGACGTTCTGAGGTCGTCGGGACCCTATGCGGCAAGTAAAACGCGCGGCTTCCTGCTCGGGGTGTGGGGTGAAGGAAGCCTCGCCGCGCGGAAGGCTCCCAGACTGAATCTTCAGGAGGCCTTCAGGTCGCGCCGGATCAGCGCCGCATCCAGGAAGTACCCGATTCCCACGGCCAATGGCAGGATGCCGAAAGCCGCCGCAACCAGGGTTTCCGGCTCGCTCGTTACCCGCGCAATCACCGCGAACATGGTCATGAACCCGACCCCGCCGCACACCAGCAAAATCCCCGCCCGCCGTGACCGCGCATACTGCGACAGCTCCGGCTCCATGGGAATCTCCGCTCCGCGTGCCAACGCCGCCAGCCTCTCTTCGGTCCGCAACTTGCGTACACGGTAAAACGCGTAAATCAGTGCCAGGGGTATACCGCAGGTCAAAACCACCGCCACGAGGCCAATCATGTTGCCATCCATAGTCCACTCCTTCTCGCAACCGCCTTCGCCATCCGCGTGCTGCGCTTTCACCTGAAGTTACGCACACACGGGCGCAATTGTTCCCGCGAAAACGGTCAGTTCTGTGGGATGGGGAAGGTGAACCCCGGGCCTACTGAATTTCCTGGACCTGCATCGAGGAGTCGATCGCCAGGGTAGGGTAGCGAATCGTGGTGCCAGCCGGCGGCGCGCCCGGGTGTCGCGCAACGACGCGAAACTCCGTACCAGAGCATTCTACTTCATAGCTATAGCCTTCGCGTTCCCGCCTCGCCATATTCATCGTTCCCGCGCTCACCATTTCGTCCATCGAAGCGCATCGGCTGTTCAGAGCAATGTATCCCCGCTCCGCTTGGGCGATGGACAGCAAATCGCCCCGCACACCTGTCAGGGTGATGGCCTGCGTAGGCGAGGTTCCGGGATCGCTGCTGGGCATCTGCTTCAAATAAAGATAGTAGACCCCGATTGCTACGGCGGCGCTTACCAGAAGGCCTGCTAGTGTTTTCATAGCTCTATTGTTTGCCTGCGTTCCGCGCGGTTCAAGCACTTCCGCAACCTAGCGTGCAATTGGTAACAACCCCCCTTATTTCTGCTGGGCCGCGCCAACCCTGTGCTACCCTCAAATTAACGCCGCTCCTCTCTCGGTGTACTCTCCCCTCCGGACAAAACCATGCCTGTTCTTACCCAAGCGGACGAACTTCATTCCATTGAAAAATTACGCGAGCAGGACCTCGAGGAAGCACGTGCCATCCAGAGCGTCATGCTCCCTAGTCAGCCTCTACGCACTTCTTACGTCACCATTTCCCACGAATTCCAGCCCGCGGCGGAAGTCGGTGGGGATTACCTGGACTACTTCCTCCTCCCCGACGGCACCATCGGCCTGTACCTCGGCGATGTTTCCGGCAAGGGCCTCCCCGCCGCCCTCTATGCCGCGCTCGCCGTTGGCACCCTCCGCGGTGTCCACAAGACTGGCCAGACCCCTGCCCGGGTCCTCTCCCTCCTCAACGAGAGGCTTCTCCTTCGCGGCATCCCGGGACGCCACACCGCCATTCAGTACGCCATCGTTGATTCGCTTCGCGCGCAAATGCGCATTGTGAGCGCAGGAATGCCCGGCCCGCTTCTCATCCGCCGTGGCGAATGCCACGCCTTGCAGCTTGCCGGCATCCCTCCGGGGCTCTTCAGCGAAATCACCTACGATGAATTCACGCTGGACCTTTTGCCAGGCGACTCCCTCTTGTTCTGCACCGATGGCCTCACCGATGCCCGCAATATCCAGGGAGAGGACTTTGAACTTGAGGGTGTCAAGGATACCTGCCGCAGTCATGCCGCGGATTCCCCCATTGATCTCCTCAACCATCTCTTCTCCGCAATCCAGGATTTTTCCAAGGATTGCATTCAGTGGGACGACATGACGGCCGCCGTGCTCCACTTTGCTCCCTCCTCCACGGGGGGAGACTCCAACCCTATTGCCCAATGAGCAAGTCTGGCGCTCTTTTCATTTGACCCTCAACACCTTCTCCAGTAAGAACGATAGATATCTTTCGCTCGACCTTGAGGAGTCCTTGATGAAGACTAAATCCCCGTTCCTCGCGGCCTTGGTTTGTCTGCTGTCTTGCGCGATTGCCATCCCTCTTGATCTTTGGGCTGCTCCTCCGCCCGCCGACCAGCGCGCCGGTGAGATTTCCCGGGTAATTCCCGCGGTCAGCATCGCCCGTGGTTCCAAATCCCTCACTGCGTCCGCCAAAACGGTTGTGGATTGGCTGGATGTAGTCAACACGCAAACCAACGCCCGCGCCAGGGTCTCCCTCGACGACGGCTCGGTTCTCAATGTGGGCTCCGATTCTTCCGTCCACGTCGTCAAGCACGACGCCGGGGCCCAGCAGACCGACCTCGAACTGAGCTTCGGCAAAATGCGCTCGCAAGCACAGAAAATTTCACAGCCCAATGGCAAGTTTGAAGTACATACCCCTGCGGGCGTGGCCGGCGTTGTGGGCACGGATTTCTACGTGGCCTACGAAAACAACGTGATGACCGTCATCGTGTTTGACGGCATCGTGCGCGTTTGCAATCTTGCCGGCGTCTGCGTCGAAATCAAGGCTGGCCAAACCACCACCGTCCGCAACGGCGATTCCTCCGGCCCGGCGGCCCCCGCGCAGGCTTTACTCGGTACTCTCACCGACGTCATCAATAGCACTACTCTCGGCGATAGCAATTTGCCGCCCATTCACCACATCGGTAAAGGCACCGCCATCACCATGGGAATTCTCGCGGTCATCCCCGCGGTCGTGATCCCGATCGTGATAACTCACAGCTCTGGCGCCACGGCAACCAAACCTAATTGTCCTCCGGTCGGAGCGAATTGCGGCTGATCCAGGTTCTGCGTTGCAAGTCCGTCCTCGGACTCAACGGGGTTTCATCACTCGGCGTGCCCGATCTTATTTTCCTTGTAAGCTTTCTGCAAAACGAAAAACGCCTTTTTCTTGTGGCCATCCTCGCTGATCAGTCCTTTGCGATTGAAACCGTCCTGTATCCCCGGCAGCAGCCGCAGCGGCGAACGGAAGTCCATCAGCAGCCACGGGCTCATCCCCCGCAATTGCGCGATCTGATTCAGCATCGCGAGCTGGTGCTCGTAGATATTTGCCTGAAATTCTTCCGTCCATCGCGTTGTAGCTTCTCCGTGCAGACCCGCCTTTGCGCCCCCGCCGAATTCGCTCATGATCAGCGGCTTGTGATAGCGAATATCCCAACGTGTGCGCTCCGCGTCGCTGGCGGTGCCTTCATACCAGCCGATGTATTCATTGGTTCCAAGCACATCCAACGCATCACCCAGCGGATCGTCGACAATTTTGGTGTGTCCCTCCGTGCGTACCAGCAACGCTGCTGTCACCAGGCGGCTGGCATCCTGTCTGTGAACCTCACTCACCAGCGTCTTCAGAAATGCCGTGCGCGTGGAATTGACAGGCGTTTCATTCGCTACGGACCACAAAATCACCGACGCTTTGTCCCTGTCGCGCCGAATCATTTCGGACAATTGCGATTCCGCCTTGCCTAGCACCACCGGGTCCTCGAAATGGCAGGCCCAGTAAACCGGTATTTCCGACCACAGCAGGATACCCATGCGATCCGCAAGCCGCGTCATCCGTTCGCTATGCGGATAATGAGCCAGCCGCACGAAATTTCCTCCCAACTCGTGCACCCAGCCGAGCAACGTCCCCACGTCCTCTTCGCTGAACGCGCGGCCCGTGCGGTGCGGAGCCTCCGCGTGTACGCTGATCCCTTTCAGAAAAATCGGCTGGCCATTCAACAGTATTTCCGTCCCGCGCGTTTCGATCGTGCGGAATCCCATCTCATCTTCCAGCGTGTCTTCTCCCGCTTTCAGCGTCACGCGGTAAAGCGCTGGATGCTCTGGCGACCACAGCCGCAACTTGCCATCCTGCAAATGAATCCGGGCTCTTCCGTCCGCTTCCGTTCTCCCTGTAACCCCGGTGCTCTGCCCGTCTTTTTCCAGCGTGACTTTCGCTTCAGATCCAACAGGAGCGCCAACCACGTGCACCCAGCCTTCGATCTCATCCGTCGTCCCCCGCTTCAGATGAAGATCGAACTCATCGATGTAGCTCTTGGGGACTTCGATGAGCGAGACTTCGCGCGTCAATCCTCCATAGTTCCACCAGTCCGTTTTCAGCGTCGGCACGCCATCTGCCAGCCGCGTGCTGTCCACCGCGATCACGGCAAAGTTGCTTCCATCACGCAAGGCTGGTGTGACTTCGCAATCGAATCCCGTGAAGCCTCCTTCGTGTTCACAGATGCTGTGGCCATTCACCCACACAAACGCGCGATAGTTTGCGGCTCCTATGTGCAGGAAGACTCGCTTGCCCGGAGTTTTGTGGTACTCAAAATCTTTCTCGTACCACAGCGGCCCTTCGTAGAACATCAGCGACTCGCGTTGCGTGTTCCAGTCTCCGGGAACGTGAAGTGTGGGAGACTTCGCGAAGTTGTACTCGATCGGGCCCGTCGAATCGCTTTGTGCCAGGTTTCTTGCAAACCCGCCGCTTCGCACCTTCCCATTCGAGTCGTACAAACCGTTTCCATACGGGTCAACGATCACATGCCACTCGCCATCCAGACTGACGCTCTGCCGATGATCCACGGCAGCCAGCACCGTGGAAGGTTGCGCTGTGCCCGCATCCGTACACCAACTCAAATTCCGTGAACTAGGCGCAAGCATGCAGAGCGCCAACCCGCAAACACACAACATGCGCCCAGCCAGGCTACGCCGCTTCTCCACTCGGAAACAGGCCGACCATAAATATCGAAACATGCGATCTCCCTTCGTGAAACTTTACGCGCCTGCGGGGGTGAACGCCCGCCATAAAACCCAGCATAACCTGATGCGCACCTTTTCGGTTTCCCGTGTGCCGGCCCTGGCTTTCCTGTTCCATATTTACTTGCATTAAGTCATTGTCTTAAGTATGGTTAATAGAACGGATGGTCCAGGCGAATGGAGCTGGGTTTACCGCCATGTCACGCACTCTACTATCCTTGTTTCTCTTTGCCGCTCCGTTTCATTTTGTTCTATGTAAGCCTGTTTTCTCCCAGGGAGAAACGACAAGTGCCATCGTCGGCCAGGTGAACGATGAAAGCGGCGCCCCAATCCCTGCGGCTGCCGTCACGGCCACGAATAAAGAAACCGGGCTGAAACGCACCGCAAAGACAGATGAAGCCGGCCGCTTCAACTTCCCGCAGCTAAAGCCAGGCACGTACTCGGTCATGGCTGAGGCACAGGGCTTCGACCCGCAACGGAACGATTCTGTGTCGGCCGGCCTAGGACAAAAACAGACCGTTGATTTCACCCTCAAAGTTGCTCGCATAAACGAAAGCGTCGAGGTCACCACCGAAGCGGCCATTCTCAACCCCGAGGACGCGAATACTTCCACGACGCTCACCGCTCGCTCCTTAGCAGACCTTCCCAACCCCGGTGGGGATTTGACTTACCCGCTGCAATTTGCGGCAGGAGCGCTGGTCAACACAGCAGGTAGCGGCAATGATTTCGTTGGCGGGACAAATGGCTACGGCAACGTCGAGTTCAATGGACTCCCGGCGCTTTCAAATGGCTACATCGTCGATGGTCTGGAAACAAACGACCCGCTCACTAATCTCAACAGCGGCCTCTCCACGAATCTAGTGCTCGGGCTGAATTCCATCTCCGAAGTAACCGTTAATACGCTTTCCTACGCTGTTGACCAGGGCCGCTATGGCGCCTCCCAGGTCAACTACGTCACAAAATCCGGCTCGAACCTGTTTCACGGCAATCTTTACGAACTCTGGAACGGCTCGCTCCTCAACGCGGCCGACTATTTCACTAACGCCACGCCCGGAAATCACAAGCCGCGCTCTACCGTCAATCATTTCGGGGGAAGTATGGGAGCCCCCATTGTCCATGACAAACTGTTCTTCTTCTTCGACAGCGAGTGGGTTCGCATCGCTCTGCCGATTGTCACGCCCACGACTGTACCGACCGTTGCGTTTCAAAACTACGTCCTTCAACAACTCCCCTTGGGTCTCACGGACGCGGCCGGCAAAACGATTTACCCCGCTGCTCCGCAGGAGATACCGTTCTATCAAAGGATGTTCTCACTCTATGGCAATACCAGCGGAACACCTCTCGCGGTCCTCGGCTGCCCGTTCGATGTTGCAGGAGTTTCGCCGGCAATTCCCAATGATGGAAACGGGTGCGCCAATCGCCAGAGTGTCTCTCATTCGAGTGACGACCATGAGCAGGTCCAGACGGCTCGCATCGATTACAACATCAATCAAAACAACACGGCCTGGTTTCGCTTTCAAGCCGACACCGGCGTCCAGGCTGCCTACACCGATCCGATCAATTCCCTTTTTGACTCGGTCTCTCCTCAGCCGCTCTACTCCTTTGCCGCGGGCTATACCCATGTTTTTTCGCAGAATCTTGTCAATTACTTCAATCCGGCATTTTCGTGGTACGCGAGCCTGTTCGGCCCTGAGAATTTTCAGAAAACTCTTTCCGCGTTCCCCGTTGTTTTGCAGGGAAGCGGTGCCAACGCCCCTTTCACCACGGTCGGAGGCCTTGACAATACCTGGGTCCAAGGCAGGCGCGCCTCCCGTTTTTTCATCAACGATAACCTCGCCTGGAGCCATGGCGCACACGAGCTCCGCTTCGGAACCAATACCCGCATCTTTCGCCTGAACGATTTTGACTTCGGCGAAGGGGTTGTCCCCACGGTGAACTACGCCACGTTGCAGCAATACATTTATGGCGTCGCATCCACGGCGACGAAGACTTTCCCCACTTCCGCGAACGAACCTTTCAACTTTCTAAACCTCGACCTATATGTACAGGACACATGGAAGCTGACCAGGAAGCTCACATGGACCATCGGCATACGCGATACTTTGAATTCCGACCCCTTGAACCCCCACAACGAAATCGCCCGCCTTCGAGGCTCCTTCGCTTCTATCTCGCATGACGTGAATCAGCCCTTGAACGCCGCCATTCAAACCGGTCTCGACCACGTATTCTCCTCGACGCCTCTCGCAATCCTGCAACCCAGAACTGCCATCGCCTGGCAATTTGACTCCAGAACCGTCCTTCGCGCCGGCTTTGGGCTCTTCAGCGATATCTTGCCCGGCAGCATCGCCGATGTGGTCGGTGGTAATCCGCCCTACGTCCAAACTTTCCAGGGCGGGCTTCTCGGAACAGTCGGTGGGACATCTCTTGCTCCCGCAGTGCCTGGCAGTGCAGTTGACGCAACGGCAGCCGCCAATCAAACGTTCAGTTCCGGATTTGCGCAGGGGCAACTTTCTTGCGCCTCTTCCCAGGCAATTCCTGCAACTTGTCTTTCTCCGGTCGCTATTACCGCTGTCCCCGATGGAAAACTTCACGCGCCCTATTTCATGGAGTGGAGTCTCGGCCTGGAACGGCAGTTTGGAACTACGGGAAGCTTCCGCGCGCAATACGTCGGCACACGCGCTGTAAACCAACCGTATCTCACACAGGTGAACGGCTATCAAAGTGTCTGCGCGGGCTGCTTTGCGCCGTTTCCTTATGCGCAATCCACAGATCCTCGATTCGGGGCCGTAACGCAGTTCTCTACCGGCGCGAACAGTCACTACAACGGATTGCAATTGACAGCGTTGAAGCGGCTTAGTCACGGCCTCATGGGGCAATTGAACTACACGTGGAGCCGTTGCATGGACACCGTTTCCAACGGCGGTTTCCTGCAGTTCTCTGCAGGTGGAATTCTCTCGCCGCTTCCGGGCGACTTGGCGCGCGACTACGGTCCCTGCGACTACGACATCCGGAACAATCTCAACGCTCAATACGTCTATGAACTCCCGGTAAAGCTTCAAAACCATGTTTTGGCTTTCGCGCTGAATTCCTGGCAAGTGTCGGGAACGCTCTTTTGGCATAGTGGCATTCCATTCTCTGTTTTGAGCACGCCCTATTCGGCCAATGGCAATGGCATCGTAAACGGCAGTGGGCCGCAATTCGCTAGCGTTGTTCCCGGCGTGCCGCTCTATGAGCACAACCCCATTCCAGGGGTGACACAACCCGGCACAGTGCAATGGCTCAATCCGAATGCATTTGTCTCCGCGGTGGACCCGAGCCAGCAGCAGCTCACCAATGGGCAGATCGTACCCGCAGGATCCTGCTATGGGGGAGACAGCCAAAAAAGCTGCCAGTTCGGAGATTCAGGCCGCAACGCGCTGCGCGGCCCCAATTTTGTCTGGAGTGACTTCTACCTCACAAAGAGGTTTCCGTTGACCGAGCGCGTGAATATGCGCTTCGACGTGCAATTCTTCAATGTTTTCAACCATCCGAATTTCGGCCTGCCGAGCATGGTTTTCGCCGGAATTCCGGGCAAGCCTTCCACCCAGACGGGCTTTGGCGCAGTCACTTACACCACCTCTCCTCCGACCGGCCTGCTCGGCGTCGGTTTGGGCGGTGATAGCACGCCCCGCATGATCGCCTTTCAATTGCGCTTGGAGTTCTAAGCTCGCCACCGCTCAACGCCCGCACAAACACTGCGGAAGCGTATCTGCCTTCTCAGCACTCCGCTTCTCTAATAATTGCTTTATGTAGCCACGTGATTCGTGGTTGCAGGTTTACGAAATGTCAGCGCATAAAATCGCCCATCACGCAGCAGTTCCAGATGGACTTCCTGCATTTCCGGCGGCACCAGATCAGTCGGAGCCGTGACGGCTTCCTTGCGTTTCTTGAAATATCGGCCGATGAGGGGACTTTGCTCATAGGTGCTTTTCACATGCTCTTCGGTCTCATCCGCAATCAGCAGCCGGCTCCCTGGCTTTGCTACACGGATCATTTCCCGGATCGCTTTGGCTCTGTCGTTAAAGAAGTTGATCCCTCCCACATGGAACACCACGTCAAAGCTGTCATCGGCAAATGGCAACTCTTCGGCATTCCCCAGAAGAAGTTTCGCCTCCATCTCCCAGCGGCGCAGATTGGCCTGGCAATTCGTAAGCATTTCCGCCGAGAGATCAAGCCCGTACAGCTTTGTCCCGCGCGGCAAATATTTGAAATTGAGACCGGTGCCCACCGATGTTTCCAGCACGGAATCGCCCGGATGAATCTCAAGGAATCGTAAATAGTCCCAAAAGTATTCGGCTGGACTGGTGCCCCGCAAAGCGCACGCCACCCTTTGAATGTCGTCATAAAAACCGCCGATGGTCTCATACAGCCGGTTGTACTTCTGATTGGAACCGGTGAGCTTCGCCTGCTCCAGAAAGACGGGAATTCCGTCGCGCACCGGGAAACGTTCACCGGACTTGCTGACCAGAGCCTCATGGCCTTCTTCGCCGGCCACCAGCAGGGAATCTCCGGTGTACGGGCTCCGCAACAGTGCCACCGTCTCTGTTTTATTGGCCCACACCTCGCGCCGCGCGCCAGGCAAAATCAAGCTCCACGCGCCTAATAGCAAGGCCCCAGCAAAACAGATCCACGCAAAAACCATACTCGTCAGCAAGGCATGAGGTGCAACAGGATTGGAGATCTGCAGGAAGAAGCCATATCCCAGAACAAGAACGACTACCGCGCCAAAAATACTCGCGCCCGCTGCAATCTTCTTGGCGCGAAATTCCAGGTTCCACATCCAGATGATTACCGCCCCAAACCAATAAATGAGAAACGCGATTGCTCCCGTCCCCAGCGTTGCGCCGATGCTCCGCAAAGGATCAATCCCAACCTGAGTCTGTGCGAGAGAGTGCAGCCTGAATATGCTGGCAGGCAAGATTATTTGCCCCATTGCCTGCAAGGCAACTCCCCAAAGCGGCAGAGAAAGCGTTGACAGAAAACCTGGCCGGCGCTGGCTCGTCAGCCGATAGAGAAGGAAGGGCAGAGTCCCAATGAGAATTGCCAGCAAGGTCCACCCAGCGTACTCAACGCCCTTAAACAAAAACTCGCGCCCATTCGCAAGCAAATTCAAAACAATATTGATCCCCACAAGCCATAAAAATCCGCGCCACGCCTTCTGCGTGCCAATGAACCATGCGCCCAGGATGGCTCCCGTCCATGCCCCCAGTGGCGAGAACACAAACCCAAGCACAAAAATCCCGGTAATCGCAAAAGCCGTGAACTGCAACAAACGATCAGGTGATGTCTTCGTGGACATTTCTTGATTGTTCCCCGAGGTGTCTTGGGGCTCCTCCGATTCCGCGTCAATCAGATGCCGGAAGCAAACTTATAACTAGCTCCAGGGAGGGCACGGCTTCAGCCGTGCCGAAATGCACAGGGAATTTAGGGGTTTTAACCCCTGAGGTGCGCTGGCCGGTCGCAAGAAATATTTCTGAGATTATTCCGGGACGATTTTTCATCGCCGTCAAAAAATCCCTCACGCCCGCTCTCGCTCCTTCAACTCAGCAACTGATGCGTCTGCCGCAGCTTCTCTGGAATCTTCAGCCCCTGCGCGCAATGTGGCACGCATGCCCCGCACGACGAGCACCCACCCGCGTCCAGCGCCAGCCGTGCATACAGCCCGCGGGCTCGCTCCACCTCGTGGTAGTCCCTGGCATACCGCTCATAGCGCAGAATCTCCGCAATCGGCAGGCCCTTCTCGCACCGCGTCATGCACTCGTTGCACAGCCGGCAAACTTCCCGGTCCGCATAGGCGCTCATCATTTCGATAGCCCGAGAATCCGCAGCGCGCATGCTCTTGCCCGCGCCGCCGTAAGTCTCCACAAATTGCTCGAGACTGTTGATCTGGATCACCGCGCAACTCAGCGGCGTCTGTGTGGTCAGCCAGCGAGCCAGCGCCTGGTGCGGCGTCGTGCCTGCCGGAAAGCTCTTCATGAATTCGCGGTCGTCCTTCATGCGTCCGGCGCCGCCCGTCGTCTTCATCGCGGTGGTGCCGAAGCCTTTCGTTTTGGCCTTGCTCACAAAGTCGTTGATTCCCGGATTATCCCCATAGGTGAAAAAGAGCTGCGCATGTTCAAACAGGCCGTCGTTCATCACCGCGGTCAGGATTTCATAGTTAGGCTGGCCGTCCTTCACCTTGCTGTTGCCTTGATAGCTGTGCTGTGAAAGGTCCAGGTGCCGCACCAATCCCTCTTTCTTCAGCCGATCGTAAGCGCGAATCAATCCGCGGTTCTGGATTTCCGCTACGTTGTGGTAGCCGAAGTGAAACATCATGTCGTCAAAATATCCCAGCCCCGTGCGCGCCAGCGCCTCTTTCACAAACTGGTAGTGCGCTTCCTCGTCAATCTCGCCCGTCTCGTGATTTCCGCGCACCCGGTCGCAGCACACTTCGCAGTAGTGCGCGTCGCGGTCCTTCAGGATCGCCTGCGGCACGCTCGCCTTGTCCCACTTGTCGGACTTGTGCCAGTAATTCACGCCGCACTGAATTCCCGCCTCCACAGCTGGTGCAGACCACGTCGCCGCGCCAACCAGCACGGACACTTCCCGGCCAGAGCTGTCCAGCTTGCGCTGCGGAATCCTGCCCACCTTCCTCGCAGCTTCCTGAATTTCGTCCGGCGTAGCACGCCCCCCGCACGAAATCCCGAATCCCTCCGCCGCTACTCCCGCTGTTATCAAAATAAACCGTCGCCGCCCCACAATATGTTGCCCTGACATGAGCCCGCACCTCCGCTTGGTCATCGCCTAACCATTACCACTTCTTTTTGTGCTTTGCTATGCGCCGCAACTATTCGCGCCCCTCAGTGGACGTAATACCCATTCTTGGCCAGCACCACGTAATCTTTCCCCTTCTTCCCATACGAAGCCGCCAGCCGAACATCCAATTTATGCGGCTTCCCCGCGGCACCCGTGGCCTGCGTGTAGTATCCCAGCGTGTACCGTGTCTTGATCCGCTGAATCAGCGCGCGAAATGCTGCATCCAGATGCGCCACATCCTGCACATCGAAGATTTCTCCGCCCGTCTGTTCCGTAACCTTGTGAATGCTCACCAACCCCGGAATCAATCCCGCGGCGAACACGGTTGCTGGCGGGTTGTATCCGGGTATCTTCAGATTGTATAAAACCGCATCCGCCGCGATACATTCTGTGACGATATCGCGCGTTCCCTGTCCCCCCGCGCTGGTGCCAACGTCGTCGCTGATTAGAATGATCACTCGCCGCCCCTTTGCGGAAGTGTTAAGCAAATACTGTGCAGAGAGAAATATCCCATCATTGATATTAGTGGCCCCGCCCACGTGGAAAGCGCTGATCTGCCGGGCAATCTCGCTCTTGTCCTTTGTGAACGGCACGCGCATTTCGGCCTCGGTCGAAAACGTAAACAGCGCCACCTCATCTTCGGGCTTCAGCGCCGCAAGTGCGGTGTTGGCGGCATCCCGCAACGGCCCCAAAAATGGCCCAATCGAATCGCTTAAATCCAATACCAGCGCCACATTCAAGGGGAGTTCGTCGCGGCTGAAAATCTCTATCTTCTGCGCCACGCCGTCTTCGCGAACCTCAAATGCATCCTGTTTCAAATCGCCCATGATTGCGCCGCCCTTCGTCTTCACCGTGGCGTCAATCAGCACCAGGTTCACGTCTACACGAATCACGCTTCCCCCCTGCTCTTGCGCCAGAGCAGTGGTTTGCAAGAAAAACGCCACGAAAACGATCACAGCCAGCCAGCGCATTATGTTTTGCCTTTCCGTCATTCCGAACCCGCCGGAGGCGGGCGAAGTGAGATACGATTTTGCATCGCAAGTCATCTGCGTGATGAATCCCTCCTTTCTTGGGTTCACGCCGAAGAGAAATTAATCTCTATCCTCGCACTCTACCTTAACAGGTCACCTAACTCCGCGTGCCTTCGCATCATCTCAACCTGCCCCACCGGCCAGCCCCGCCCAATTTTGTCCCGCGCACCACCCTGGCGTACACTGATTACTCGCTGTTTCCGTCTAATTCTGTGTGAGGCATCCTTTGAACCTTCCTATTGGCGCACTTTGGCAAGGCCGTTTTCCCCGGGCAATCTTTGCGGCCACCTCGCTTCTCGCCGCAACTCTCCTCGCGCTTCCCCTGCGCTCTGCTGATCCACCCGACCCCGCTCCCAAACCTTCGCCTCTCTTCGATGCCATGAAAATCGAGCTCGACCGCTCTATGAAAACTCTTGGCGATCAGGACCCTCCCGCCTATTACATCGGTTACACCATCACGGATTCTCAGCGCGCCACCGTTTCGGGCTCCAACGGCGCTCTTCTCAGCAGCGAAGAAAGCCGCAATCGCTGGCTCGAAGTCACCGTACGCACCGGCAGCTATGATCTCGACGACACGCACAAGGTTGATGGCCGCACCCCTCCCAACGGTGGGCCCGGCACCAATGCTCCGCTCGACGACGACCCCGAGGTTCTCCGCCGCGCCATCTGGCTCGAGACCGACAAGCAATACCGCGCCGCCGCCGAAGCCCTCATCAAAATCAAAACCGGCAAGGAAGTGAAAGTTCAAACCGAAGAAGGCCGCGCCCCCGATTTTTCTCATGAAAAGCCGCAAACCTACACCGGCCCTTGGGCTTCCTACACCCTCGATCGCAAGCCTTGGGAACAGAAGGTCCGCGACTATACCGCCTACTTCCGCCAGTCTACCGCGGTCATCAATTCCATCGTCACATTTACCGCCAACGCTGAGAACATCCTCCAGCTCAATTCCGAAGGCACGCGCCTGCAATTTGGCCAAGTCCGCTACCGCCTGGAACTCTTCATCCAAGGCAAGGCTGGCGATGGCATGGACATTGACCGCTACTACAACTTCGATTGGGTCAATCCCTCCGAAGCGCCCACGGACAAGGCCGTCTACGCCGCTGCTGCCCAGCTTCGCAAGGAAATCGAGGGCCTCGTTGTCTCTCCCCTCAACGATCCCACCGTTGGACCCGCGCTTCTCACCGGCCGCGCCGCCGCCGTGTTCTTCCACGAAGTTTTCGGGCATCGCGCCGAAGGCCATCGCCTGAAGGACGTCAATGAAGGCCAGACCTTCGCCAAAAAAGTCGGTGAACCGCTCCTCCCTGAATTCCTCAGCATCGTTGATGACACCACGATGAAAAAGCTTGGCAATCAGGACCTTCTCGGCTACTACCAGTTTGACGACGAAGGCGTGGCCGCGCAGCGCGTCGTTCTTGTGGACCACGGCGTCCTGAAAGATTTCGAGATGTCGCGCTCGCCCATCGTCGGTTTCCCCCATTCCAATGGACACGGCCGCCGCCAGATCGGTGCCACTCCCGTCTCCCGCCAGGGCAATCTCATCGTGCAAAGCAGCAAGATGGTCTCCAACGCGCAACTCCGCGCAAAGCTCATCGAACTCGTCAAGCAACAGGGCAAACCTTACGGCTTGCTCATTGACGACATCTTGGGTGGTTTCACCTTTACCGGTCGCGGACAGCCCCAAGCCTTCCAGGTTCAGCCCCTCGTGGTCTACAAAGTTTTCGCCGACGGACGCCCCGACGAACTCGTCCGCGGTGTGGACATTGTTGGCACGCCCCTCGCCGCGCTCACCAAAATCGTTGCCACCGGTGACACCCCGGAAGTCTTCAACGGCTATTGCGGTGCGGAGTCAGGTTCCGTTCCCGTCGCCGCTGCTTCTCCCGCCATCCTAACTTCCGAATTGGAAGTCCAGAAAAAGGAAACATCCACGGACCGGCCGCCAATTCTGCCGCCGCCCGCGCACGACAACGCAAATCCGGGAGGCCTCCAGTAATGCGCACCCTTCGGCTCGCGGCTATTCTCTCCGCTTTTGTCACCGCTTCCGCCGCCTTTGCCCAGGCTCCCGCGGACAACGATCACACCTTGCAAGCCATGCGCGATGAAATGGCACGTTCCAAAGCACGCCTGGAACTCCAAATCCCGCAGGCCGATCAACCCGTTCGCCCCTACTACCTCGAATACCGCCTGCTCGATCTGGACATCCGCGAAGTCGTTGCTGAATTCGGCGCGCTGGTTTCTTCCAATCACGACCGCGAGCGGCGCATGACCGTTTCCGCCCGCGTCGGCGATTACAAATTGGACAGCTCCAATTTCATCAGCGAAGAGGGCTTTCGCGGTTTCATCGGCCCCAGCGGGACCGTCGGCATTGACCGCGACTACAATTCCCTCCGCCAGGATCTCTGGATCGCCACCGATCAGGCCTTCAAGGAAGCCGTCGAAACCTATTCCCGCAAACAGGCCTATCTCAGCAGCCTCGCGCGCCCCTCCGATATTGATGATTTCGCAAAAGTCACTCCAATCCAGCACATCGATCCTCTGGTGCCCCCGGACTGGTCCAATCGCAACTGGGAACAGGAAGCCCGCGACACCTCCTCCGCATTCCGCCTCTTTCCGCAAATTTATGAATCGCGCGTCGTCTATTACCTGGTGTACATGACCGAGTACTTTCTGACCAGTGAAGGCACGGAGATCCGCGCCAATCATTCTTTCGCCGCCATCGAAGCCGGCATGAACACTCTCGCTTCCGATGGCATGCAGGTGAATCACTATTATTCCAGCTACGCCCCGCGCCCCGCCGATCTTCCCTCTGTGGACACCGTCCGCAAGAGCCTCAACGTTGCCGGCAGCGAATTAATGGCCATGCGCGCGGCCTCCACGGCCCCTGATTACACCGGCCCCGTCCTGTTTGAAGCTCGCGCCGCTGCCCCGCTCGTTGCCGAGGTTCTTGGCCCGTCCTTGAGCGGTGCTCGCCCGCCCTTGGCCTTTCAGCCTGTCGTGGATCAACTCATGAGCAGCCTGGGTGCGCATAGCGACTGGAGCGGCAAGGTTAATTCGCGCGTTCTTCCCCTCAGCGTTTCGCTGGTGGACGATCCCTTCGCGAAAGATTTTAAAGGCGCCCCGCTCGTCGGCACTTATTCCATTGATGAAGAGGGAGTCCCCGCGCAAAAAGTGGATCTTGTCGGACAAGGAATGCTCAAGGACCTTTTGATGTCGCGCCGCCCCGGCCCCGATTTCGACAAGTCCAATGGCCATGGCCGCTCCGCGTTTCTCAGCGACCCCATGCCCACCATGAGCAATCTCTTCTTCACTTCCAGCGAAACCATTTCCCGCGACGGCCTCAAAAAGAAATTCCTCGATGCTTGCCGTTCCGAAAAGCTCAACTACTGCATGGTCATCCGCCAGATGGACAATCCTTCCATCAGCCTCCTCCATCAGGATGACTTTACGGAACTCCTAGCCAGCTTCGGCGGCAATGCTGCCACCGATCGCCTCCCGCTGGTTGTCTACAAGCTCTTCCCAGAGGACGGCCACGAGGAAATGGTGCGAGGTGCTCGCATCACCGGCTTCAGCCCGCGCTCCCTGCGCAATATCACCGCCATTGGTGACGACGACTTCGTCTACAACTACATGCAGAGCCAGGTCGTGGGCGTTTCTGGCACCGCTCTCGGCGCCTTTGGCACCGCGCAAAATGGTCTGCCTGCCTCTGTCGTCGCTCCGTCCCTGCTCTTTGAAGAAGTCGAGGTGCGTGGCGCGCGCGGCGAGCCCAAGCGTCTCCCGCTACTCCCCGAGCCTCCTATGACCCCGAAAACGGGCAACTAACCCGGCTCTCTCAAAAGAAGGCGCTCTCTCGTTCGTCGAACAAAACGCGGCACTGTCATCCTGGGCGGCGCGTCGTTTGCGCCCCGAAGGATCTCATCTCATGCACTGCGCACACTCTTGAATGGTGAAACTCTGAGGCGATCCCAACCCTCTATTGCTTTACGTCCGCCAACTCGTCCTCAAAATCGTTGATGGTGATCTTGTCCACCTTGCTCGCAATTACAAAATTGAGCGCCTCTCGTGGATGCGTCGCTGCAAGGGTGCCCAGCCGCATGCTCTTGTCTCCTATATGCGCGTAAACGGGGATCGCATCCTTCCAAGTATCTGCTACGCCCGCTCGTAGCAATTCTCCCGTCACTGTGGTTTTCCCGTCCGCCCCTGTTATCGGGACCGCGTGCAGCGAGTACTGCGGTATCCCCGTGCCGTAGACATATTCGTTGAAGAACCAATCCATCTTGTGATTGCCATCCAGGTCCATTCCACGCGTCATGTGTTTTTCGACAATCGCCTTGAAGTCCTCCGTGGACGCCGCCTGATTGTTATACGTCTTGCAATAATCCTGCATCATGTCCTTGAACAAATGCTCCGGGTCCGGGCTCCGCGGGTCCGCCATCATCTGCCGGATCATCTGCAACACAAAAGCGCCCTTCGCGTAGATCAGGTCCTGATAAGACATTGCCCCGTTGGTCTCTGACGACGCGATGCGGGTTCCCATCCAGATCGGCCCCAGCGATTCAATCGTGTGCCCCTTGATGTCCTTGTTCTTAAGTAGCTCTTTCTCCTTCTTCCACTGGTTCAACGACTCCTTCATGTTGTTCCGGTATTGCACGTACAGAATCCCAGAGAAATCCGCAAACCCCTCCGAAAGCCACTGATCGTGATAACTCTTCCAGCCTACCCGTTGTCCCCACCATTGGTGTGAACTCTCGTGCGCGCGGAAGAAGTCCGTCAATTGCACGCCGTCCGGCAACCGAAGCTCGTGGCGCTGTTGGGCGTCAAGAAAAGACGCTGACCACAGGTAAATCAATCCCGGCCACCCCTGCCCATGGGCATAACTAATTGGCAAACTGGTCACCGACAGATGCTTGTAGGGATACGGCCCGAAATACATGGAAAACACCCTCACCGTGTTGGACATCTCAATTCCCATGGTCTTTGCCATCGCCGCTGGCGTCAGCGTTCCCACGGCCCCTTCCACCGCTCCCGAGTCGAACAGTTGCTGCAACGAGGACATTAGGTCGTCCGGTGCGCGGTTCGCATAAATGTTCACCGCCACGTCTCCCGCTTTGTCGTCATACTCCTTGTAATCCCCATAGGCGAAGCCCGCATTCGCCAGCGGTATCTCGCTCTTCCACTTGGTTACGCGAGTTCCCCCCTCCACTGTTTCGCTGATTTTCTCTCCCGTCGCCACCAGTTCGGTGTTTTTCGGGCTGTGGAACGTCATCTCAAAATCCGACCTCGTGGAAAAGCTGTTGGGCAGCTCCGGGTACCATCCCGAGCTTTCGCAAAAGTAATTTCCATTACCAGCCTTGCGGATCGCGCGCTTCCCCGCGTAATGGAATTCCAGCGTTTGCGGCGATCCCGTCTTCAGCGGCTCACTCAGCGTCACCGCCACGTAGTCCCCATAGGACTGGTAGCGGTCCTTGCCTTCGCGTGCCTGGTTGAACGCCAGCGCTTTTCCATGCGCATCCTTCACCGAATCCACCCGCAAGTTCGAATCGAACTCAAACACCAGCACCCGTTGCCCGTCCAGCCGCGGTTCCAGCTCCACCTTCGTCGTCGCGCTCAACTCTGCACCGCTTGTGACGTTGGCATCGATGCTGTATCGCGGGATAGTAAAATCTTTCTTTGCTTGCGGGTCCTTCCACGCTTCCGCGCTGCTCCGCCCTCCTGCCGGGAATTTCATCCATGTATCCAGATTCCGCACCGGCCCCACGTCCACCCATCGCCCGATCGTTATTTCTTCCGGTTCCTGAGCGTCGTCCTCGAATTCCACCCAATGCTTATCGTCAACTTTCAGGTCTGCAAGAAAATAAGCGCTCCGCTTGCGGTCTGTGGCCATCACGCCTTGCACCAGCCGCGGAATCACCGCCTGCCCCATATCCTCGCGGAACTTCTGTCGGTTCGTGTAAAGGTCGTCGCCAGCCGGTCCCCCCGCCTTCCATTTCACCTGCTTTCCGACTTCTTCCATCAGGTCGTCGGTGAAGCTGAATGTCGCTTCCGAAAACTTGTAGTCAATCTTGTCCTGCTTCGTAAACAGCCGCAGTTGTTGCGCCTCAATGGCATTGGGCGGTTCCACCTGCACGCGCCCATCCCCACGAAACACCGCCGCAAACACCACCCCATTTACCGGCTGCCCAAACTGGATCGTCCCATTCGCGAGCGTGATGTGCACGCGATCCCGCACAATCTCTACGTTTTCCGCCACCGCCGTCTTCGTCGGGTCCATCGCTGGCGCAGACACCGCACTCCACACGGCACCGCTATCGGACTGTGCGCACACTCCTGCTGCGCTGCTGGCGGCCAGCAGTACTAGAATCTCGATTTTTCGCATGGGAACTCCTAGGTCGTTCTGCGAAAGCCTAAACACTTAGAACCAAACATGCAAGTGCCATCTAAAATGTAACCGGAGGGGGTAACGTCGCGCCATTTAAGATGTAACCCGACCAAGACTTGTTTTCGAGGAGGTTCGGTTGGGGAACAAAGGGCGATGGGAGTATCTGCGGGCGATCT
>Ga0074045_10000067_pt1 | contig 84805 bp, 73 predicted proteins | sample BogForMeECP23OM2_FD_94442 | JGI IMG/M metagenome (GOLD analysis project Ga0074045, IMG submission 94442) | Bog forest soil microbial communities from Calvert Island, British Columbia, Canada - Bog Forest MetaG ECP23OM2 | ecosystem: Environmental > Terrestrial > Soil > Wetlands ... | reverse complement strand
TTCGAGGAATTTGGCTATCGCGCTGACCTGGTGACGGAGCCCATGCCGTTGCTCACCTATCGCGTGTTGACGCATGTTCCGGATCTGGTCGCGCTGGGATCGGTCCTGCTCGGCGGGATTTGGTGGATCAGCAACCGCCGTGTCGAAGTGGCTGCCGCAGAGCGTGCTGAGCAAGCCGCGCGCCCTAGGCCTTAGAAATGAGGACGGAGAAAACATGCAAATGCCCAAGGTGACCTTCTGGAAGGTGGTTCTGGTTGCGATACTGATTCCCGGTTTGTACTCGCTGCTCTTTCGTCTGACTCATGGCCTGGGCGCGTCCACAAATCTGAATGATGAGTTTCCCTGGGGACTGTGGGTCGGCTTCAAACTGTTCTCCGTGGCGCTCGCGGGCGGCGGATTCACGTTGGCTGCCGTGGTCTATATCTTCAACTTGCAGCGCTATCGCCCCGTTCTTCGTCCGATGATCCTCACGGCATTTCTGGGCTACTCCATGTTCATCGCTTCACTAATCATGGATCTGGGGCGGCCGTATCGCGTTTGGCACCCCCTCATCATGTGGAACCATCGCTCGGTGATGTTTGAGATCGCGTGGTGCGTGATGTTGTACACCACGGTGCTCTGCCTGGAATTTCTTCCCGTGATTTTGGAACGGCTGGGCTGGAAGCGGCAACTGGAGTGGATGCACACGATCATGATTCCACTGGTGATTGCCGGGGTGATTCTCTCCACCTTGCATCAGTCCTCTCTCGGGAGCCTGTACCTGATCGTGCCCGGAAAGCTTTATCCGCTGTGGTATTCCTCGCTGGAACCCGTTTTCTTCTTCATCTCCGCGCTGTGCGCAGGCTTGGCCATGACGATCTTTGAGTCCTGGCATGCGGACAAAGCGTTTCACCAGCGCCTGGCACTCCCACTCTTGACTGGCTTGGGGCGGGTTTTAGCGGTTTTGCTTGCGTTCTACCTCACTTTAAGAGCCGTCGACCTGGCGCGAAGCGGCGCCCTTCGGCTACTGCTACGACCGCGCTCGGAAACGTACTTGTTCGGTCTGGAAATTTTGTTTTTGGCTGTGCCGATGGTTTTACTGTTCCGACGCCGCATCCATACAGACCGCACTCGGCTCTATCTTTGTTCCGTGCTAACCCTTCTGGGTTTCGTCACCAACCGCATGAATGTAGCCGTCACGGGCATGCTGGCATCCTCGGGTCAAAGCTACTTCCCGAAGTGGACCGAAATTTCTATCACACTTGCCATCATCGCCTCTGGCTTTCTGGTCTTCGCGCTAGCGGTGAAGTACCTGCCGGTCTTCCAGAATGGCAAGTCCTACGAGGCAATCTCCGAACCGAAGAAAGTGGCAGTAGCAGTTCCGGAGCTTATTGATGCAAGTTCGTGAAACAGCGGCCCTGCGCCGGCTCTGGGCGAGAATCTCAGGGAGCCTGAGTTCGAAGCTTCTTGTGGTTCTAGTCTCGTCAATGGCCATCGTATTCGGAGTGCTCGGCTATCTGAATATTCAGCTTCATCGAAAGCATCTGGAACGTACGACCCTTGCTGACGCCGCGCGGGTGAGCAACGTCATCAAGCGAAACACCTCTTACTACATGTTGCGCAACCAGCGTGACGGTCTCTACCACATCATCACGGAATTGGCGCACGAACCGGGAATGGTGCGCATCCGCATCATCAACGACCGGGGACGCATCAGTTTCTCGTCTGACCCTTCGGAGATGAACAAACTCGTCGACGAGCAAATGAATGTACACGACACGCTGCCGGCCGGAGTGCCATGGTTCCAGGTGGCGAATAAGGGCCAAAGCTTCCGCACCTATCGCCTGCCGAATGGAGAGCGGGCACTCGGTGTGATCAACCCAATTGAGAATTCGCCCTCATGCTCATCGGCGGAATGCCACGCGCATCCGGCGGAAGTGAAAACGCTGGGCGTCCTGGATACCAATATTTCGCTCGCGCCCACAGACCAGAGCGTGGCGGAGAGCACAAGAAAAATGCTGCTGTACACGGTGCTTGCGGTTTTCGGTGTCGCTATCCTGACCACCGCTTTTGTGCGCCGATTGTTGCAGGGGCCGCTTACCGCGCTTACCGAAGGGACGCGCCGCCTGGGTTCCGGAGATTTGGGTTACCAAATCAAAGTACATTCCCGCGGCGAATTCGAGGATCTTGCCAACTCCTTTAACACCATGAGTCACCAGTTGCTTGACGCGCACCAAGAAATCAACGCCTGGGCGCGTACGCTGGAAGAGCGGGTTGACGAAAAAACGCGTCAATTGAAAGGCGCGCAGGAAGAGATGTTGCGCGTGGAACGGATGGCGTCGATCGGGAAACTCGCGGCAGTCGTGGCGCACGAGATCAACAATCCACTGGCGGGGATTCTCACCTATGCGAAGTTGCTGAAGAAACGGCTTGCTCGTGAAACCGTCGTTAACCAGGAAAACATTGGGATGTTGGATCTGGTGGAATCGGAAAGCCGGCGTTGCGGAGAGATCGTCAAGAATTTGATGACCTTTGCGCGGCCCACGTCCATGAATCGTGAGCCTTCCGACCTGAATGCCATCATCGATCGCTGTGTGCGGCTGGTGCAGCACCAGTTGAAGCTGAAAAACATTGAGTTGCACCAGGAACTGACCGCGGACCTGCCGCACGTGCGCTGCGATTCCGGGCAAATCGAGCAGGTGATTCTGGCGCTGGTGATGAATGCAATCGACGCCATGTCAAATGGGGGCAATCTGACGCTGTGTTCGCGGAAGCTCGAGAATTCGGCCCAGGTGCAGGTAGAAGTCCGTGACGACGGCGTCGGCATGCCCAAAGACGTTCTGGCGAAAATGTTCGAGCCGTTTTTCACCACGAAAGAGCATGGCCGCGGTTTGGGCTTGGGGCTGGCCATCAGCCGAAATATTGTCGATCGCCACGCAGGCAAGATCGCGGTGTCGTCCGTACCAGGGCACGGCACGGCGTTCACGATTACTTTGCCGCTGCAATCCAATCTCGTGTACCCCGCCACCCCGTCGGTGGCTTCGTGAAGGAGTAAGAGTATGGCACTCAAAGCAAATCTGCTGGTCGTCGACGATGAGTTGATCGTAAGAGACTCGCTCGATAAGTGGTTCCGCGAGGAAGGCTATGAAGTGACCGTAGCCGAAAATGCGCATGACGCGCTGGGGAAAATGGCGGCGCAAAAGTTCGACCTGTCTCTGGTTGACGTCAAGATGCCGGGGACGGACGGCGTGGAATTGCAGCGCCGCATGCACGAGATCGACCCGGAAATGCTCGTGATCATCATGACGGGCTATGCTTCGGTGGAAACCGCAGTGGCCGCGCTGAAGAACGGCGCCTACGACTATGTTTCGAAGCCATTCGATCCCGACGACATTGCGCATACCGTGCACAACGCCTTGACGCACAAGCGCGTTGAGCAAGAGAACGCGCGCCTGCGGGAAACAGTAGCTTCTACGACCCGGCCACAAGAAATTGTGGGTCAGAGCCCCGCAATGGTGCGCGTGTTTGAAGCGATCCAGACCGTTGGTCCGACTGACGCAACGGTGCTGATCACCGGTGAGAGCGGCACGGGCAAGGAATTGTGTGCGCGCGCGATTCACGCGGCGAGCCCGCGACACTACAACCCGCTGGTGGTGATCCACTGCGGCGCCCTGGCGGAAACGCTGCTCGAGAGCGAATTGTTTGGCCATGAAAAAGGGGCGTTCACCGGCGCGCAATACCGCAAAAAGGGGAGCTTCGAAGTCTCGGACGGTGGGACGGTGTTTCTGGACGAGATTGGAGACATCAGCCTTAAAACGCAAACGGATCTGCTACGGGTCTTGCAGGAGCGCGAAATCACGCGAGTTGGCAGCACGCACCCAATTCACGTGGATTTTCGGTGTATTGCCGCTACCAATAAAGATGTGGAGCAACTCGTCAAAGACGGGCGTTTTCGGCCGGACCTGTTTTACCGGCTGAACGTATTTCAGATTCAACTGCCGCCGCTGCGCGAACGCAAGGGCGACATACCAATCCTTGCGGACCATTTCGTGAAAAAGTTCTCTGCCTCGATGAACAAACGCATCGCGCGCATTTCTCCCGCGGCAATGGCGCTGCTGGACCACTACGAATGGCCCGGCAACATCCGCGAACTGGAGAACGCCATTGAACGCGCGATGGTTGTCGGCCGGGAACCGGAACTCGGCGAAGAGGATTTCGCATTGCGTCTGCCGCTGCATACAACTTCGCCGCGCACGCTGGAAGACATCGAACGCGCGCACATCCTGGCGGTCCTGGAGGATTGCAACGGCAACCAGACGCAGGCGGCTGAAGTGCTGGACATCGATCGGGTGACGCTTCACAACAAGCTGAAGAAATATGGCTGGAAGAGGGTTGCCGCGGAAGCATCGTGAAGAGCATTCAGCTATTGCCGCTCGGTACACTTCCCGGCGAGACCCTGATTGATCTATCGGCGGGGCTTCGCAAGAGGTTTGGTGTCGCGTGCGAGGTTCTTGCGGCGCAGCCCGATCCGGCATTCGCGTTTAACTTCGCCCGGCAGCAGTACTCTTCCACGGAAATACTGGCGTCACTGGTGAAGTATGGCGTCCCAGGCAACGAGCGCATTCTCGGGGTTACCGCGGTCGATCTGTACATTCCGATCCTGACGTTTGTTTTTGGCGAGGCACAACTGCGCGGATCGTGTGCCGTGGTTTCCTTTCACCGATTGCGGCAGGAGTTCTACGGATTGCCAGCGAATTCGACGGTTTTGCGTGAGCGTCTTTTGAAAGAGGCCGTCCACGAATTAGGCCACACGCTGCCGCTTGCACATTGCGAGGACTATCAGTGCGTGATGGCGCCTTCGCATGGAGTTGAGTGGATCGACCTGAAAACCAGCGAATTCTGCACCACGTGCCGCGGAGCTGTGACGAGTCACTCGGCTGGCGTCGCGCGCGACTAAACCGAAGGTTCCGGGACGACGGCGGGCTTCTTGCGAGGCACCAGCGAACGGACCACGACGTAAAGCATGGGGATAAATAGGAGATTCAGAGTGGTTGCGGCGATCATTCCGCCGAAAACGGTGGTGCCTACAGACACACGGCCGGCAGCGCCCGCGCCTTGAGCAATCACGAGAGGCACTACGCCGAGGATGAACGCCAGCGAGGTCATCAGGATGGGGCGCAGCCGGATACGAGCGGCTTCCACGGCGGCGTCCAATGGAGTCAGTCCCTGCTCCTGAAGTTGCTCAGCAAACTCCACGATAAGAATGGCGTTCTTGCTGGCCAAACCGATCAGCATCACCAGCCCGATCTGGCAGTAAACGTCATTCGTCAGAGCGCGCAATTTCACCGCAGCCAGCGCGCCCAGGAGTGCAACGGGCACGCCCAGCAGAACGATAAACGGCAGAACATAGCTTTCATACTGCGCGGCCAGCGTCAGATAAACGAATGTCATGCCCAGGCCGAACAGAATGGCCGCTTTCCCCGCGGATTGGATTTCTTCCAGCGACAGGCCGCTCCATTCAAAGCTCATACCTTGTGGCAGCACTTTCCTCGCAATCCCTTCCATGGCGGCGAGCGCCTGGCCGGAACTTACCCGTGGCGCTGCGGAACCATCGATTTCGGCGGCGCGGAACAGGTTGTAGTGCGTGATCACCTGGGGGTTCGCTTCCTGCTTGATCTCCACGACATTGTCGAGAGGAATCATCTTGCCGGTGTCAGATCTCAGGTAATACGTACGGATGTCTTTCGCTTCCGAGCGGAATTTCTGGTCGGCTTGCAGGTACACGCGGTAAGAACGGTTGTTAAAGTCAAAGTCGTTTACGTACACCGAGCCCATAAAGACCTGTAGTGCATCGGTGACCTGGCTGAGCGGGATCTGCAAACTTTTGGCTTTTTCGCGGTCGATTTTCACCAGATACTGCGGATCGTTGGCGGTAAAGCTGGTGAACAATCCAGTCACTTGATTGCTCTGATTGCCCGCAGCCACCACCTGATTTGCGGTATTGGCCAGTGTTTGAAGCGTATTGCGGCCCAGGTCTTCAAGCTCGAATGTGAATCCCCCGAATTGCCCGAGGCCTTCCACCGCTGGAGGGTTGAAGGGTACGGCGACGCCACCGGGGATGCCCATGAGAGGCCCTCGCAGCTTTTCTACAACCGCAAAGCTGGAATGCTCGCGCCCCTTGCGATCTTTGAATTCCGCCAAATTGAGAAACATCAGTCCGCGGTTTGGAGCGCTGCCGCTGAAGCTGAATCCCACGATGGTGAAGGCGCCGTTGATTTCGGGAACGCGGGAAATCACCTCTTCCACGTTCGCGCAAACTTGCTGCGTATATTGCAGCGAAGCGCCCTGCGGTGTTTGTACGGCCACAATCAAATATCCTTGGTCATCTTCCGGAATAAATCCCTGGGGGATGTTTGTGTATAGCAAATACGCGCAACCGAGCGCTCCCAGGAACAATAGCAGCGATACATATTTCCATTCCACGACGACATGCACGACCTTGCGATACGAGTCTCTCGCGGCATCAAAAGCCCGATTGAACGCCCGGAAAAACGCGCCTTGCGCGCGTTCGCGGTGATGTCCCAGAAAGATGGCCGAAAGCGCGGGCGTGAGGGTCAGCGCGTTGAACGCGGAGATCGACACAGAGAAAGCGATCGTCAGCGCAAATTGCCGGAACAGAATCCCCGTGGTTCCCGGGAAAAGAGCGACAGGTACGAACACCGACACCAGGACGAGGGAGGTTGCGATTACTGCGCCCGCGACCTCTTTCATGGCTACGCTGGCGGCATTGTGCGGCTCGGTAATCCCTTCAACAATGTGCCGCTCGACGTTTTCGATCACCACGATGGCGTCATCGACCACCAGACCCGTGGCCAGTGTGATTCCAAAAAGCGTCAGAGTGTTTATCGAAAAACCCAGCACCTTCACGAAAATGAAGGTGCCGATGAGCGAAACGGGAATGGTCACCGCAGGAATAAAGGTACTGCGCCAATCCTGCAGGAACAGGAAGATGACCAGGATGACGAGTCCGATGGCTTCAAGGAGCGTGAAGAGCACTTCGCGAATGGACTCGCCGATCACGGTGGTGGTATCGAAGGCCACGGCGTACTTGAGCCCCGGCGGGAAATTCTTGGACAAACGAGCGAGTTCGGCCTTGGCGGCCTTGTCGACGTCGAGCGCGTTGGCACCGGGAAGTTGCGTGACGCCAATGCCGACGGCATCGTGACCATTGAAGCGCAGTAGGGAACCGTAGTCCTCAGCGCCCAACTCGGCGCGGCCAACATCCTTCAGGCGTACGAGAGTTCCATCCGTCCCCGTTTTCAGAATGATGTTTTCGAATTCGCTCGCTTCGGTCAGACGGCCGATAGCGCGCACACTGATTTGATAGGACTGGCCTTGATTGGACGGCGGTTGTCCCACTTGTCCTGAAGCGACCTGGACGTTTTGCTCTTCGAGGGCGTTGAGCACCGTAGTGGCGGTCAGACCTCGTTGCGCGAGGCGCGATGGGTCCAGCCACAGGCGCATGGCATATTTGCGCTCGCCGAAAATGAAAACGTCGCCGACTCCCTTGACGCGCTTCATCGCATCCCTAACGTAGACATCCAGATAATTGCTCAGGAACAGGCTGTCGTACTGGCCGCCCTCGGAATAGACGCCCGCGCCAAAGACGAAACCCGCGGCCTGCTTGGTAATGATGATGCCGGTGTTCTTCACGGCATTCGGCAAGCGTCCCAAAGCCTGGCTGACACGGTTCTGCACATCGACGGAAGCGAGGTCGACGTCGCGGGTCACATCGAAAGTGACGATGATTTGGCTGGTGCCATCGTTTCCGCTGGAGGAGGAGATATACTTCATTCCAGGCACGCCGTTGATCGCTTGCTCCAGTGGAATGGTTACCGCGGACTCCACTGCCTGCGCGTTTGCGCCGATATAGCCGCTGGAAACCACAACTTGTGGCGGGGCCAACTGAGGAAATTGTGCAATGGGCAGCGACGGAATGGCGATCGCGCCGCCGAGGATAATCAGCAGGGCGCAGACGGTCGCGAACACCGGCCTCTGGATGAAGAAATCAACAAACAACTCAGCTCACCATCTCCTGAAGAATCGCGCCACGTCGCTGCCGAACTGTGGTGGAACTAGTTGCTCTTGGCGCCTGAACTTTTTTCGCTGTCGCCGGTTTTCCCAGCTTCCTTAAATTGTTCGATGACCGGCGCGCCATCCTGCAGAAATTGCGTCCCTGAGACGATGACGTGGTCGCCAGGTTGCACGCCTTCGAGCACGGCATAATCATTTCCGACGATTTCACCGAGCTTCACAGCCCGCTGCCGCGCCACGGTTCCTTTCGCGTCCTTTATCGCGACAAACAGGAAATACTCGCCGCTGATTCGCTGCACCGCAAGCACCGGAACAACCGGCCCATTACGCGTGCCCCAAGCGATCTGTGCGCGAACCTGCTGGGAGATTCGTAGTTTGGTATTGGAGTTGCCGACGGCGGCCTTGGCGAGCACGGTCTGGGTGTCCGTATCGACTTGCGGCGAAATGAAAGTAATCTCCGATTGCGCCAGGACCGCGCCGGATTCGTCGAGCAGCTTCACCGGCAGACCGAGGCGCAGGTCTTTGGATCTGCTTGCCGGAACGTAGATGTAGGCTTCCAGGGCGCCGGGCTCGTCCACCGTGGTGAGGAGCGTCGTGACGGCCACGCGGTCACCCACGCGAACAGGAATATCGCCGACGATGCCGTCCATCGGAGCACTGACCTGGTAATAGTGCAGCTCGACTTGCTGTTGTTGCACTTGATGCTCCAGCGATTTCAGTTGCGCGACGGCCGTTTCATAGTTGGTTTGCGCGTTGTCAAAGTCCGCCTTGCTGATGACTCCGGCCGCCTGCAATTTCACCGCGCGGTCCAAATTCACTTTTGCCAAACGCACATTGGCTTCCTGTGCGACACGCGCCGCTTCCTGGCTGTTGACGGTGGCTTCCTGCTTGAGCGGATCGATTTGCAGAAGGGGCGTGCCGGCGGTTACGCGATCCCCCGATTTGACGAAGATCTTGGTGACTTGCCCTTCGACTTGCGGATTGATGGTGGCGGAATGACGCGATTTCAAAATGGCAAGGTACTCGGTCGAGTTCGTGAGCTTTTGTGATTCCACCACCAGCACCTGCACAGGCATAGCGGGTGGCGCAGCCGCCTCACTGGCCGGACCTTTTGCGCCGCAGCCGGCAAGTACGCCAGAGACCGAAAGGGCCGCCAGCGCCAGCACGTATCGGGGCAAAACGGAGAACTCGGTAAGGGGCCTTGAATTACAAGAAGAATGGGTCCGCATATTCTCTTGGATTGCTCTCTGGAACATTCAATAGTACGCCAAGCGGGACCACTTCCGCATTGGAAACCTGAGAACTACTTTAGATGCGGGTCAAGGAGATCGGCTGGGTGAGAGAAACTGGCTTAATACATGTCTGAGGGGTCGATCTTTTTACCGGAAAGGCCCAATTGCAGGACTTCGATATCTTGCGGCCGGTCAAACACTTTCCCGGGGAATAGCCGCTTAATGATGACGCGCAAGCCGCCAAAGGCAATGCCTACAGCTGTCGCGACGCCGAGAAACAGGCCGGTGAACAGGAAGATCTTGACCATGATGACGACGATCGGCGGATCCGTGGCAGTGTGGCTCGATTCGTTCCATGTTACCTGCGTCTCGTAGTTCACTTCATCCCGAATGGCCTGCGCGTGCAGGGGCGAAGTGGGCGCAAACACCAGCGACAGAAGGGAAGTTTTGCGCTCGACTGTGGCTCCCGCCCTTCTTGCCGCGGCCGGAAGGGCTTGCCGCAAGTGACGCAAGTGCTGCTCCGCCAATTGCGGCGTGGGATATTCGAGAAGCAGCAACACGCCGCTGCCGTGCTCGCCCTGGTACCTCGCCAGAATTGCTTCGGCTTCGGACTCAAATCCGACTTCCTTCGCCAAATCGGCGAAATCACCTTGTCCCAGCGAGTTCATGGCGGCGCGGAACCCGTTCGGGCCTAGTGCATACTTTTCCGAGCCAAAGACGCGCCAGTGCTCCGGCAAATACGACTTCAATTCGGGGAAGGGAGTTTTGTCGGCCTTTGGCTTTAAGGTCGCTAGGAGATTCGTGAGGGAAGCAGGCGAGAGATTCGAAAAAGGTCCCAGGCTAATGACCAGATTCCCGAGCAACACTGCGCCACTGTGAGAGTCAAAAGCAGATTCGTCGCCAATGCCGCCACTCTGCATGCCTTCCGCGGTGGACTGGGTGTAGAACTCGAATGCGCCACTAGAATCTTTGAAGGAATAGAGCCCAACCCTCAGGTCTTCGTTTCCGTTCTTGTAACTGCGCTCTTCAAAGGCGCGCAGGCCAGCTTCCTTGAGATTTGCGGTCTGCATGTCCCCCCAGCCTTGATACAGCTCGGGTCCGGACCTAAAACTGGCCGGGTTAGTCGCTGTCCAGGGGCCGAATTGGTCAGGCAACAGGCGGGCAGCCTCCGTCGCGTCGACTGACGCACACAGACACAAATACAAAGCCGAAAGGCAAACAAGCCCGAGAGTTCTCATAGTATCCTGTCCATTAGATGCCGGCAGACTACTTCTGGTTCCTGGACTGCTCAACAGGGGTAACCGCAGCGGGCCGGTTGGTCTTGCCTGCGGCGTTCAACTCCACGCTGTTCAAGCTCTCCAGGTAGGCAGCGACGCCCTGATAGACGCCCTCGGCGATGCGCTGGCGGTGTTCCGGCTTCTTCAGCAGTTGCTCATCGGAAGCGTTGCTGAGGAAGGAAATCTCCGTCAGGATGGAAGGCATATCGGCGCCAATCAGGACCACAAAGGGTGCTTTGCGCACCCCGCGGTTCTTCACCGGTTTGGCCGTCTTTTGGATCCGCTTTGAGAGCGAATCCTGGATGTCTGCTGCGAGCTCACGGGATTCGTCGATCTTTTCCGTTTGAGCAATCCTCTTCACCACGTCCTGCAGATCGTGGATGTTTTCCTGAGAGACGGAGTTTTCGCGGGCGGCCACTTCCATTGCTTCGGCGGAGCCTTTCAGGTTGAGGTAGTAGGTTTCAACCCCACGGGCACCATGATCGGGGCTCGAATTGGCGTGAATGGAGATAAACAGATCGGCCTTGGCCTCGTTCGCGATATGGGTGCGCTCCTCGAGTGGGATGAATGTGTCATCGGAGCGCGTAAACACGATGTCGGCACCCGGCAGCTTTTGCTGGATGATTTTTCCAAGGCGAAGGGCTACGTCCAGGCAAAGATCCTTTTCCATTAATCCCGTAGGCCCGATGGTTCCGGTGTCGTGGCCGCCGTGACCGGCGTCAATGACGATGCGCCCAATCTTCAAGCCCAGCGCGCGGGTCAGTGTTGATTGCCCATCGCGGGTGGGTTGCGGGGTTGCCGCCGGTTGCACCGGGTCGGGTTTCCCGGTGGCAGGATTCTTCGTGGACGTGGTCCGCAAGGTCTTTACGGGCGCCGGGAGGGCCTTGGCAACGGCTGGCGCGGCCGCAGTACCCATGCCGTTGGAAACAGCTTCTTTGGCGGACGTGAGGTTCGGTGTTGGCGCGCTCGAAGGGAGGGCCTCGGCCGAAATGGCAGTTTCGGAAGGTGCGGGCTGTTCTGTTGCCGCTACCGGATTCTCGGTCTTCGTCGACTTGGCCGCCTGCAGGTTTGCCGTTTTTGACCGGCCGGCGGAATCTCCGTAAAGCTCAATGACCAGGCGAGGAGGTTTTTGCAGCAGCGAGGCTGCGTAATCCTTCACTCCGTTCACATCCAGAACCACGCGCACAACGCCGAATTGATTCTGCGCGACGCGCACCTTGGTCAGAAGATCACCGCTGACGCGAACATTTCCGCGGGCTACCGCTGGACTCAGCCGCGCGGATTGCAGGTCGAAGTAAATGCGATCCGGATTGGCAATCCTACCGGAGACATACTGCACAGAGTCTTCCAGTTCAAGCACGATTTCGGTGCTGTTGAGCGTAACACTGGTTTTGATTTTCTCGATCCGTGGAGTGTCCACGGATTTAGGACTCTCTCCGCCATTCTTGGCGACCGTGGCCAGGCGATCGTCCGTCACCGTTACTTCCGGTGCCGCAGCAGGCGCAGGAGCCGGTACTTTAGCTGGCGGCGCGGATACCATTGCCGAGAAGTTCCCGTGCTCTGCATTCCTCATCAACGCAAGTTCCGCCAGCGCTTCTTGCACCACGCGTTTGTGGGCCGATCGAGGGAAGCGCTTCTGGAAGTCCTGGAAGCTCTTGGTCGCGGCGATCGGGTCGCCCAGCTGATCCTTTTGCAGATTGGCCACGTTCAGCATCGCTTCCTGCAAGTGCTTGCTCGTCGGATACTCGCGAATCAGGAACATGTAGGAATCGACAGCCGTCTGGTAATAGCTGCGGCCAAAGCGATCGCCCATTTCGGTGTTGAGTTCGCCGACGGCAAACAAAGCGTCCGGCACTTCGATGGCATGGGGTGTGATCAGATAGACGCGGCGGTAACTGGAAACAACCTGCTTATATTCGGCCAGGGTTCTCTTCTCAGGTGGCTTCGAGTTAATCGTGGCGCGAAGTTCCTCGGCTCGTGAAAACTGGGAACTGGCGGCCTCACGCTTGACGCTGCTGCTCGAAGCTGCTCTGGTGGTAGCGAGACAGGGAATTGAGAGCAACCCAAGTAAGGCAAAACCCAGCGAAGCGCCGGCGAAAACCTTGTGGAAATTTTTTTGAGCAGAACTCATCCGCGCCCCGAATTCCCCGCACAGGTATCCCAGCGAACGTTCACTCGTTCGTGAATACGACGCGCCCGTTGGCGTCCACGTTGCGGTGAATCGAGTTCGCGCGAACATAAGCATTGTCAAGACGTCCCGAGCCCGGCCGGTAATAGGCGTTCTGCACCTTCTGCACGTAATTCCGGGTTTCCCGATAGGCCGGAATACCGTGGGCTCGATCCACAGCCCCTTCCCCAGCATTGTACGCCGCCAAAGCCAAATCCAGGTTGCCATTGTATCGTTCCAGCAACCTTTTCAAGTACCGCACGCCGGCGTCCACGTTCTCCTTGGGGTTGAAGGCATTGTTCGCCCCAAAGCGTTGCGCCGTCGTCGGAATCAACTGCATCAGGCCCACGGCACCCTTACGGGAATACGCCGAAGGGTTCCAGTTCGATTCCGTCTCGATCACCGCGCGAATCAAGGCCGGGTCAACACTGTGACGTTCTGCCGCTTCCCGGACCAGTTTCTCGACCCCGTCGCGATCGACATTCAGCGCCGGCCGATTCTCGCCCAGGAACGAGATTTCGCCGGGCAAATAGATGGCGGTTCGCGGCTGTGCCGGCATCAACTTGACCGTCACGACTGGCTCGGCATTCACGAACATGCGCCGGCCATCCGAGTTGGTCACCGATGCGATCTGTGCCTTGGCCGCTTGTGGATTTCCCAGCAAGCCTGCCATAACCACAGAGAACACTACGGCTGCGTGTACAGCCATCGTCGCGGGTCTGCTGTGAACACGCCTTGGGGAAGGCATAGATGTAGCGATCCGTGTGAGTCTGTGGGCGTCTCCAGTTCAGCAAGAGCCCCAGAGGGTTGTAAGAAGTCCTGCCCCGCTAGCAAATGATGCGAAATGCGACACTTGCGGGGTCACGCTTCCGGCGCTTGAGCAATTATAACAGGGGTTCCAATAGGCCAGGGACACTCTGCAAGGCACTTTTTAGGGCAGATGTGTCTTTTCCGCCAGCCTCGGCCAAATCGGGCCTACCACCGCCGTAACCGCCCACCTGCTTTGCCAAGGCCTGTATCAGTTTGCCAGCATGGACTTTAGCTGTCAGATCCTTGGTGACGCCCGCGATGAGGGCGACTTTCCCGTCTTCGGGCATTCCCAACGCAACGATGCCGGAGCCGAGCTTCTGGCGCAGTGAGTCGACCAGCTGCCGCAGACCCTCCCGGTCGACGTTTGCGACCTCGCCAACGACGACTTTGACTCCCTTGATGGTCTGAGCATGGGAAAACAGATCGTCCAGCTGATTCAGCGCGCCTTTGCGCTTTTGCTCGCCCAGTTCCTTCTCAAGCGTCCGGGCGGTCTGCGACAGCTTTTCCACTGACGCCAGCAGGGTATCCTCCCCGACATTCAGGCGGTTCGCCAGTTCACGCAGAGTCTGCGCCTGGTGTTGATAGTGCTCCAGAGCTCCCACACCGGTGACCGCTTCGATGCGGCGAACGCCAGCAGCGACGGACTCTTCACTTACGATTTTCAGCACGCCGATATCGCCGACACGGCCCACATGGGTTCCGCCACAGAGTTCCTTGGAGTAGAAACCACGCGGGGCGCGGGGGTCGGCAATCGTGACCACGCGGACGTTGCTCTCCGGGTATTTGTCGCCAAAGAAGGCCAGCGCGCCTGAGTTCAGGGCCTCTTCCAGGGACATGATACCTGTCTCGATCGGTGTGTTCAGGCGAATCTCTTCGTTCACTTGCTGCTCGATGTCGTGAAGATCGTCCGAGCCAACCGGAGCAAAGTGGGAAAAGTCGAAGCGCAACCGTTCGGGAGCATTCAGCGACCCGGCCTGCTTTACGTGATTGCCCAATATGTTGCGAAGGGCTGCGTGGACCAGGTGCGTCCCGGTGTGGTTCCGCATGATGCGCGCGCGACGGTCTGCGTCGGCGATTACCGTTACGCGGTCACCGACCTGCAGCGTATCCCTGGCTTTTACCTTGTGGGCGATGAGTCCAGCAACGGGATAAAACGCGCCCGTCACCTCGGCCAGTTGCAGCAATTCAGAACTGTCGTAAAACGCGCCAGTGTCAGCCATCTGGCCGCCGGATTCGGCATAGATCACGGTGCGGTCCAGCACAACTTCGGCGGTCTCGCCAGGCTTCAATTCACTGACGGAACCGCCCTTCGTAATGATTGCTTCGATGCGACAGTCTTGGGCGTGGCTCGCACAATAGAAATCTGGCTCGGTCTTGAAGGTCTCCGCGAGCTTGGCATACGCGGGATTTGCGGATTCCTTCGAGCCACCTTTCCAGGAAGCACGAGCGCGTGTGCGTTGTTCGTGCATGGCTTTTTCAAAGCCCGCCTCGTCAAACTGCACGCCCAGGTCGCGCGCCGCATCGAGGATGAAGTCCATTGGCAAGCCGTAGGTGTCGTACAGGCGGAACGCACTCTCGCCGGCATAGACGGAACCGGGTTTCTCGGCGAGCGGCTTGAGTTCCTCTTCCAGTTTGCGCAGGCCGATATCGAGGGTCCGGGCGAAGCGAATTTCTTCAGCCAGAACAATGTCCGGGACACGATTGGCTGAGGGTTCCAATAGCTCCGGATAGGCTTCTCCCATCAGCTCACGAACAGTGACTACCATTTCGTGAAGGAATGGTTTGGTGGCGCCAAGAAGGCGGCCGTGGCGAATCGCGCGACGCATGATTTTGCGCAAAACGTAGCCGCGCCCTTCGTTGGAGGGCAGCACGCCGTCGGTAATCAGAAACGCGGTCGCGCGGGCGTGGTCCGCGATGACACGCAGGGAAGCGGCCGAACGTTTGTGCTCTTCCGCAGCGAGCTCTTTGGATTCGTCGATGCTGGTGAGTTTTGCGGCGCGGTCGATCAGAGGCACGAAAAGATCGGTCTCGTAGTTTGCGATGACGCCCTGAAGGACTGCGGCGAGGCGTTCAAGGCCCATGCCGGTGTCGACGCAGGGTTTCGGGAGCGGTGTGAGCGTACCACCGGCGTCGCGGTTGAATTGCATGAATACCAGATTCCAGATTTCGACGTAGCGGCCGCAGTCGCAAGGGAACTTGCAGTCCGTATGGCCCTCGTCAGACGCTTCCGGGCCCATGTCGTAGTGGAGTTCGCTGCACGGGCCGCAGGGTCCGGTATCTCCCATGGCCCAAAAGTTGTCTTTTAGGCCGGGGATCGCGAAAATGCGCTCGGCCGGAACCGCTTGCCCAAGCCAAAACCCCGTAGCTTCTGCATCGACGCCGAGAGTGCTGCCCGGAGATACTTCGGCGCCGCCAAATACGGTGACGTATAGCTTGTCCTTGGGGATGCCGAACCATTGCGGTGAAGTGATCAGCTCCCAGGCAAAGGAGATCGCGTCCTTCTTGAAATAGTCGCCGAAGGAGAAATTGCCGAGCATTTCAAAAAAGGTGTGGTGGCGCTTGGTGAAGCCGACATTTTCCAGGTCGTTGTGCTTGCCGCCCGCGCGCACGCATTTTTGCGTCGTTGTTGCGCGCGTGTAGTCGCGCTTTTCGAGGCCAAGGAAGACGTCCTTGAACTGGTTCATCCCTGCGTTGGTGAAGAGCAGCGTGGGATCGCCATGTGGCACGAGCGAGGAACTGCGGACACGGCGGTGGCCCTTGCTCTCAAAGAACTGCAGAAATTTCTCGCGTATTTCGTTGCCGGTCACGTCAGCCTCGTTAGGGAATCCAGTGGTATCAATCGATTATCGCAGAGCCTTTCCTTTGACGCCAATTCGGGTCTGCACCCCATCCACACTAAGCATCGAGACGTTTTTCGTATGGCACGAACTCATCGTGCTCGACGAAGCGACGCAGGAGTCGCAGATACATCGCCCAACAGTAGTTCGAGACGCGCCAGTGCTCGTTCGGCTCGGGCCACCCATGGTGATAGAAAAACACGCGCGTTTTTCCCTCGCCCTCGGGCGTAAGCGTGCAGCCCACTCGCGATTTAGCCCAATCCACGTGGGCATCGGTCATCTGGAGTTCGAACTCCGAGCCAGGCACGCAGCGCGCAACCTTGGCGCGCCAGTCATAGCCCGGGCCGAAGTACAGCCGGAACTCGGCGTTGAGTTTGGGCTCGCCGCTGGCGTCTTTGGTCCACCAGCGATTCAATCCCTCCGGCGTCGAGAACATTTCAAACACCCTTGCCGGTGAAGCCTTCACAAAGAATTCATGAATGATGTCGGCCATAGATCCTCCTTGCAAGGGCGAAGTTCGTTTGGCAGTTGCTATCATACTGCGTGTATTTCCGGAGGGAATGATGTTTGAAAGACAGGTGATCGCCGGCTGGGGAGACATGGATTTCAACAGTCACATGAGGAATACCGCTTATCTCGACAAGTCGGCGGACGTGCGCATGATGTACTTCTCTGAAAACGGATTTTCCATGCAGGAATTCATGCGCTTGCGGCTCGGCCCCGTGATCATGCGAGATGAGTTGGACTATTATCGCGAAGTTAGTCTGCTGGAAGAGTTGCGTGCGACGCTGGAATTGGCAGCGCTGGCAACGGATGGTTCGCGCTTTGCGATTCAGAACTGCTTCTATCTCCTTGACGGCCAACGCGTCGCGCGGGTGAAAAGCACCGGCGGCTGGCTCGATCTCGCGGCGCGAAGGCTGGTTGCACCGCCAGAAGGATTGCTGGCGGCTCTGCAAGGGGCGTCTCGCTCCAAGGAGTTCACGGAGATTCCCTCAAGCTTGAAATCGCTCAAAGGCTAAGCCGGATCGTCGGGAGCTTCCACTTCGGGAATGTCCTGATGCGTGACACGGTGGAGTTCGCGACGGATAAGGTCGGACGAGAACCCTGCGCCCAATAGGGAGCGATACAGAGACGCGATCTTCTTCTGATCAATTTCGCCGCGAAACAACCGAAGCTTTCGCTCGATCCGCTGGCGGACCAGCGCGGCCGAATCGGAGTTTGCAGCGGATTCCTTCAGTGCGGCCTCGATGTGGCGATCGGGGACGCCGCGCGCGCGGAGCTCACGCGCGATACGGTACTCACCCTGTTTCCGGTACTCGGTGCGGTGGCGAACGAACTGTTTGGCGTAGCGCGTGTCATTGAGCAGGTTTTCACGTTGCAAACGCTCGACGATTGATTTCACCAGTTTTTCGTCCGCGCAGCGCCGGGCCAGTGCCTTCTTCATCTCTGAGATGGAGTGAGCGCGGCGCATCAGGATTTTGATGGCGGCGTCGTGGAGTTGCGCTTCGGTCTCAATCTGGCGCGGCTTGCCGAACATGAGAGAAGGATAGAGTCTGCCCGGGAAAGAGGCAAGCCGCACGGGCCCAGACTGGCCAGCGAACCTGGGAGATGGAAGATGCGGACGTTCAAATAACCCTCAAGCCGTGCGCTAGATCACACACCCCAAAGTGGTCCGCGTTTATCCTGTTCGCCGAGGACTGCTGAAAAGGCTGGACTTTTTCGGAAACCAGCTTGGAATCGCAATTGCACCTTCATCACTGGGAGACACTTAGCCATGGCTTACGTTATTACCGGCACCTGCACCAAAGACGAACATTGCATCGAGACTTGCCCGGTGAACTGCATTCACCCGACCAAGGACGAGCCAGACTTCGCGACGGCCGCGCAACTGTATGTGAACCCGACGGAATGTATTGATTGTGGCGCGTGCGTCCCGGTCTGCCCGACCACCTCGATCTTCACTCTCGAGGAATTGCCGGCGGAACTACAAGAGTTTGTTCAGAAGAACGCTGCGTACTTTAACTAACGGGTTGCCCAACCTGCCGGAAAGCTCACAGCCAGCCCAGCCGCGGTGAGCTTTCTTTTTTGGAGTGCGGCAGGTTGCTGCCGCTTGGCGGAGCGCGCGCGCGTACTCTCAACCGACCCTTTGGGTGCTATTGCAGACAGCCGCAAAAACGGGGGCAAGCCACCGCACTCCGTGATCATGTCTGGGGAGAATTGGGTTACTTGCGAGCGAAACGCTCGAAGTCGGCCATCTGGCGCTCCATTTCTTCGCGTGCCGCGTCGGCGGCGGAGCGGATACCTTGGATGCGCAGCTTGAATTCGTCGGCGTTCGACGCGCGGGAAAGAGCCTCTTCCAACGTGATCAATTCCTTGGTGTAAAGATCGAAGAGCGACTGATCGAAGGTCTGCATGCCGTATTGCGAAGTGCCTGCGGCGATGGCGTCGTGGATCAGTCGAGTCTTATCCGCATTGATCACACAATCGCGGATGTAGGCAGTGGCGATCATAATTTCAACGGCGGGCACGCGGCCTTTGTCATCGGCGCGGCGCACGAGTCGTTGGGAGATGACCGCTTTCAATGTGGCCGCCATCTGCAAGCGGATCTGCTTCTGCTCCGGCGGAGGGAAGACCGCGATAATACGCTGAATGGTTTCCGTGGCGTCCAAGGTGTGCAAGGTAGAGAACACCAGGTGGCCGGTTTCGGCGGCGAGCAGGGCCGTGGAGATGGTTTCCAAGTCGCGCATTTCACCGACCAGAATCACATCGGGGTCCTGACGAAGGCCGGCACGCAAGGCGGTCGAGAAGTTGGCGGTGTCGACTTCCACTTCGCGCTGGTTGATGAAACTGCGCTTGTCGCGGTGCAGAAACTCGATCGGGTCTTCAATGGTAATGATGTGATCGGCGCGGTTGGCGTTGATACGGTCAATCATTGCCGCCAGGGTGGTGGACTTGCCAGAACCGGTGGTTCCGGTGACCAGGACCAGCCCGCGCTGTTCTTCGCAAATTTTCGAAATGACTGGAGGAAGATTCAGCTCCTCGACGGTGCGAATCTTGGTTGGAATGACGCGGAGAACCATGCCCACGTTGCCGCGCTGCTGGAAGACGTTCACACGAAAACGGCCAAGGCCGGCGACACCATAGGCCATATCCAGTTCCGCGGTCTCCTTGAACTTTTGCTTTTGCCGGTTGGTCATCATGCTGAAGGCCATGGACAGCATTTCTTCCGGCGTCACACGCGGGACGTCGGTGATGGGGGCCAGCAAACCGTCGACGCGAAGATAGGGGTGGTTGCCGACTTTCAAGTGCAAGTCTGACGATTTGTTTTCAACGGCGCGCCGGAGTAGATCGTCAATGCTTAAGGCCATGGAAGTGACACCCCGCAGGAACCTTTCTATTTGAACCTAGCACTGGCGGGGACGGCCAACAAGAAAGGCGGAGCGGGGCGTTGCTGTCTAGTTACCTGAGCGGGGGGACAGGCGAAGCGGTATCAAACGTCGGCCTTTCGCAGGAAAAGCGAGTCGTACAGCAAGCCCGCCAGGAACCCACCGATCAGCGGGCCGATCCAGTAGATGCCCTGATTGAGCCAGTGATTGGACGCGAAAGCGGGTCCGAAGGCTCGGGCTGGATTGAGCGCGCCGCCGGTGAACGGACCGGCAACGAGGATCCCGAGAGTAATGGTCAGGCCGATGCCGAAGCCGCCGATGGCGCGGAAAGTGCCGCGCTCGTCAACGGCGGTAGCGAAGACCACCAGAACCAGGAAGAAGGTGGTAGTAGCCTCCAGCGCCAAGCCCCCCCAGCGGGGGAAATCGGGCATGAGGACCGGTGTGCCCAGCAAGGCGTTGCGCCAGGTTTCTTCCGGCAAGACCACTTTAAGAAGAAATGCAGCGGCGGTGGCGCCAACTAGCTGCGCTCCCCAATAGGAGAGCGCGTCGAGAGTATTCACGCGCTTGGTGACCCAGAAACCGATGGTGATGGCGGGATTGAAATGTCCCCCGGAGATGTGCCCGAGGGCGGAGACCATGATGGCGATGGCCAGGCCGTGAGCCAAGGCGATTGCCAGAAGTCCGATGCCACCGGTGCTGTTGCTGCGAAGTTGAAAGTCCACGCAAACCGCACCGGCGCCAAAAAAGATGAGGGCGAAGGTGCCCAGAAATTCAGCAGTGAGCTTTTGCGAGAGGTCGTACATCGAAAGGCCTCCGAGGGCATGGGTGAGTACAACGGAATCGAAGAGAGTTTATCCGGAAAAAACAACCTGCGCTAGCACGGAGCAGCGAAGTATTGCTGCGGATGAACAATCGAGAATATTTGGGCCGCGATGAACGCGGCCCGAACGGTGAAAAGCGAGGCAATGGCTGCGCTAGCGTGAGGCGGCGACCGGCGCGTTCACCGGCGTTAGCCAGTTGTGGCGATCGGCTTTCTTGCCGCTGGTAAGCGCGAAGAATTCCTCTTGAATGCGGCGGGTGATGGGGCCGGCAACACCCTTGCCGATCGTGATCTTGTCGATGGAGCGAAGGGGCGTGACTTCCACGGCTGTTCCCACGAAGAACACCTCGTCGGCGAGATAAAGCATCTCGCGTGGGATGACCGCTTCCTTCACCGGCAGATCGAGATCTGCGGCGATCTTCACAATCGAATCCCGCGTGATTCCGGGAAGGATGCTGGCAGCCAGCGGCGGCGTGTAGAGCGTGCCGTCATGCACCAGGAAGATGTTCATGCCCGAGCCTTCGCTTACGTGCCCGGCGGAATCAAGCGCAATGCCTTCTGTATAGCCGTTGACCACCGCTTCCATGCGGATGAGCTGCGAATTCATGTAATTGGCGGCGGCCTTAGACATGGCGGGCAGAGTGTTGGGAGCGATTCGCGTCCAGGTGCTGACGCAGACGTCGACGCCCTTGGAAAGCGCCTCTGGGCCAAGATACGCGCCCCAGTTCCAGCACGCCATGTAGCATTCGATCGGAGCGCCCAAAGGATTGACGCCGACTTCGCCGTAGCCGCGCAGCACGATGGGCTTCACGTAGCAGGGGCCCATCTTGTTGACGCGAACCAGTTCGCACGCCGCGTTGCTGAAATCATCGAGGGTATAAGGCAATTCCATGCGATAGATCTTCGCGGAGTTGATCAAGCGCTGCATGTGCTCGCGCAGGCGGAAAATCGCTGGGCCATTTGGTGTTTCGTAGCAGCGCATGCCTTCGAATACGGCGGAGCCATAGCCGACAACGTGCGCAAGGACGTGGAGCTTGGCGTCGTCCCAAAGAATCCACTTTCCGTTGTGCCAAATCCTATCGGTCTTTTGTACCGGCATGGTGTCTCCTTTTCCCGTTGAGAGGAGGAGCGTCTCCTCTTACCTGCAGAATAAAGGGCCGCGAAGGGAGCGTCAATGAGCTTGCTCACAGGAGTGACCGAGGGAACTGGCCAATTTGGCGCGGCATGAGCGTACTCAGTTTTTTGGAGCGCTGGACTGTGGGTTGCTCTGCCCGTTGACTCTCGCATAAGCAGCCCGCGCTTCGCCAAGCATTTTGCCGTTGCTATGTAACCAGGCTCCAAGAACTAGGAAGGGAAGGATCGTGGCGGCGGCCCACAGTTTGCCATTCTTGGAAATCTTGGTTTCCGGCTCCCAACGAAACAGTTGGGACGAGACAAAGAAAGTTAGCACCGCCCAAAGTGATAACGTCAAGAAATAGACCCAAAGCTCCCCGAAATGCTTCGACGAATAGATGGCCTGTTGCAAGCCAGTGACCAAATACGTTGCTGGAAGGTAGTTGGAAATCCCTTGAACTACTTTCGGAAGGTAAGGTAGCGGTAGCGTGGCGCCGGACAGGAAAAGCAGCGGGAGCCAAATCAGCTGATTCAAGACTTGAGTCTCTTGCATAGTGTTGGTAACACTGGCAACGACCAGCCCGAGTGATCCGAACGACACAGTTCCCACCGCAACAAAGAGGAGCATCGCGAAAATATTGCCAAAATTGTGGACGTGAAAGACCAATCGACTCAGCAATAGCACCACCAGTACGGTTGGCAAGGTCAGTGCAAAATTGGCCAAAACACTGGATGCCAACATATCGCTCGACGATACTGGAGCGACGTGAAAGCGACGAAGAATCCCTTGCTCGCGATACATCACGAGTGTCGCACTAAGTCCCCAAAAACTGCCCATAACATTCAGAGCAAGAACTGGTCCCAGGAAATATCGGACGCCGTCTGGATCGCCCTTGGCAAAAACGCCTGCATAAAGAAAGAAGAATCCGAGCGGCATGATCACGCTGAAGAAGAAGAACATTTTGTTGCGCAACGCGAGCTGCATGCGCACGCGCGTGAGGGTGGCGAGGTTCGTCAATCGCGTAGCCTCCTTCCGGTGAGTTCGATGAACACATCTTCCAGCGAAGGGGTGGCGATTTCGAGACTGACGAGTTCGTTGTCTTCCGCTTCAAGGTGCTTGACCAGAGCCACGATTGCCGGAGCGGTGCGCTGGCAATGGAGCACGTAGGCACCGCCGAGTTCGCGGGCATCCACGACGCCATCGAGAGACTTCAGTGTGCCGTTGGAAGCGGGTTTGGCCAGGCGCACTTCCACGCGACTGGTGTTGGCCGAAGCCTGCTTCAATTCCCGCGGCGTCCCTTGCGCGATCACCTTGCCGTGGTCAACGATGGCCACGCGGTCGCAAAGCCGCTCCGCCTCTTCGATGTAGTGGGTGGTCAGAACGATGGTTTTCTTCTCGTGCTTGAGTTCTTCGATGATGTCGTAGATCTCGCGGCGTACCTGTGGGTCGAGACCCGCCGTGGGTTCGTCGAGGAAAAGAACCTTGGGGTCGTTCACCAGAGCCATGGCCAGCGCGAGTCTTTGTTTCTGCCCTCCCGAAAGCTGGTTGTAGAAGGCATTGCGCTTTTCTTCCAGTCCGAAGCGCTTGAGAAGTTCGTCCGGCTTGCGCCCTCGGTGGTAAAAGCTTGAGAACAAGCGCAACGCTTCCATAACTTTCAGCTTGTCGGGCAGGGAAGTGGATTGCAGCGCCGCCCCGATTTCATGCTTTAGCTCCGTGGGATTTCGCAGCGGGTCGAAACCGCACACGGAAACGCGCCCGCCGTCGGCGACGCGCAAGCCTTCCAATACCTCAATAGTGCTCGTCTTTCCGGCGCCATTCGGCCCGAGCAGACCGAAGACTTCACCTTCTTCGACGGAAAAGCTAACTCCGCGCACGGCTTCCAAGTCGCCATAGCGTTTTACGAGATTTTCAACCTGCAGGATCGGATTGGTCATGGATTCGAGGTCTCCATCGTACCGCAGGTAGCAGATATTCCTCTACGGAAACACTCACCCTCAGCTAGTACGCTTCTTCTTGGGCTTTGGTATCAGAACGGGCTTGGTTTTTTTGGGAGACTTCCAAAGATAGGTTTTCAAGTCCACGCGGAATTCGAGCAGTTTTACGCCCTCAGATTCAAGCAACTTACGCTGCAGCGAGGCGTAGGGTTCGCGAATCAGCAATTTGCCACGGGCGCCAACCACGCGGTGCCAAGGAATGCCTTTTCCGGAGGGCGTCGCTGCCATCGCTCTGCCTGCGGTTCTTGCGCCGCCCGGTAGCTTAAGAGCTTTAGCGAGCGCTCCATAGGTAATAACCCTGCCGCGGGGGATTTGTTTCACACGCTGATAGACGGGGCTCCAGGACATTCGGGAACCTTCCTCGCTGAAACGGGTTCCATAGTAAGGAGGGTGCTGCGGCAGGCACAAGAGAAACTTAGAGGTGCGCTGGTCGATGGCAGGGAGCGAAGCGGAAAGACAAATGAAAAGCACGCAAAAATGTGATGACCCGGCAGACGAAAAATGCACGACGATGTGCGCAACGGGGGCGCGTGCAACGTTTACCGAATTGCGGCATCTAAACTTGACGGCTGTAGTGGAAGCAACTTACACTACACAGGGAGCAAGCCTTCCGGGGTTTGCCCGGCAAGTTCGCCGGAGGAACGCCATGGCCTTCGTTCGCCGCAAAGGAAATGCTTTTTATCTGGTGCACAATGTGCGCCGCGGCGGAAAAGTGCAGCAACTTCATCTCGCGAGCCTTGGCGAACGCGCCCGCATCACCGACGATATCGTTCGAGAAGTTACCAAGAAGCACCCCTTCGTGGAACTCAACTGGCGCTCCCTGCGCGAACAGTTGAATAACCAGATCGATCTAGCCGACCCTGAGTCGCCAGCCGTTCAAAAGCTCGTGCAAAACTTGCGTGGACTCAACCTGGCCCTTGCGGACTTATTTCCGCCCGTACTCCGACTTTCCGAATCGCCCGCGGTGGCGCGGGAATTGCTCGTACAACTTCGGTTGTTGCACTCCAGTATCCAGGTGAAGCTCGATCAGTTCGGCCGGAAGGACGACCTGAAGAGACTCGGCCGGGCGGGCGGGCGTTTTGGAAATGCGCATCCGGGATTCCGGGAGCGTTAGGAGGGGTTCATGGCGACGGGGGACTTTTCGCTTAATCCAAGTATTCGCAGCGCGGAGACGGTTGAATTTCAAAAGGCTTTGCGGGCGAAGATCGTTGGGCAGGACGAAGGGGTTCAAGCCCTGGTGGACTTTTTCCAGGTGTTCACCGCGGGAATGAATTCGCCGGGTCGGCCAGTGGCCAATCTCTTGTTTCTGGGACCCACGGGTTCGGGCAAGACGCGGATCGTCGAAGCGGCGGCGGAAATTCTCTTCGGCAACCCGCGCGCGGTGATCAAAATCGATTGCGCGGAGTTCCAACACTCGCATGAGATCGCCAAGCTGATCGGCTCGCCCCCAGGGTATCTGGGTCATCGTGAGACGCATCCGCTCATTACCCAGGAATCTCTGGCCGCTTCGCAAACCGACAAGCTGAAGCTGTCTTTTCTCCTGTTTGACGAAATTGAGAAAGCCAGTGACGCCCTGTGGCAGTTGTTGTTGGGGATGCTCGACAAAGCTACCCTCACCCTCGGTGACAATCGCCGCGTCGATCTTTCCCAGACCGTCATCTTCATGACCTCCAACCTCGGTGGCGGCGAAATCACTGAACTGATGGCTGGTGGCTATGGTTTCATTAAGTCGGAGGACATGCCGGTATCAAACCTGGATCAGCGCGTGGAGCGGACAGCGGTCGAGGCGGCGAGGAGAAAATTTTCTCCCGAATTCATGAACCGCGTGGACAAGGTCGTTGTCTTCCACCCGTTGCGCCGCGAACAACTGGAAGCAGTTCTCGACATCGAACTCGGGCTGGTGCAGAAAAGGGTGTTGGACACGGCGCTTGGCAAGTTCCTGTTCCGAGTTGCACCCGCCGGACGCGATTTCCTTCTGACAGAAGGAACGGATCAACGCTATGGTGCAAGGCACCTGAAGCGCGCCATTGAGCGCTACGTCGTTTACCCGCTGGCGAATCTTCTGGCCACGCAGCAAGTCCGCGTCGGTGACTTGGTCCGCATCGATTGGGACGGCGTTCACAAGGAGCTTACCTTTGTCAGGGAAAGCCAGGGTGTGCTGGTGACCCCGGAAGAACCGGAAGAAGCGGTGGCAGCAACGGCCTCCTCCGCGGACGGCTTGGGAAAAGACGCCCCGGCCGAGACGGTAGTGGATGAGCCGCCAAGTCGCCCCGCTTTACCGACGACGACACCCGCAGCAGCGCGGCAATCGTTACAAAATCGCAAGAAAGAGAAGAGCTAAAAAGAGAATTGGCATGCATGTTTAGGGGCCCGGAGTAAGGGTGTCGCCCCTTTTTGTCAGACGCGTGATGACGTTGTGTGCTTCAGCGCTCTCATTTTGCGCAAATCTGGAACATCGTCTCACGCCGTGAGACAGTTTCCAGAATGGCAATATTTGTATGTCATTGAGGGTAGGGGTTTTGCCTGGTAGGAACGGGCGGCGCCAGATTGGCACGCGCCATGCTCTCTTTCCCAGGAAGTCGAAATTGTTCCTTCGACTTGCGCCCCGTCCTTGGGCGAGCGGTGAAGCAAGGGGCTTCACCTGCTGAGGGAGTAACCATGAGAGCCGCCACCAGACAACAACTCGATCCGAGCATCCGCAGCAATGATACGCGCGACTTTCACAACGCCTTACGGGCGAAGATCGTCGGGCAAGAGGAAGGCGTGCAAGCGCTCGTCGACCTGTATCAGGTATTTTGTGCCGGTTTGAATTCGCCGGGGCGGCCAGTTGGTAACCTTTTGTTCCTCGGGCCCACGGGATCTGGCAAGACGCGCATCGTGGAAGCAGCGGCGGAGATTCTGTTTGGAGACCCGCGCATGGTGATCAAGGTGGATTGCGCGGAATTCCAACACTCGCACGAAATCGCCAAGTTGATCGGTTCGCCCCCAGGATATCTGGGTCATCGTGAGACACATCCGCTCATCACCCAGGAAGCTCTGGCGGCTTCGCATACCGACAAGCTAAAACTTTCCTTCCTGCTCTTTGACGAAATTGAGAAAGCCAGCGACGCACTCTGGCAGTTGTTGCTGGGCATGCTCGACAAAGCCACGCTAACCTTGGGCGACAATCGTCGCGTTGATCTCTCCCAGACCGTTATCTTCATGACTTCGAACCTTGGTGGAGTCGAAATCACCGATTTAATGGCCGGTGGGTACGGTTTCATTAAGGCCGACGACAAGCCCCGAGCGAACATGGACGAAAAGGTTGAGCGCACGGCGGTTGAGGCAGCCCGCCGGAAATTCTCTCCGGAATTCATGAATCGTCTGGACAAAGTGGTTGTGTTCCACCAGTTGCACCGTCAGCAATTGGAGCAAGTGCTCGATATCGAATTGACGATGGTGCAGCAACGCGTGCTGGAAACGGCCAAGGGACAATTTCTGTTCCGCGTTACCGATTCTGGACGCGACTTCCTGTTGCAGGAAGGTACGGACCAGCGCTACGGTGCGCGCCACTTGAAGCGTGCCATCGAGCGTCACGTCGTGTATCCGATGGCCAATCTGTTGGCCACCGAACAGGTACACTCCGGCGACCTGATTTGCATCGATTGGGAGGGCAGCGACACCAATCTCACTTTTGTGCGGGAAGGCGAGAATGTGGCTATGCCCGTACGTCGCGTCGAACCAGCGCTGGCGCAAAGGAACGCACAAGCCCGTGGCGGGCGGCCCGTCGAGGCTCCCGTTGTGCAACTGCCCCCTGAACCGACACCGCGTCTCGCACGCTAAAACTGAATTCCTCCGCCTTTGACCGGCCCGGACACCAAACTGTCCGGGCTTTTTCTTATTCCTCTTCCACGTATAATTTGTGGTGCCGTTTTTGCCGTCTCGGCGACTTTCCACCGTGGAGGTTTGCATGCATTCCGGAACTCGCCTCCGAATCCAGCTGGCCAGTGTCCTTGTTCTCTCGTTCGCTAGCGCGCTCAGCGCACAAGACGGTCGCACCAAAATCAAACCAGGCATTAATTCGTTCAGCCCACAGCAGGACATTGCATTGGGCCGACGGGCGGCAACCGAAATCGAGCGCGGAGTGCAATTGTGCAACGACCCGAAGGTGGACGCTTATCTCACCAAGCTGGGTATGCAACTGGTTGAAGAACTGAATACCGGCGGCGTGAAATATCCCTGGGAATTCCATTGCGTAAGCGACAAGGCGATCAATGCGTTCGCGTTGCCTGGCGGGTTCGTGTTCATCAACCGTGGCGCGATTGAGGCCGCCGATTACGAAGCGGAACTTGCCGGCGTGATGGCGCACGAATTGTCACACGTGGCACTGCGGCACGGCACCAACCAGGCGACAAAAGCGCAATACGTGCAACTGGGAACAGGGATTCTTGGCATCGCGGGCGGTATCTTTGGCGAAACAGCCGGAGCTACGGCAGCCGGCGTCGGGCAATTTGCCGCAGGCAGCGTTCTGCTCAAATACTCGAGAGGCGCAGAGACGCAGGCGGACCTGATGGGTACGCAAGTCTTGTATGACGCCGGCTACGATCCCCGTGCAATGGCAGCATTTTTTGAAAAACTTGGCGCGGAATCCGCTGGTAAGCATCCGCCCGAGTTCTTCTCCGATCATCCTAATCCCGACCATCGCATCGATCGCGTGGATCAGGAGGTCGAGAAGCTGGGAGGAGTTCCGGAGGGGGCGAAACGAGACTCGTCGGAGTTCAAAGCTATTAAGAAGGAGGTGGAGGCGCTTCCCGCTCCGGTGAAGAAACACACGGCGAATCCAGGCGCGCAAAGTGGCACGTTTCCGGCGCCCGGCAGCGTGAGCGTGGGTGCACCATCTGCCACGATGGCGACTCTTCAGGTCGGCAAACTGAGTTTGCAATATCCTGACAACTGGAAGAAGTACGGCAAGGGGAACAACGTTGCCGTGGCACCGGATGGGGGAATCGTGGATTCCGGGAAGGGGCAAGGCGAGCTCGCTTACGGATTGAGCGCAAGTGTGGCCCGCATCGACGGGCAGTTGCCGGCGGGAGCGGACCCGTTGCAGGCCGGGACTCAGAAGCTGATCCAATCGATGCAGCAAGAGAATGAAGGATTGCGCACCCTGCGTGAATCCCGGGAAGTCACGTTGAACGGTGAACGAGGTTTGTCCACCTACCTGAAGAATGATTCGCCGGTCGGTGGGCAAGAGGCCGATTGGCTTATCACCGTGATGCGACCGGAAGGACTTGTTTACTTCGTGAGTGTGGCGCCGCAGCAGGAGTTCAGCCGCTTCCAGTCGACATTTGAAGCGATTCTGAACAGCGTGCGCTTCAACTAGTAGTTGCGTGCAGCAAGTACAAGAAGGCGGCCTGAACAAGGCCGCCTTCTTCATTCATCTGAACGCGCGTGCCGCGGCGATCAGATCACTCCGACCAGGGAACACCCGGAAGAACCTGGGTGTGTTCCTGTTGCACCGCTTGGAGGCTGTTCGGATCGAGACCCAAAGCCTTCAGGATCGTAGGTGCGACCTGCATGGTCTCCACCGGGCTGGTGATTGTCTTTGGCGTGAAGTTCGGGTTCGCCAAGAGCATCATCACGTTGGTGTCGTCATGAGCGAAGCCACCGTGTTCGGCCAGCTTCTTGGTGCTGCCGGAATAGGTAACGCCGATGTTCGGGGTCACGATGATATCTGGCGAACGCGGATCGGCAGCCGGGGGAAGTCCTGGCGGGTTGAAGCTGGTACGCAGGGACGGGCCGGAGAAGATCTCGCCGATCCCCGCGATGTTCGCGGCGGCTGGCGACTGCTTCTCGAGCATGGCAACCGCGTCTTCGGTGGAGCAGCCGGGGTTATTGTTCAGCCACAACAGCGAGACGTCGTCTTCGGTCGGGCCGATTCCCGTCGGGTTCGAGGGGGATTCAGAGAGTGGCAGGCAACCAGCGTTGTCCAAGATCGTAGCCGGCGAGGTCGTGACAGGGCCGGATTTAGTGATGCCCGTATAGCGCGAAGAATCGATTGGGCTCTGGCCGTGTTTGGCGGTGATCACGATCAGTGTCGATTCATAGTTCCCGGTCTTCTTCAGTTCGGCGACGAACTGGCCGATGGCCTGGTCAACGAATCCGATTTCGTCGAGCAGTGGCGCGGTCGGCGTGCCGATATTGTCGAGATACCCGCCAGTTCCCACTCCTTTTTCGATCAGTTTCTGACCGACACTGACCGCCTGGAAGTTCATGCCAAAAACCGTCGGGGTCTTCGTCTTGGCACTGCGATCGTGAGCGTAACCATCGATTTCATTCAGGATGGCATTGACCTTCAAGGTGTCGTAGCACTTGATGGCTACGAAGCTGTCGGTCCACGCACCCAAGGCGGACTTCGCCGGATCGGGATTCCAGGTCGGGTCAGCGATCGGGTTGCAGATGCTCTGGCCTCCCGGCTTGATTCCCGGAAGGGCAACTGGGATCGAGTTGATTTCCGGGCCATAGAAATCGTCCAGGTTCACTGGACCCTTAGTGCTTGGACCGGAAACCGACGAATAGGCCGGGTGCTTATCGGACCATGCTGTGTAACCTCCGGCCTGGTGAACGACGCCGAAGATGGTGTTGGTGCGCGCGAAGTTCCAAGGCATAACCGGCTCGCAGTTATTTGCCGGATCGCGAGGCAGGCGCGCAGTGTCGATGGAATTCACGCCGCCGCCACCCGAGGGAGCGCCGCCGTTCAGCTTCGACTGGTCGATATCGATACCTTCTTCGTATTCCGTCGTGGTGCCGTTGAACACGCCGATCTCGCACGTACCTGCGGCGACACCGTTGCCGGTGGTCTTTGCCGGAGGCGCGAGCGAACGATCGTACGCAACGTCATAGAAAATGCCTTCGGCACGGGGTGAGCCGCCGCTTACGATGGCGGTCAATCCGGGGAAAGAATCCGAGGGCTTCGAAGTGGAGGTTTCCAGATAGTTGATGCCTGTGGCGCGCAGTCTTGCCAGGTTTGGGCAATAGGGTGCGCCCCCGTTGATGTCAGTGAGTCCTTCGGAGCAGTTCAGGAGGTCCACAGCGTGCATGCCGTCAATGCTGATCAGCAGAACGTGTTTGAACCCTTTTCCTTCCTGCCCTTCGTCATTGGCCTGAACAGGCGCCGGAACCGTGGCTCCCACCAAGCCCAGCGACAGGGCAGTCGCCAGAAACTTTTTCATCATGTGTATCTCCTTGTTTGTTCGCAGTACCTGTGAGAAGGGAAGTGGCAACCGCGCCAATCCCGCAAGGGAGATTAGGAGGTAATTGTTACAGAGGGTTGTCTCCTGGATTTTCTGGCGGTTAAAGAGGGCACAAAACGAGATAGTCGGGCCGGGTATTGTGAATTGTTCAACTCTGGGCGGACGGAGACGAGACGCAATCTGAAAGAAGATTCACAATTCGGGTGCACTGATCAGGAGTCCACGCGCGCCACGGGCGTAGAAATTCGAGCGTTATAAATGTCTTCGGCACGCTTCAGTGCTTCCGTAATGTTCTCGCAGATATTCTCCGAACCGACGTGACGATCAAAGCCTGCTTCGCTCATCAGCGCTTTTGGTTGCGGACGGGCCCCGCACAGTAGCATCGAGCGGCCGCTTCTCTGCAACTGGTCCGCGAGTTCCTCGAGCGCGGCGATCCCCGTCGCATCGATGGCGGTCATGTTGCGCAATCTCAAGATCACAATTGGGGGAAGCGAAGAGAGATGGTCCGTGATGGCGTTGATCTTATCGGTCACGCCAAACAGGAAGGGGCCGTGAATCCGGTACACCGCAGCGTAGCCGGGGATGTCTTTGTCTTGCAGGATATGCGCCCGGCCAGTTTCAATATAGTCGTCGGTAACCTTGGAGACCGTCGTGGTCTGTGAAATTTTGCGAATGAAAGTAAACGCGGCGAGAATCATGCCCACTTCCACCGCGAGTGTCAGGTCGGCAAAAACGGTGAGGCTCAGGGTAAGCAGCCAAACCGCAATGTCGGCGCGGCTCAGCTTCAAGATTTCCGGGATTTCCCCCCAATCGCCCATATTGTAGGCGACCATGAAGAGGATGCCTGCCAAAGCAGCGAGCGGCAGGTTCTTCACCAAGGGAGCTGCAAACAGAATCACGGCCAGGAGCGTGAGAGCGTGAACCATCCCGGCGACCGGGCTTTTCGCGCCGGAGCGGATATTGGTCGCGGTGCGGGCAATCGCGCCGGTGGCAGGTAAGCCGCCGAATAATGGGGAAAAGATATTTGCCACGCCTTGCGCGATGAGCTCAACGTTCGGATTATGTTTGTCGTGACTCATGCGATCGGAAACCACGGCGGACATCAGAGACTCAATGGCGCCGAGCATGGCGATGGTGATTGCAGGGGAAAGCAGGTGCAGCAGCAGGCTGGGCTTTAAGGCTGGCACGGAAAGGTGCGGCAATCCGCTAGGGATGCCGCCAAATCGCGTGCCAATCGTCTCGATGGGGATGTGCAAGAGAGCAACGGCCGCTGTTGCGCCGAAGCACACGACAATCGCGCCGGGCACTTTTTTGAAGAAACGAACGCAGGCGATCATGATGGCGAGGCAAGATATGCCGACAATCGTCGCGGCCCAGTTCAGCGTATAGAAATTTTCCGCGATCGCTCCCATACGATGGAAGAAATCGCCCGGAACATGCTCCATGCGCAGTCCAAAGAAGTCGCGGATCTGCGTGCTGGCGATCAGTATGGCGATGCCGTTGGTGAAGCCGACGACCACCGGGCGCGGAAAGTACTTGACCATCGCGCCGACGCGCGTTACCCCCATAATGACCAGGATTACCCCCGCTAGCATCGTGCACGTGAATAGTCCGTCGATGCCGTAGCGCGAGATGATTCCTAGAACGACCACGACGAAGGCGCCGGTTGGTCCGCCGATTTGCGTCTTGGAGCCACCGAGCGCGGAAATCAGGAATCCGGTGACAATTGCGCAGTAGATACCTGCTTGAGGCGAAACGCCAGAGGCGATTGCAAAGGCCATCGCCAACGGCAGGGCCACCAGACCGACGGTGACACCAGCAATCAGATCGGCAAAAAACTTTTCAAGGGTGTACTCGCGAAGAAGTATGACCGACTTCGGTAACCATGCGTCAACAACAAAATCCATATCCTGGAACAGCCTCCGTCAGCCTGTCTGTAAATTGTAACAGGCGAGAAGCAGCGTATCGGGCTGCTGTTGGTACGAATGCTCGAAAGTGCAATCAACTGCCGCGCAGATGCAGGCTTGCGCGTCCGGTTAGTCTGCGGCTTTGCTTTGCTTTTCTGCGGGCTTCCAGCGAAGAACCGGTTTGCGCGCGGCGCCGACTTCATCCAGGCGACGGATCCGGGTGTTGTGCGGAGCGGTCTTGACGAGTTCAGGAGTTGCTTTCGCTTCCTCGGCGATGGACTTCATCGCGTCAATGAACAGATCGCACTCTTGCTGCGATTCGGATTCGGTGGGCTCAATCATCAAGGCGCCGGGGACGATCAGGGGGAAGGCGGTCGTGTAGGGATGGAAGCCATAGTCAATCAGGCGCTTGGCGATGTCCATGGTGTTCACGCCGTTCCTCTTTTGAACTGCGTCGCTAAACACCACCTCATGCATCGACGGACGCGTGTAAGGAAGATCGAAGATCCCTTCGAGGCCTTTGCGAATGTAGTTTGCGTTGAGCACGGCATCTTCTGTTGCCTGGCGAATCCCGGGGCCGTAGGCAAGGATGTAGGCGAGCGCCCGGACCAGAACGCCAAAATTTCCGTTGAATGCTTTCACTTTTCCGATCGATTCCTTGCGGTGAGAGTCCAGGGCCAACCGACCGCCTTCTCTTTCCACCAGCACGGGAACAGGCAGATAGGGCTCGAGGATTTTTTTCATGGCTACGGGGCCCGCGCCTGGGCCGCCACCACCATGGGGCGTCGAAAATGTCTTGTGCAAGTTCAGATGCATCACATCCACGCCGAGGTCGCCGGGTCGTGTTACGCCGGTGAGGGCATTCATGTTGGCGCCATCCATGTAGAGGAGTGCGCCTTGCGCGTGCAGGATTTCCGAGATTTCCGGAATTTGCTGTTCGAAAATACCGAGCGTGGAAGGATTCGTGAGCATCAAGGCGGCAACATCCGATGTCACGTGCTCGCGCAGATGGGCCATGTCAATTTGGCCCGCGGCGTCAGACTTGATGTTCTGGACTTCATAGCCGGCAATGACCGCAGTGGCGGGATTTGTGCCGTGAGCAGAATCGGGAATCAGCACCCTCTTGCGCGGGTTGCCGTGTTTCTCGTGATAAGCGCGGATTAACAACAAGCCGGTCAGTTCGCCTTGCGCGCCAGCGGCGGGTTGCAGCGTGACGACATCCATCCCGGTGATTTCCAGCAGGCATTTTTCGAGCAACTGCAGCACTTTCAGACAGCCTTGTGAAAGTTCCTGAGGTTGGTAGGGATGTTCGGTGGCGATGCCTGCCAGACGGGCAACATATTCGTTCACGCGAGGGTTGTATTTCATCGTGCAGGAACCCAGGGGATACATGCCCAGATCAATTGCGTAGTTCCAGGTGGAGAGTCTGGTGAAATGGCGGAGCACTTCAATCTCGCTGACCTCGGGGAATCCGTCGACACCTTCGCGACGATGCGATTCGCCGAGAGCCTTCCGCGGATCCGCTGCGGGGACATCGAGGGGCGGCAGGTCGAATGCCCGTTTCCCGGGCGAGGACTTCTCAAAGATCAGCCCCTCGTTCAGCACGATGTGCCGTAATGCTCGGTTGAGATGCTTGCTCATCTTTCTCCAGTTTTAGAGCGGCTGTTCCAGCGTGTGCTTCAGGGCTGCGGCAAAGCGCTCAATCTCTGACCGCGGAGTTGTCTCGGTGACACACACAAGGGCATGCTTCGTGAGTTCTGAGTATGCGGAGCCCAAAACAAAGGGGCCGATAATCTTTTCCTTCAGCAACTGCGCGTTGACCATTTTGACCGAGCGCGGCAGTTCGACCGTGAACTCATTGAAAAACGGCGTGGAAAAAGTGCGCTTCACGCCCGGGATCTTCTGTAGTTCCTGAAGCGCGAACTGCGCCTTGGAAAGATTTTGCTCCGCCAATTCCCGCAGGCCCTCTTTTCCAAGCAAGGTCAGATGCACGGTGGCGGCCAGCGCGCAAAGCGCCTGATTCGTGCAGATGTTTGAGGTCGCCTTTTCGCGGCGGATGTGTTGTTCCCGGGTGGCCAGCGTCAGAACGAAACCACGCCGTCGTTCGAGATCGGTTGTCTGCCCGGCAAGGCGCCCGGGCATTTGACGAACAAACTTTTCGCGCGACGCGATGACGCCAACGAACGGTCCACCATAGCTGGGAGCCAAACCAAAGCTCTGGCCCTCCATGGCTACAATGTCCGCCTCCGAGGGAGGCTTCAGAATTCCCAGCGACACGGCTTCGGTTACGGCAACAACCAGAAGCGCGCCGCTGCGGTGCGCGGCTTCCGCCAGCGGCCTGAGAGTTTCGATGGCGCCAAAGAAATTGGGCGACTGCACCACAAGCGCGCAAACGTCATCTTTCAACGAGGCTTCTAATCCTTTGGCATCGAGAGTTCCGGCGGCGGTGTAGCCGATCTCCTCGACGTGAAGGCCCGAATTCTTTGCATACGTTTTCAGCACGTCGCGATATTCGGGATGAACCGAGCGTGCCACGAGAACGCGCCGTCGATTCGTCAGGCGCTCTGCCATTAATACCGCTTCGGTCGTTGCTGTCGAGCCGTCGTACATGGAAGCGTTGGCAACTTCTTGCCCGGTGAGTTGGCACATCAGGGTCTGGAACTCAAAGATGGCCTGCAGCGTGCCCTGGGAAATCTCAGCTTGATAAGGCGTGTAGGAGGTCAGGAACTCCCCTCGTTGCAGGATCGTGTCAGTCACGACGGAGCGAAGGTGGTTGTACACGCCCGCGCCCAAATAGCTGGTGTACCCGACGGAATTTTCCGAGGCTCGCTGCTGGAAATAGTCGATGACTTCCGCCTCCGACATCGCCGGCGGCAAATTCAACGGCATTTTCAACCGGTACGCTTCGGGAATTGTCGAAAACAGTTCTTCGACCGATTTCACGCCGATTGCAGCGAGCATTTCTTCGCGCTCGGCGGGACTCTTCGGCAAGTAGCGCATCAGGCCGACGCTTCCTTCTGCTTTTCCGCGATGTACGCTTCGTAGGCGGTTGCGTCCATCAGGGAATTGACCTCGGCGGGGCTGGCCACCTTCACTTTGATGAGCCATCCGGCGCCGTGGGGATCGCTATTGATGGTCTCGGGTTTGTTGTGCAGTTCAGCGTTGGCCTCGGTTACTTCACCGCCCACAGGCGCGTAGATTTCGCTTACGGCTTTAACCGATTCCACGGAACCGAAAGTCTTGCCAGCGGTAATCTTAGCGCCCGCGGCGGGTAGTTCGACGAAAACGACGTCGCCCAATTCATGCTGGGCGTAGTCGGTGATCCCGATGGTGGCGGTATCGCCTTTCGCGGAGATCCACTCGTGTTCTTTTGTATAGCGAAACTCTCTCGGATAAGCCATTGCAACAACCCCCTTGTTTAGAATTCGACCGCTTCCATTTTACTGGGCGATTGCCTTTTTAGGTCGTTTATAAAATGGAGTCGGGACGACTTGCGCTCTGCATTTTTGTGAGCGGATCTCAATTGCGACGACTGTGCCGAGCGCCGCAAGCGCGGGCGGCACGTAAGCAAGAGCGATGTTTTTGCACAACGTCGGTGACGGAGAACCGCTGGTCACTACGCCGATCGCTTCGCCAGCTTCGTTCAAGCAACGATACCCGTCTCGCGCAATTCCGCGATCAATCATCTCGAGCCCGACAAGCATTCTGCTACGTCCCGCGGTGCGTGCGTTTTCCAGCGCCGCGCGGCCAATGAACTCGCTTTTCTCCATCTTGCAGTAGCGATCGAGCCCCGCTTCCCAGACATTGATTTTGTCGCTGATCTCGTGCTCGTAAAGCGCCATCTTGGCTTCCAGGCGTAGCGTGTTGCGCGCGCCCAACCCACACGGAACGATACCGAGCTCTTTTCCTGCTTCCAGCACTTCGTTCCAGACGCGTTCACTGATGGCGATGTCGGAGGGTACATAAATCTCGAAGCCGTCTTCGCCGGTGTAGCCTGTTCTGGCGATGAGCGTATTCGTGAGTCCGCAGACGGTGCCGTGGGTAAACCAGTAGTTCTTCAGCGCATCCAGATTGGCATCGGTCAGTTTGCGTAGAACGTCGCGCGCCTTCGGTCCCTGAATTGCGAGTTGGGTGTAGACGTCGCCGAGTTCTTCAACCCGGCAATCGAACGGCTTCGTGTTTGCCCGTACCCAGTTGATGTCCTTCTCGCGGGTGCCGGCATTAATCACCAGCAGAAAATCGTCTTCGCCCAGCCGATGCACAATGACGTCATCGACGAATGTGCCTTCGGGATAGAGCATGGCGGAATAATGCGCCTGGCCGACGGCCAACATCGACGCGTCGTTCATAGTGATGTGCTGGACCGCAGCGAGTGCGCCACCTGGGTGTTGGCCGCTTCGCACTCGAATGTCGCCCATGTGACTGACGTCAAACAAGCCGACAGCGCTGCGCACGGACTTGTGCTCGGCAACCAGCCCGCCGCTGGATGGATACTCGACAGGCATGTCCCATCCGCCAAAATTCACCATCTTCGCCCCTAAGCGGCGATGCACCGCGTTCAAAGGCGTTTTGCGAGGTACCGAATTTAGGGGAGAGGTTCCGGAGTCCATTCCGATTGCTCGGGCAAAAGGGGATGTTAGCATGCGAGGCAGGTAGCGTCAAAACACGCCTACGGTTGGTACGGTTGGCCGGTAGGAATGGAACGGCGACCTCTTAACAGTTAGAGACTTCTGGCCGGGTCACTCTTGCCGCTATACTACCGCTCAGGTACAGTTTTTCTCGGAGGTGCACATGGCTGCCCTGCAGCAAGTCGTCTGTCTCCAGTGTGACAAGGCCGAAGCCTATTGCACTTGCGAAAAGTACTGCACCATCTGCAAAGGCCAGAACAATGTCCGCCTATGCGTCGATGGGTTGTATTATTGTCCGGATTGCCGCGAGGCTTGCGAGATGTCTTTAGCCAATAGCCAATAACCGTGCCGACCTACCCCCAGACGATCCTTCTTCAGATGGATGCGGATGTGCGTCTGGCCGCAGCCGCCGGAGGCGTAGCGCGGTATTTCGCGGACAATGCCGGGCTGGCGAACGAGGCGATTCTCAATTTGCAGGAGTCGGTGATGTTGGCCTGCAAGCGCTGCTTCCACTGCCACAGTTCAGCGACCAGTTGCGAAATTACTCTGCTCCGCTACGAAGATCGTCTGGAAATCGATCTGGTTGTCCCAGGGACAGAAACCCCGAAAGAAAACGAAGAGCTAATGCTGCCGGGCGTCGACGAAGTGCACTGCGAGTTTCTGGAGCATTCCGCGCGGCTGCGCCTGATCAAGTTCCTGGGCAACGGCTCACACACGGACTGACCTGTTGAAGGTCTGCTTCGCAACTACACTCACAATTTGAAGGCGAACGTGTTCTTCTTGATCAGCGAGGTCATCTGATCGTCGCTGAGACTCATGTTGATCACCACGCGGTCGCCGGAAGGAGACACGCTGGCCTGATCGAGAAGCTGCCCCAATTCCGGATTGTCCTTGTTGGCCTGATATTTCTTGTATAGCAAACCAGCCTGCATCAACTGGCTCAGCGTGTTGGCGTCCCCTGACGAACCACACACAGCCTGAAATTTTCCGTCGATCCCGCTGCCGGCGTTGGCCGTAATAATCATCGATTGCATGTTCTGGATGAGTTTTGCTGCTTCAGGAAATTGCTGGACTTCCGGAGCGAGTTGTCCGAGCGCCAGCCGGGTATAACCCGGATCCAGTACGGCCCAAATCATGCCCGAGCCATTGGCCTCGTTAATCAGGTTGTACATCTTGTCGTTGCGCAGCAGCCCGTCCTGGCCTCCCGAGCGGATTTCAATCATCTTCTCCAGAAGTTGGCGGTGCCCGAACGCAGCCTTGCTGGAATCGATAAAAAAGAAGAACAAGTCATCCGGCCCGGAGCCCGACCCGAACGCATACAGCGTGAACCCACGAACATTGGTCGTCGCAAGCTTCTGCTGCTTGAAATAAGCCTCCGTAGAATCTGGATTGAAACTGCCCAGGGCAACCCCTACGATCATCTCGCTTGACGGGATGTCCGTGGCGCCTCCGCCCTCCTGTTTTGCCATGGACTCGGGAACCAACCCCCACACCAGTTCATCCACCTGGCTATTCGGATCGACTCCGGCCGAGGCCAGGAACTTCTCAAATTGGCGAAACCGTTCGGGGAGCATCTGTTCCTGCAGGGCGGGATACCATTTCATGGTGCGAGCTTTTTTCAGGTCGGCATATGCAAACTCGCCCACTTCTTTGGGGAAAAGCCCGATGGTATCCGCCCCGATGCCACCCGCTCTGACAGGTTTGGCCGTCGCAGAAAGCAGAACCAATGCGGCACACGCCGCCAGAATCCGTACCGTTATCGCCATATATTTCATGAAGTGCTCCTTTCAAAGGGGCAAGGGAGAAACTCTATTCTACGACACCGGCCAGGGACTAACCGAGGCGTTTGCGCAGTTCGTCAACCCGCTTTTTCACGGAGGCCACATAGGTCGCGTCTTTCAGGCCATCCAGATTAATCTCTACGTTCGCGATAGCACCTTTTGCGCCCGCTACCGCCATTAGACGCGCCACACGTAGATCTGATTTCATGGATGCGGCGGCAACAGCTTCCAGTTGTACCAGGCGTTCATGTAGCGCGACAGCCTTTTCAGCGACCTCCAGAGGAACCTCGGCAGCGCCCTTGGTCGCCTGTTGGACGGCTTGTTCGCGCTGTTCGGTCTCCTCGGCGTTTCCTTGAGGCCGCTTGAACGCTGCCATTACCGCGTCATAGGAAGAAGCATCGCGGTCAATAGCGGCTGCAAGTTCGTCGGCCGTTTTGCGCAGTGCGTCCACGTGTTCCGAGAGCTTTTCGATATGCAATATTTGCGATTTCTTCTTGCGCGACAACCCTGCAACCATTTGACCCAGCGCAGCGGCCATCGCCGCGGCATGTGCGGCGACGCTGCCGCCTCCCGGCGTGGCGGTCGGTTCGGCCACGGCCTCCAGGAACGGGCGGGCGAGGCTGGCTAATTTGCCCTCGTTCACCTCTGCCGGGGTTCCCGTCAGGACCGTCGCTAGCTTGTTTTCGAATACCTGCGACGGAGAAAAATTCTCCAGCTGCAGGAAGAAATCCGCAGCCATCTCAATCGCCTTTTTGGGAACCAGGCCGACGATTTCGCTGCCGACCGGCACGACTCCGTAACGTGCCGCTTCGCGTTTCACCATCTCGTAGACGCGATGCATCGGCGTGCTCTCGAAGTCTGTAAGATTGATCGAGACTTGTGCCAGATTGCGCGCCTTCAGTTCCACACCCATCGATTTCACATAGCGCAGGCCGCCGCTGGAAAAACGAATGGCCTTTGCGATTTTGTTCGCGATGCTGATGTCGGAAGTGTTCAGGTTAACGTTGTAGGCGATGAGAAATCTCCGCGCCCCCACCACCGTCACTCCCGCGGTGGGATGCAGTTTCGGTTCCCCAACGTCCGGCTGACGGTCGTGGTTCTTCTTCATCTCTTCGCGCAACCCTTCAAACTGGCCGCGGCGCACGTTTTCGAGATTGACGCGGTCCGGCCGGGTTGCCGCTGCCTCATAAAAGAAAATCGGAATGCGGTGGCGCTTCCAGATTTCATTGCCGACACGGCGCGCCAGGGCCACGCAGTCTTCAATGGTGACTCCTTCAATCGGAATGAAGGGAATTACATCGGTTGCGCCGACGCGAGGATGCGCTCCAGTGTGGTGGTTCATGTCGATGAGTTCCATCGCACGGCCGGTGCCACGAATGGCGGCTTCCGCAATGGCTTCGGGATCGCCTGCCAACGTGACGACGCAGCGGTTGTGGTCGGCATCCATCTCGCGATCGAGAACATAGACGCCAGGCACACTGCTCATGGCCTTAATGATTGCGTCGACCTTCGCAGGATCGCGACCCTCGGAAAAATTCGGCACGCATTCTATCAATCGTTTCATCGTCAGCTTCCGCCTCGGGAACGTGCGCAAGAATCCCGCGCCATTCAAAGTCCTTCTACATCAGCCCTGTATGTAAATGATCTCGCCGCGCTTCATTGTCATCCAGCAGCGGTTCATTCCAAAATAATAGGGAATTTCGCGGTAATCCTCCACTGCGAAGACCGCGAGGTCCGCTTGTTTTCCGGTTTCGAGGGATCCGATACGTTTGCTGCGCCGCAAGGCAAAAGCGGCATTGATCGTGGCGGCAGCAATGGCTTCGGCTGGAGTCATGCGCAATTGCGTGCAAGCGAGAGACAGGATCATGGGCATACTCACCGTCGGGCAGGTGCCGGGATTGTAGTCTGTCGCGAGTGCCACGATTGCGCCGGCCTCAATCAGCTTCCGTGCCGGGGCATATTCCTTCCAGCCCAGGTGAAAATCACAGCCCGGTAGCAGCGTGGCTACGGTGCGTGATTCCGCCAGCCGGCGAATATCGGTGGAGTTGATGTGCTCTAGGTGATCGCAGCTTGCCGCTTCCACCTCCACCCCCAACTGCGCAGCTCCGGTTCGCGATAGTTGCTCGGCGTGCAATCTCGGCACGAGCCCGTGTTGTTTGCCTTCACTCAAAATTCGCCTGGATTGCGAGCGTGTGAAAGCGCCACGATCGCAAAACACATCACAAAACTCTGCCAGCCCATCCTTTGCGACTTCCGGCAGGAGTTGATCCGTTAGGAGTTCCACATAGCGTTCTGCCCCGTCAGGAGTACCGCGATACTCGACGGGAACGACATGCGCCCCCAGGAATGTCGAAGCGATTTCCAGCGGCTGTGCCTGGTTTAGCTCGCGATGCAACTGCAGGATCTTGAGCTCGCTCGCAACGTCCAGACCGTAACCGCTTTTTGCCTCGACCGTCGTCGTTCCATACGCCGCGAATTCCTGCAATGCGGCCAGCGCCCGGCGTTTCAGGGCCTCCGAAGTGGCGGCTCGCAGGTGCTTTGCCGAATTCAGAATGCCACCGCCTCTCTTTGCGATTTCCTCGTAGCTGACGCCTTGGATTTTCAGTTCGTATTCTTCGGCCCGGCTTGCCGCATGGACCAGATGAGTGTGCGAGTCGACAAATCCGGGCAGAATGACGCGTCCGCCAACGTCGACCTGGTCCGCCCGGCTGGCATCTTCGCGGGATTCGACCCGCGCACGCGTGTCGGCCGCAACGATCAGACCTTCGCGGACTAGCATGGCACCGTTTTCGATGATGCCGAGTTTGGAAAGTGATCTGCCCCTGCGCGGACTTCCGCCCCTCAGCGTCAAAAGCTGGGATGCACCTGTGATCAGTAGGCTGTCACTCAACGTGTTGCTATTCTGGCAGATTCAGTGATGGTTTGCATTCAAGCGCCGACGGCCTGGCCCTGATATGCGGGGAGAAAGATTTCTTTCACAAAAGTCTCGATCGAAGTCGGCGTGGTGTTTTCTGGCGATCGCGGCTCTGTTGCCGCGACCATTCCCTCATTAATTCCATGGAACATTTCGATGAAGTACGACGCCGTTTTTGGTGGTGTAGCCATTTGAAGCAAAAATTGCTCCACCTGATCGTAGGGGAACTGCACGTATCGCAAATCAGGCTTGCCAATCGCACGGCAAATCACCTCCGCGACTTCATTCATGCTCAAATCACGCTGCCCCAGTAGTTCGCGAGTCGGTTTCGCGTTGAAGTCCAGCTTAAGAAGTCGGTCGGCGGCGAACGCGCCGATGTCTCGCGCCGCAATCTGAGGGATGGCCAGATCGGCCTTCAAAGCTCCGCCGATCATTCCCATCATGTGGATCATGTTGATGCTGTTCAGATAGTTTTCAAAAAAGTAGGCCGGACGCAAGTGCAGCACGTTCAGCTTTTCGATAGCGTTTAGTCTCTTCTCGAGGCGACGAAGCCCTGAAATGGGACCGGTTCCGGTTTCCGCCTGCGCCCCGAAACTGCTGAGATTCACGGCATACTGCAACCCGGATTTCTTCACTGCAGCGGCGATCGAATCGCTTATGTGCTCTTGCTCTGCACGATAGTCGAGCGAAGCCGGATTCGGTGGAATCATCAGAAACGCCGCGCGAGCCCCGGTCAGCGCCTCGGTCATGGCTGCTTCGTCTGAGACATCGCCGGCGAACGCCTCCGCGCCTTTTTGCGCATACTTCTGAAGCTTGCCGGCATTCCGGCCAACCGCACGTACTCGTTCGCCCTGCTCCAGCAGAACCCTGGCGATCACCGATCCGATATTTCCTGTTGCCCCGAATACTGTGTACATGGTCCGCTCCTCGAGGTCTCGCCTCGCCCTACAACATCGGCACCTTTACGCCCGCCTTCCTGGCAAAATCGATTGCCTCGCTATAGCCGGCGTCGACGTGGCGAACAACGCCCATTCCGGGATCGTTCGTCAATACACGTTCGATGCGCTTAGCCATCTCTTTGGTGCCATCGGCGCAGGTAACTTGTCCGGCGTGTTGCGAATACCCTATCCCCACTCCCCCGCCATTGTGGATAGAAACCCAGGACGCGCCACTGGCCGTGTTCACAAGTGCGTTCAGGAGTGCCCAGTCCGCGATTGCGTCAGAGCCGTCCTTCATCGATTCCGTTTCGCGGTAGGGAGACGCCACCGACCCGCTGTCCAGGTGATCCCGTCCGATCACGATCGGCGCCTTCAGTTCGCCCTTTGCCACCAGATCATTCAGCGCCAGTCCAAACTTGTCGCGTTCTCCATAGCCCAGCCAGCAAATGCGTGCGGGCAAACCCTGAAACTTCACTTTCTTCTGGGCCATGGTGATCCAGCGCTTCAGATGCTCGTTCTGGGGAAACATTTCCAGGACCAGCCGGTCGGTTCGAGCAATATCCGAAGGCTCACCGGAAAGCGCCGCCCAGCGAAACGGTCCTTTGCCTTCGCAGAACAGCGGGCGAATGTAAGCAGGAACAAAACCAGGGAAGTCGTAGGAGTTCTTCACGCCTGCCTCATGGGCAAACGTCCGAATATTGTTGCCATAGTCGAAAGTTACCGCGCCGAGTTTTTGCAGTTCCAACATTCCTTGAACATGCTCGCCCATCGCCGCGATGGTGCGCTTGCGGTATTCCTGCGGGTCCGTCTTACGCAGCGCGATCGCTTGCTCCAGCGTCATCTTGTTCGGAACGTACCCGCCGATCGGGTCGTGCGCGCTGGTCTGGTCAGTCAAAACATCAGGGACCACGCCACGCTTCGCCAGTTCTGGAATCAGGTCAGCGCAATTGCCAACCAGGCCAACGGAAGTTGCTTCTCCCTTGCGCACCGCGTTTTTCAAGATGCGCAGGGCTTCGTCGAGCGAGGTTACCATCACGTCGCAATAGCCCGTCTTGACGCGGCGCTTGATGCGCTCCGGGTCGACGTCGATTCCCAAAAACGCTCCGCCGTTCATGGTGGCCGCCAGCGGCTGCGCTCCCCCCATCCCTCCCATGCCGCCGCTCACCACCAGCTTTCCTGACAGGGTGCCGCCGAAATGCCGTTGGGCGGCGGAAGCAAAGGTCTCAAAGGTGCCCTGCAGAATTCCCTGCGTCCCAATGTAAATCCAGCTGCCAGCGGTCATCTGGCCGTACATCATCAGGCCGACACGGTCCAACTCGTTGAACTTTTCCCAGTTGTTCCACTGGCCTACCAGGTTGGAGTTACACAGCAGTACGCGCGGTGCGTAATCGTGCGTCCTGAAGACAGCCACCGGCTTGCCCGACTGAACAAGCAGCGTCTCGTCTCCTTCCAGCGCTCGCAGCGACTTCACGATGGCATGAAAACAGTCCCAATTGCGCGCCGCTTTCCCCGTCCCCCCATAGACAACCAGGTCCTCCGGCTTTTCTCCCACTTCCGGGTCCAGATTATTCAGTAACATCCGCAGCGCGGCTTCCTGCTGCCAACCCTTGCAGGAAAGCTCCGTCCCGCGCGGGGCACGAAAGGGTCCGCGGCTGACCGCTGGATCATTCATCACGGACGTCGGTGCGCTCATGGGATTAGCTCCTAGGCCCCATCTTAACTCAGCTCTTCTTGGTTGCGAAGAAATGGGACGGGCCTGCCTCAATTATGATCACGTGGCCACTCGCGTGAGCTATTTCCAGTCACTCCAACCCCAAGGCGCAATTGTCTCGGTCCTCTGAGTTCGGGGGAAAGCTTCGAGCCGATCGATCCCTTCCCGCCTCTTCCCCCAATTATGTCGAGTGCAAGCGGCGAAAAGCTCCAACGTGTGGGAGTTGACGGAACCGCGGGCCCACTCCGTACCCATATGCCCAATTCACCCTATTCCGAAGGTGCTCGCAAACTAAAATTGAGCGGATCGGTCACTGCGGAAGCAGTTATAAACACACAGCGCGAATTGGAAAACATGCGAATTGTCCACGGTATGATAGGGGGCGTAAACGAAACCACCCTTAGCACCATGCGGTCCTGGCGTTGCCATCCAGCTTCAAAAGATGACAAGCCGCTTCCGGTCCTCGTTCAATTTACAGTTAGCTATCGGCGGTATTAATCTCAACCAATTGTGACGGAACTCCTGATTCAGTCCGTTACCGGAGAGTGACCGACCCACTGTATGCGAACATTGCACCAAATTTCTGAGTAGGGTACATTCAAAAACTGCATGAACTATCCAACTCTTCCTTCGCGATTCCTTCGGGCCGTCGACGAGCACCCTTCTGCCCGCGCCCAAATGGTGCGCCGAGACGGGCGCTGGGAAGCCGTTTCTTCTCAAGAGTTTCTGCGGCGTGTCGCCGGGTTGGCCAATGCGTTCGTTGAACTCGGAGTGAAACCAGGCGACCGCGTCGGCCTTTTTGCGCCAAATTGTCCGGAATGGCATACCGCCGATTTCGCCATCAGCGGCTCGGGGGCTGTCACAGTGCCCGTGTACTTCAACGAGTCGCCGGACCGCACCAGCTACATCCTGAATCATTGTGGCGCAAAACTGGTTTTCATTTCCGGAGCCGCTCAGCTTGAGAAATTTTTCGCCGTGAGGGAGCAGCTTAAGGACCTACAGCAGGTGATCGTGGCACATGCGGGCGACACCCTGCCTGCCGATTTCTTGCGTTACGAAACCCTGATTGCGACGACCGGGTCCGCGGAAATAGCGGCCTATCGCCTTCGCGTTGCGCAGGTCCTTCCCACCCAATTGGCGTCTCTCATCTATACGTCGGGAACAACCGGTGAGCCAAAAGGGGTGATGCTGACCCACAACAATTTCAGCTCGAATGTCACCGACACGTGCGTGGAATTCGATCTGAATCCCGAAGCGGATCTTGCGGTATCGTTTTTGCCCTTGGCGCACGTTTATGGGCGGATGCTCGATTACGTATACATCTTCCAAGGATGTCCGGTGGCCTACGTGGAAGTTGTAGAAAACGTCGCGCAGGCGCTCCTTGAAGTTCATCCCACAATCCTCGCGGCCGTTCCTCGTTTCTTTGAGAAGATCTATGCCCGTTTGATGGAGCAGGGCAGCAAAGCCACAGGCGCAAAGCGCAAGATTTTCAATTTCGCCATCAAGACCGCCCGCGAGTCTGCCAATTGGCGGTGCGGGGAAAAAAGCGCGAGTCTGAGTGTGAAGCTGAAATGGACGATTGCCGACAAACTCGTGTACTCCAAGATTCGTGCTGGCACAGGGGGGAAATTGCGGATTGTGATGTCTGGCGGCGCGCCACTTTCGAAAGAAATGGCGGAGTTTTTTTGGGCCATTGGTGTTCCCATTTATCAGGGTTACGGGCTGACCGAAACTTCTCCGGTTCTGACTTCAAATTACCCCAGGAACCGTGTTGGCAGCAGCGGCCGGGCCATTGTCAACGTCCAGATTCACATCGCCGATGACGGCGAGATTCTGGCAAAGGGTCCGTGCGTTATGCAGGGCTACTACAAAGCGCCGGAAGCTACCCGCGATGTTCTATCGGAGGACGGCTGGTTTAAGACCGGCGATATCGGTTATTTGGACAAGGACAATTATCTTTTTATCACCGACCGCAAGAAGGACCTTCTGAAGACCGCAGGAGGGAAATTCGTTGCGCCGCAACCAATCGAAAACGGGTTAAAGACCAGTCCCTACATCCTCAATGCTATGGTCGTGGGTGACCAACGGAAATTCGTTGTGGCGCTGATTGTGCCAAATCCAGCTACGGTTTCGGCCAAGCTCGCCGAAGAGGGGTTGAAGTTCTCCTCCAATGCGGAACTTGCTGCGCATCCCCGCGCTTATGCCTTGATTGAAAACGAAGTCAGCCGGCTGACCACTCATCTGGCGCAGTATGAAAACATCAAGCGCTTTGCTCTGCTGCCCGACGACTTTACTTTTGCGAGTGGTAGCCTCACCTTTACCATGAAGCTGAAGCGCCGCGTGGTAGAGAGACAATTCCACGACTTGATCGCCAAGCTTTACTCCGACGTAATTGAACCGCGGCCTGTCGCGCAGGACTGATTCCGACCTCAGTGCGTTACGTTGTTTTTGGCCAAAGCTCGGCCGGAACCATTCATTTTCTTTGAAATTTGTATCTTTTTAGTTTTCGGGACCATCTATCCCACTGATTGGTTCTGATTCTTCCTTAGGAGGTTCCCTTATGACTAAAGCAGCGGTTGCAACATCTCGCACCTATCCTTCAAGTGTTGGCGCGCCGCAAGAACATAGGCAGGCGATCATCGCCCTGCTCAACGCGCGGTTGGCCGATAGTTTCGATTTACGCTCCCAGGTGAAGTGGGCTCACTGGAACGTGAAGGGAATGCATTTCATTCAGTTGCACGAACTCTTCGATTCTGTCGCGTCTCACTTGGAAGACCAGACCGATTCGCTAGCCGAGCGCTGCACCACTCTCGGCGGAGTCGCCAACGGCACTGCCCGCGAGGCCGCCGCGAAATCCGGCTTGAAGGAAGCAGATCTGGCCGCGTCTGACGGCCCTTCCATGCTGAAATTTCTAGTGCACAATGTGGCGCATCATGCCAACGCGCTGCGCACCGCGGTGCAGGAAGCCGATGATCTCGGCGATGCCATCACCTGCGATCTGTTTACGACGCTGACTCGTGAACTCGACAAGGACCTCTGGTTCCTCGAAGCACACCTTCAACAGCTCTGATTCGATCTGTTTGCACGCGCGGCGTGGGCGGAGCCTTGGCGGCGAGGGCTCCGTCCTTCGTGTGTGCATGCGGGTGAGCATTCAACATTTGTCCCTCTGGCTTCCAGGGACTACAATTCCCTTGGAGACACAGACATGTCAGACCAACTGGTCATCGCAGGTCGCGCTTTCAATTCTCGCCTCATCGTTGGAACAGGAAAGTACCGGAGCTTTCAAGAAATGGCTCGCGCCCACGCTGCTTCGGGCGCGGATATGGTTACCGTTGCCGTCCGGCGGGTCAATCTGACGGATAAGTCCAAGGAATCCCTGCTCGACTATATCGACCGCGAGAAGATTTTCATCCTCCCGAACACCGCAGCGTGCTACACAGCGGACGAAGCGATCCGCACCGCGCGTTTGGCACGCGAAGTTGGTTTGTCGAATTGGATTAAATTGGAAGTTATCGGCGACCAGCAAACATTGTTTCCCGATACCGAGCAGCTTATTGAAGCCACGCGCGTGCTGGTGAAGGAAGGGTTCATCGTCCTTCCCTATACCAACGACGACCTGATTGCAGCCCGGAAGTTGATTGACGCTGGAGCTTCGGCGGTTATGCCGCTGGCTGCGCCGATCGGCTCCGGCCTGGGGATTCAGAATCCAGCCAACCTGCGGATCCTGCGCGAGCGCATCACCGAAGTCCCGATGATTGTTGACGCCGGTGTGGGCACCGCTTCGGACGCGGCTGTCGCTATGGAACTCGGTGCCGATGGCGTCCTGATGAATACAGCCATCGCCGAATCCGCCGATGCCGTGTTGATGGCCGAAGCCATGCGCGATGCCGTGCTGGCCGGCCGCAAAGCCTTCAACGCCGGCCGCATGCCCAAGCGCCTCTACGCCTCCGCTTCGTCGCCACTCGCCGGTGTTGTCCGGTAGCGCCTGGCAGCGCAGGCCGTACTATTTCGCCCAGTTCTGAACCTTTAATCCGCGTACCCGACGAAACTTTTTCTCGTTGTTCGTTACCAGAATAGGCCCCGCCGCCATCGCGTGCGCCGCAATCCACAGATCATTGTTCCCGATCACTTTGCCCGATGCTTGCAATTCCGCCCGTATCGTTCCGTATTTTTCAGACGTTCGAACGGCAAGGGAAGCACCGGAAGCAAGCGCACCAGTTGGCGCCATTTTTCCGTTCGCTGGCCCTTTGGCCACGCTTGATCGCCCCATAGAGCAATTCCCCATAGGTGATAACGGACAGGGCCGCCTCCCCCGATCGCAATGCGTGGAATCGCCGAAGCAGGAGTTCCGATCTCTTTGCCGAACATGGATGCAGATATCCGTGTCCAGCAAAAATGCCGTCTCCATCACGACCCCTTGCGTTTTCGGGGCTTGTCGTCTTTGCGCTTCTTAAGCGCGTCGAGATTCACGAGTTCGGTCAGAAGATAAAAGGCCCGTTCGATCCCCACGGGCCTTTCGCACAGGATGATTTCATTGCCGGGCTTTTCGATCTCTAGTTCCTTGCTCTTTACGCAAAACTTCTTCGGAAGCCGCACTGCCTGGCTGTTTTCGGATTTGAATACCCTTGGTTCAGACTGAGGATAGGCGCAAACTGTTGGCGGGGAGCCACCTTTCATGCCCGAGCAGAAAAACGCGCGTATCGTGCTAACCGGGCTGGGCGGCCCCGAAGTTTTGAAGTGCGTCGAAGAACATTTGCCCAAGCCCGGAGCAGGACAGGTACGTGTGAAGATTCTTGCCGCCGGCATCGCTTTTGCTGACGTGCTGATGCGACGCGGCCTCTATCCGGGCACCCCGAAGTTTCCTTTTACCCCGGGCTACGACCTTGTCGGTAACATTGACGCTCTCGGCGACGCTGTCAGTCAGTTTGTGATTGGACAGCGCGTGGCCGCTCTCACCATGATCGGCGGATACAGCCGCTACACGGTCGTTCCCGCTGGTCGCCTTGTGCCCGTTCCCGATGGACTCGATCCCGCCGAAGCCGTCAGCTTGGTCCTCAATTACGTGACGGCCTACCAAATGCTCCATCGTGTGGCGAAGCTCAGGGAAAGACAGCGGGTTCTGATTCACGCGGCGGCGGGGGGAGTGGGCACCGCGGCCCTGCAGCTGGGGAAACTCGCTGGACTTGAAATGTTCGGCACGGCCTCTAAACCCAAGCATGAACTTGTTGCCTCGCTCGGGGCGACTCCCATTGACTACCGCTCCGAGAGTTTCGTCGCGCGCCTCCGTCAGCTTGCTCCCGGAGGAGTTGACGCCGTACTCGACCCTATCGGCGGCAAAAATTGGTGGGCTTCTTACGGCTGTCTGCGGAGCGGGGGAGCGCTCGTCTGCTACGGATCGCAAGCTGCTCTTTCCGAAGGGAAGTTGGCCGCGGGCCTTGGATTCGCAGCTCTTGGCGTAATGAAGATTCTCCCTGACGGCAAGCGTGCCTCCTGGTACAACGTCAAGAGTCTTTCCGACACCTCACCGGAGATGTTTCGAGAAGACCTGGCACGCCTGTTCGAGTTTCTGTCCCAAAAGAAGATCCACCCGGTGATCGCGGCGAGATTCCCGCTGCGAGAAGCGGCGCGCGCCAATGAAATGCTCGAAAAGGCCCTGGTTTCGGGGAAGCTGGTCCTGCTCTGTCAGGAATGATACTGGCCTAGATTGTTTTGCCGTAGTGCCGGCCCGCCGGCTCGAAGAGCGAAAGCACGTTGGTGACACTGAACAATTTGCGGATTGCCTCGTTGGCATTTATCAACTCAAGACGACAACCTCGGGTCCTAGCCGTCACGTAGAGTCCCACAACCAAGCCCAGGCCGGCGCTGTCCATCTGCGGAACCTGCTTCAGATCCAGTATGATGCGCTGGTGTAGCGGCACCAGGTCCTTGATTTCCATGCGCAACAGCGGGGCATTGTCGCTCGTGAGGCGGCCTTCGCATTCCACGACCATTGCATCATCCGCTTCATAGGTGTGCACCCGAAACCCGCGTGTAGAACTCAACGGACTCTCTTTCGTCATCGATCCCTCCGCCAAATCCAGGCCTTAGCAATTTTTACCGTTTGTATCCCAAATGCCAGACAAAGGCCAGCCCTGCGACGCGATCTGAACCGCGGCCCGCCCGCAAGCCTGTCGCCTTTTTCTTATTGACTCTTGCGCTATCTCGCGACCGACACAGGCGCAGTCGTTTTATCCTATCTACAAGTCGTCAGGACTTCACCCGACCAAAACTCAGCTGAGTTTATCCGCTCCTGAACAGGCGGAGAAGAGAGGATCAACATGGCCATTCGCTCAGGTAGTTCGCTGCGCTGGATCTTCCCGGTTGCCCTGGCAATCTTCCTGTCGGTTGCGATGACTTCGATTTCTGCGGCGCAAGAACACAAGAACCCGCAAACCGCTGGCGTAGACAACACCAAGATGGGACCGTACCGTGCCTTGGCGCAGGTCGCCTACGCCGCTTCGCAAAAGGGCGAGCACGCAACCGCAGCCACCCTCGCTAAAGTCCTCGAACGCACGTGGGACAAGGGTGAAGACTATGGTGGCGATATGGCACTTTCCAAAACGAACCACGCTCTATTTGAGGAAATTGACAAGGCCATGGATCAGTTCGTTAATCTTCTCATCGACCATCCCACCTCTGCCGCCGACCCGGCGCGCGTGAAGGCGGCCTACAGCGCCTATCTGGAGAAGCTAAAGCAGGCGGATTAGCGTTTGGTAATTCAGGTTAGACTGGAACCATGCAACGCAAGATCTTCTGGGGGACGTTCGCGGTTTTGGGTCTCGCGGCCGATCTCTTTCTACCATTCTGGTGGGCCGTCGGCGCCACCCTTCCTCTGCTCGCTTTCAGTTGGTGGTTGGCGTATCGCAGCGAATGGTTTACCTAGCTGGCGATTTTTTTCCTGACCATGTCTGCAGTCTCAAGTTTTCGGTTGTCGGTTTTAAGTACGGCAGATCAACCCCAAGACCCAGGCACCAGAAGTGAGACCATGGGACACCGTTCGAGTATCTCGATAGTGTCGGTGGACGATTTGGAGCCGTGTCCTCGCTCGGTCGGTGCCATGAACAAACCTTCTCTTTTGCCGGCCATCCGCCAGATTCCCGCCATTATGTCGGTGCGCAACTGCATGCCTGGTTTTCCTTGCTTTCGTCAGCTGTGGAACAGGAAGTGCCACGTTGTGTCGACCGCGGCATGCACCAGGGCGGAAGCAAAGATGGAACCGCTCTTCCTCCAAGTCCAGCCGTAGAAAAGGCCGGCGACCGACGCCAGAATCACGTAGCGCCAGTTGGGAAAGCCCATGTTGGTGATGTGGGAAAAACCGAACAGGACCGAGGCGGTCCACCATCCGGCGAGATCACTCTTGGATGCCTTCGACAGGAAGTTCTGCAGCAAGCCGCGAAACAAGAATTCTTCGGGCCAAGCGGTGAAAAATAGAATCGCCAGTGCCAATCCCAGGAACGACTTCCAATGCGCCCACTGCGGTGCAAACGCGATGAAATGAATCTTCAATCCCAAAGGAATCGCGATGCAAGCGAACAGCAGGAAACTCACCACAACGTAGAATCCCCAGTTCCTGCCCCAGCCGATGGCATAGCCGATGCCATTTACCCGCCGAACCAAAACAAATGTTGCAAGCGCCATGCCCACTGCCGCCAGCACCGTGAAGACATAGGCCAAGCGTCCTCCCGGGTAGGGCCACAGCCAATGCGACGGGCTGAACTTGACGAACACCCATACGCCCGCGAGGATCACGAAATCCTGCCAGGCGCCCGCCGCTGCTCCGGCCGCGGAACTCGCGAGTCCTAGCGGAACAAAAACCAGCCCCGCCATTACGCCAGCGCGAGCGATGGCAAATGTGCCTGTCCCCAGGAGATAAGCGATGTAGGTCAGGAACAAACACGCGCCGACCAGCAAGCCCGCGGTGGGTCCCATACCGCGCGCGAGGTTTTCAGCCACTCCCTTCGCGGCAAACAGCAGCATGACAAGAAGCAGAAGCGCAAACGCCGTTAGAGTTGCCGCGAACGCGCGTCCCCGGTATCCCTCCCAAGCTGCGTAAATGCCGCCCGCAAGGCAGATGAACGCCCAGATTCCGAGGATCCCCCAGACATTCAGTTGTTTCATCAGTCCTCTCGTTCAACTCCTACCGTCCGGTGTGAACTTTACACAACTCGTCCGCCATTATAGAAACTCTTGTAAGCGAAAACTGTAAACTGAACTGTGAGATCTGCAAAGTGAAACGTCTCTCGTACATCGATTGGATGCGCGGCCTCGCGTGCTTGCTGATGTTTCAGACGCATTGCTACGACTCCTGGTTGCGGCCCGAACTCCACGAAACGCGACTATATCGCTGGTCGCAAATCGGCGGAACGTTGCCTGCGCCGCTCTTCATCTTCCTTGCGGGCGTCTCCGTGGCGCTAACGACCCAGAGATTCCGCGAGAAGGGCATGACGCGCAATGCTATCGCGAGGCAAACCGCCCTTCGTGGTGCGGAAATCTTCGGCTTGGGCATACTGTTTCGAATCCAGGAGTATGTCCTCGGCTATAAGTGGGTCCCGTGGACCGATTTGTTGCGCGTGGATGTCCTCAACATGCTGGGACTGTCTATCATGCTGATGGGCGTAATGTGCTGGTTCACGGGCTCTGGCCACGTGAACGGCACGCGAAACAAGAGCTTTTTCGCGGCAATCGTTACGGCTGCTGTGATCGCTTTGGCCACGCCACCGGTTTGGACTTCCTCGCGGTTGCACACGCTGCCGTGGCCCATTGAGTCCTACATCAACGGAGTGCACACGTTCCACCAACCCCAACCGTGGCTGTTCCCGATCTTCCCGTGGTGCGCGTTCGCGTTTGTCGGATTGGCGGTCGGCTTTTCGTTGTTCTCTGGATTTGCACGGCGTCGCGAAGCACTCTTTTTTTCAGGACTGGGCGCCGCGGGCCTGATGACTTGTTTCCTGGCGCTTTTGTTGGATGCCTTGCCGATTCATCTCTACACCGTTTACGATTTCTGGCATTCGAACCCAAATTTCTTCGCCATTCGCTGTGGCGTCCTTGTGGTGATCTTGTCGCTAGTGTATGCGTGGTGCCGGTGGGGATGGGCGCAGAAAGGATTCAGCCCGGTCATTCAGCTGGGAACCAGCTCGCTGCTGGTGTATTGGGTTCACATTGAGTTCGTCTATGGACGGCTGTCGTTCTTGCCCAAGCATCGTTCTTCCATCCTCCAAGCCACAATTGGCTTGCTGGTGATTTTCCTGGCGATGTTGGGGCTGTCGATCTGGCGAACGCGCTATAAGAAGCGAGCCGTTAAGGCTTTGTCGGCTGAGAATCGCTCGGCGGTGGCGCCGGTAGCTTGATGATCACTTCGCCAGGACGCGCTTGGCCAAGCTCTTCGCGAGCAATCTTCTCGATGGTGTGCGGATCGGTTTTCAGATTTTTTACGTCCTGCTCAAGGTCGGAGTTTTCCTTATTCAACCGGCCCAGGTCTGCTTTCACTTTCTGAATTTCCTGCTGCTTGCGGTGCATGGCCACGAAGCCATGAGTGCCGAACACGTCGTGAAGGAAGAGCACGGCGACAAACAGCGCCAGTAGATGCGGCACATAGTGGCGCGCAACGTTCCTCAGCTTCTCTTGTAGATCGACGCTCATCGGCAATTCAAATTCTAACTCCGACTTGGAATTTTGCGGCAGCAAAGTGAGCCCACACACGACTTTCTGCACAGGGAGTGTCCAAGCGGCCACCATGGCGGGGTTCTCGGGATTTGCCTTCCTTTCGCACGGTAAATACCGGAGAGAGAAACCGTCGTGTACAATCGCGGGAGAGGCTTGCCATGGCTCGCGATTATCGGTTCTGCATCGTGCTGGTGACGTGCGGTTCGGCCGCCGAGGCCCGCAAAATCGCGCAGGCGATCGTCAAGAAGCGGCTAGCGGCTTGCGTGAATATCCTCGGGGCGTCGGTCGGATCGGTCTATTGCTGGAAGGGCCAGCTGGAAAAATCCCGCGAACGTCTGCTCATCATCAAAACCACCAGGATGCGACTGAAAGCCCTCGAAAGGGAAGTGCTCCGCCTGCATTCCTACGAAACTCCTGAATTCATCGCCCTTCCCATCTCGGATGGTTCTTCCAAATATTTGTCGTGGCTTGCGCAGTCCCTCACAGACTAGCTGTCTTCGAGCGGGTCATTCCGAGCGAAGAGAGGAACCTCTCTTGGCGTACATCCAAGAGGGGTTCCTCGCACGGAAGGCGTGTGATGGGGCAGAGATCCGCACTCCGCAGTCTCCGTTCGGAATGACGGAACAGGGCTTCTTCAGCAAAGTTAGACGTAGAGGAGCGCCTGGTCCAGGTCGGCAATAATATCTTCGACGTCTTCAATTCCCACCGAGAGCCGCACCAGGCTGTCAGCAATACCCACCCGGTCGCGAACCTCCTTTGGCATCGAGGAGTGGGTCATTTGTGCTGGCAATGAGATGAGCGACTCGACACCGCCGAGACTCTCGGCCAGCGAGCACACTTTCACCTGATTCAGGAAACGTCGCGCAGCCTCTTCGGCGCCGAGATCGAAAGACAGCATCGCGCCGGGACCCTTTTGCTGGCGCCGGGCGAGATCGTGCTGGGGGTGCGAGGCCAAGCCGGGGAAGAAAACCTTGCGGACCTTCGGATGAGCATCAAGATGGCGCGCAACGGCCAAGCCGTTGGCGTTGTGCTGCAACATCCGCACCGCTAGAGTTTTGATACCGCGCGAGACCAGGAAACAGTCCATCGGTGCAAGGCCAGCTCCAGCGGAGCGCTGAATGAAGTAAATCTTCTCCGCATCTTCGGGACGCGTGAGGACCACAGCCCCGCCGGTGGCGTCGCTGTGGCCGTTGAGGTATTTGGTCATGGAATGCACGACGATGTGGGCGCCGAGTTCGATGGGCCGTTGCAGATAGGGAGTAAGGAAAGTATTGTCAACTACCAGCGTAGCGCGGCGCTCATTCGCGAGCTTGCCCATCGCCGCGATGTCTGTAAGACGCATGGTGGGATTGGTGGGCGTCTCGATATAAAGCATTTTCGTGTTTGGACGCATGGCCCCCAGCACCACTGCCGGGTCGGTGGTGTCCACGAAACTGAATTCGAGACCGAAGTGCACCAGGAGCTGCGTGGAGAGGCGATAGACGCCACCATACACGGCTTCCGACAGCACGACGTGGTCACCAGGGCGAAGCAACCGGAAGACGGAATCAATCGCCGCCATGCCTGAAGTAAAGACGTAGGCGCTGTGCCCGCCTTCCAGTTTCGCAACCGTACGCTCCAGCGCTTTGCGGTTGGGATGATTTGTGCGGGCGTAATCGTAGCCGCCCTTGGCCTTGCCCAATTCCTCGTAAACGTAGGTGGAAGTCTGGTAGATCGGCGCGACCACCGCGCCCGTTGATGGATCGGGTTCCTGCCCTACGTGAATAGCGTTCGTAGCAAATCCCATGTTGTCTCCTTACGCGATTGCCGGGCACACGCTGTCCGCGTCCAGTTTTTCGGCGCGGCTAATAATCCCGGGCGGTATCCTAGATGAGGAAGGAATCTCCCCTGAGCCTGCGGTTTCCGCAGTGCATCGAACTTACAAGAGGCCATGCAGGGAGTCAATCGCTGTGTGCTGCGGATAGATTATTACCTGCACGGCACAATCCCAGCGCATTACTTTGCGTTTTCGCCCGCCGCAGATTTCTTTTTCGCCGCGTCTCGGGCCTCTTGAAAGCGCACCTGCATTTCCGCGAGTACCTGGCGAAGCTTCTCGGGATCCCGAATGCTGCCAAGGAAATAACCTTGCATGTCGTAGGGCGTGCCGCCGATGAAGCGGTAGTCGGAGGGCGACGGGGGGCCTCCCGGGCTGCCGGCTGCCGGAATCTGAGCAGGCAGGTGTACGGCGTACATGCTGCCACCCGCGATCGATTGCATTGGGAATTGTTGCAGCCATGCGCAATTGTGTCCGTCTAGAATACAGCTGCCAGACACCACGACCCAGGACCCGGCGTCGGGCGCCGTAGCTTTCTGGCAATCCCACAGTTGGGCATTCGGAACGATGTCGGTGACCTCGATTAGGCCGTATTCGTCGATTTTGACGTGCTCGATCGCGTGCTCTTGGGCGAAGCGCTTCACTTCCGGCAATGCCTGATTCCAATCAACGTTGGAGTCGTTGAGCAAAGTGTAGGCCGGCTTTCCAAAACTCAGGGCGTTGATATACGGCATATAAAATGGATAGGTGCGTACAGCTGTGAAAAGGCAGCTGAGCACACAAATCGCGGCGAGACCAGTCGCGATCCTACCAGTGAGTGGTGAGGTTACTCGCAGGTTTGCCAGCAGGCGAGGGAGCGGTGCGATCAACAGGATCAACAACACGATCGGGACGGTAAAGTGGCGGATGCTGATGGACATGCGACCGAGCATGCAAAACGCAAGGAACACCATCAGGCATACCCAAATCGCGCGCCAGTGGAATTCCTGACCCTCGGGGATTGCCCGCTGGTGTGTTTGCACAAGCCGCGTTCGGCCAACAACAGCAAGACCAAGGCAAAGAAGCAACAGCGCAAGAAATCCAATGGGCGTCTTTAGGACAAACACAATGGGATAGTAGAACCACACACCGTGCGGGTAAGCGTGCCCGAGGATAAAGCTCGGCCGGCTGGATGTGAGCACTACCAGCCCCACGCCCCGGAGGTATAGCCACGCAGGCATGAGCAGACGCCGGAGCGGAATCCACGCGGGACCATGGCCTATCAGATAAAGAACGTTGGTGCTCTGCCGTATGGAGAAGATGAAGTAGAAAACATAAACGGTAATAGCCGCCCAAAGGATGCCGAGGCGAGTCAGTTTCCATCGCAGTTTTCGCCAACTGCGCGCTTCCGCCTTGTCACCTGGTTGTCCCGGGAGGGGAAGCCAACGCTTACTTAGTGAGAAAGCAAGGAACACAAACAAAAGAATTCCGGCAGTGAATTTGGAAAGGAGCGCGCCGGCAAAACTCATCCCGAATAGGAATGCATTCCTTTTCGTCGGATTCTGCCACAGATCAGCGAACCTCCGGATGGTGATCAACGAAAACAAAGTCACGGCCATGTCGGTGAGTACAAGGGGTCCGAAGGTCAGGAACGCCGGGGTACTGACAAATACGGCGAGGCACAGAAGCCCGGCCCAATCGCCGCCCAATTGTCGAGCGTAGATAAATACAATCCATCCAAGAGCGAGTGTGAGGAGCAGCATAGGGAGGCGCGCCCACGCAAGCACCTTCGCTTCGTCGTTCCAGTGCGTGAGGAGCCAGTCGCCAAAGACCCATTGGCCAAGGTAGGCGGGGAAGAACTTTTCGCTAATTGTCCAGGAGGTGTTCGAGTAGTCGGCACGAGTGCCTTGCAAAACCAGCGGGAGAGCGGCCAGCATTTTGGGGAGTGGAGGATGCTCCTCGTTTAGACGAAGGTCAAATTTCTGAAGGTAACTTACACCGGCGCCGATGTGTGCCACTTCATCAAAGGTGACGGATTCACCGAGCGCCGCGCCACCCGCCAAAACGCCCATCAGCCCAAGCAACGCAACCGCGACGACCGAGATTCCAGTACGGCTAGTCGCAAGCAAAGGCCTCGACAGCGGGGCGGAAGACACGTGCACCTTCCCAGAAAAGAAGAGTACGGGATTGTCGGAGCGAACATGGATTCTAACGCAGAATTGGCGATGAGAATGTGAAATTTCAGACATCAACTTTTGTTGGGCGAGTGCCGGACCTGCGCCGCCAAAGCGCTGATCTTGACCTCCGCCGGACTTCGGGCGAACATGATGCAGGGGAGCCATGAAGATAATTTCGTCACTCTTGATCGCTGCGACGCTCAGCGGCATGTCTTTGCTTCCCGTTGTGGCTCAGCAAGATAAGAATGCCACGCCACCGAAAGCCGAAACGCCTGCCGCGTTCAATCGATTAAGGATTGAAGTTACCGGCGGTGACGGCGACAAGCCCGTAGAGAATGCCAGCGTTTACCTCAAGACCGTCGAGCAGCACACGATTAAGGACAAGAAAACGGAAATTAACGTGAAGACGAATCAGTCCGGTATCGCCCACATCCCGGAGGCGCCTCAGGGGCGCGTTCTGATTCAAGTTGTGGCAGAAGGCTGGAAGACTTATGGGCATTGGTACGACATCACCGATGCCAAACAAATCATCAAGATTCATTTGGACCGCCCGCCGAAGTGGTACTGAACACTTTTCTTTTGAACAACTTTCCTTTGAACAAGGAAACACTCGTGAGACTTCGTGGAACACTTTAAGTTCTGCGTCCGCAGAGAACAGGAAAGTGAGTGCCGGAGTCACAGAGTTGCGCAAAGGTTTTCCATTCTCGTCGCAGAAACTTCGAGCTGCACTAGAATAGTGCAAACCGCATCATCGTATTGAAAAGTCGCGGTGTTACACGGAAATTTCCGGCGCTTTCCACAAAGTTTTCCAGAGAAATGTTGAAAACTTAACAAAAAATTGTTTTTTGTTGCTGCATTTCGGCAGCGATCGTGCTACAACCTCTTCCTACCCCAAGCCTTCTGGCACTTTTGACCACGTCAATTTGAGTCTGCTACAGTTGTTGTTGCGGATTCTTCATGCCTGACACCCACGACGGTCCTTTTTCTCTGCTGCAGATGTTCTGGGGCAACCTGGCGGCGCGGCCACTGAGGTGCTTCCTGAGCATCCTGGCGATTGCCATTCAGGTTGTCCTGGTACTGATGATAGTTGGACTGACCTCCGGCGTGATTGCAGAGTGGGGAAAGCGCGTCGAAGGCGTAGGCGCGGACATCCTGGTGCAGCCGCCCAACGCTTCGATTTTCTTTGCGTTCTCGAGTGCGGTGATGCAGGAGTCGCTGGGCAATCAGATCGAAAAGCTGCCTGGCGTCGACGAAGTCGCTCCCACACTAATCCAGAGCGATCCGAAGACCATGGTGAACGTCTTCGCGATTGACTACAAGCGATTCAATGCCCTCAGTCAAGGGTTCATTTTTCGCGCGGGCCGGCCCTTCGAAGCGCCCGACGAAGCCATGGCGGATGACATCGTGGCACAGACGCGGCACTTGAAAGTCGGAGATACCGTCACCCTGCTGAATCACGCGTTTCGGATTACCGGAATTGTGGCGCACGGCAAGGGCGCGCGCTTCTTTATTCCGCTGAAGTCGGGACAAGACATCGTGGGAGCGGACAGGAAAGTTTCCATGTTTTTCGTGCGGAGCAAGGGAGATACTGAAGGAACCAGGGCGGAAATCCTGAAGCTGAACCCTCAGAACCGCATTCGTTCGATGTCGGAGTATGTCACGCTGATGAATTCGTCGAACTTGCCGGAGCTTAAGCCCTTTATTCGCACCATGGTAGGACTGGGCATCGTGGTGAGCTTTCTGGTCGTGCTCATGAACATGCATACGATGATCCTGGAGCGTACTCGGGAGATTGGCATCCTGAAGGCCTTGGGCTTCTCGCGATTCGATATTGTGAAAATGCTGCTGGGTGAAACAGCAGTCTTGAGCGTTGTCGGCAGCCTCGTGGGCATAGCGATCACTCTCATCACACAGGGCGTTCTCAAAGAAACGAACCCGGGGCTCTCTATTCTTCTCACTCCCGGTTGGATTTTCGGCTCAGTCGGGCTGGCCCTCCTCGGTGCAGCATTGGGCGCAACCGTACCGGCGTTGCGAGCGTCGGGATTTGACCCGGTCGAAGCTCTCGCCTACGAATAGAGTCCTTCCGTTGTTTTGCACAATCCCCCGCGGGAACGTGAATTGATTCCTGCTGGTGAAACTGATATGAGAGGACCATACATGACTGCCCCAACGCCCGGGCAGAAAAAAGCCAGCTGTCCGCTTAAGGAGAGTCTCATGAGACGCTTAGTTCGAGCGTTGTCGCTCATTGCTGTGTCGCTCGGTTTACCGCATTCGGCCGGCGCTCAGATGGGCATGGATATGTTCAAGAAGCCCACTTTCACAAAAGTTTTTAATCCCGTTGTGGGTAAGGGCGCCGAGTACCAGACCACCAGGACGGATTCCAAGAACGGCCCGCGAACCATGCAGATGTTCATCGTCGGAAAAGAATCCGTCGACGGAAAAGATGGCTATTGGATGGAAATCGTGAGCGCCACCGATAAAGGCGGGAATTTCGTCGGCAAAACGCTATTCACCAAGGATGATTTTCAATTTCGTCGCATGATCATTCAGACGCCGGGCCAAGGCGCCATGGAAATGCCCTTCAATCCCCTCGAAGGCAGGAGACAAAGCCTCCAGGACACTCTGAACGATTGGCATTCGATCGGCACAGAAAGCGTCACCGTGCCTGCCGGCACTTTCAGCTGCGAGCACTGGAAGAACGACAAAAACAATTCGGAAGTCTGGACCAATGACAAGGTGACGCCCTTTGGCATGGTGAAGGAAGTCAGCCCGAATAACACGATGGTATTGACCAAGGTTCTGACGGACATGCCGGACCAGATTACCGGACCGGTGCAGAAATTTGATCCCCAGATGATGATGCAGCAGCGGCAACAACAGCCGAAGCCTTGAGGATTCGCACAACTCGAAAGAACTTAAGCGCCAAATCGGGTGCATGCGGCGGCGCCTCGACGGTGTCGTTTGGTCGGACAACGCATCGAAGCACCTAAGGTACTGGTCACAATGAATGCTGAGAAGTTTCTTCAGGCGAAGATCCTGGACCGCACCGAGGTAGCGGAAGATCTGTTTCTGCTGCACGTTCAGGCAGGCGCGCCATTCACTTTTTTGGCCGGTCAATACGCCACCTTGGGCGTCGAAGTTGATGGCAAGCGCATCGAGCGCGCGTATTCCCTTTGCTCGTCTCCCTATGAAGACGTTCTGGAGTTCTTTGTCGAGCGCGTGCCCGCGGGGCAGCTCTCGCCGTTGTTGTACGCAATGGAAAAGGGCGCTCCGCTGCTGCTTCGCCGATTTGCCAAGGGGCGATTCACCCTGGACTTGCGAAGCGGGCGCAAGAATCATTTGTTGCTGGCGACGGTCACCGGCGTGGCTCCCTACGTGAGCTACATTCGAACGGTGTACGAGGATTGGAAAAAGGGCGGCACGCCGATGCCAGGAGAACACCGCCTATACTGCATCCACGGGGCGAGCCAGCCCTGGGAATTCGGCTATCGCAACGAATTGGAAAAATACGCTGCCGAAGTGCCTTGGCTTAGATATGTTCCGACTGTTAGCCGGGCATGGGAGCAACCGGAATGGTCTGGGGAAAAGGGCCGCGTCGACGACCTGATTCGCAAATATGCGAGCTTGTGGGATCTGAAACCGTCCGACACGACTGCTTATCTCTGCGGACACCCCAACATGGTCGAAAACGGCAGGGGCATCCTGCTGCGAGCCGGGTGGGAGAAGACCGGTTTGCAGGATGAGGTCTACTTCCAGCCGGGCAAAGACACCCCAGAATAGCGCCGCGCTGCTTTAGGCACTCTAACCGCGATGTCAGATCGTCGGAGCGTCGGCCTCTAGCCGGTCCGCAACATCTTCGACAGTTTCAACAGGAATTCGCAGGTGAACGGTTTCGTTGTCGCTCACCGCATCGATTCGGATTTTCCCATCGACTGTTCCGATGAACACGTAGTCCGTCGCGTCTTTGACTTCAACGAACTTCGCGTTCGGATACCTCTTCAGTTCCTTGGCGATTTCGCGGAGCACCGGCAGAAACGGTTGCACTTGGGAGGCTGCGTGTTCCAGATGGTGCCGGGGTACGACGCGCATCCCCAAGGAGACAGCCGTGGCGGGCACCCAGACGTGCACGTGCGACCCACCCGGGCGGAATTCATCTACATCGACATTGATCACGCCTTCGTGGAATACGTAAACTCCGCCCGCAGCCAGCGTGGCACCGAATCCGAGAGCAATCTTGGCAATGATCAGCATTACCCCTTCTCCTTCCCCGTTAGTCGGCAACGTTCCTGGAGTCGATCCAGACACGCACGGTGTTCTCGGAATCCTTCACGTTGACCAGTTCGGTGTCGCCATTGGCCGAGAGTGCTCGGAGGGCGGCGACGATGTCCAGTTCATCCTTGCCGGCCGAGAAGAGCGCATCGACGACCTTCATTGGGACCTTCACTTCGACCTTGGACACTTTGGCAGAATTGGGTTTCCCCGTCTCACTCTTCGCGGTGCTCTTCGCGGAAGGTTTTTCCGTTACGTAAACGTACAGATAGCCATTATTCTTGGCCACGCGCACGTCGTTCTCTCTGCTCTGCACCGTAACGTACTCCCCGTCCTTGGAGGTGCGAACCGCATCCAACAACGCCCGGAAATCCACATCGTCCATGTGCGCGGAGTCAATGTGGACCTTTCCATTACGCAGGTTGTCTTTATTGATGGCTGGCAGGACCTTTTCCGCCATTTCCACTGGCACGTTGACACGGACCGTTTCGCCCTTGTCTTCGGTGCTCTCCACACGCACGTGAATCCACTGCTCCTTGGCGGTCGAAGAAGATCCTGAAGTGCTCTGTGCGAGCGAGATAGGGGCAAAAGAGACGGCAGCAAAGGCTGCGCAGGCCACCGACGTAACGACTCCCCGGGATATGCGGTTCATGTTGAAGCTCCTTTGGTGAGAAGTACGAGCAGGGGGTGGGGAAAGTTCCACAGGAATGGAGAATTGCGCAAATACCGTCAATCGCTCCGGGAGAACTCACTGGTCGCTGTTAGGTGAGGCAGTTAGGTTGTCAGAAGGGAAATGACCGAAAACATATGCCGTTGTGGAGGTCGCTTGCGGCTACAACCCTAAACCTCAGGGCGCAGCGCCCTCCCAACGCAAACCATATTACCTGCCCAGGGGAATCTCTCCGGGAGCGCGCGCAGGAAACAGGGTATCGGGAGAGACGGGAGACATGGGTAGATCATCATCATCGCCAGCGGCGCTAGGGTCGTGGCGGTGCCGGAAAGAGCGGACACTCATGCGGGTCAGATCAAACGCGCTATAAATGAAGTTGCCTCGGATGACATCGCTCTTATACACGAGGATCTGCGACCGGAAATAGCGAGCGATTCTGGATTTTGGATGAATCGGCACCAGCGGAGTGCCACGCGCGTATTGAATCGACGGCTCGTCACATTGCTTCAGGTGCACAACCGTAAGCACGCCGTCCGTTGTCATCTCGTCGCCGGTTGAGTTAACCAGGATACGGCCGAGTTCGGGGCGCGGAAGCTGGCGAACCCAGTCGACGCAGCCGGTCAGAGATAGGTCGCGGACGAGCATATTAACGCCATCGTCCAGGTTGCGATCGATATGATGAATAAACTTGTGGTACTTGAGGGACAATGCTGCACTGGTTTCACGTGTGTAGGCGCCCAGCCACGCCTGTTGATCCTGAACCGTGCGAGTCTGGCCCCACAGCCGCACGTGTTCGCGCTTGCCGTAGGCGTTGAAACTTTTCTGCCACGTGGAATCCTGCAGCTGTCCATTGAGCAACTGCCGTGAGATGGGCATGTTGGGATAGCTTGAGAGCGTTAGGAAGGCGCTGAATTGTCTGAGAACAGCTCTCTTGGAGTTGGAATCGGAGGGCAGCCATCCCGCGGCCGTGAACGCTTGTTCGATTTGCTCCCCATTTCCGACGAAAAGAATGTTGACGACGTCGGCCTCCTTGCCCCCTCTCGTAGTCGTACGATCGGAAGAATGCTGCAGGAGCATTTCGACATCACCGCGCTCGTATTCGTCCATTAAGAACGACACGCGCGGCAGTTCCGGTTGGTCTCCCACGTACAACGGAACATTCAATCGCAGCCGGATATCGGTGCCGGGCGGCAGGTAAATTTCCGGCTCCGGAAGCACGGTGAGCGCGCGATACACAATCAGGCCCATGTCCGTATACGGATTGAACGTTGGCAAGTGCACCAAGCGGCTGGTGATGCGGCCCTGCGGGGTGTTGGTGGCGCGAATGCCGCGAACAACGCCATTGCGGACCGACTCCCGCGCATTATCAATCTCCACCATCTGCGAGGCGATGGGCAGAACTGATCCATTGGCCGTAACGATTCGATCGAATTGTATTTCGACAGAAGCCGTATCATGAATCAGGCCCATGCCGACCCTGCGAACCGACGAGATCTGCCCAGCGACTTCCAGACCCGCAGGAAACACGGGCGTCAAGTCGCATTCGGGTGATTGGATCAGTACCGCGCGGACCGGCGTACCGGGTTTGGAACTGTAGGAAGCAACTGGATCAAGCAGTCGAACCCAGAAGGACTTTCCAGCGGGAATTGTCTGGCAATTCGCGGATGCTTTGGGAGCACCGCCCAGACAAAGCAGCAATGCAAAAAAAGTGGCGCCAGCCGAGCCGAAGCAGGCCCTGACTAGGGCTCTGCAGATAGAACTCGCCTCAGTACCTCGATTACCCACCAAGTTTGACACCCCAACAACCGTATACTTCTCTACTATTTTCTCTCAGAACAGGAGAATTTGGGCGACAGCTAAAAATGAATGTTCGTAAAGCGCACCGCGGTTAGGAGCTTCGAGCAAGTGCCGAACGGGGCGCCGGGTACTAAACGAAAAAGACCTGAACTACGAGCCGGGCGGCTCAGCCAGACAGTTCCGATCCCCCGATAAGAATACAGGAAATTCCCTAGTTGACCCACAACTGTTTGAAGCACGGAGTACGGAATCAGATGTACGCGGTCTACTTAACTTCGGTAACCGTCCCCATTTTGACGGTGCTGCCATAACGTTTGTAGTTGTAATACTTTACCGTCATCCGTATATGCACATCTCCGGAACTGAAATGCAGATAGTCGTCCGCCTTCGTGAACGTCGGAAACCAGAAACCTTCCTCGATATTTTCGCGATATGTCCGGAATCGCGGAAACACGTTCTCGTTGTTCTTGTTCACGATGTCCGGCACCGCTTTCCCATCGGTCATCACGATCTGAAGGTCCTTGCTATCGACCCACACGCGCCCCTGGAAGTACCGCTGTTTCTTCTCGATGACTTTGGGGCCAACATCGAAAACGTAGCAAGACAGTTCGTCGACCTGCTGCCGGCCGACATACTTGACGTCGTATTTGGGCAGTTCGGTTGTCGTCAGGACAAACGGCTGCACGTTTCGCACGTCATCTTCGTCCTGCTGGCTCATGGAGATGCGTTGGAGGGAATTCGGCGGCGCAAACGTGACCTTTTCAAAACGCTTTCCGTCGGGGGTGAAGACGATTTCGCTGGTCATGCGGTATTCGCCATCGGGGCGATTGTCGTCGTCAAGGGTTTGAATCGAGAAGGTCTGGGTATACGTGTAATTGTCGCGTTCGCGCTTGAACTCCGCTTCGCGTTCGGCAAATCTCTTAATGACCTGCTCGACGGGTATGGAGGGCGGTTCGTTGACAATGGGGTTGTCGCCCGGCGAATGAAGTTTCTGCGGAGGTGTGGGCGTGTGGTAGGTCTGGGTCGCAGGCGGCTCCTCTTGAGGTCTGGGCTGCGACTTGGGTCTTGAAGGAGGCGGCCCTCCCGGTAACGGGCCGGGGTCCTGGGCATAGATACCGGAGCCTAACCATAAACCAAGCAGAGCGGCCCCTGCGCCGAATGTAATGCGATGGATCGGACGGAGCGACAAGTTGCACCTCTCTTATCGAAAGCTCATCTGTCCTGTCCATATGATTTTACCGCAAGGCGTGGGGTTGTACGAGAGGAAGTGGACGCCACCGGGCGCGTCAGGCGGCCCGCCACTTCAGAAACACCGCAGCCAGCGGCGGCAACGTCAGCGCCAGCGAATAGCGGCGGCCTTGCCATGCGTGTTCCGTGGCGTTCATGCCCCCGAGGTTTCCGACGTTCGAGCCACCATACCCGGCCGCGTCAGAGTTGAACACCTCTTCATAATGACCAGGACGCGGCACGCCGATGTGATAGCCGTAACGAACTACCGGCGTGGCATTCAATACGACGATGATCACGTCGTCGGGATTCTTGCCGCGGCGAATGAAGGAGTACACGCTATTGTCCGAATCGTTGGCGTCAATCCACTCAAAACCTTGCCATTCGAAGTCCACTTGATGCAGCGCCGGCTCGGCCGCGAGAAGCTTGTTCAGATCCCCGACCAATCGTTGCACGCCTCGATGTGATTCGTATTCCAGCAGATGCCAGTCCAGGCTGCGTGCTTCGTACCACTCATCCCGCTGCGCGAATTCCTGCCCCATGAACAGGAGTTTCTTGCCCGGGTGCGCGTACTGATACGCGAAAAGCAGCCGCACATTCGCAAATTGTTGCCACATGTCGCCGGGCATTTTGTGGAGCAGGGAATTCTTGCCATGGACAACTTCGTCGTGAGAGAACGGCAACACGAAATTTTCCGTAAAGGCGTAAAGAAGCGAGAAGGTCAGTTTGTTGTGCTCGTAGCGGCGGTAGACGGGATCTTTTGAGAAGTAGCTGAGCGTGTCATTCATCCAGCCCATGTTCCACTTCATGCTGAATCCCAAGCCGCCCAGATACGTTGGTCGAGAGACGCTCGGCCAGGAGGTTGACTCTTCCGCGATGGTCAGCACGCCTGGGAAACGCAGATGCGCTACCTCGTTCAGCCGCTTGAAGAAATCGATGGCTTCCAGATTCTCTCTGCCGCCATAGCGGTTGGGAATCCACTCACCGCTTTTGCGCGAGTAATCGAGGTACAACATGGACGCGACGGCATCCACGCGCAAGCCGTCGATATGGTATTTTTCCAGCCAGAAAAGCGCGTTGGAGATCAGGTAGTTTTGCACTTCGTTGCGGCCGTAGTTGTAAACCAGTGTGCCCCAGTCCGGGTGTGTTCCTTGCCGCGGATCGGAGTGCTCGTACAGGTGCGTGCCGTCGAACATGCTAAGGCCATGCGTGTCGCGTGGAAAATGCGCAGGAGTCCAATCGAGAAAAACTCCGATCCCGGCCTGGTGGCAGCGATCGACAAACTCCATGAAATCGCTGGGCGACCCGTATCGGCTGGTGGCAGCGAAGTAGCCCAGCGTCTGATAGCCCCACGAGCCATCGTAGGGATGTTCCATGATCGGGAGCAGTTCAATGTGTGTATATCCCAAATCTTTCACGTAAGGGATCAGCTGGTCAGCGAGTTCCCGGAAGGTGAGCCAGCGGTTGTTTTCTTCGGCAACGCGGCGCCAGGAACCAAGATGGACTTCATAAACACAGATCGGCTGCTCCAGCCAATGCCGGTGTGGACGCTGGGCCATCCATTCGTTGTCGTTCCAGTGATGCTTGTCCAGGCGTGCGACCACCGATCCCGTGTTGGGCCGCAGTTCAGCAGAAAAGGCATACGGATCCGCTTTGAGCGGCAGAATAGCGTCCTGCGGGCCGACAATTTCGAACTTGTAGACGGTGCCTTCGCCCAGCTCGGGAATGAACAGTTCCCATATGCCGGACGACCCCCGAGCACGCATCGGGTTCACTCGCCCGTCCCAGCGATTGAAATCCCCAACGACACTCACACGGCGGGCACTGGGCGCCCAAACGGCAAAATGCACGCCGGCAACTCCGTCTACCGTTCGAACGTGCGCTCCAAGTTTTTCGTAGGTGTCGTAGTGGCGGCCTTCCCCCATCAAATAAAGATCAAACTCAGATAGCAGATAGGGGAACGCGTAAGCGTCGTGATGTTCGAAGACTTCGCCGTATTCTGTTTTGTATCGCAGGCGGTAGCTGGTGGGCGCGGGAGCAGTTTCGCTGACGATCGGCAGAGAAACTTCAAAGAGTCCTTCGTCGCGCACCTGGCGCGCCGGAAGCGGCTCGGCCTGTCCTTGCAGCACCAGTTGTGCCTCGGCGGCGCGGGGTTGAAAGAAACGCACCACCCAGCGGCGCCCTTCGGGCGTATCAACTGGGTGCGGACCTAGAACGGCGAAGGGATCGGCGTTGCGTGCGGATAGGAGCGCGCTCACTCGCGGGTCGAGTCGCTCCGGTGAACCTGGTTTTGGCGTTGAAGAAGTAGGGTCGGGCACTGGGGAATTGTAGCTAAAGTTGCGATTTTGACCAATGTCTCAGATGCCCGAGGTTCCCATGTTGCGAAGAGCACGCGGGCGCTTCCAGTTCGGAACGGCGGTTGAGGGAATCCGCGCCCGAATTTCTCCCAACCGCCGCTGACGGTGCCGACTCTCGCGGGCACCGAGTTCGTTTCCGTCGGGGGAATCGAACGGCCGTAGATTCGCATCACCCGGACGCGATCGCAATCAGGGGAAGGCAGTAGAAATTGCGGCGCGTTAAGCGACTGCGTTCCCCCGGCTTGCGCCAGGGCACTTTTCCGCTATAAAGTGCCGAAGACCAAGCGGTTACGGAAGCCATAGCGAGTTCACACTTTTCGAAAATCGGGATGAGGCCTTGGGACACAAATTTGTACGAAGCGGAATTATTCTTTACCTTGCTTGCAGCATGCTACCGGAAATAACTCCAGCACAAGATCGCTCGCAAATGCGATCGATGGTAATTTCGCGCGGTGGAATTGTCGCGGCAGAGTCGCCTTTAGCCGCGCAGGCCGGCGCCAGAATCCTCTCGCAGGGAGGAAACGCCGTGGACGCTGCAGTTGCCACCAACGCCATGATGGGGGTGGTGTCGCCGATGATGAATGGCATGGGCGGCGATCTGTTCGCGATTGTTTACGATGCGAGAGCCGACCGGCTCTATGGGCTGAATTCCAGCGGCTGGGCGCCCAAGGGACTCACCATTGAAACGCTCCATAAACTTGGCATGCGCGAGATGCCGCAGACCGGCGTGCATACCATCACTGTTCCCGGCGCGGTCGAAGGCTGGCAAAAACTTGCGGATAAATTTGGCCGGAAGAAACTATCGGAGGATCTCGCTGCCGCGATCCAGACCGCGCAAAATGGTTTCCCGGTCACGGAATGGGTAGCTTCCTATTGGGCCGGAAGCGTTGATTACCTGCGCGGGGATGATGCTGCCGCCAAGGTATACTTGCCTTCCGACCGACCTCCGAAAGTTGGCGAAATTTTCCGCAATCCGGATCTTGCGTGGTCGCTTCAACAGGTCGCTTCTCACGGGCGCGACGGCTTTTATAAAGGCGAACTGTCGGTACGAATTCTGGACGCCACGAAGCGTCGAGGCGGCACCATGACCGCTCAGGACCTTGCGGAGTTCTCGGCGGAATGGGTCGAACCCCTCTCGACCACCTATCGCGACTGGACCGTCTACGAGTTGCCGCCCAACGGCCAGGGATTGGCTGCGCTGGAGATGTTGAACATCATGGAGACGTTTCCCCTGGGACAGAGGGACTTTGCCTTCGGTTCCACGAATGCGTTGCATGCCATGATCGAGGCCAAGAAACTGGCGTATGCAGATTTGGCAGAGTACATTGGAGATCCTCGAGGCCAGAAATTGCCTGTGCAAACGCTCCTCAGCAAGGAATGGGCGGCGCAACGCGCGAAATTGATCGACCCAAATCATGCCAACTGCAACGTGACCGCCGGGAATGTGTCCGCGGGAAATGACACGACCTACCTCACCGTTGTCGATCGGGAAGGGAACATGGTGTCGTTGATCCAAAGCAACTACGACGCGTTCGGATCTGGCATCGTGGCGCCAGGGACCGGATTTGTTCTTCACAACCGCGGAGCCTTGTTTACCCTCGACGCTTCCTCGCCCAACGCCTTGGCAGGAAGGAAGCGGCCGCGCCACACCATCATCCCGGCGTTTGCGCACAAGGGCGACACGCGCATCGCGTTTGGCATCATGGGAGGCTGGAACCAGTCGCAGGCCCATGCTCAGTTTGTGGCTAACCTCGTCGATTTTAAGATGGACATTCAGGCTGCGCTGGAGGCACCGCGGTTCACCAAAAAGACCTTTGATGGTTGTGACGTTCAATTGGAGAACCGTTTTTCGGGCAAGACGCGCGACGAATTGACCGCGAAGGGACACAAGATTCAGGTCATGGGTATGTTTTCCTCGGCTGTTGGTGGCGGCCAAGCGGTCTTGCGCGACTTCGCGTCCGGGGTCAACTACGGAGCCTCGGACCCTCGCAAGGATGGCGAGGCTATACCCGAATTACCTCTGGACTAGCTACAGAAACGAGTACTCTCTTGCCCTGGTACTTTCTGGGGAGTACGGCAGAACAGTTCCGCTTCGGGAGAAAAGTGAGCAGAGGTCTTCTCTCTATTCGCCGCAAACAGCGACCAGGCCTTCCGTAAGTGATTTATTGTCAGCGGTGTGAAGTATGCCGGCATGGCCGGAGAGTTGCACTTGTCAACCGTTCAGGGATCGTGAACGCCATCCATGGCAAGGTGGGAGGCCTAGATGAAGTTGCCCGGCGGGTGGGCTAAGTTGGCATTATGGGTTGGAGCAGGAGCAAGCCTGCTTCTCTGTGGCGCAACCGCGAGAGCTCAGTCCACGAACGTTACCGGCGAATATGAGTGCACCGAAGCCAGAGTTGCGGGAAAGCCCGTACCCTGCAAATCAGCTCCCCTCTCTTTGAAAAGCGATGGCCGATTCGAATTGCAGGGACGAGAGGGCGAATACCTGGTCACCGGCAATTGGGTTGAACTGAATGGCGCGGTGCTGAAGTCGCGCGCAAAAATTGAAGCCGGTCACAAGATTGTGTTTCGTTTTTACAACAAGAAAGGGCTCTGCGAGATGATCTACGAACGAAGAGTCGCAGACCTAGGCAAGACCAGACTCGGCTAGACCGCTATTTTTTCCCTCCGGAACCCCACGCATTCACATACACCAACTGGTAGAACGTTCCGTTGCCCAGCGGCTGAATGCCGACGATGTGCTGTTTCTCTTTAGTGCCGGATTTGAACAGCATGCCGCCCGCTTCAGGCTTGTCGTCTCCGCAGGTCAGGACTTTTGAGGAGTCTTCGGTTTCTGAATTTTCCGGCTTTCCCGAGGATTTGGAGCAATCCAGGACCGTTCCGTATTTAGCCAAGGCCTTCTTGTAGTATTCGGCTACCTTCGCCGGCGAGTCCGCCGTCTCCATTTTCAATACGGTTAATTTGAAGCCAGCGCCTCCGCCCCATAGACCCAGATTGGCGCTCGTGGAATCGTCGTCTTTCTCTTTGTGCGGTTTGGAGCCGGGATAGATCGCCAGCCCGACGTCCTTGGACTTCGCTTCCGGACTGATGACGACTCCCGCGCCTTTTTCATCCTGCGCGGCGACGCTCGGCGAACCGACCGCCACCGCGCTGAAAAGGAAAACCAGAGCGCAATGAAAAACAGGTGAAGTAAAATGATTGGGCATGATTCGACCTCTGTATTTCAATACGCGCGGACTCGAGAGAATGTTCCCGCGCTTGGGACATACTCCGCTCGACCTCGCGCTATGGTAGCGAAACATCATAGGCCGATGCGGCAATTTCTCCCAGGGCCTGCCCGGCAACTTTTTGTGAGATCTCCGGTTCATTCGCCAGAGCCGTATGATTCACATACGCCGCGAACGCCAACGTCTTCCCGGATTTTGTTTGAATATACCCAGCGAGTCCCTTTCCATTGAGCATAAGCCGGGAGTTGAGCTTATCCTCGCTGCCGAATGTACCTGTTTTGGCGAAGACGTGGCCTGCCGCGGGATTATCCACCTGAATTTTTGCAAGCGTGCCGTCTTTGCCCAAGATCGGCAATCCATTGAACAAGAACTGAAAATCGGGACGCGTTTTCCAATAGGCGAGATAGTGGCAAATGAAGTCGGGGCTGAACAGGTCCGCCCAGTCGCCGCCCGCCCCGTCACCCTGCGAAGCGCCGGAAAGATCCAATTCCGCCTCTGTCAGAAATTTATGTTCAACTTTGAATCCGGCATGTAGCGGATCCTTACTGTCTTTTGCGACCAGCAATCCGAGAAGATATGGGGCCATACCTGCATGGAGATTCTGGCTGACCTTCAGAGTGATCCTGACTTCTTCCGATAGTGCCGGCGATACCTGCTCGGCGACCTGGTATTCAGGCTGGTAAAGCTTCTGGAATTTCTTGAAGTCCTTCAACGCATCTTGGCCCTTTTGGGGCTTGATCTGTATACCGGCGGAAGTAATCGCTTCGCGAAGTGCCATGGTAGCGAATTGCGTGGGCGAGGGCACGGCAACGGCTGCGGTCTGCGGCTTCAGTCCGAGTGGAATGTTCCCGCTGAGAACTATGGTCAGTGTGCCATCGGGATTGTTCGTCGGGTCGTCCGCGTCGAACGCGAGCTTCGATTCAGCCGGGCCCGTCTTGATGTTATTGGTGAAGTGAATATAGGAGGTTTGTGGCGAGATCGATAGTGCTACTAGCTCGCCCACTTTTGCGCCGGGTTTGCCGACCAGATCGATCACGTTGTCATTCACAATAATCGACGACATCACCACTTCCGTGCCGCCCTCACGCGCCCCATCGGGCAGCAGGCTCGCGTCCACGTAGACATTGCCCTCGATCTTGCGAATGCCTTTGGACTTCACTTGTTGCGCCAACTCCTTGATCACCGCGAGCGGATCTCCGGGAAGCGCTGGTCCCTGATAGGAGTGGTCTTCATCAACAAAGGCCAGCGTGCCGTCCGGCTGAATGCGGTTCGAGAGATTGGGATCGCCGCTGGCCACCAGAATCAGGTCGCCTTTCAAGGTTCCGCGCTTATCAATCGGACCAGTTCGATAAATCGGCGTGTGAAATCGATAATCGGGCCCGAGTCTCGCGAGTAGCGTGCCTTCGGTGAGGAGTTTGGTTGTGGACGCTGGCACGAAGAGTTTTTCAGGATTTAAGGAGTAGAGCACCTTCCCCGAGTCCAGGTCGTAGAATTCAATTCCAAAATTCGAGTGTGCGAATTCCGGCCGGGCGGTGATTTTCTCGACCCGCTTTCCCAGCGAGTCCGCGCTCTGCGCATGCACCGGCAGCGCGTTACACGCCAAAAGCAGTGCGACGCTGACAAGATGACGGGTCGAAAGTCTCAAGGGAAAATCCTGCTTCACGGTCGCGCTCCACCGGGCGTCGCCAGTTTGCCCAAATCTTCGAATGGCACATTCAGAATCGGGTACTGCTTCCAGTCCTTGTAGTCAAAATGCCACCATTCGTTTCCGTCCACGGTGAAGCCCTCAGACTCGATCGCCTTGCGCAAAAGGTCACGGTGCCATCTCTGCAGGGAAGTGCCTCCAGGAAACGTTGGGAACGATCGCGCCGACATTTCGTCGTAAAGGCCCGGCATCTCGATCGCTTGACCGGTGGCCAAATCGTACAGTGTCAAATCCACGGCGCATCCACGGTTATGTTTTGAGCCTTTCTGCGGATCGGCCACGAAATTGTGGTCCGCAGGCGGAGTGGCATCCCAGAAAATCTTGCTGACATACCAAGGACGATACGCGTCGTGAATCAGCAGTCCGTAGCCCAGTGGTTGCAGCTTCTTTAAGGCACGCTGCAGCGCTTCTGAGGCGGGACGCTGCATGAAGGCGCGGGCCTGTGTGTATACCGGCGTGCTCAGGAAATTGTTCGATTGTGCGTAGCGAATGTCGAGATGAAAGCCGGGATCGAGTGCGGTCAGCTCCACGAGATCGGGCTTGCGGAACGGGCCGGGCTCCTCCGGTGGGGCAACATGCAAGGATTCCGCGCGTAGTTCGGGAACGGGCTTTGACGGTGTCACATGGAAAAAGTGTGCTGGATCAGCGCCCGCGTCCGTGCGCTTGAGAACCAGCGGCCCTGAATCGATTTGCGTGACGTTTCCCGCTCCATCGCGCATTGGAACCAACAGCATTGAAACCATAGCGGATTGTGGCCCGGCGTCCAGATTGCCGTCCGCTTTGACCCTGACGTCCCATTCCAACTTGCCCGTCCTGTTCCATGGCGTTTTCGCTGGAAGCTTCCATAAAAGCTTGCTGTCTCGCTCCAGCAGGATGGTTGAAGTTTTGCCATCGCCATAGATGCCGACAAGTTGCTTCCATGCAAGGGACACGTCGGGAGGCTTGGGGCCGGGAAGGATGGACCTTGCAGGAGCTGTCGCCGTTTGCGGGGAACTCAAAGCCGGCGAAAGCAGGCTGAGGTACAGAAGGGCTACGACAACAGCGATGAAATTGCGGCACGCGCCTTTGTTCACGCCCGTCATGATACCCGAACGGAGCAGCGCTGAGGGTGGAATGGCGAATACTGGTGACTTACTGCTACACGCCAATCAGCTTGTGTACCAACGCGAGCCCCGGCGCTGCTCCTCCGCCAGCTCGCGAACAATCGCCATGGTGCGCGAGCGGTGGAATTCTCCAACCGCCGTCAAAATCGCATTGGCCAGCGCAATGGGAGCGGTGTAGGACGCGCCGAAGGACACGGAATTGACAGAAGCGAGAAACACCTCGTGGCATTTCTGCGCCAGCGGCGAGATGTAGGTATCCGCAATGCCGACGCAGTACGCTCCGCGCTCACGGGCTTGTTGCACGCCTTCAATGGTCGACCGCAAGCCACGGCGAAAGCTGATCGCAATCACCAGGTCTTGTTTTGTCAGCAGGAAAACCGTGTGCGCGATAGCGCCGGGGGAAGAGGCCACGTGTATGGGCAGGCCCAACAGACTCAGCTGATAGCCAAGGTAGTCAGCCAGGACGGTCGCCAGATCGCCCGCAAGTATAACCACTCGTCGCGCCTCATGAATCCGCTTAGCGAGCTGCTTGTAGCGCTTCGGGTCCAGTGAGTTTTTGAACCCCTGCAGATTCTTCAGGTCATACAGCACCGAATCGCCCGCAGGGCTGCCGGTGCCGCGATCACTTTCGCCTTGTCGCATGGTGTCCAACGAAGTGGCGAAGGCGAGCGACAGTTCGTGGAGGTGGCGCTGAAATTGTTTGTAATTCTCGAAGCCCAGGCCATGAACGATACGCACGATGGTTGCAGGGTCGGTGTGCAGTCGCTTGGCCAGGGCGCGCACGCTTAGAAGAACGTATTCGCGCGGATGCTCAAGGATCGGGCGAATGATTTCTTGGCGCTTGGTACTGAGATGCTCGATTCGTTCAGCCAGCAGGACGGTGCGACTTCCAGAACGTAAAGATTTGGGCATAGGGCGACTACTTTACCTGACCTGAACGACGATCGGCTACAGAAAGTAGGGAACGACTCGTTACGTACCCTGAAAGGCTATTAACAATTGAGAAGTTAAGTTACTTTTTCGCGGTGGCAGCAGTTTCCATGCCGGGTGCGACGATCGGATTCAGGAACGGCATCATGGCGCGCAGTTTCGGCCCAAGCTGCTCAATGATGTGCGCTTGCTCCGCTTTGCGTTTGGCCAGAAAATTGGGGCAGCCTTTCTCGTTCTCTTCGATCCAGGCTTTCGCGAAACTGCCATCGCGAATTTCCGCCAACAGCTTTTTCATGGCATCGCGGGTCTGTTCGGTCACGATGCGCGGCCCGGCATGATAATCGCCATGTTCGGCGGTATCGCTCACCGAGTACCGCATGTAGCTCAGGCCACCGCGATAGATCAAATCTACGATCAGCTTCAGTTCGTGCAGGCACTCGAAATAGGCAACCTCTGGCTGATACCCTGCGTTCACCAGCGTCTCAAATCCCGCCTTGATCAACTCGCTGACCCCTCCGCACAGCACCGCCTGCTCGCCGAAAAGATCGGTCTCCGTTTCTTCGGTGAACGTCGTTTCCAGGACCCCCGCGCGCGTGGTACCCAACCCTTTGGCGTACGAAAGCGCCACGGCCCTAGCCTTCCCGCTGGCGTCTTGATGCACGGCAAGTAGCGCCGGTGTGCCTCCCCCTTCCGTGAACACCTCGCGGACACGATGGCCCGGAGCCTTGGGCGCAATCATGCTGACATCCACGGTCTTCGGCGGCGTGATGGCCGCAAATCGAATGTTGAACCCATGCGCGAACATTAGCGTTTTCCCGGGAGTCAGGTGAGGTTCGATGGATTCTTTGTACAATTTCGGCTGGCGCGTATCGGGCGCAAGAATCATGATCACATCGGCCCAAGCAGCGGCTTCCGCAGGAGTCTTGACGGTCACTCCGTCCTTCTCAGCGCGAGCACGGGAAGCGCTTCCTTGAGGAAGCCCCACGCACACGGAAACGCCAGAATCGCGCAAGTTCAGCGCATGCGCGTGGCCCTGCGAGCCATAACCAATGATCGCAACCTTCTTCCCTTGGATCAGAGACAGGTCCGCGTCTTTGTCGTAGTAGAGATTTGCCATTTCGTTTGCTGTTCCTTTCGTCAGCCGCGAAGCGGCCGGTAATGCCTTAGGTTCCAAAAGTCTTTCGAGTTGAAGCGCCTCGCGGTGCGCTTATCAGGAGAGCCTTCAATTACGCAGCGGGAGATTTGATGACCGGACCGGTGGCCTCCACCGGAGGCCGCAAGATATCGTTGCCGCGCGTCATGGCGATGCGGCCCGTGCGCGTCATCTCTAGTACGCCATAAGGCCGAAGTACTTCCAGCAGTCCATCGATTTTGTCGACTGTGCCGGACACTTCGACGATCAGCGATTCAGGCGCGACGTCCACCACGCGGCCGCGGAATACCTTAATCAGTTCCATCAAGTGCGGCCGGTTTTGCTGGTCGGCCGCGACCTTGATCAACGCCAGGTCGCGCTCCAGCACCGAGCGGTCCGAAATGTTCTCCGCCAGCAGCACATCAACAAGTTTCTCGAGACTGGCTTCCAACCGCAGTGCTCCGCGCTCGTCCGTGTGCGCGCAAATCGTCATCCGCGCGATTTCTTCGTTTTCTGTCGGACCCACCGTCAGCGAATCAATATTGATGGCCAGCCTGCGCGCCAGGGAAGCCACTCGGTTCAGCACCCCGGGCTTGTTTTCCACATACGCGACAATCGTCTGCATGTTTTTCCTCAACTCCTCGAACTAAATTCTATGGCTCTGTTGACGTTTCCACCAGCGGGTTATTTGGCCTGCGAATCATTTCATGAAGCGACGCACCCGCGGGCACCATCGGGTAAACCGAATCTTCCTGCTCCACGCGGAAGTCCAGCAGCACCGCCTGGTCGGACTGGCGTGCTGATTCGATCGCCGGTACCACTTCTTTTCGTGTAGTCACGCGTTCTCCGCGGATACCATGGGCGATGGCTAGGGCCGCGAAATCAGGAGCCACCAGCGGTGTCGCTACATACCGCTTGTCGTAGAAGAACTCCTGCCACTGCCGCACCATGCCCAGGTAGCCGTTGTTGATGATCGCGATGTTGATGTTGATCTTTTCCTGTACGATGGTCGCCAGTTCGCACGAAGTCATCTGGAATCCGCCGTCGCCCACCACCACCCACACCTCGGCGTCCGGTTTGGCAAATTTGGCGCCGATTGCCGCAGGCAGCGCAAACCCCATTGTGCCCAGTCCGCCGGAAGTAATCAGGGTGCGCGGCTCGTTGTGGTGGTAATACTGCGCTTCCCACATCTGATGCTGGCCTACGTCGGTGACCACGATGGCGTTGCCTTTGGTCGTTTTCCACAGGTCATTAATCACATGTGCGGCATAAAGATGCCCGCTGTCGGGGAGCGACTGGATGTCGCGCACCGCCGAATCGCCCTTGAGTTCCTTGATGTGCGAAAGCCAAGTGCCATGGTCGCGTGTGTGGATGTGCGGCATCAGGTTGGCCAGCGTTTCGCCCGCGTCCCCGATGATCGCTGCGTCCACCTTCACGTTCTTGTTGATCTCCGCACGATCAACCTCAATGTGTATTTTGCGAGCGTTGCGCGCGTACGTGCGCAGGTCACCAGTCACGCGATCGTCAAATCGCATGCCCACTGCGATCAGCAAGTCCGCTTCCTGAATCGCTGTGTTCACCCACGCTTCGCCGTGCATGCCCATCATTCCCAGATTCATCGGATCCTGGGCAGGGAAGCATCCAATGCCGAGAAGCGTCATGGCCACGGGAATGTTGCTGGTGTGCACGAACTTCCCGAACACCTGTATGGCACCAGACAAGATGATTCCGCGCCCAGCGAGAATCACGGGACGCTTTGCAGAGTTCAGAAGTTCTACGGCGCGGTCAAACTCAACCTGGTCGTGAATTTTGCGCACGCGCTTGGGCGGTAGCTTGGGAGCGCAAGCATCCCAGTCAAAATCCGCAGTAGCTTGCTGCGCGTCCTTGGTGATGTCCACGAGCACCGGGCCGGGCCGCCCGGAGTTGGCGATTAGAAATGCTTCGCGCACCGTCCGTGCAATGTCCTCTGCCCTCGACACCACCACGTTGTGCTTCGTGATCGGCATCGTGATGCCGGTAATGTCCACTTCCTGAAAGGCATCCGATCCCAAAAACTTGCTGCTTACCTGCCCGGTGATGCACACCACCGGAGAAGAATCGAGCATCGCTGTGGCAATGCCGGTAACCATGTTCGTTGCTCCGGGCCCTGAAGTCGCCATGGCCACGCCCACGCCCCCTGTGGCGCGCGCGTAACCGTCCGCCATGTGCGTAGCTCCCTGTTCATGACGCACCAGAATGTGGTGGAGCTTGGATTTGCCGAGCGCGTCGTACACCGGAAGAATCGCGCCTCCTGGATAGCCGAATATGTGGCGGACGCCGAGCCGCGTGAGCGTTTCGCAGAGTATCTCCGCACCGGTGAGCTTCATAGTGTTCTCCCCGTGGATCCCGTTGTAACACCGGACGAAAAGCTGGCGGGCACCGTGGTGATGGCGCCGAGCGATGACGACGACACCAGCAAGGCATACTTGGCCATGACTCCGTGCGAGTAGCGCGGCTTTGGGGCCCTCCAGGACGTCAGCCGCTTCTGAAGTTCCGCGTCGGTGATTTCGACGTTCAGTTTCCGATTCGGCAGATCAAACACAATTTCGTCTCCATCTTGAATCGCCGCAATGGGGCCGCCATTGGCTGCCTCGGGCGCTACGTGTCCTGCCATAAGCCCGTGCGTCGCTCCAGAGAAGCGACCATCCGTCAGCAAAGCCACTGAATCACCCAGGCCGGCGCCGACCAACGCCGCCGTCACCGCCAACATTTCCCGCATGCCGGGTCCGCCGCGAGGTCCTTCATAACGGATCACCACAACGTCGCCCGCCTTGATCTGGCCGCTTTCGACTGCGGCGAACGCGGCTTCCTCCCCATCGAAAACTCGCGCAGGGCCGCGAAACGTTTGTGTGTTGTGGCCGGCTACCTTCACCACGCACCCTTCGGGAGCCAGATTGCCTTTCAGGATCACCAGGCCGCCCGTTGCTTTCAGCGCGTTGTTTTTGCTGCGGACAACTTCCTGGCCCGCTTTTTCTTTTGCTTGCGCTGCTTCTTCGGCAAGCGTGCGTCCCGTGACAGTGAGGCAATCGCCACGGAGGAGACCAGCTTCGAGCATCCGTTTGGCGATAAGCGCGGTACCGCCTGCTGCATAAAGGTCTGTTGCGACAAATCGTCCTCCTGGCTTCAAATCAGCGAGAATGGGCGTACGCGAACTGATGCGGTCAAAATCGTCGATGGAAAGGGAAATCCCAGCTTCCCGCGCGATTGCCAGCAGGTGCAGCACCGCGTTCGTGGAGCCTCCCGTTGCGGCGACCCCGGCGATGGCATTCTCGATTGAGGATTTCGTGATGATTTGCGACGGCGTCAGATTCTTCTTTAGCAGTTCCACGGTCAACTTGCCGGCCAATTCGCCGGCCAAGGCTTTGCCTTCGTTTGTGGCTGGCACGCTCGAAAGCCCCATCGGCGCCAGCCCTAGAAACTCGCACACCAGCGCCATGGTGTTCGCGGTGAACTGGCCGCCGCATGCACCTGCTCCAGGGCACGCCGCACATTCCAATTCCTTCAGTTGCGCATCGCTTATTTTGCCGCGCGCATGCGCACCGACCGCCTCGAATACATCCTGAATCGTTACGGAATGGCCTTCGTACTGGCCGGGCGCGATCGAGCCACCGTAAAGAACCAGCCCTGGAATGTTCAAGCGCGCCAACGCCATCGCCCCGCCAGGGATCGTCTTGTCGCAACCGACGAGCACGACGAGCCCGTCAAACAGATTTCCCCGGGTCACCAATTCGATGGAGTCGGCGATTACCTCCCGGCTGATCAGCGAGGCACGCATTCCCTCGCTTCCCATCGTGATGCCATCAGAAATCGAAATTGTGTTGAACTCCAGCGGCATGCCACCCGCTGCGCGGATTCCGGCCCGGACATGCTCCGCCAACTCTCGAAGGTGATAGTTGCAGGGACCAATCTCAATCCAGGTGTTTGCGATGCCAATCAGCGGTTTGGAAAAGTCTTCGTCTTTCAGGCCGGCGGCACGAAGCATGGCTCGCGCAGGGGCGCGGTGGGCGCCGTCGGTCAGTGCCGTACTGCGAGGTTTCAGCGGGCTATCAGTCACAGCAGCGATCCTCCGGGAACTACTCCTCCTGGGCGAAACGGAAGGCCATCATTCTACGTTCCACCTATGATATCGCCAATGTCTCTTTGGCGACACCATACGCGAAGTCCGGCAGATACATCGGCCGGACGGTACGCAAATCCAGCATGGCGATTGGAAACACAACTCGCCGAAGAGATTGTAGCTTGAAACAAGAGCGGTGAATTAGTCAAATTAATAGAAGTGTTGTATAAAATAAGCGCAGATTATAATATAACTTCCCGTTCCGCCTGGAGCCGCTTCCTCCTTGGTTCCCGCTCGACCTAGCAGCCAGCAAAATCGGGGGTTTAGAGCATCTTTTGCCCCCGGAATGGCATCCACTCATGAATATGGCGAGTCGGTCGGTATCGGCTGTAGCACCCTCCACACGAACTTCCTTCTACTGGGAATATGTCAATCCCCAGTGGGTGAATCTGCTGAACATTCTAGACATGAACGTTGCGTACGAGCGCTGTGTCGGAACGGAGCTTTTTACTCCAGACGGACGCCGTATCCTCGATTTTCTTTCTGGCTATTGCGTGCACAACGCCGGCCATAACCACCCTGCCATCGTAAAAGCACTCAAAGATGAGCTGGACAAGAGTGGTCCTGCGATGCTGCAGAGCCACATTCCGGAGCTTGCGGGAGAATTGGCAGAGCGTTTGTGCCGCTTGTCGGGGGGAGGGTTAACGAAGGCGTATTTTGGCAGTAGTGGCAGCGAAGGAGTGGAAGCGGCGATCAAATTCTCGCGTGCCACCACGAACCGCGCGGGAATTCTTTATGCCCGGAACAGTTTTCACGGCTTAACCGCCGGCGCTCTTTCTTTGATGAACGACGAATTCTGGCGAGACGGATTTGGGCCGCTACTGCAAGACACAAGAGCCGTGGCGTTTGGCGATATCGAAGCGCTGGAGAAGGCGCTGGCGAGCAAACAGTTCGCCGCTTTCATTGTTGAGCCGGTGCAGGCAGAAGCCGGCATCAAAGTGCCTCCACCGAACTATCTGCTGCAGGCCGAAAGTCTTTGTCACAAACATGGCTCCTTGTTTGTGTTGGACGAAGTGCAAACGGGCATGTTTCGCACCGGAACTTTCCTCGCCGCACATCAATTTGGCGTTCATCCGGACATGGCGATCCTTGCCAAGGCTCTCGGCGGCGGCCTCATGCCGGTGAGCGCCACGCTGATGACCGAACAGGTCTACAATTCGGTGTATTCCTCTCTGCGCCGCGCCATCGTGCATACTTCTACCTTCAGTGAGAATGCGTTGTCCATGCGCGCTGGCTTGGCCACTTTGGACGTGCTCGAAAACGAGCAACTGGGGCCTCGCGCCGCGAGCCTCGGGGAGCAATTCCGCGACAAACTGCGTCGTGCCCTGGCGCCTTATGCATTGGTGAAGGAAGTGCGCGGGATGGGGTTGCTCAGCGGAATTGAATTTGTTGCGCCCAGAAATCTCGCGTTGCGCGCTCTGTATGAGACCTTTCATCGCATTCATCCGGCTATGTTTGGCCAGATCATGGTGATGCGAATGTTCCGCGAGAAGAATTTCCTGACGCAAATCTGCGGGAACAATTTCATGGTTCTGAAGGCTGCTCCGCCTCTGGTGATTCGTGAAGCGCATCTGGATGAGTTCGTTTCGGCGATTCGGGATATCGTCGCGGTTGCCGATTCCTCTCCTGCGTTCTGGACAGAGGCTCTGACGCTTGCCCGGCGCGCAGCCAAAATCTAAACCGTATGGCGTGTGCATTTGCTTCAATGTCGGCATTGGTGTTCTGGGAAGGCGGCAAGCGTGGCGGCAACAGTTGATGCTACTGACGTATTCGTGATTGGGGGGGGGCCCGCTGGGCTGGCGGCGGCCATTGCTGCCAGGCAAAAAGGTCTGCACGCAATCGTGGCAGATGGTTCCGAGCCGCCCATCGATAAGCCATGCGGTGAGGGACTGCTGCCGGAAACTCAAGCGGCCTTGCGAGATTTGGGTATCTCCGCAGACGATTTGGGCGGCTATCCTCTTCGCGGAATTCGTTTCGTGCAGCGTCGCGATCAGGTCGCCGCTGCGTTCCCGCAGGGGAGGGGAATTGGAATTCGGCGCACCACTCTCCATGAGCAGTTGGTGAAGCGGGCCCGGGAGTGCGGGGTCGAGTTTCTGTGGAACACTCCGGTGTCCGGAATTGTGCACGATGGCGTACAAACTTCGCGCGGGTTGGTCAACGCAAAGTGGATCGTCGGCGCGGATGGTAGCGGCTCACGCGTACGACGGTGGTCCGGTTTGGATGCAACCCGCACTCGCAGTCTTCGGCACGCAACGCGCCGCCATTATTTAGTGACTCCCTGGACCGAATTCGTGGAGATCTATTGGGCCGAACGTTGCCAGGCGTACGTTACTGCCATTTCCAGCCACGAAGTCTGCATCGTGCTGACGGCAGCCAATGTCCAGGATGCTAATTTTAGCGTCGCCTTGCGGAATTGGCCGCAACTCCAGGAGCGACTTTCCGGCGCCGAGTTGGGTAGCCGCGAACGAGGCGCAATCACTTTCATGCATCGCCTCCGCCACGTTGTTAGTGGGAATGTCGCGCTGCTCGGTGATTCCTCCGGCGGTGTTGACGCAATTACCGGCGAAGGCTTGCGGCTCTGTTTCCGCCAGGCACTCGCACTCGCCGATGCCATGGAAGTACGCGACTTACACCTATATGAGCGCGCACACAAAAGGCTGGCGGTGCGGCCATCTCGCATGGGCCGATTGATTTTGATGTTGGCTGGGAATGAGACGCTGCGCGAGCGCGCCATTCGTGGCATGGCTGCCAAACCCGAACTATTTGGCAAGCTGCTGGCCATTCACGTTGGGCACTCTACGCCCGTGGAAGTCGTTTCAGCGAGCTTGCTGCTTGGTTGGCGGTTCTTGGCTACATAGAGAGGAGTGAAGATCAATGCGGGTCACGGGTTGGAACGCATGGAGCATCACCGCTGGCGCGATCGCCGGAATCGCTGTCTTTCTCTCCGCCAGTGCTGCGCCACCGCGTCCGCAAGCGTTGCAAGCGGGTACTCAGGAATTAGTCCTGTCTCTCGACCAGTCGCAGAGCAAAGTTCATTACGCGGTGGATAGCACACTGCACACCGTTCACGGCACCTTTAATCTCAAAAGCGGCATTTTGCGCATTGATCCCGCGACAGGAAAGGCCGCTGGGGAAATCATCGTCTACGCTACCAGCGGTGAGTCGGGCAACAGTTCCCGCGACGAGAAGATGCACAAAGCGGTTTTGGAATCCGCAAAATATTCCGAAATCGTTTTCAGGCCCACGTTGATAGACGGAAAGCTGGCACTTTCCGGGCCCTCCGATGTGAAAGTTCACGGGGTCTTTTCCCTGCATGGCGCTGATCACGATCTAGTCGTTCCGGTCCATGCTGGAATCGCCGGTGAGCACTGGACGGGATCCACGAAATTTCAAGTGCCGTATATCCAGTGGGGGCTGAAGGATCCCAGTAACTTTCTTTTGAAGGTGAAGCCAAACGTTGATGTTGACCTCGAACTCGCGGGCTCGTTGCAGTTTACTCATCCATAGCTCCGATCAATTTCACCGCTAGGAGCTTGTCGGGGAGAAGTGACTTTGAAGTCCAAGGCATCGGGTTTATCGGCAAACATGGTGAGTTTGTTGGGGGAATGGCTCGATGAGCTATATTCGGTCTCTGACGGTCTTACTGCGCTGCTGTGGAGTGCAACGGGAGACCACGGATTGGGCACTTTTAACTGCTCGAAAGCTGCATTTTCCAACCTGACCGGAACAGCTTCAACAGATTG
>Ga0074045_10000066_pt1 | contig 85651 bp, 86 predicted proteins | sample BogForMeECP23OM2_FD_94442 | JGI IMG/M metagenome (GOLD analysis project Ga0074045, IMG submission 94442) | Bog forest soil microbial communities from Calvert Island, British Columbia, Canada - Bog Forest MetaG ECP23OM2 | ecosystem: Environmental > Terrestrial > Soil > Wetlands ... | reverse complement strand
GGCCGCCTATTTTCTGGACCACGATGCGTGGAGTTATGCGCTGATCGCGCGCGTCTTTGACGGGCAGACCGAAGGTCTCTCACGAGACGATGTCCTCGATAACGTTACGATCACCTGGCTGACCAACACGGCGCTTTCTGGAGCACGGCTCTACTGGGAAAACAAATTTCCCTATTTCAGCGTCAAGGGCGTGTCTGTCCCGGTTGCTGTGAGCGCGTTCCCTGACGAGCTCTATCAATGTCCGCGGAATTGGGCAGAGAGCGCGTATCCCAAACTGATCCATTACAACAAGCTCCCCAAGGGCGGGCACTTTGCGGCCTGGGAACAGCCGAAGCTGTTTTCCGAAGAGCTTCGTGCAGGCTTCAGATCATTGCGATCGGGTGTGGCAGCGTCTGCAGCAGCATAACTTGATCGCGGCGAAGACTAGCCTTGTGTGCACATTGCCACAGGAGAGTCCAGATGACCGGGCTCTCCCGTCTTCGCCTTAACTATGTAGGGAAAAAACAAATGCGAAACACAAAAGGAGGGAAGAACATGGCAAATCCGACGTATGAAGTCCACGCCAATGACGCCGCCAGAGAGGCGAGCGTGGCGCAGTTCAACATCGACCGCACCTATTCGGGGCAGTGGACGATCACCTTCAGCAACCCGCCGATCAACATGTTTGTTCCCTCAACGATCGTCGAATTGGGAGCGCTAATGACCGACCTCGAGTCGGACCCGTCCGTGAAGGTCGTAGTGTTCCAGTCGGCGAATCCCGATTTTTTCGTCGCCCATCTCGACGTAGCCAAAGCAGCTGAGCGGCCGGAGGTGCTGGGCCTTTGGCGCGAATTTGTGCTGCGCCTCTCGTCTACACCAGTCGTGAGCATCGCCAAGATTCGCGGCCGCACGCGCGGCATCGGGAATGAGTTCGTGCTGGCTTGCGACATGCGCTTCGCCAGCCGGCAAAGCGCCCTGTTCGGCAACCCCGAGGTCGGCGTCGGGCTGGTCCCGGGCGGCGGTGCGATGGAATGGCTGCCGCGCTTGGTCGGCCGCTCTCGGGCACTTGAGATCGTGCTTAGCGGTGACGACTTCGACGCTGATATCGCCGAGCGCTATGGCTGGGTGAACCGCACCCTGGACGATGCCGACCTCGACTCGTTCGTCGATGCGCTCGTCGGGCGTCTGGCCTCGTTCGACCGTGAAACGCTGGCCGCAGCGAAGGCCCAGGTCAATCGATTCGGGACGCCGACAGCCGCCGAGCTTCAGTCGAGCACCGACCTGTTCTTTCCACTGCTGGCCTTGCCAGGTGCGCAGGCGCGTCGTGCCAAGATTCGCAATTTGGGTTACGGCGTTCCGAGCGACTTCGAATTGAACTTCGGCCGGTACCTCCCTTCGTTCGGGCAGGCGGACGACGATGCCACGGAACAGAAGAGGTAGACATGAAACCCTGGAAAGCAGTTTTGCTGATCCTGTTTGCTCTTGCGATTACGGCCGCGGGATATGGAGTGATTCTCGTGCGGCGAGGCTTCAGCGCACTTGCGACCCCATCAGCGATTGAGGAGTTCGCGGCCACTACAGCACGCAAATTGGCCGTGCCGTCCGCGTATCGCCAACTTCGCAACCCCATCACGCCTTCAACCGAGAACATTCGGGGAGGCATGGAGCATTTTGCCTATCATTGCTCCCCGTGCCATTCGAATGACGGATCGGGCCACACGGTATACGGCAAGGGCCTCTATCCGAAACCGCCCGACTTGCGCGCAGCCGCGACGCAGAACAAGAGCGATGGCGAACTCTACTACACAATTGAAAATGGAGTTCGTTTGAGCGGCATGCCGGCCTTCAGCGGAACGCACACCGTCCCGCAAACCTGGCGCCTGGTTTTGTTCATCCGGTACTTGCCTCGGATCATCCCCGAGGAACTCAATGAGATGAAGGGGTGGAATTCGAAGATGGAGGCGGATCCAGCGCATTTCTGAATTGCGGGGGAAAGCCCCAATCCTATGCGCCGCACTTATCAATCGGAGGAAATCTATGAAACGGGAAATCATTCGCGTCGAGCCGCTGGCGACCTATCTCGAAAAATACAAGGCTCCAGCTTCAACCGTGACGAAGCACGGAGACACAATCTACGTCTCAGGCTCTCCGCCGTTCGACCCCAAGACAGGAGAAATCTTCAAGGGACCGATTGAGCGTCAGACGGAGATCGTATTGGATCAACTCAAGCTCTGTGTCGAAACGGCAGGCTTTTCTCTGGAGAACATTCTGAAGCTGAATGTCTACGTCACCTCAGTAGAGGTGTTCCCTGCGGTGAATACCGTCTACAGGCGTTATTTCCCGGAAAATCCGCCCGCGCGCATCTTTATCAATGTGCCTGCTTGGAACGGCGAGTTAGGTGGTGGGTCCATTTGAAATTCACAGGCTCGGCCAACTCGTAGGTTTGACCAGTAAGGCTACTTGCCGTCCGTCCTTCATGATCGGGATGGGATTCGGAAGTTGACATTGTGCTAGGTGTTCCTCTGTGATCTTGAATGCCTTGCCATCGCACGCCTGTTTCAGTTCCTTCGCTTTTCTCCCCACCGGAACAATGACAGCGACCTGCTTTGTAGGGTGCATCTTTTTCAGTAGATTTATCGTCGGCACCTGATCGCTATCGGCAGTGAGTAAGAGTAATTTGTCGTATTGGTCAGCAAGGCCATTCATCGCTAACGCAATATGCACATCCGTCTGCTTTTCTACGTTGATCGAGAACTCTTGTTTGCAACTGGCTCGGCACGGGACGGTTTTTTGCTTGAACTCTCCCAGAGTAACGTGGACACCTCTTAGCTTTTGGGCGCTGATATAGGTCTGATGTCGTAATTTCTTCGCGTCATCCCAGGTCGGCAAAGTCGTGAAGTATTCGACACTAATAAGTTCTTCGGTCAGCGGTGCGACAAAGCGCTTGACGAGCGCCGTGAGGATATTGAAGTAGATTGCATCGCTGCCGTTTTATAAGACTGTTCTTTAGTTCGGTATCTATCTCCGCTCGTTGGCGAGCGGCCACGAGGGCGCCCTGTGCGACGGCACGGCGCGCCTTTTCGTATTGCGCTTAACCTACCCTTAGGCGGGGAACCGCCCAATTTTCCTGCTCCTCGCGACGTTCTACCGACTCTTGTGCGGTTAAGCGAGCCGATGCTCACGGCGAGGCGTTTCTCTTCCTAGCTGTCGTTAGCAGGCGATTACACTCATTGACCCGATTTTACCGTCCGTCGAGCAGACGATTGGACAGGGGAGCGTAGGCGTCGATTCTTCGGTCGCGCAGAAAAGGCCAATTGCGGCGGATGTCTTCGAGGGCTTTCAGGTCGACGTCGCCCATAAGGATTTCTTCCTGATCATGCGAGGCCTCGGCGATGACGCGGCCGAAGGGGTCGCAGAAAAACGATGCGCCCCAAAATTCGAGTCCCTGGCCGGGCGTGGACTTGCCGCGAATGTTGCCAGTCTCGAAGCCAACCCGGTTGATGACTCCGACGTAGACGCCATTGGCGATGGCATGGGCGCGCTGAATGGTGCGCCAGGCATCATGCTGCGCGATGCCGAACTCGGCTTTTTCGGCCGGATGCCAGCCGATCGCGGTGGGATAGAAAAGCACAGATGCGCCTTGCAGCGCAGTAAGGCGCGCACCTTCCGGAAACCATTGGTCCCAGCAAACGAGCGTACCGAGGCGGCCTGCGCTGGTGTCGAGAGCGCGAAACCCCAGATCGCCGGGAGTGAAGTAAAACTTTTCGTAGTAGAGAGGGTCGTCGGGGATGTGCATCTTGCGGTAGAGACCGCTGAGAGAACCGTCGGAGTCGAAGATGGCGGCAGTGTTGTGGTAGACGCCGGGAGCGCGTTTCTCGAACAACGAAGCGATCAGCACGACGCCATGCTGGCGTGCAGCCGCGGCGAGTTTACTACTGGAGGGTCCGGGAATCGGCTCGGCCAGATCAAACAGAGAATGATCTTCGCGCTGGCAGAAATATTGTGTCTGGAAAAGTTCGGGGAGGCAGACGACCTGTGCGCCGCGACCGGCAGCGTCGGCGATGCGTTCGAGAGCTTTCGTGAGATTTTGTTCCGGTTCCGGTCCGCAGGATATCTGAACCAGAGCTACGCGAAATTTATCAGGCGGCACGGAGACCATCTCCTTTGAACCGGTTTGTCTTGAATCAGTCGGCTCTAAAGACGATAGAATAGCAGAGCAAAAATAAAAGGGCTGCTGCCCGGAGGTGAAAGCGTGAAGCACGACAACCGTGGCAACTCTCAGGGGAAGCACAATCACGCGGGACACGCCGGGGACGGCGTGGAACGGCGCCTGCACAATCCGATTGAGGACCGGCTGATTCCGCTGGAGCCGCTCGACCTTGCCAAAGTGAAGACGATCGACGACCTAGTGCGGGCCATGGCGAAGACCGCGTTTACCGGGCGCCAGCTGGGCGAGGCCGCCGACGTGCTGGAGGCGATGGCTCGCGACGAAGAATGCTTCGTGGTGATGACGCTTTCGGGTGCGATGACGGTGGCCAAGCAGGGATTGATCGTGACGGAGTTGATTGACCGCGGCATCGTGAATGCCGTGGTTTCCACCGGAGCGTTGATGGCGCACGGGCTGGTGGAGGCTACGGGTCGCGCGCACTTCCGAGCCAATCCGGAGGTCAGCGACGAGGAGCTCTACGAGCAGGGCTATAACCGCGTGTATGACACCCTGGAACCTGAACAGAACCTGGATGATGTGGAAGAGGTGATGTCGGCGGTGCTGGAGGGCTGGGATCACAACGAGGTGATGTGCTCCTACAAGCTGAACCATGCGATTGGGGCGTACCTGGCGAAGACTGCGAAGGACCAACGCGGGATTCTGAAATCTGCGCACGAGATGGGCGTTCCGGTGTTTGTGCCGGCATTCAGCGATTCGGAGATGGGGCTGGACACCGCGCTGAACAATCGGGTGCGGGAATCGACGGGGAGGCACAAGATTCGTTTTGACCCGTTTGAGGATCTGGAGCATTTTGCGGCGACGCTGTTGCGCCAGAAAAAACTCGGAATTCTAACCATCGGCGGCGGAGTGCCACGGAACTGGTCGCAGCAGTTCGGTCCATTCTGCGAACTACGGCACCGGCGGCTGGGGGAGAACGTTCCGCTGAAGCGCTATCACTATGGGCTGAGGATTTGTCCGGAGCCGGTCTATTGGGGTGGATTGTCGGGCAGTCCCTACAGCGAGGCGGTGTCGTGGGGAAAATTTGTGCCTCCGGCAGAAGGCGGAAGGTTTGGAGAAGTATTTGTCGACGCCACGGTTGGATTGCCGCTGATTGTGGCTGCGGTGCTGGAGCGGCTGGACAAGAAGGGAAGCAAGGGGAGCAAAGCTAAGAACGCTGTAGCGAAGAAATGAGGGACAGCGCTCCCCGGGGGCCGGGCTAGCTGGCACCAGCCTCGGAGACGGAAGAATTGGATGTTCCGAACTGCGCGGTGTCCGAACTCTTTAGGTCGGACGAGACAGCCTCTCGGCGGGTTTTGAGGTAGAGCGGCGCCAGAATGCTGTTCTCCAGCACTTGCGACTCAGCTTCTACCCAGTCTTGCAAGGCATGGCCTTCAGCCTTACCGCGTTGATTGTAAAGATGTTCCGCGTGAAGGCGGATCTTCCTTTCGATCAACTCGGTCATCAACTGCTGCTGCTTTTTTCTGCGGGTATCGTTATCCACAACTACTCCTGTTGCCTGAATCAGGTATTTATTTACAGTCCTATGATACGGGAAATGTATTAACGGAAGATTACATTCGGGAGGGCTGAGGGGTTACTAAAGTATAAGTATAGCACGTCCGCACGACTGGGACCGGCGCAGAGTTGAACAACGCCGGGAGCCTGGTGACTGCCGTCACTGCTCGCTGATGGTTCTGCCGCGAGAATCATTGAGGCCGGAGCTTCCCGAACGACGGGAGTTTCATCTCATGAGTCTCAGGGCGAAGTTGGTGATTCGCTTTTCGATTGCGGCAGCCGCATTTGGAACTTTTTTATTCATTCCCGCCGGCTCCTTGAAGTTTTGGCAGGGCTGGACTTTTCTTGCCATATGGTTTGTCCCTACGCTTGCCGCTTTTGCCTACTTCTACAAACACGATCCGGCATTAGTCGAGCGTAGGCTACGGAGGAAGGAAACCGTCGGCGAACAGAAGATCATCATGAAACTCATGTACGTGGTCTTGCCAGCTGTCTACATTCTCGCGGGCTTCGATCACCGCTTTGGCTGGTCTCACCCACGCGTGTGGTTGACGATCCTTGCGCAGATCTTCGTTCTCGGCGGTTATGGGATGATCTTCTGGGTCATGAAGGCCAACAGTTTTGCGGCCAGCACCATTCAAGTTGAGGCCGGTCAGAAGGTGATTTCTGACGGGCCGTATCGTGTGGTTCGCCATCCCATGTATTTGGGAGCGAGCCTGATGCTTTTGTTCACACCGCTGGCTCTGGGATCATATTTCGCCTTGCCAGCGATCCTTTTCGTCGTCCCACTGATGGTTCTTCGCCTGCTCAACGAAGAAAAAGTGCTGCGCCAGGAACTGCCAGGCTATGCCGAATATTGCCTCCACACTTGCTTTCATCTCGTTCCCGGTGTGTGGTAGGCACACCGCGACTGACCTTACGCCCCTGAAAGATTCTGCATGGTCGCCTCGGGGCTGAAGGCCCGGGTTTATTGGCGCTCATCGGCACGACTAAAGTCGTGCCCTTCCCGAGTCGGCGTTAGTCTAGCTCCGCTCGACTGGACAGCCGAGGCGGCTGTCCCCACATGAGCAGGATCGCTTCAATCGAAGATCAGCACCGCCGAGGCGATTACGGTCGTCCACAATCCGCGCTTGTCGCCGACGGCGGACTGAGTGACGTTGGCGGTGCGGACGATTTTGTTGGAGAGGCGGTAGATCTGCTTTTTCTCGTCCCAGGAGCGGTCAGGGTCGAACTCGACGTTCAGCGTGGTCGCGAGCATTTCGGCGGCAAGCTCTTCGGCGTACTCGCCGGCGGCGTCTTCGGTCTCGCCGAACGCATGATGCCCACTTAGATACCCATAGGTGTTTTTATCGGCAGGGATGGCGACGCCGATCGAGGAAGCGAGCAGGCGGTGAGCCTCATGGGTGGAGTTTTCGGCCACGACGGCGAAGACGACTTCTCCGGGGCTGAGATACTTTACGCCCTCTTTGCGGGCCAGCATTTTGCAATTCGGGGGAAAGATGGAAGAGACGCGTACCAGGTTCTGGGCGGCGATTCCCGCGTCACGCAAGGCCAATTCGAAAGATGTCAACCGCTCGCGATGCTTCCCGACTCCCTTGGTGAAGAACATCCGCTTGGGAACCATGTCTTTGCCCAACTCTGCAGCCTCCACGACGAAAAGTTATGAGCGTGAGAATGCACAATTTAACACAATGGTTTGTAAAGAAAGTGTGAATTTAACCGGAGAGCGAAAAAAAGCGGGAAGCCGCGAGCGCGGTCCCGCTCTTGTGCCCGGACTGTTTTGGGGGGAGGGCGCCGGGCAAAACGCGATTGAATGTATCACATGCGAGAGCAAATTGCGCAAGAGAGTTCTTTGTTTCCGGATTTCGGAACAGGAGGGAGTCGACCTCAGCGGTTGAAGCTGACAGTTGAACCGCGAACCCGATCGCAGCGCCGAAGGCGCTGCGCCACCCAAAATCGATCACAGCGGTAGAAGCGCTGCGCCAACCAAATCTGGGTCGGAAGCCGCGATTTCGACTTAGATTCAGCTTCGACGACAAGTTCGCGCCGGTGGCAAGCGCCTTACTTTGCGGCAACGGAACTAACTTCGATCGTGTCTCCGTCCAAGGTGCCGGTTACGGTGGCAGTCTTTCCAGCCTGTTTGTCCAGGTTGGCCAGCGCGGCTTTGTCGCTGGTATCGAGGGTGTAGATTTTGTCGCCCACCACAAGTGCGAACTTGGAGCCGTGGGCCACGCAAGCGCGGGTGCAGTCCGCGGCCGTCTCGCCTTCCATGTGCTTTCTTCCGCACATTGCATCCCCGACCTCTCCGGTGAAGGTGTGCTGCTTACCACCGGCGAGGGCATAGAGATTGAGAAAAGTTGTGGCCGAGAAAATGATTGCCGCGCACCACCTAGAGCTTCGATTCATTCGGTATTCTCCTGACAGTTCCATCCATTTTATTCCGTCACAGCGACGGGAAACATGGCAAGTAACAAAGTTCTCCGGCATTACGAAACCTGGTTCATTTTGGCGCCCGCGCCGTATATTGCAGATCGACGTCGACCGTCTTATCCTTCGCCATCGCGGTCACGTGGGGGGAGACTTCCCAGTCGATGGCGGCAGGCAAGAGTTTCCTGGCTAGCGGCAGGAATTCGTTGAGGTAGCCGGCATCGTAGACGTCGCCGGGACGAATCTTCCATGCGGCGCGGAGTTTTGCCGTCAATCCATTGTCGATGCCGCGAAATTCCAGTTCTCCCATGTGATAGACGGGGCCCTCAGTGACCACAAGGTCATAAGCCACGGTGCCGGCGGCATCGTCAAATTGAGCGTCGGCCTTCACTGCAGCCGTGACGTAGCCGCGAGAACCATAGAGTTGCTGAACCGTCCGCAGATCGGCCGCCAGTTGCACGGTATTGGCGGGCTCGCCCGTCTTCGCGTGGACAAGCGACTGCAGATTTTCCGTAGGAATATTCGTGTTTCCTGACCAGTTCCAGCCGGTCACTTTATACTGCGCGCCGGGAGTGATGACGATCGTGATATCCAATAGTGTGATCGCCTGCTTGTCATCGACGGTATCGGGAGCGGCATTTTTGACCGGCCTCGGCTGCTGCGGGGAGCAGGATGCTTTCAGATAGCCGCGCTCGTGATATACGGGGAGCACCGCGTGTTCATCAAATGAGGTTAAGAGCGCGCGGTAGTAGTCACGACCGGAGAGCTTTTCCGCGGCTGCCTGAAGCAGGGGCAACTCGTCCGGTCCGGCGCCAGTGAACTCGATTTGGTGGATTCGGATAATGACATCGGCGACGGCATACTCGAACGACGCCGGTTGCCCGTTGGGGCCGGGACTTCTCTGATATTCGACATGTCCTGGAATGCCGCCTTCCACCAGGAGGGCCTGGAGAATATCGGAGACCTGATCGGGCAAGCGTCCTGAGACCGGCAGTTCCCCGTTGAAGAGAGGAACACGTTCGTGCAGCTTCTGAATCAATTCCTGGTCAGAGAACCAGACGAAATCCAAGAAGTGAGCCGGGATAAACTTGTCGGCGTCCTTGACCTCAAACGTGAGTCTGGTGCCCGCCGATGAAAACGAAAAGGTATAAGCGATGTCGTTGAATGCGCCACTCTCGCCCAACTGGCGGGCCGCTTTGCGGAAGGCTTCCTCGTCTACGATTGTGCCGAGAGGAAGCCCGCTGGCAGCGGCAACCTCAGCCTGGGTGAAACGCTTGCTTCCTGTGACTTCTACCTCGATCAGCTTGGAGTCAGCAGCTGGGATGGGGCGAGCGTTTCCGCTGGAAGATTGAAATTGTCGAGCAGCGGCGCGACTCTGGGCTTGGCCGAGAAATAGCAAGGCGAACAATGCAAGCAGCGCTCGCCTGAGAGCGATCGAAAAGAGCATCTCTGTCTGCCGGGCCGAATGCATCGCTGCCTGTATGTTACGGCAGATGTTGGCGGCCAGCCAGAGGCGACGCGCTCTACGGCTTTAGCTGCTTTTCGATTGCCGAAGTCACTTCCTTCGAATCGGGCGTGACTGCGGGTTCGAAGCGCTGAACGACATTGCCGCCACGATCGACCAGAAACTTAGTGAAATTCCACTTGATATCGCCGCGGATGCCGGGTCCGGTGTCCTTGGTCAGATAAGCATAGATCGGAGCCTGGTCGGAGCCCTTCACAGAGATTTTGGCGTAGATGGGGAAGGTGACGCTGTACTTGCGCGTGCAAAAGGTCTTGATCTCTTCGTTGGTTCCGGGTTCCTGGCCGCCGAAATTATTGGCAGGGAATCCGAGGATCACGAATCCCTGATCCTTGTACTTCTCGTAGATCGATTCCAGCGCGCTGTACTGCGGGGTGTACCCGCACTGGCTGGCCACGTTGACCACCAGGATCACTTTGCCTTTGTAATCAGCGAGCGGTGCAGGTTTGCCGTCGATGGAGTTGAGGGTGAAGGTGTAGATCCCCGAGGCCGCGAAAAGCGATCCAGCCATCAACAGCAAAGCTCCGAATACGAGATACGCGCGAACCGAGAAGAGCGACTGCAGGCACGAAGATTGCATTTTGAAGCTCCTGACTGTTTCCAGCGCCGGGACGTGACTCCGCCGGAATCAGAGGCCTCAGGATAGCGGCAGAGCGAGCGAGACGCAAACCCGTAATTGTAAAATTTTGCATGTATTTCGGGGAAATCGGGCGAGGGTTCAGATCGGCTTAGATGGAGCTACTATAAGCGGCATGCTTGCTGGACTGTTTGACCACTCTTTCGACCAACCTGAAGGTTGCCCTCGTCGACTCGGGACGAAAGGCGTCATGGTTCGTAGCGTCGGTCAAGCCCTCTTCGATCGCATCCAGCGCCTGGCAGGAACGTCCTAACACGAGGAGAAGGTATTTTTGGGCAATCGGGCGATCCGTCGGGTGGATGAGTTCCCACCAGCGGCGAATGGATTCCTGAATCTCGAGTTCCGACTTTTCCCCAACGACCAGGGTATCGATCAGCCGGTACACTTTGCTTTTGATGGCCTGATAGGAAACGGAGACTTCCTGTGGCATCTTGGCTCCCGGGGGCTTCTAGTACATAAAGACTAGCAATCCATCATCCAAACCCTAGATGGTTGAGACTGCACGCCTTGCGCCATGGCGGAGGCAGAAATCGATTCTACGAATGGAATAAATCCGAATGTCGAATATGGATTCTGGAAGCTTTGGCCGTCCTTCGCGGAGTTGTAGCTGCCGCCGAGTGACTCTCAGTCGGATAGCGAATCGCCAAGGCTGACTCCGACAACAGGTTACAATGTTCCGCTCCTCTGAACTTGGTCGTGATCCCATGGAAATCGTGGGAGGGGGGACTCTTGGGCTTAACAAGAGAGAATGTTGAAACAGAAACTTCGGAGGCGGGATGAAAAAGTTGGCTGGGATTCTTTTATTTCCTCTATTGATTTGTACTTTGGGCATGGCGCAGGATTCGCCGTCCGCAAATTCTTCGCAGAATGCCGCCAGCGGAGACAAAATGTTTTTCCCGCGCGACATGTTTTGGGGGTGGGCGCAATTTGACCTGGCACCTCCGCACAATGAGATCGATCCCAACATTTGCGCCGGCAACGCAGGGCAGTATGGTGGAGTGAATGCGCCGTGCAGCATGTTCGCCCGCTACATGCTGTCAGGCATGCTTGAGGTGCGTCCCTTTGGGCGAGGAGAGTTGCGGCGCTTCATGGTTTTTGGCGCGCCGTCGTTTCTGTTTGGCAAGACCATTCCGCAGACGCTCTACACCTGGTCGCCGGACGCCATCGGCATTGAGCACTCGTGGGGTGTGGGAATCTTTATTGCCAAAGGATTTGAGTTTCGCGTGACCCAGCACTTCCTCTTCGACCGGCTGGGGGCGCGTGACACTAATCTCGGCGTGGCTGATCTTGGGAATAACGGGCCTTGGGGACGCTACACGACGCTGGGCGTGCGAAAATCTTTCGGGACGAGGCGGTGGTGACGGGCATCACAGGCGCGTGTGACGCAAGGATTAGTGCGAGTGCAAGGGTAAGAGGTATTCTGTTTGAATTGACAGTTTCGCAGTGAAACTCTGCAGTGAAACTCTATAGGGAGGCATGAATGGCTGGTTCTTATAACGGCGTGGCTGTTCCGTCATCGGGAAAGCGGATTGGATATGCGAACGGGACGTACGAGGTGCCGGACAATCCGGTTGTTCCGTTTATCGAGGGGGACGGGACGGGGCGCGATATATGGAAGGCGTCGCTGCGTGTGTTTGATGCCGCAGTGGAGAAGGCCTACAAGGGTAAGCGGCGCGTGGCGTGGTACGAGGTGTTCGCCGGCGAAAAGGCCAAGGCCAAATTCGACACCTGGCTGCCCGATGACACGGTGGATGCGATCCGCGAGTTTCGCGTAGCCATTAAAGGCCCGCTGACCACGCCCGTGGGTGGCGGCATTCGTTCTCTGAATGTGGCGCTGCGGCAGATTCTCGATCTCTACGGCTGCGTGCGGCCGGTGAAGTACTACAGGGGCGTGCCGTCGCCGGTGAAGCATCCGGAGCGCATGGACCTGGTCATCTTTCGGGAGAACACCGAAGACGTCTACATCGGCATCGAGTGGGAAGAGGGAACTGCGGAATGCGCGAAGCTGATCGAGTTCCTCAACAAGGACATGCTGAAAGGCGGCAAGAAACAGATTCGGCTCGATTCCGGTGTAGGCATCAAACCGATTTCGATCACTGGAACCAGGCGACTGGTGCGCATGGCGATTCGTCATGCGCTCGAAACTGGCCGCAAGAGCGTGACCCTGGTGCACAAGGGAAATATCCAGAAATTTACCGAGGGCGCGTTCCGAAAATGGGGATACGAGTTGGCTACCGAAGAATTTCGCGACAAAGTGGTGACCGAGCGTGAAAGCTGGATCGTCGACAACAAAGATAAGAATCCGAATCTGACGGTGGCGCAGAATGCGGAGCTGGTTGAGCCGGGTATGGAGTTTGCGCCTCCCGCGTTTCGCCAGGCGGTGGAGCAGGAAGTGAAAGAAGTCCTCGACCGCATTTATGAGACGCACGGCAAGGGCCAGTGGAAGAAGAAGATCATGGTCAACGACCGCATTGCCGATTCGATCTTCCAGCAGGTGGTCACGCGAGCCGATGAGTACTCTGTGCTGGCCACTCCGAACCTGAATGGCGACTACATTTCCGACGCGTGCGCTGCGCAGGTGGGCGGGCTGGGCATTGCGCCGGGCGCGAACATTGGCGATGGCTATGCGATCTTCGAGGCGACGCACGGCACGGCTCCGAAGTACGCGGATAAGGACGTGATCAATCCTGGTTCGGTGATGCTCTCGGGTGTGATGATGTTCCGCTTTCTGGGATGGAACGAAGCCGCCGATCTCATCGAACACGGGATGGAGAACACGATCCTGCAGAAAAAAGTTACGTATGATTTTGAGCGCCTGATGGAAGGCGCAACCAAGGTGAAGACCAGCCAGTTCGCGGACTGCATCATTGAGAACATGGGCGTAGCGGTGCTGGTGTAGGGCTATTTTGCGATCTGGTGGTCGGGTCATCGGGCGATTGTCGCGGCGTGTTCTGATTTCCAATCGCAAAATCACGCGATCGCCCGATTACAAATTTCTTGAAAGGACTTATTCATGCGCAAAAAAGTAACGATTGTAGGTTCGGGCAACGTGGGTGCGACGGCGGCTCACTGGATTGCTTCGAAGGAGCTCGCCGATGTGGTGCTGATCGACATCATCGAAGGCGTTCCGCAAGGCAAGGGGCTGGATCTGCTGGAGGCCATGCCTATTGAGAAGCGCGACTCCTACATCACTGGCACCAATGATTACAAAGACACCGCGAATTCCGACATCGTGGTCATTACCGCCGGCATTCCTCGGAAGCCAGGAATGAGCCGGGACGATTTACTGAACACGAATTACGGCATCATGAAGGCCGTCGTAGGCGAAGTGGTGAAGTATTCGCCGAACTGCATCCTGATTATTGTTTCGAATCCGCTGGATGCCATGGCGCAGGCGGCTTACAAGCTCAGCGGATTTCCGCGCGAGCGGGTCGTGGGCATGGCCGGCGTGCTGGATTCGGCGCGGTTTCGGGCGTTCATTGCCGATGAATTGAAGGTCAGCGTGGAGAATGTCACTGCCTTTGTCCTCGGCGGCCACGGCGATACCATGGTTCCGTTGCCGCGGTATTCGACGGTTGCGGGGATTCCGATCACCGAGTTGATTGAGAAATCTAGGCTCGAAGCCTTGGTGCAGCGCACGCGCGACGGCGGCGCGGAGATTGTGAAATATCTGAAGACGGGCTCGGCTTACTACGCGCCTTCAGCCGCGGCGACGGAGATGGTCGAGGCCATTCTCAAGGATAAGAAAAAGATTCTGCCGTGTGCCGCGTATTTGCAGGGTGAGTACGGGATCAACGGGCTTTACGTTGGCGTGCCGGTGAAGCTCGGCGCGAAGGGAATCGAGCAAATCATCGAGATCAAACTGACTGCGGAAGAAAAGGCTGGGTTGGATAAAAGCGCGGCCGCGGTGAAGGAGTTAGTGGGGGTGATCGGAGTGTAAAACCGGCGAAGAGACTTCAACGGTCCGGGTGAACCCCGTGGGCCATCCTCCGCTTACTTATCTCTCTCCGCCATGAAGTCGTCCCGGCACTTCTTTGCCGCCGAGAGCAGTTCGGCGAATTCGGGAGTGCCTCGCAGCTTGGTCCAAGCGGAATCATTCTGCAACCCTGCGTAAGCGCAGTAGTGGTTCTCGACAGCACTCTTGATCATCCGCATGGACGCATCCTTCTGTCCGCAGAATAGTACGTCGAACGCGACCACGTAGCGGGGTTCGGGGTCGGGATCGGCCAGAAGGCGGGCCGCCATTTCCTGGATGAGGGCTGCCGCATTTGCAGGTTGAGAGCCATCCAGACACACCTGTATCGCTTTGTAATCCAATTTGTTTGCGAGCTCCTGGGCTTGCGCTAGTTTTCCATCGCGAAGGTCATGCCGCATCAGGTTGTCATCCGACCACTTGGAACCGGCGTCGAGTTTGAGGAAAACGACGGCGCGCGCGTAGTTGCCGAGTTGGTCGAAGGTGAAAGCGCACGAGCGGAAGCCATAACTGGCCGGATCCAGCGACAGTGCGGTGTCACATTCGTGGGCAGATTCCTCGAGGGCGCCGCCGTAGCGAAGAACATACGACAGGGCGAAGTGGGCGAACGCATTCTCGGGATGCTGCGTCACCAGAGCTTTCGCACTCTGGTAGGCCTTGATTAACTCCCCTCGTTCCACCTGAGCAAGGATGGTTTCAGCCGCGGGATCAATGTAGTTGGGATCGAGGGCTAGGGCTCTGGCAAAGGCGGCGAGACCGCGCTGAAAGGCTGCGTCTCCACCGTTGGAATAAGCGGCATCGTAATGATAGCGGGCTCCCAAGGCGTCCCACGCAGGTGCGTAAGTGGGGTCGAGGCCCACCGCGCGCTCGAGCATGGCGATGGCATCTTTATTGGGAACAGGATCGTGCGGTGCAGCAATGCTGCGCAGGTACAGGTCGTAGGCCTCTTCGTTCTTGGGACGCGTGGCCGCCAGGTCGGAATTCGTTCCTGCACCCAATGCGGGAACCAAGCCTTGACGCACCTTGGCGGTGATCTGTTCCCGCATGGCGATCAGATCGGGCGCGGCGACGGTCATCGTATCGCGCCAAAGGGTACGATTGTTCTCGACATCAATAGCTTCGAGCGTGAGTTGGAGCTGAGAGCCTTCCTTCAGATAGTGCCCGGTGACCACATCCGCGACATGCATGGCGCGGCCGGCTTCCTGCAGGTCGAGGGTGGGCGAGTCGTATTTGCTCGTGGTCGCGAACGGGCGGATGGTCAGCGAAGGGACATAACTGAGCGAGGTAGCAATCTCGTCGGCTAACGCCAGACGGAGAAAGTCGAGATCCTTGTCGGCTCCAATGTTTTGCAAGGGCAGAACGGCAAGGGTTCTGGACCCTCCGGAGCGCGTTGCCGGTGCGGTCTGGCGCCGGTTTTGCCAGAGAAGGACGCCGAACACGAGGATGGCAACGGCGGCAACGGCAGCCGCGATCTTTCCGTAGGGACGCTGGGGGGCAGCGACTGTGGCGTCGATTGCGACCTGCGCGCTGCGCTGGCTGGAACTAGACACGGGAGACGCGGCACTGGCTGAATCGCGAACCGCTGAGTCTCGAGCCGAGGATATCGGCAGCGGCATCCGTCCCGAGTCAGTATCGCGCTTCAGGCGCTGCAAATCGCTGCGCATCTCCGAGGCGTGCTGGTAGCGCAGGCTGACGTCTTTCTCCAGAGCTTTGTTGATGATGTCTTCCAGGCGCGGCGAAACCGTGTGATTGAGGCGGATCACCGGCACCGGCGCGCGGTTCATGATGGCTTCGCAGATAACTGCGGAGCTTTCTCCGTGGAAGGGAACATCGCCAGTTGCCATTTCGTACAGGACGGCGCCAAACGAGAACAGATCGCTGCGAGCATCCAGGTCGCGGCCGCGCACCTGTTCCGGGGACATGTAGGCCACTGTGCCCAACATCGTGCCCGGACTGGTGAGATGGGCCTCGTCCAGGGTTTGCGCGTTGTCGCCCAAAGTCTTTTGTGCCCCTCTGCCCGCTCCCACTTTGGCCAGACCAAAGTCGAGGATCTTGGCGTGGCCGCGTTTGGTAACGAAGATATTCGCTGGCTTGATGTCGCGGTGGACAATGCCCTCGGCGTGGGCGGCATCGAGCGCGTCGGCGATTTCAATCGCCAGATTCACCAGCGTGTCGTTGTCCATCGGGCGGGAACCGATGGCGTGCTTGAGGGTGAGGCCCTCGAGGAACTCCATGGCGATGAAGGCCTGGCCTTCGTGCTCGCCGATCTCGTAGATGGTGCAGATATTCGGATGGTTCAAGGCCGAGGCGGCCTGCGCCTCGCGCTCGAAACGGGCCAGCGCTTGTGGGTCTTTGGAGACTTCATCGGGCAGGAATTTCAGCGCCACGAAGCGGCGCAGCTTCAGGTCTTCAGCCTTATACACGACCCCCATGCCGCCACCGCCAAGCCTTTCAACCGTGCGGTAGTGCGAGATAGTTTGCCCGATCACTGGAAAGGAATCCTACGTGGGCACGTAGGTCAAGTCAATGAAACGGGGCGGCGCGGCGCGGCGCGATTATACCTTCTCGATTGTCACCTTCTTTACCACTACATCTTTTGCCGGACGATCCTGGCGGTTGCGCGGAACTTCGGAGATCTTCGTAACAATATCCTGACCTTCGACGACCTCGCCGAAAATCGTATGCTTGCCGGTCAGCCACGTCGTAGGCGCGACTGTAATGAAGAACTGCGAACCGTTGGTGTTGGGGCCAGCGTTGGCCATAGCCAAGAGTCCCGGCTTGTCGAGCTTGTGCGGCGACCCCTTGGTCTCGTCTTCGAACTGATAGCCGGGGCCTCCCATGCCGGTCCCTTGCGGATCGCCGCCCTGGATCATGAAGTCCGGAATGACACGGTGAAAGATGGTGCCATCATAAAGGCGGTCTTTGGATTTCTTGCGGGTTGAGGGATGCGTCCACTCGCGTTTGCCTTCCGCGAGTTCCACGAAGTTGGCTACGGTCTTGGGCGCGTCCTTTTCGAAGAGGCGGCAGACGATGCTGCCTTCGCTGGTTTCAAACGTTGCGTAAAGTCCGGGTTGACGAGTCATGGAGTTCCTTTCAGTTGTGAATCGTGAATTGCTGTTAACAAATGCCTGGCTACGCCAGGCGAACAGCCCCTTCGGCTTCGCTCAGGGTAAACTCGGGGGGCTGTTCCCACATAAGTCTTCTCAGTTCGAGCTGGCGGGCGGCTTGGTTGTGCTGGCTGCGGGCTTTTTCGCCGCGGCTGACGCCGCCTCACCGCGAACAATCTTGATGTGAACGATCTTCACCGGGCGGAAGGGACGATCATTTTGCGGGTCCGTGGCCATGTGCGCGATTTCCTTGACGAGCGCGACAGTGGCAGCATCACACTGGCCGAAGATGGTGTAGTTCCCGTTGAGATGCGGTGTGGCTACCTCGGTGATGAAAAACTGCGAGCTGTTGGTGTTGGGGCCAGCATTGGCGTATGCCAGACGGCCGGGCCGGTCAAACAGCAAATCGGAGGAGACTTCGTTCTTGAACTTGTCGACGGGATCGGGGCCAGAACCCGTGCCAGCAGGGTCGCCCCCTTGAATCATGAAGCCCGCAATCACGCGATGAAAAATCGTGCCATCGTAGAGTGGCACGCCATGCTTCGTTGCTCCCCTTATTGTCTTCCAGTCTTTCGTACCGGTGGCGAGGCCGATGAAGTTCTGAACGCCAGTCGGTGCCTTGTCGGGGAAGAGCGTGCACGTCATATTTCCTACGCTGGTTTCGATAATCGCGCTAGGCTGACCAGCCGCCGTTTGGTGGACGGGCGGCTTCGCGGTCGTGCTGGATTTCGCCGGCGTACCCTGAGCAGTCGACTGCGCCCAAGTGAGTGTGGCTGCAACAAACAAAGCGAGAATGATGAAAACGTTCCGCATGATGACTCCTGCATAGACATCGCAAAATGGTTTAAGGCAACGTTGCATTGTACGACAGCGAAGGCGGGCGGTGCAGCCGTCAGCGGGATTCGGCTTGCATCTGGCTGCTGACGATCTCGACCTGGTGGAACACACGGAGCAAGTTGCCGCCGAGAATCTTCTTGATGTCATCGGAGCTGTATCCGCGATCCAAAAGGGCCTGCGTGATCTTCGGCAGGTCGGCGGCGGAGTCCATGCCTAGCGGCGTGGCGCCGCTGACTCCGTCGAAGTCGGAGCCAAGGCCAACGTGATCCACGCCAGCCACTTTCGCAATGTGGTCGATATGGTCGATCAGCGAGCTGAACGGTGGGCGCGGAATTTTCGCGGTCCACTCGCGCTCGAGGTGGTCGACTTCGATGTAGCTGACGGGTTTGCCCTGCGCTTTGAGCAAGTCGATATACTTCTGAATCGCGGCGGCCTGATCTTTCTGCTGGGCTTGCATCGCTTTGCGATAGTCTTCGTCGACGAAACCGGAAAAGAAGTTTACCTGGACCACACCGCCGTTCTTGGCGACGGCGCGCAGCATTTCGTCCGTCATGTTGCGGGGCGCATCGACCAGAGCGCGAGCCGAGGAGTGCGAGGCGATCACGGGAGCCTTCGTGATAGCGATCGTGTCCCAGAAAGTTTGGTCGGCGACATGAGAAATGTCGACCATCATGTGCCCAGCCGGTTCATCTCCAGAACAACCTGCTTGCCGAAATCCGTGAGGCCGTTGTGGTGCTGAATCTTGGGGTCGTCGATGTCACCGGAGGAGTCGGCCCATTCATTCGTGTTCGACCACGTGAGCGTCATGTAACGGACGCCCAAGCGGTAGTAATCGCGCAGCAGGTGCATGTCGTTCTCGATAGAGTGTCCGCCTTCGATGCCCATGAGCGCGGCCAGTTTGCGCTCGCGATGAGCGCGCTCGATGTCGGCGACGGAAAAGGCCATCATCATGCGGTCGGGATGATGCGCCGCCTGCTCGTACACCGAGTCGATCAGATCGAAGGTGTGCTGAGCAAAATGGCCCTGATTGGTCACGGGGTCGACCCAGATGGAGAAAAATTCCGCGCCCAGATTGCCCCGGTGAGCCTTATCGAGAGTGAGGTGACCAACGTCGTTGGGATCGGTTGAGCCGATGTCGAAGCCTTCGTCAAGAAAGCGTTGCGGCGTGTCGGCGTGAGTGTCGACGACAATGGCTGAATCGTGAATGGCTCGGGCGCGAGTGCTTACAGTTGGGCCAGAGGTGTTGGAGGTTTGAGTAAACGCTGAGGCAGTTATAAGAAGCAGGATTTAAAACAAAGGAACGCGAAATCGAGTCATAAGTTCAGGAGCTTGGATAGAACCGATCGAAGCGAGCACGATTGTATAGGCGCGAGGGTAACGGAAGGAAGTGTTTCAGCGGAGAACCGCCAAGGCCCGCTCCACGCAGCTCTCCAGCGATTCGCTGGTATCGATTACGGTTTTGGGGAGAGTGATGGATTCAAATCTTGATTTCACCTCCCGATAGAGCTGGAAATCGCGATTTCCGGCGGGATGCATGCCCGCGGCGTATTGATTTGCCAGACGCTGTCTGCAGATTTCCTCCGGGCAGACGCACTCGAGAATGCGCCAGCCTTGATGAAGGGAAGCGGCAGCGTTTAGCACGTTATCGATCTGGTAGCGGCGCGAGAATGGCCGGCCGTCTAGAAAGACACTGAGAGAGAGATCGCGCTGCAGAAGATAGCCGGCAGTTTCCAGCATGATCTGCAGACAGAAGTCATCCTGCCGGGAGGAGTATTCGATTTCACCCGGCGCAAACAACGCGTGCCGAATGTCGTCTTTGCTGAGCACGCGTCCGCCGGTGCGGGTGGCTAATTCGCGGGCGAGAGCAGTTTTGCCGGTTCCGGGAAGGCCAGCCATCAGGACAATCATGTCGGGGAGATTATAGAGCGAATGACTGCAGGATCGATTGTGAGGTTTTAGTTCGCGGCGCTCACAACCTCGGCGGTAACCGTCGCGGGCTCGGGTCGTTCCATAGGAACGATGTCCTGCGTCTCGCGCCAGTCCGCGTAGCGGCCCGATACCATGATGTGGAACACCCATTGACGGCGCTCTTCTTCGGGCTCAACCAGGCCGAGAGCCTTCATGTAGAAGAGGTAGTGCTCCATCCAGTGAATCTGTTCCTGGGTCATGCCGCGTCGTTGCAGGTCGACGGTGAGGCCGGCCAGGTGCGAGGAGGCAGTATCGCCTTCGGCTGGAGCCGCATTGCGATTGTGCCGGCGAAGTTTCTTCTGGACCTTTACCGTGCGCACTGCGGAGTTCACCTGAATCTGCTGATGGAAGCGATTGTAGTAGGCTTGCCCGATATCCTGAACAAAGTCGCGCGTCCAGGGACGGCAATAACGGCGCGAAGGATCAAGCCGGGGATCGAAGCGCAAAGACTCACCCGCAACGATCGGCTGCAGCGCTCCGCTGGCCTTCAGCGCCTCGAGTTCATCGTCATCCTGAATGCGGGGTAATTCCAGGCGGTCAACTTCGGCGTTCTGCAATAGAAGAGATTCGTGCGATGGACGGAACATCGGATTCCACCGCGTCCAGTGTAGCCGGCGGTGCCGGCTATGATGAACCGGCTTGTGCATCGTGGTGGCGGTGGCCGCAAACAGCGGGCCGCACAGGCAGGCCAGCAACGATAGACGAATTAAGTGACGCTGTAGCTTCGATCGCAAGTGTTATCTCGTAAGTCTTCCTTACAGCTTGCTCTGCAACCGTCCGGATATTCTAAGCCATGCTGTCAAGTCGGCCAAACCTTGATCGCCGGTAACTGTTACTAGCGAGCATCAGGGTGGTCGCTGACTCTGATTACCTTACGGTTACTCTCTGAAATTTCCGGAGAGCTTCACGGAAGATGAAGCACGCCAAACGCCAATCCTGGCGCCGGATTGCGGCCGACACATGTGCTCCGCTGGCAACCAGTTAGGGTGATTCGATGGTGCCCCGGTGTGCTCTGTTGTGGCAGAAGTGACAAAAATCAGCGCCGGAAAAGGTCATCGGCGAAGATCAGCTTCGGAAAAGGTCACCAATGGCCTGTTTCATGACCGCACCGCCTACCTCGGAGATGGACTTGGTCAGCGGGATGTCCTTGGGGCAGACCTCGACGCAGTTCTGCGCGTAGCCGCACTCCTGGATGCCGCCATCGCCCATCAGGGCCGCCAGCCGTTCCCGCTCCAGCACTTTGCCCGTGGGATGAGTGTTGAACAGCCGCACTTGCGCGATGGTCGCTGCGCCGACGAAGCCGGTATCTTCATTGAACTGTGGGCAGGCCTCCATGCAGCAGGTACAGGAGATGCAGCGGGAAATCGGATAGGCGACCTCCTGCTCTTCCGGCATGATGCGCGGGCCAGGACCGAGGTCGTAAGTGCCGTCGATCGGAACCCAGGCCTTGACGGCTTTGAGATTTTCAAAGATCACGCTGCGGTCGGTGGCCAGATCGCGGACGATAGGGAACTTGGAGAACGGTTCGAGTTTGACCGGCTGTTCGAGATTGTCGATGAGCGCGGAGCAGGCCATGCGGGCGCGTCCATTGATGAGCATGGCGCAGGAGCCGCAGACTTCTTCGAGGCAATTCGAATCGTAGGTGATAGGCGTGGTCGGCTTGCCGTCACGGGTGACAGGGTTCGCGGCGATTTCCATCAAACAGGAAATCACGTTCATGTTCGGTTGCCAGGCGAGTTCGAACTCTTCCCAGTATGACTTCGAAGTCGGGTTGTTCTGGCGCTTGATTCTTAGGATGACGGATTTATTAGCCATTAGTCATGACTCTTCTCATTGTTCGTGGAGCCCCGGACGGGATGCAGTGCTACAAAACTTGCCGCCTTAGTGTAATGCCACTCGCCGGGGGGACGAGGGCGTCCGCCCCTCCATGAACAAACTTACTTCACTGCGTCATACTTCCTGGGCCGCGGCGGAATCAGCGAAACATCCACCGGCTCGAACTCAAACTTTGGCTCGTCCGCATCGGGCGCGAAATATGCCTTCGTCGTCTTCAGGAAATTCTTGTCGTCGCGGTCGGGGAAGTCGGGCTTGTAGTGCGCTCCGCGCGATTCGTCCCTCATGCGCGCGCCCTGGGCGATCACCCGTGCTAATTGCAGCATGTTATAAAGCTGGCGAGTAAAGACAACGCTTGTATTCGCCCACTGCGTGCGATCACTCAGGTTCATCTTGCGGAAGCGTTCTAACAGCTCGACCAGCTTCGCATCCGTCTGCTGCAGATTCTTGTTGTAACGGATGACCGTGCAGTCCTTGGTCATCAGTTCGCCGAGCTCCTGCCACAGGCGGAACGGGTTTTCTGTCCCGACGTTGTTCATGAGCAGGGAGTTGCTCTCCTCCTGCTTTTTCTTCTCAGCGTCGAAAAATGCGTTGCCGTTGGAGAGCGCCTGCAGTCCGCGCGCGTATTTCACAGCATTTGGCCCGGCGATGGCTCCGCCATAAATGCAGGAGACGAGCGAGTTCGCGCCCAGGCGATTTGCGCCGTGATACTGGTACTCGCACTCGCCCGCTGCGAATACGCCGGGAATGTTAGTGGCCTGCTTGAAATCGATCCACAGCCCGCCCATCGTGTAATGCATGCCGGGGAAAATCTTCATGGGGGTGTCGCGAGGATCGTCGCCGACGAATTTCTCGTAGATTTCGAGAATGCCCTCCAGCTTCCGGTCGAGAATCTTGCGGTCGATGTGGGTGAGGTCGAGGTAGACCATCGGCTTACCATCGATGCCGAGGTTGTACTCGTAGACAACTTTGAAAATCGCGCGGGTAGCCACGTCGCGCGGCACGAGATTGCCGTACTTCGGATACCACTCTTCGAGGAAATACCAGCGCTCGCTCTGCGGGATGGATTTCGGATTGCGCTTGTCGCCCGGAGTTTTCGGAACCCAAACTCGTCCGCCCTCGCCGCGCGCGGACTCCGACATCAGCCGCAGCTTGTCATTACCCGGAATGGAGGTGGGATGGACCTGAATGAATTCGCCATTGGCGTAATAGCAACCCTGATGATAAAGGGCGGACTGCGCCGAACCTGTACATACAACCGAATTGGTCGACTTACCAAAAATTGCGCCGATGCCGCCGGTGGCGATGATGATGGCGTCGGCAGGGAAGGTGCGCACTTCCATGGTACGCAAATCCATGGCGCAGATGCCGCGGCAGACGCGGTTTCCGTCGAGCACGGCGGAGAGAAATTCCCAGTGCTCGTACTTCTTTACTTTGCCTTCGGATTCATAGCGGCGGACTTGCTCATCGAGCGCGTAGAGAAGTTGCTGGCCGGTCGTGGCCCCGGCGAACGCGGTGCGGTTATATAAAGTCCCGCCGAAGCGGCGAAAATCGAGGAGGCCTTCGGGCGTGCGGTTGAAGGGAACACCCATGCGGTCGAGCAAATCGATGATGCCCGGGGCGGCCTCGCACATGTCTTTGACCGGCGGCTGGTTTGCCAGGAAATCTCCGCCGTAAACTGTGTCATCAAAGTGGATCCAGGTGGAATCGCCTTCGCCCTTCAGATTCTTGGCCGCGTTGATGCCGCCCTGCGCGCATACTGAGTGCGAACGCTTTACCGGAACGATGGAAAAGAGATCGACGCTGGCGCCCATCTCGGCGATCTTGATTACGGCCGACAGACCGGCGAGGCCGCCGCCGATCACGATGATTTTGGGAGCTGCTGCCATCTTCACTCCACCGGCTTTCGGTAAGCTGCGGTTCGGTCATTCGATTGAGCCGCGGGATGGGATTGCATCGCAGGTGTGCCAGGTTCCGCGGTGGGTTGCGGGAAGCGCTCCCGGAAGGTATAGAGGCTCGCCAGCCCGACCACGGTCATCAGTAGAAATAATCCCAGGCAGACTTTCAAAAATCCTTGCCGCGCTTTTTCGCCGGAGGTGATACCCCACTTCGCGGCGAAGAGCCAAACGCCGTAGGAAAAATGCCAACATGCGGCGATCAGCCCGATTACATAAAAGGCCAGCAGAGCGGGGTTCATCAACTCCGCCTGCACCTTGCCGAAAGAGGCGTTGGGATAGGTGTGCAGGTCAGTGCCGGTGAAGCGCATCGTGTATGTATGCCAGATGATGTAGAAGAAAGCGATGCCGCCGGTCCAGCGCTGCAGCGTGTACATCCAATTTCCGGTCCAGGGGTATTCGACCGTATTCCCTTCGCCGCGGTACCAGATGTAGAAACCATACAGGGCGTGGAATGCGATGGGTAGCCAGATCCCGAACAGCTCAAGAAAAAATACCAGCGGAAGACCGCCGAGAAAGGCTACTTGCTTGGCGTAGGCATCAGGGCCGCTGATCGCGGTGGAATTGGAAATGAGAACGTGCTCGAAAAGAAACGCGCCTACGGGCACGATGCCGGAAAGCGAATGCAGGCGGCGCAAAACAAACGACGTACCCTGCCCGGCGCGCAAAGGCGCCACGCCATGCACTGCACCCTTCGCTATTGCGGGAGCAGTCGAACTGGCTGCTGAAGCCACGAATCGCTCCTTATGAATTCTTGTTCGTTCTTCGTTATGGCTGCTGGTTGGTTCGATGACGACAAAAGAACTTTTCATTATCCGGCTGAGGCAGAAGCGAAGTCAAGGAATCAGGTATGACTCTTCAAGCTTGAGTTCTCGTCACACCAATTCAGAAATTGCTGGAAGGCCGCTCCGCGGTGGCTGAATTCTGATTTTTCCTCGGCGGTCAGCTCGGCGAAGGTTTTTTGAATCTGCGGAAAGTAAAATAGCGGATCGTAACCGAAGCCGCTTCTGCCGCGGGGAGCGTCGAGGATGATTCCTTCGGCCGTGCCCCGAAACGTGGCCAGCGTCTTCCCGTCGCGGGCAGCGGCCAGCACGCAGACAAAGCGTCCATTACGTTTTTCCAACGGAACATTCTTCAGTTCGCGGAGAACGCGTGCGTTGTTGGCTTCGTCGTCGGTGTTGGCATCGGCCTCGTGCGGCTCTTTGTTATGCAGATCAGGAGCCGCATAGCGGGCGGAGTGCACGCCAGGCGCGCCATTCAAAGCATCAATCTCCAAGCCAGAATCGTCGGCCACAACGATCTCCCCGCGAACATATCGACTGTAGCCCTCGGCCTTCTTGCGGGCGTTTTCTTCGAACGTCAAGCCATCCTCAACGATGGTGGGCAGGGAAGAGAAGTTTGGGATCCCCGCGATCTCGACTCCGTGGCGCAGGGCAGCGCCGGCAAAGTCGCGCAACTTGCCGGGATTGGAAGTTGCAATGAGTATTCTTCGCATTGCGATTCAACCGCAAATAATCAGCCGGCGGACCACGGCAAACTTCCTCGGAGTGAGATGAGGGTCAATAAGAGTGCGACCAGCGAAATCCACCCTCCGGCCGTCCGATCCCATGTACGCGTGAAAATGACTTCTATCTGATTGGTTCCCGGTTGCACCGGGACCAACATCTGCCCTGTTCCCGCGCGCGTGCCGATTCGCACCGGACGTCCGTTTACCTGCGCACGCCACGCCGGATAATTGAATAGATGCAACACGAGGTTATCGGCGTCGGACATCTCCGCGGTGAATACCTTACGCTCCGCGCTCCAATCAGCTACGCGGATTGAGGCGTGGGCAGGTCCATTCACGGAGACGCGGCGTGCGTCTTTGTCGATGCCGGAGGGGTCGGCTCCGGTGGGCGTGTATTCGTCGGTGCCTTCATATCCCACGCCGGTCGCTACGTTGTCCTGCATCTCGCGCAGATCGGCTTTGTTATCCCACCACGGCGGTTGGAAGTGGTGCCAGACGAACGCCAGCACGCCGAGCATCGCCGCGTAGAGCGCGACGCGCACCCACCATCTGCGGACTCCCACTGCGGTGAACAGGGTGAACGGAATACCCAGGCAAAGCATCCAGCGCCAGGGGAACTGCATGAAGCGCAGTTTCGGCAAATTAGTCCACAGCGGATTCGAGATTGAGAGCATTAGCAATGTGGAAGCTGCGCCCCACACTACCAGTGGATACCAAACGTCTGAACCGCGCGCGCGGGTGCGCCAGCCTGGCGCGAACCAGGCGGCCACAATCGTCAGAAAAATCTCGCTGACCGCGATCCAGGAAATTACGCGGTTGAAAGCATCATGATCGGCGTCGGTTGTATGGACAAACAGAAAATTATCCAGCGGCCGCGATCCGGGGGAAATGGCCTGCGCAATGTTGACCCACCGCTGTTCATAGACTGCGGGCAATAAATAAAAGGCGGCCAGCGCCGCGCCGAGAACAACCGCAGCCGAGCCCGCCATGACAACTCTTGGCGAGCGCCGCTGCCAGGCGATCACCACAATCAGCAATCCCAGGGAATAGTGAACCATCACCGCCGCGGGCGCATTGATCAGCCACGAAGCGGCCAGGATGGCTGCCAGAAAAACCGTCACGCGGCGGCCCTTATCCTCGGTCCGCAATAAGAGCAATATCAGCAGCGGCAGCAAAGAGCTGGCCAGCAGCTCCGCAAACGCACTGCGCCAATAAACAATCGCCAGATGATACGGATTGACGGCATACAACACGGCTGCGAAAGTGGCATCGCGACGGTTAAGCCACTGTCGTGCCAGCATAAACGCGGCTATGCCAGCCGCCACCAGCACGAGCCAAATGTAGATGTCTGAAACCAGAGTCCAGGGGAAGATGGAGCTGAGGAGCGCTCCCATAGTCCACGACGCCGGCGGATAGAAGATAAGTCGCGGCTCACCATAGCCGAAATGCGCCAGCGCTGCCCAACGTGGAAAAATAATCCCATGCTTCCATTGCGCTAGAACTTCCAGCCACGAGTACAAATGGAATTCCACGTCGTGTCCTGACGGGGTCCCGAGAAAAAAGAAAGGAATTTCTACGGCGAATGCCGCTGCGGTGATCGAGAAGAGCGGCGCCCAGGTCAGTTTGCTGAGTGGCACAGAAGCAGCCGTGCCAGCCTGTCCCGAATTTGCTAATGCCGACGGTCTAGTTCCCACCAGGCTCCGAGAGAAAATTATCTGATGTGCGTGTGACGATGTACATGTTCGCACAAAGGCTCTCACGGTGCACCTCAGCCCGAGCGCTTCGATCCGGGAAACGAATGTGAGCGACGCCCGCGGCCCGCGTTTATTTATCCACATTTAATATTGCTGAAACCACGGCGCAACAGGAGTCCGCTACGGTGAGGTCAATAGGGGTGGAACAGACCATGGAGAATTGAAGAACCCCTGCCAGAGACGGGGTATTGGGTTCTTCACTTCTCCGAAAAAGCCATCGCAGGCCTCTCGCTCTCTTTTGTCCTCGCTGCCTGCCCGTGTCCTGCCTTCGCGTCCTTCCCGTAGTTCTGCCAGAAACCCGGTGCGAGAGGCCTGCATAGGTCGGCGATACGTGGGTGAGAATTTAGCTGGAAAGAAAGAAAAAGTGGCAGAGAGCAGAGAAAAGAAAGCTAGGTCGCGACGCTCTCGCCGGATCGCTGGCGGTGAAGCTCCTCGAGAAAATCATCCTGCTGCATGGTGGTGGCGTGTCGCAACAGTTCGAGCAGAGGATCTTGCAATACTTCGTCTTCCTGAGTTTGGTTCCCGGTATCCGAGGCCGCTTCAAACTGACTTAAGTCGGCGGTCAAGGCGCGGGGAGAAACATTCAGTTCCGGCATCGATTCGGGACAGCCACGGAGCAAACTGATAAGGTTCCCGACCTGTGCCCGCTGTTCCGGCGTGCGGGAAGGGAACTCCACCCCCATGCCGTGACCGGGGTGAGAAACCCGTACCATTCCTTCGGTATGTACTTCCATCTCGTCGGTGCGAAGGCAAAGGTCGACCAAAGCCTGTTCTGGAAACGGCGAATCGGTTTCCACATAGCAGCCGCCCAGGCTCAAATCCGTAAGCTTGCAGTGAGGAACTGTTTCCTCCGGACCTTCGCCATGTGCTGCAGCCGCAGCCTGCAACCAGCCGCGCAGTTGGGTTCTGGTGGACTCATTCAGGTCCAGGAAGTGCACGCCGGTCTGTCCGTTCGGTTTAGCCCATGCGACCTGCCCGTGGACTCGAATCTCGAGTGAGCCGTCGGGCAATTCGAAGCAAAAATTGATTAATGCCCCTGGGACCTGAGGTTCGGCAGTGAGAACATCCATTCCCGTCTCGCTGAGGTCGAGAAGAATGCCTTCCATCTTCCTAGTATCGGGCAAGCTGAGTTCAACCGGCGCTTGCACGGCAACGCGGTAAGCGCGACGGCGTTCGCGACTTAGCAGTGCCGTAACGGCCCGCAACCCAGCTTTGGCTTTTTCTTCGGAGAGAGGTTTATACAGAACGAAATGCGCTCCCCTGCTCAGAATGTCGCGTGCTCGGGCGGGTTCGGCAACCAATGCCACGGTGATGGGTGCGCTTCCGGAGTTCAACCGGCAGCCCTCTGCAAAAACTTCAGCGGCGGCCTCCGGGTTTTCGAAATCGATAACCAGTGCGTCAAACCGTTGCTGGCGCAGGCGGTCAATGGCAGTGCCGAGATCACTGAAGCGCTCCACCGCGATACCCGATGCCGGAAGCACCCGGCTCAGGATCTCCGCAGCGGAGTCGTCAGTGGAAATCAACAATGCCAGAAGGGTGGTCATAACGAGATTCCCGCCTAACCGGGCGAGACTACGGCCACCGTGGCGCAGTGGGCCGAGCTGCTTTGGACCCTCCAGAACCGGCTGCAGCCGCTTTCGAAGCGACCGCATCAGAGCTCGGTGAGGCTTCGTCAACTTCCATCAGGACCGCATTATCTTCGTCATCGTTCTCAGCCAGCAAGGGAGCCACTTCACGGAGTTTCTCCGCCGCCTGCTGGAGCATTTCAATCTGCTTTCCCAGTTGGGCATACTTGGTCTGTTTCTGCCGCAACACTTCATGAATATCTTTCATACGACCCCCTCAGGCGAATGTAAGGACGGGGCACGGTGGGCGTCAACGGTAATCCCCCTCCACGGGTTACTGGGGTAATTGGAAATCGCTCTGCAAAGTGGATTGGCAGGAATGGAACCACCAGAAAAAGCGAAAGCCCCGCAAAGTGCGAGGCTTTCGAGAGGCGGATTCAGTCTAGGGTTAGGATTTCATCTTTCGGCGTAAAGCTCCCGCGATACCGATCAAGCCGGTGCCGAGCAACCCGAGAGTACCGGGCTCGGGAACGGTTGGGGCATCGATGTTGGTGTCGCCGCTGCCGATGCTGGTGCTTCCGCTAAAGCCGCCCTTGCCGGTATTCGTGGTGATCTGAATCGTAGCGCCAAATACCTGCGCCCCGTTGTACCACGTTCCCGAGATAGCTCCTTGCAAGGTGTACTTCCAAGTGCCATTTGCAAGCTCAAGCGCAGTCCAGGAGACTGGACTGGTGAAGGTGCCAGAGAAAATCGTACCGGCGGGAAGTCCATTGGTCCCGTTGCTGGTGATGGTAAAAGTTCCACCGGCTGCGAATGTGGCGCTACCCGTCAAGGGTAGGGCGCTGGTTTCAGCGGCCGTCGTAAAGCTTACCGAACCCAAGTTCCCGCCTTGGACCAAGCCCATTCCGTTAAAGCCAGTCACGGCGGTCAACGTAGACCCGCTCAGAGTCAGGCCTGAAGAGCTTCCAGCAAGTGTTCCGCCGTTATTCTGGAAATCCACTGAATTGTCTGCGAATGCCGCCAGAGGCAGAGCCAGTGCCAGTAAAGACATCAAAAAGATCCGCTTCATCATAACTATCTTCCTCCTGAACCTGTGTAAACCCAGTTTTGTCCAACCGCCGGTCTAGCCTCCGTGGGGGCAGAGTTCCACGGCATCAGTCGCTATAGTGCATCCCATGTGCCAAACCGGTGGAAATTGTAAGTCATTGAATATAAGCCGTTTGCGATATATTCGCTCTGAATCCGTCGATTTGAAGCTGCAAAGGTGTGCATACAAAATACTTGCTTTTGCGTTTTTTCTTCGGACTCCTTTGGGGGGGACCGACGAGCCAAACCGCTCTAAACCCTAGGCGGGTCGGCCATTTCAGCAGGACCGAAGTGTAATGTAGGACGAAGTTTTGCGCAAGTTAGTGTTTAGAGTCAGTAGTTCCACTGAGAGGTTTCCGAGGCCCTAAGGACCCAATGAGCCGGTGCGACTCCAAGCTTTACCGGAGGAATCAAAGAGTGTCGGGCGCACGCTCGGATTCGACCCCTCCGACTATCCAGGGGGGTGGGCTTCTATCATCTCCCGAAGGCGGCGGGAGAGATTCATCGCCAAGGAACGGTAGAAGCGCGAAGCAAGATGAGGAAAAAGCTCGAACAAGCGCTCGAGAGTGGGTCGATCCAAATGGAGAGCCTCAACGTCTTGAAGGGCGATCACGCTGGCACTGGCCGGCATGTCTTCCAGAAACGACATCTCAGCGCAAATCTGACCAGGTCCAATCTCAGGAGTCGTGGTTTGCGACGGAATCTGAACGCGGGCGGTCCCTTTGACCAGAAGATAGACGCCGTTCGATTTCTTGCCCTTTTGAACGAGCACATCGCCCTTGCGGAAATTCACCCGGCTCGCCTTGTCGGCAACCAGCGTCCAGTCGTTGGGCGTGAGATAAAGCAACCCTTGCTTGGATGAAGAAAGTACAGACACTTCCTGTTCGATAGCCTTGTGCATGGCGTGCGCGGCCCGAGCTCCGGAGATTCACTCCGAATGACTGAAAAACATTCGACAGAAACAACAGGGCTGGATAAGACTAGCAGATAAAGCCAGGGAGTGGGACTGCTCGCGGTTTCCGTTACACACCAAGGTACCTGAATCGCCAAGTCCTTATTCATTCGCGCACGTTTCTGCACCCAGCCTGATGCCGGAAACCACGGTCTGAAGAATTCCTAAGGTGATATCCACGCGGTGAAGCGAAATCGAGATTCAGCTGGAAGAGCGCAGGTGTGCGGCCGTGGCCATAACGAGGCGATCACAAAGCGTGGTGATGCAAATCACAGCATGCTTCCCCCCGACACCCTACGATTGCCCCGCATCGTCGCTATGCGATAGGTGCTGGCTCCGTCGGAGTGATACTCATGGCAACTACGCTCGTACCGGCCAAGATGCCGGTCCAGCCTGCGGTTAAGCCGCCGGCTCCTCCCCAAGCAAACCTGTTCGCCACTGCGGCCGTCATCATCCTCGCGGCAATTGCCGCCGTCGTGATTCTCAAAATTCCGGCTCTGTCATCGCCGTGGTCACAAGGTTACGATCCCACTGGACACTGGTGGCTCTCGACGATCCTGGCGGCGCTGCCGATTATCGTGTTGCTCGGCAGCCTGGCGCTCGGACACGTGAAGGCGCACTACGCCGCGCTCGCCGGCCTGGCAGCCGCGTTGCTCACCGCCATCTTTGCCTTTCATATGCCGGCTCGCCTGGCCGCAGCAACGGCTGTCTACGGCGCAGGGTACGGGCTTTTCCCCATTGGCTGGATCGTGCTGAATGTCATCTTCATGTATCAGCTCACCGTGGAGTCCGGACAATTCAATATTCTGCAGCACAGCCTCACCGGCATCACGCAGGATCGCCGCCTGCAATTGTTGTTGATCGCTTTCTGCTTTGGCGCGTTTTTCGAGGGTGCAGCCGGTTTCGGGACACCGGTAGCCGTGACTGCCGCTCTGCTGATTGGGCTGGGATTCAAACCGCTGCAGGCTTCGGGCTTGTCACTAATTGCAAATACAGCGCCGGTGGCCTTCGGTGCGCTGGGGACGCCAATCGTCGCATTAGCCAAGGTTACAGGGTTCAGCGAGGTCACTCTGGGCGCGATGGCCGGACGTATCCTGACGCCGTTCTGCGTGCTGGTTCCGTTCTGGCTGGTGTGCGCCTTCGCCGGATGGGGCGGCATGATGGAGGTTTGGCCGGCCATTCTCGTCGCTGGCGTCTCCTTCGCGATTCCACAATTGCTGATCTCGAATATGCATGGGCCGTGGATCGTCAATGTGGTGGCCTCGGTTGTTTCGATGAGTTGTTTGATCGGCTTCCTCTTTATCTGGCATCCCAAACGCGTTTGGACCTTTGAGGGAGAGGAGAGCAAGACGGGTCACCATGCCGATCATGGTTTTAGTCGATCGCAGATCACGCGGGCCTGGGTTCCATGGGTCATCTTGAGCGTGATCGTGTTTTTGTGGGGCACGCAAACCGGCAAGACCTTCATGAATGCGCCGGAAAAGAATTTTGCCTCGATGGCCGCTTGGAAAACTCCACCCAGCAAAATCACCAATCCGCAGTTTCCGGTTACGGCGCTGAACAACCTGGTGCTGCGAGTTCCGCCGGTGGTTGCGAAGCCGAGCAAAGAGAGCGCGGTTTTCGGGTTGAATTGGCTGAGCGCGACGGGCACGGGCATCCTTCTCGCCGGCATTTTGTCAGGCCTGGTAATGGGACTCAGCTTCAGAAAGATTCTTACGGTCTACGGACGAACCATCGTGAAGGTGCGCTTCTCCCTACTCACCATTGGCGCAATGCTGGCGATCGGAATGCTAACTCGCTATTCCGGACTGGATGCAACGATGGGCCTGGCATTCGCGCGCACGGGCCATCTGTATCCATTTTTCGGAACCCTGCTTGGCTGGCTCGGTGTGGCTTTGACAGGGTCGGATACTTCGTCGAACGTGCTGTTCGGCAGCCTGCAGAAAATATCGGCACAGCAAGTGAATGTTTCTCCGGCGCTGATGGCAGCCGCTAATACTACTGGTGGCGTAATGGGCAAGATGATTGACGCGCAAAGCATCGTTGTCGCCAGCACGGCAACGCAGTGGTATGGGCATGAAGGCGACATTCTGCGCTACGTTTTCTGGCACAGCATCGGGCTCGCTTCGCTGGTCGGCATCTTCGTGTTCCTGATGGCCTACGTCTATCCCTTCACGCTGATGGTCTTACGCTGAGGGATTCAAGAAGGGTGCGGAGTATGGATCCCGTTTTTGAAACCTTCAAAATGCGCGCCGAGGCGGTGAACGCCGAGGTCCATCACTTTCCTCACAAGAACGGAGCTCTGGCTTTCATCCTCAATTATCTGAACGACAGTGGAGTACGCGATCTGCCGCAGGCTTATGCCGTGTGGGCCTCGTGTCCTTTTCTCGAAGGACTCGACCAGCGGCAAATCTCCGACAGCGTGCCGGGCGTGATTTTTGATGTGAATCGCGAAGCTTCCGCGCAGGCGAAAGTCGGGATTAGCCAACTTGACTGGGCCATCGCCAACACTGGAACCCTGATGCAGGACGCCGCGGCCGTCGATAAGCGGCTGGTTTCTACGCTTCCCCTGATTCACATAGCGCTGGTCCAGAGCGATCGACTAGTAGCTGACCTGCCCTCGGCTCTGACCAAGATCCGGCCGGAGCAGACGAATTACATTTCCTTCATCACCGGTCCCAGCCGGACGGCGGACATCGAGCGCGTGCTCACCATCGGTGTGCATGGTCCAGAAAAGCTCATCATTGTTTTCTTCGATGGGTCGGGAAGCGTGAACTGATGGAAACCAAGTTTCGCGAGTCCATCGCCAGGGCAGTTCATAATCCCAACCTCACCGGGGCGCTGGGACGATTTTCCGAAGCCTACCGCACCAGCCGCGCGAAGGCCTATGAAGGTTACGACTTCGAAGCCCTGCGAACGCAAATAGCGGAACGAAAATCCTACGCGGCGTCGCATCTCGACGAGCTCGCGGATCTCTTCACCAAGAATGCAGAGGCCCGCGGGACAAAAGTATTTCGCACCAACGATCCCGCGAAAGTGCGTGATTACATTTTAAATCTTGCGCGAGAAAACGGCGTGAAGAGCGTGGTGAAGTCGAAGTCGATGGCGTCGGAAGAGATTCATCTCAACAAACATCTCGAAGCCGCCGGGATCGACGTGGGAGAAACCGATCTGGGTGAGTGGATTATTCAACTCGCTGGACAGACGCCCTCGCACATGGTCATGCCCGCCATCCACATGACCAAGGAGGAAGTCGCCACCGTCTTCAACGAGCAGGTGGAGGAAGGCCAGAAGCCACACATCCCGAAGCTGGTGAAATTTGCGCGTGGCAAGTTGCGTACCAAGTTCCTGAGCGCCGAGATGGGGATCACCGGAGCAAATATTGCAGTGGCGGAGACCGGAACGCTGGTCATCGTTACCAATGAGGGCAACGCTCGCCTGGTAACGACGCTGCCGAAAATCCACGTGGCTATTGTTGGCCTCGAAAAATTGATGGAGACGTTCGACGACGTTGTGCCCGTGCTGACGGCTCTACCCAAGAGCGCCACAGCTCAGCTGATGACCAGCTACGTCTCCATGATCAGCGGCCCGGTGCCCAACACCGACGGAACACCCAAACAGCTGCACGTCATCCTGATGGACAACCGGCGCACCGAGATGTCGCAGGATCCGAAGTTCAAGCAGGCGATGCAATGTATCCGCTGCGCGTCGTGCCTGAACGTTTGTCCCGTTTTCCGCCTGGTAGGCGGCCACGTCTTTGGCAAGATCTATACCGGCGGAATCGGCACAATTCTCACCGCCTGGTTCGACGCACTGAAGGCGTCGGACGACATCCAGAGCCTGTGCATTCAATGTGGCAACTGCACCGAAGTCTGTCCGGGGAAGATCGACATTCCTGGACTGATTCTTGAACTGCGGCGTCGTATCGCCGTCGAAAAAGGGCAACCACTGGCGCAGAAGGCGATTTTTTCTGTGGTCAACAACCGCAGGCTCTTCCATTCCATGCTGCGCGCCGCGTACGTGATGCAGAAGCCGCTGCAGAAAGGGAATTTCATTCGTCACCTGCCGTTCTTCCTTTCGGACATGACGGAATTCCGCAGCCTTCCCGCCATTGCCGAAGCTCCCCTTCGCGACACCATCAAGAAAATCCAGCAGCCCGCCTGCAACGAGAAGATTGCCTTCTATGCCGGCTGCCTGATCGACTTTGCTTATCCGGAAATGGGCGAGTCGCTGGTGAAGATCATGAACAAGGCGGGCATCGAGGTCGTGTTTCCCGAGGGCCAGACATGTTGCGGCGCACCGGCGCGCTACAGCGGAGCCTACGAAGTCGCCGCGCAGAATGCGACCGACAACATCGACGTCTTGTTGGCAAATGATGTCAGTTATGTCGTTTCCGCGTGTCCTACATGCACGGTGGCTTTGAAGCAGGAATTCATCGGCACGTTTGAGAGTCTGGGACAGACGGACGCGTTGCCGCGCGCGCACCAACTGGCCGACAAGGTTATCGACTTCTCCAGCCTGGTCAAGAAGCTGGTCGCTGAAGGGCGCTTGAAGTTCAAAGAAGGGCAGCAACTGGGAAAGATTACCTATCACGACTCCTGCCATTTGAAGCGCACGCTGCACGCTAGCCAGGAGCCCCGGCAGTTGCTCACCCAAGCCGGCTACGAAATCGCGGAAATGTACGAGGCGGATATGTGCTGCGGCATGGGCGGATCGTATTCGCTCAAGCTGCCGGAAATCTCGGCGCCTATCCTGGAACGCAAGCTGATCAATATAAAGAAGACCGGGGCGCCGATCGCGGTGATGGATTGTCCGGGTTGCGTTATGCAGATTCGTGGTGGCCTGGACAAGCAGAACTCAACCATCAAGGTTGAACACACCGTGCAGCGGCTGGCGAAAGAGCTGGAATAATCCGGCTTCCGCCTTCCGGCAGCGTACGTGGACTCTTCGTGTGGAGAAAATTATGGCGGTGGCTGAAGTCGTTCCCCTGCAACTTTCTTCTCAGGAAATTCAGGCCAAGCTAGCCGCTTTCGTCAGCCAAGGCCGTATCCTCATCCGTCCGATTGAACTCATTGCCTACGCCTCCGATGCCAGTTTCTATCGCTTGATCCCGAAGGCGGTGGTTCAGGCCCAGGGACTGGAAGAAATACGAGCCTTGTTTGCCTTCAGCCAGCAACATCGCATTCCCATCACTTTCCGCGCCGCCGGCACCAGTTTGTCAGGACAGGCGGTGTCTGACGGCCTGCTGGTGGATATCGCCCGGAACTGGCGAGCACTAAACGTGGAGGATGGGGGCAAACAGATACGGTTGCAGCCGGGAGTCATTGGAGCGCGCGCCAATGCCGCGCTGGCCCCGTACAAAGCAAAGATCGGCCCGGATCCAGCGTCGATCGCGACCTGCACCATCGGAGGAATTCTTTCCAATAATTCCAGCGGCATGTGCTGCGGCGTCGAACAGAATGCTTATCACACGCTCAAGTCGATGAAGTTCATGCTGCCTTCGGGGACTGTGATCGATACATCACAGCCCGATGCCGACGCGGAATTTCACGCGCGCGAACCGGAACTGGCTCGCGGCATTCTGGAGTTGAAGCAAAAGCTGGAGCGCAATGCTGATCTGCGCGAGAAGGTTCGAGCGAAGTACAAGCGAAAAAATACGACCGGCTATTCGCTGAACGCTTTTCTCGATTTCGACACTGCTGTCGATATTTTCCAGCATCTGCTGATTGGAGCCGAGGGGACTCTGGCGTTTATCGCAGAGGCCTTATTGAATACGGTTCCAGATCTCCCGGTAAAGTACACCGGGCTTTTGCTGTACTCCGATCTGTACGCAGCCGCCGATTCCATCGTTCCGCTGCGCACCGCCGGCGCCAAGGCTCTCGAGATCATGGATCGCGCTTCACTGCGCTCGGTCGAAGATCAAGCCGGCATACCGGCCTCGATCAAGACACTTCCCAACGAAGCCGCTGGGCTCCTCGTCGAATTCCAATCCGCGGAAGAGAGTGGCCGGCCGGAACTGGAAGCACTCGCCAAGGATGCGGTCGGCGGGCTGAACCTGTTCGAGCCCGCACGTTTCACTCACGTGGCTGCGGAGCAAGCTTTGTTATGGAAGATTCGAGCTGGAATGTTTCCGTCGGTCGGCTCGGTGCGTCAGAGCGGCACGACGGTGATTATTGAAGACGTCGCGTTTCCAGTCGAGGTGCTGGCCGATGCGACCTACGATCTCAACCGACTGTTCGTCAAACATGAATATTCGAACGCCATCGTCTTCGGTCATGCAAAAGATGGCAACCTGCACTTTGTCATCACGCAGAGCTTCAACGATCAAACGGCGATCGACCAGTACTCCCGTTTCATTGACGACTTGGTTGAGCTAGTGGTACATCGCTACGATGGAGCCCTCAAGGCGGAGCATGGCACCGGCCGAAACATGGCTCCATTTGTGGAGACGGAATGGGGCGGGGATGCCTACCAGATCATGCAACAGCTGAAACGCCTGGCAGACCCTGACGACCTGCTTAATCCCGGCGTGATCATCAACTCCGATCCCAAGGCGCATCTTGCCGATCTCAAGCGGATTCCGTCGGTGGAAACAGAAATCGATAAGTGCATTGAGTGCGGCTACTGCGAGCCCAAATGTCCCAGCAGGGAATTGACCCTGACGCCGCGGCAACGGATTGTCGTGCGTCGCGAGATGGCCCGCCAGCAGAGTGCATGCGATGGCTCGGAACTGTGGGCGGCATTGGATCGCGAGTTCCCCTATATGGCGCTCGATACGTGCGCGACAGACGGCCTTTGCGCCACGGCGTGCCCGGTCAACATCGATACCGGGCAACTGGTGAAGCGTTTGCGCAACGTGCGGGCTTCGCTCGCCGCGCAGCACTGGGCCGAACGAACGGCCAACCATTTCAGAGCAACCGAAAGCGGGTTGCGTTGGGCGCTGCGCCTGGGTCACGTTGCGGAAAAGGTGATCGGCCTTGGTGGCATGCGTTCGGTGACTGGCTGGCTTAAGAATCTTGCCAGAGACAACATGAGCGAATGGATGTCCGACACTCCCTTCGCGGCCGGAGGCATTCCTCGAACTAAGAAAGAGAACGCGCGAGCGGTATATTTCCCGGCGTGCATCTCGCGCATCATGGGCCGCTTGCCCGGCGAACCCCGCGACATGTCTCTCATGGAAGTGACTCTGGAGCTAGCACAACGAGCGGGCGTGCTGGTCTATATTCCATCAAACGTGGCAGGCACCTGTTGCGGCATGCCGTTTTCTTCGAAGGGATTTACTCGGGCGCACGCCATCGCTGCCAATCGAGCCGTCGAACGCTTCTGGAGATGGTCCGACAAGGGAAAGCTCTCCATCGTGATCGATACCAGCCCATGCGCCTACTCTCTCAAGACATCACGCCCGTATCTGACTTCAGAAAATCAGAAGCGCTTCGATCGTCTGATTTTTCTGGATGCCATCGAGTTCGTTCACGACGAACTGCTGCCCAAGCTTACGGTTCGGGCGAAAGCTGATTCCGTCGCGCTGCACCCTGTGTGCTCGGTGACGAAAATGGGAATCACAGCAAAACTGGAAGGTATTGCGAAAGCCTGTAGCGACCAGGTCTTCATTCCTGAAAGCGCAGGTTGTTGTGCTTTCGCGGGAGATCGAGGCTTCCTGGTTCCAGAACTGACCCTGTCCGCCACGAGACGGGAAGCAGCCGAGGTTCTGGGGCAACAACCCGACTCTTGCTATTCCAGCAGTCGCACCTGCGAAATTGGCATGAGCCGAGCCACTGGCCGAGTCTATCGTTCCTACATGTATCTTCTGGAAAGAGCAACGCGCTGACACCGGCTTTCCAGAACGCTCTAGGCTTGTTTATGCCTGTATCCATGCTATTCCGCCTCTGGTCCAATTGAAATCGTCCCATGCCCCGCGTAAAAACGCAAAAAAGGTGATTACCATCACACTGATGCGTGATCCAAGTTCCTGATCCATTCCACGCTCTCCCCTAACATCCGAGTGGCAATTCGAGGGTGGGATTTTTCTTCCTCGGGTCCCCAGTTAGTTCAGGGTCTCCCATCTGACACGGAATTGCGCCCGAATCCTTGGAGGCAAAACTCATGAGAAACACATTACTCACCCTGTTCGCGGTAGTGTTCGTCTGTCTGATATCAGTGTTGTCCGGTACTGCCGCGGCCCAAAGTAGTTCTACCCCCAGCGCCGAAAAGAGCTCTACCACTACAAGCAAGAAACCTGTAGCGAAGAAGAAGGGCCCTACGGTCGAAGAACAGCTGCAGCAGGTAACCGAACAACTTCGGAAACAGCAAGAGCAGATCCAGCAGCAGCAGAATCAATTGCAGCAAATGCAGCAGACCAACTCGCAATTGCAGCAGCAAGTACAGCAACAAGGGCAGGCGCTGCAGCACTCGGTGCAGGACGCGACGCAACAAGCCACTGCGGCACAGCAGAGCGTGAAGGCTCTGGATACCACGGTCACCAGCCTGCAAACTGAAACCAAAGCTGCGAGCAACGCGTTGCTTGAGAACAAGAAGGCAGTGGACGCCTTGGAAAATCCCCTGGCGATCCATTACAAAGGCCTGACCGTTACCCCCGGCGGCTGGCTGGAATCGACCTTCATCGCTCGTGGACGGAACGAAAATGCCGACGTCACCAGCAACTTCGGTTCCTCTCCCTTCGACGGCGTGGCTAACTCAAATCTCTCCGAGTTTCGCGCCACCGCGCGTGGCACCCGGCCGATCGTGGTTGCCACCTCGATGGTGGGCAGCACCAAAATGACGGGCTATTGGGAAATGGACTTCCTCGGCCAGGCTCCCACCGGCAACCAGGTTGAAACCAACAGCTTCATCCCACGGCAACGGCAGTTGTGGATGCAGGCGGAATTCAAGAACGGCTTGACCTTTACCGCCGGCCAGATGTGGAGCTTGATGACCACGGATCGTAAAGGGATTGCAACACGATCCGAGTTCATTCCGACCACCCTGGAAGGCAGCTACGTGGTCGGCTACACCTACGTGCGGCAGAACGCGGTGCGCGTCGTCAAGAATTTCAGCAACAAGACTTGGGCGGGATTCGAAGTCGCCAACTCTGAAACTACCTTGAGCACCAGCTATACTCCCGCGGATCTGATGGGCTTCAACACCAGCAGCAACGCGGCTGCGCCGAACGGCAGCACTCTTAACTACCTGGCGGGCAGCACCAACGGCTTCTCGACGAATCTCGCTCCTGACTTTATCGGCAAAGTTGCCTTTGAGCCCGGCTGGGGACACTTCGAGATCAAGGGACTGGCGCGGATATTCCGTGACCGCATCGCGACCACGGCCACCGCGGCTGGAGTGACCAACGTCACGGCTGGCGGCGGCGTTGGCTGGGCTGCGGTTCTGCCGATCGTAGCCAAGAAAGCCGACTTCATCTTCGAAGGTCTGGCCGGCAACGGTATTGGCCGCTATGGCGCTGCAAATACGCCCGATGTCACCGTGGATCCCAAGGGACAAATTCATCCCTTGCCTGAGATCCACAGCCTCGCGGGTTTCGAATTTCATCCGCAGCCGAAGCTGGATCTGTACGTCTACGGCGGCGATGAATATGTTGGATCACAAAGATACACAACCATCAATGCGGAAGGCGTCGAAGTGCCTGCGGGCTACGGCTCTACGTTGGTGAGCACCGCAAACTGCAACGTGGAAGTGCTTCCCACGGGCGGAGCAGAATGCACGGGCCAGAACAAGAACATTTACGACGTTACCGGAGGTTTCTGGTATCGCTTGTTCAAAGGTCCTTTTGGCACATTGCAATACGGCATGCAGGTGGAGTACTTCCATCGCTCAACTTGGCCGGGGCAAGGCGGTGTTGCAACTGGCAACGATGTCGTCGGACTGACGGGCATTCGTTTCTATCTGCCCTAGAGTCCACTGAATTATTTTAGAGAAGGTCGCTTTCGGCTGCCGGTCTAAGAAATCGGCAGCCTTTTTCTTTTGCTGTCTGATATTTTTTCGGCTACAATCCCACACCAAGATGATGCCCCTGAAGTCGTCATACTCCTTACTCGACAGATGCGTTCCGCGTTGAACTGATCCGCTGTGGGGCGGATCTTAAATTTTGCTGAAAAGTGAAGCCAACCGTTGTCGGCTGGCATCAGAGAATAAGTTTTTCTGGCGCCCGAGTGGGCGGGCGCGTCCGATTCTTTTCGAGGAGTACACGAGCATGCGACGGCTACTGACTCTCGCAGCAGCGTTTGCTGTTATGTCACCTTTCGTGTCCGCACAAGAGGTGCCGGCCGGAACGGTCATTCCTGTAATGTTGACGGTCACTCTCGATTCGAACAAGGCCAAAGCCGGGGAGACGGTTGCGGGCAAGATTATGCAGACCGTTCCGCTTTCTACTGGTGGAGAGATCCCGAAGGGCGCGAAAGTCTTAGGACATGTCGCGGAGGTGCAGCCGGGGGATGGATCAGCACCTTCGGTGCTTGCGGTGGAGTTCGACAAAATTGTAGCTCACGGCCGCACCATGACCATGAAGACAAACGTGCGCGCTCTGGCCAGCATGATGGCCGTGTATGACGCGCAGGTTCCGTTGTTCGAGCCAGATACCACTCCGCGCAGTGCAGTGCTTACCGCGCCGGTTGGCGGCGACGCATCGTTCCAGCCTGACAATCCCGAGAAGTCGCGTGAAAAGCTGGTGCTGTTCAGCGGTATCCCCGCGACCGGGTGCGGTACCCGTGTGGATAGCGAAGGCTGGAGCGGTGCCCTGTGGGTGTTTTCGCCTTACGCCTGCGGAGTCTATGGCTTCGGAAAAAGCGTGGTGATCGTGAGCGACGGTTCTACCGAGCCTGTGGGCAGCATCGTTCTGGCGTCGCGGAAGAACGTGTTAGTGCATGCCGGTAGCGGCTTTCTGTTGCGAGCTGAGTAAGTCTGCATTTGCCGAGATTCGCCACGAGGGAAGGGTCGGTGGCGAACTGGCTACTTTCGCTGCAGAACAATAAGCTCCAGGGCCTCGGGGGCGAGAGAATTGGTTAAACTCAAACTACCTCCCACTCCCGACTTTTCCTCCACCAGATCGAGGTTCTGCGTCTTGCTAACGCGGTAGCGCTTGATGCTGAACGCCTTTGCGCCCCACGGCAAATTGTTGATGGTCAGGTTGTAGCCGGCATTGTCGCGGTAGGCGACGTCGGTTCGCGGAGGCAGCAGCTTCATCTTGGAAAAGTCCGGCATAGCTGACAACTTTTTCATTACTTCCGGCGGCATCGGCATCGCGCGTGGCTTGTAGCCGGCAGGCACCGCGTAATTGCTGATGAGGATCTGAACTGTCTTGCCATCGGCTGAGCGACCTGCGAGCGTCGCGAAGCCGAATGTATCCGGGCCCTCAACTGCCAACCGCTGCGGCGTGTCCTGCATTCTGCCCATAGCTTGAAAGGCATAGGCTGTCTTGTACGGCTGTCCCTGCAAATCAAAAAGGCCCATCCATGCCGCGTCTCCGCGATAAAAGTGTGCGTGATCGACGGGCGCGTCCTGAAGATAACTGAGAACGGCGCCGATGTAGGCGGCGTTCTCCGCGCCCTGGAGCCTGACTCTCTCCGCCTCGGTGAAGTCCGGTGTCAGATTCCACTCCGACAAAATGCTTTCCGCCTGGGGATATCCATGAGTGTCCAGGATTCCGCGAATTTCTTTGGCCAATCGGATGGCATCATAGGGATCGGCGGAAGAATCTGTGTAGGTGTGCCAGGAGTAAAAATCGAGCGGCAGCTTGTGCGCAGCACAGTAATCGATAAAGCCTTCGCGGTAACCGCCGTCGTCAGAAGCCAGGGCCTTGGCATCGCCTCCGACTTTGAGCGTGGCATCCACCGACTTCAAAGCCAGTGCAGTTTTCGCATATAGCGAATAGAACTGCTCTGGCGTGCCGGACCAGAACAGGCCGTCGGGCTCGTTCCAGAATTCCCAGTAGCGAATGTTGTAGTGGAAGCCGTTTGCCCATCCCCGGTTGTAATGCAGGGCGATGTGTTTCACCACATTGGCAAACTTGTCGAAGTCCGGCGGAGGGTTGATGTTCGCGCCCCAGCTGCGGCCGACTCGATAATAAACTTCCGCGCCGGTGGCCCGAATGGCGCCCATCACCTGATCGGTAGGGCCAAAGTTGTAGCTGGCAGCCTTCTCCGGGTCGGCGCCCCAGTCAGGGAAAATAATGCTAGCATTCCCAGCCTTCACTACTCCCGCACGCTGCGCCGCATCGGGAATGAGCCAGGTTAGCAGAGCATCCGATTCTACAAACTTCGAGTCAAGCTCCGACGGGCCCATCGAATCGTGCGTGCGAACCTGGTTCACGCGCAAAGTTTTGTATTGCTCGACGAGATTCGGTAGTCCCGCCATCACCGGAGTAGGCGGACCGTTCAATCCCTGGAATGAACGAATCTTTCCGGTCACTTTGCCGGCGTCCATCTGCAAGGTGCGGAATCCGTTATCTTGCGCGCAGGCGGCAGCGCACACCACAAGGGAAAAGAGACAATAGCGTGACAGCGTGTTCATGAATGAAACTCCTTTGCGACTCTTCCGCCTGAATCATGAAGCGGCAAGCAAGTCGGGTTATGCCCTGGCATGCTTCTGTAAAAGTGTGAGCAGGGGCCGGTCGAGCTTGTGCCCCTGCCAGTCCTCAAATTTTGTTCCCGGGCGTTCCGTGTCGATGACACCAAACGGTCCGCGGAAATTCCACAAGGCCCAGCCGGAATGCAATTCACCCAAAACATCGAGAGTGTCGTCGAACCAGGCCAACACGACATCCGGCGGAGTGTGCTTGTAACACCCCATCTCGCCGAAGTGAATGGGAACGCCTTTAGCCGCGAGCTCACCCCATGGGCGAAAAAGCGTGGCGAGGGTTTGGCGGTCGCAAACGATCTTCGCTTTGTCGTCTTTCAGCGGCCATGTGGGCAGCCGCTCACTGCCGGTGAGGATACCTCGTACCCACTCACATTGATGGTGAGTAAGCTGAATCGGATTGTAGGTATGGCAGCTTTGCAGCATGCCCGTAGCCACGAGATCCGGAATCGGCGAACCGGCTCCTGGATAACCATCCGTTACTACCAGACGTTGAGCGTCATGAGCGCGAATCATATCCGCCGAAGTCTGGGCCAAATGCGTGTACGCTCTGGCATGACGCTGGAGAAGGTTGGGGCTAAAGAGATCTTTCGTCTTAACCGGGCCGTGCTTCTTCAACTCTGCCAGTTCAGCCTCGCTGGGCAGGGGGAGGGGCTCGTTTACAAGGTTGAAGCTAAGTTTTTCGCCGGAGATCGGCTTGTAGCGATCTGCAAAGAAGGCCCACTGGTGAATGAAAGCATCGAACGTGTGCGCGTCGGTGAACACATTCGTCTTTTCCTTCGTGACTGCAATGCGCGTCAGCTTTTCGTCCATCGTGTCGAGAATGCAAAGGCCCGGCGCGCGGTGAAGGCAAACATTCACATGAATTCCGTATTTTTCTCCCAGCCGGATGGCTCGATCGATCGGCTCGACTTGCTTCTCGTCGATGGTAAACAGATCGGGAGCGGTCCAGAAGCGGTAATCCATGGGCAGGCGTACCCAGTTGAACCCCCAGTCGCGAATCCAGCGAAAGTCATCCTCTCGGAACATCCCGTCGTTTTTATAAGGAAAATATTTCATCCAGTCCGGATCGGTGGAAAAATATTCGAGAAGGTTAAAGCCGTACCAGCGCGGATTCTTTGCAGCCGTTGTCGAAGGCGATGATTGAGATTCGGTAGCCGCCGAGCTCGCTTGTGAGAATGCGAAGCCGGACGGCAGCAGCGTGGCCGACGCAATAGTGGCGGCCGATTTCAGCAACGCGCGGCGAGTGAGGTGAGTCGAGCTCGGAGCTGAGGTCTTTGGCTCCGATCGATCGTTTTCTCTTTTCTCCATCGCTCCTCCTATAAGTGTGGTGTGTGTCGAGATCCCTCCGATATTTATCCCGCCGTAGCCGGTTTTTCCGCCATCCAGAATTTTGTGATCTCTTCGAGTGATCGGCCCTTGGTTTCTGGAACGAGCCAGCCGACAAGAATAATCGTCAACAACGCGCCCGCGCTGAAGCACCAGAAGGCGCCGTCCGATCCCAAATGTTTTTGCATGATGGGAAACATTTGGTTTCCCAGGTACCCCACCAGCCAGAGCGCAGTCGTCGCGATGGACATCCCGCGCCCGCGAACCTTGGTGGGATAAATCTCCGAGATGATCACCCAGCAAGCCACTCCATTGCCAAACGCGTGACCGGCGACGAAGCTCATCACAAAAACCAGGACCGCCAGACCGCTGCCGTGTATGTGATAGAACCAGCCAACCAATGCGAACGAAACGAATTGCACAGCCGTCCCAGTCAGAATCAGAGTCTTGCGTCCGGCGCGATCGACGAGCCACAGCGCCAATAGCGTGAACAAAAGATTGATCAGGCTGACCAGGACGGACTGGAAGAAGGCGTCGCTGGTGGCAGTACCGGCCGAGCGAAAAATCTCCGGCAAGAAAGAAAACAGCGGCGTGATCCCGCTGATTTGCTGCAAACCCGCAAGCATGATCCCCAGCAGGAGCGGACGTCGGAACGTGGTGAAGAGTTCCGAAATATGGCCCTCTTCGGTGGCCAGCGAATTTTCGATCTCCGCGGCTTCTTGCTTTGCAACTTCAGCGCCGTTGATCTTAGTCAGCACAGTGATCGCTTCGTCCCTACGGCCGACTTTCATCAGCCATCGCGGGCTTTCGACCGCTGGCAGGATCATCAGTCCAAATAGAATTGCAGGCACAACGCCAGCGAAAAACATCCAGCGCCAGCCCGAGGAGATGTTCCACGCTTCATCACCCATGCGCTGGATGAGCATGTTGACGAAAACGGCGGCGAGAATTCCGACCACGATGCCGAGTTGGTAGAGAGTCACGCAGCGGCCGCGCACTCGCGTGGGAGCGATCTCCGCGATGTAGTTGGGGGAAATCACCGAGGCGGCGCCGATGCCCACTCCGCCGATGAGCCGCCACAAAACGAACTGATGAAGATTACCCGCGAAGAGCATCCCGACGGACGAGAGCGCGAAACACAGCGCGCAGAGCGCAAGGCCTTTCTTTTTTCCCAAGTAGTCGGCAACAGTTCCCGCTGCCGCGCAACCGGCGATGCACCCGATGAGAGCGCAGCCCGCGGCCCATCCGATTCCAGCCGCGTCCAAATGAAACAACTGGCTCAGGAAGCCAATTGCGCCGCTGATCACAATGTTGTCGTAGCCAAACAGCAGACCGCCCAAAGTGGAAACGGTGGCGGCGATCACGAGAGGAGCGCGCGAATAGCCAGCGCTGGATGAGCCGGTCAGCTTAATCCTCCCTGAGCCGCGGAAGACAGCCGCCCATCGTATCGTTGGGAAGACTCAAGAACTCTCTTCGCCGCCAGCATGAAGCCGAGAGTGTGTGCCATGCCCGCATGCCAGGGAGCAGAGCAAGTCATCTGCGGTGTGTGGTCGGGAATTAGCACGCCCTCGAAGTGGTTACGGTGAAGAATGGCGAGGATGCGAATCATGTCTACATCACCTTCGTCGATGAAAGTTTCGCGGTAGTGCGGCACCTTCCCCACCACGTTGCGAAGATGAATGTAAGCAATCTTGCCTTGTTTGCTGTATCGGTCGACCGCGTCGTAAATATCGCCTTCGGTCATTTCGGCGAGGGTGCCCACGCAAAGCTCCAGGGCATTGCTGTGGCTTGGAGCCAGATCGATCACCCTCTGATACATATGAGGCTGATACACCAGACGCGGCTGCTGACGCATCGTGGGCATGGGAGGATCGTCAGGATGCGCGGCCAGCCGCACGCCGGATTGCTCGGCCACGGGAATCACTTCTTCAAGAAATCTCTGCAGCCGCCGCCACAGCTCTTCGTGCGAAATCGTGGGCAGAATGCCGTCCGGGGCGTTCTGCTCGTAAACCATGTTCCAGATCATCCCCTTCGGAATGGGCACGTCTTCCGCAGGACCATCCATGCCCAGCGTGAGGGCGCGGCCGCGTCCGAGCGGGGCAGTCACCCGGCCGCATACGCCCGCCAAACTGAAGTTGTAGCCGAGTACCGGAATGCCGGCTTCGCCCAGGCGGCGAATGATGGTCTTCACCTGCTCAATCTGTTGCGGACGTCGCGGACCATCGAGCAGAATGTCGTGCCAGTGCGCGGGATCCAGATTTTCGACCGCGGCCAGAACTAGGCCGACATCTTCAATCTCCGCGCGCAGCGTCGTAAGCTCTTTTACCGTCCAAAGCTGATTGGGATCACCCGCCACTCCCCAAGGCTCGTATTTCGCCCCAGTAGGCTGGTTGTCGCGCGGGTTGGATGGGCCTTGCCTGAAATAATCAACCAGATGAACGACGACGTGAGTACAGCCGGCCTGGCGTGCGAAGTCGTAGTAATCCCGCGTCAGCATATGACGATACAGGCCAAGGCCGATCTTCATAGGCGATTCCCGATGCCTGCGCCATAGTCGGGACTGAGGACTTGTCCGTTGATCTCGGCGGCCAGCGGCGAGCAAAGAAAAACAAACGCATCTGCGATGGACTCGGGGCTGTTTCTTCTGCCGAGCGAGACTCGCAGGACAAACTCTCGGTAGGCAGGGTCTTCGTCGAAGACTTTCAGCGAACTACCCGCCGCTACGTTTCCCGGAGAAACAACATTCACGCGAATGCCCGTCAGTGCATATTCAAGAGCCAGGCTGCGCCCGAAGTTTTCCAGCGCGGCTTTAGCGGAAGAATATGCAGGGATTAAGGTGTGCGGCATGCGAGCCACATAAGAAGAGGTGAAGATCAGGTGGCCGGCGATCTTGTTTCGCATCCATTGCGCGAGCACCGCCCGCGCGAGATAGGTTTGCGCGAAATAGTTAAAGCCGAAGATGCGTTCATACTCCGCTTCCGAAGTTGTTGCGAATGGATGGAGTCCACAACCGCCAGCATGGCCAATGACGGTATCCATGGCGGGAAACTTCTCGAAGGCCGCACTCACCACACGGTTTACCTGGCTGGAATCGGTAATATCAGCGGGAAAATAGAGATATGAGGAAGCCGGAATCCTCCAATCGCTCAGCGTCTTGTTGGCTTCGCTCTCTCCTTTTATATCGGTGAGCACGAGGGTTGCGCCGCTCGCAACCAGCCTCTTTACCATGTGCTCCGCAATCGCGCCCATGGCGCCAGTGATCAGAATCGCTTTGCCGGAGAGATCAATGCTGATCATGGCTCGCTCCTGCTGTGCGTGAAAGGACTTCGTGACCCGATTCCGTTACCAGTACGTTGTCTTCGATTCTTGCGCCTCCGCCGCGCTCGGGAATGTAGACGCCAGGCTCGATCGTAATTACCATGCCGGGTTCAAGTTTGGCATCGACTCCGGGGGCGATCAGAAATCCCGGATCGTGATAACGAAAGCCAACGTGATGTCCGGTGTGATGCGGAAAGTAAGCAGCCAATCCTTGCGCGGCAATTTTGTCTCTGGCCAGTGCGTCGATGTGGGCCGCGGAAACGCCGGGCCGTATGGCATCGACCGCAGCCCGCTGCGCATCTTTGGCGAGCAAGAGTATTGGTTCGATCTCCGGCTTTGGCGAACCGACGGCAGCCGTGCGCGTGAGGTCGCTCCAATAACCATTCACACAAGTGGCCAGTTCGATCAAGACCAGGTCGCCGTTCTCCAGACGCCGTCCGGTCGAGCGATTGAATCGTCCGGAGTCGGCGCTGTTAGGGCCGGACTGCACCATAGCCCATCCTCTTGAGTGAAATATGCCATCGCCGCCGATTTGCCGATAGATGGCCGACTCCACCGCCGCCGCAACTTCTGCCTCCGCGATGCCCGGTCTCGAATTCTCAAAGAAAGCTTGCAAGCCAACATTCGCCACTCGATTGGCCAAGCGAATTGCCTGAACTTCATCTGGAGTTTTTCTTAAATAGAGTTCTGCAAATGCCGCCCGAGAATGAGCTTCCCGGTTGCCCGCCACTGAGGCAAGCTGTCCAGCAAAGTCTTCGGGGATCGGAATCTGTTCTCCTGCCTGAATTGGCAGAGAAGTTCTAGCCGCACTCGGGTTCATGCCAACCTGCTCACTGTTGATTCCGGCGCGGTGCAGCTCGTCGCCGATCGACGACACCAGCACTGAATAAGGATCCGTACATTTGAGATCGCCCCAGGGATAGTCCTTGACTCGCAAGCCGGCGGGAATGTGATCTCGCGGTTCAATTTGTGGAACGAACAGCAGAGGCTCGGCCTCAGAGAAGCAAACCAGCAATGACGCCCCCCAGAAGGGAAAATAGCCGGAGAGCATGAGGAGTTCGTCGGGCCGCCACGCAATCCACGCCCGCAAACTATTTTTATGAAGAAAAGCTCGAATCTGTTCTGCGCGGGACGGCGGATTTGCCGTTATCGGGTTTGCACTTTTGATCGAAGTCTCCATGGCCCTTTACATGATGCCGAACTTGTCGAATGCGTCCACGGCACTGCTCCCTTGCTCAATCGCCTTCTTGACCAATTTCTCGCCACGGGCTTTTTCCAGCGCCCGCGAGAAGACCTCGCTTTCAGCTTCGGCGGGAACCAGCAAAACACCATCGATGTCGCCAAATAAAATGTCGCCCGGACGAACCCGCACCGCTCCAATCTCCACCGGAATGCGGTAGTCAACGACTTTGTAGCGCGGCGCGGAGTCCTGCCCGTAGGAGCCAAAACCGAATGTAGGGAAGCCCATTTTGAGAATCGCTTTGGTATCCCGCACATAGCCATTCAGGACGGCGCCCCGGCTGCCCAGTTTGCGGGCGCGCGTGCTCATCAGCTCTCCCCAGAGCGCGTTGCGCGGAGAGGAGCCGGTGTTCACATAGACTTCGTTATGGTGAAGATCGTCGAGCGCCTCTAGCATCAAGCCGAAAGGCTTGTCCATTAACTTGTTGGCGCTGCCGGCGATTTTTTCAACGAACACATCGACGGCGAGAACCGGCATGGCGCGGCCGATCACCACCATATCCTGGCGAAGCGGCTGAATCTGCGGCGGGAGAAATTGGTGCTGCAGGCCCAGCTTGTCCATCACGTCGCCCACGACACACGTAAAGAGTTCTCGTTGCACAATGGCGAAAAGTTCGTCGTCGGACTTCCACATCAGCGTCGTGCTCCGGGTCGTCTCTTCATGCTCGCCGCTTGATTGCTTCGTCTTTTTACTCAAAGAATGGTTCTCCGGGACGCGCATAGCGGCGCGCCACATCTTCGTTTAGCGTCACACCCAGCCCAGGTTTCTCGGGCATCTTGATAAAGCCATTTTGAATCAGCGGCTTCGGCAAGCCATCGATCAGCTCATTCCAGAAGGGAACGTCGGAGGCGTGAAACTCCAGCGCCAGGAAGTTCGGGATCGCCGCGCAGAAGTGCGCGGAAGCCAGCGTGCCCACCGGACTGCTGATGTTGTGAGGCGCAACCGGCATAGTATGCACGTCGGCAAACTGCGCAATGTTTTGGGCGATGGACAGGCCCCCGACTTTCTGCAGGTCGGGAGTAACAATGCTCAGTGCGTGCTGCGCGATGATTTCTTGAAAGCCTTCAAAGAGAAAAAGATTCTCGCCAGTTGCGATCGGCACTCGCACCTTCGCATTTACTTCCTCCAGAGCGGCGGTGTTGTTTGGGGGAACGGGATCTTCGAGCCACAGCAGCCGGAACGGCTCCAGTTCGTGCGCCACTTTCACCACATCGCTGGCGTTGTAGCGCCAATGGCAATCGACGGCAATGTCGGTATCGCTGCCGACAGCATCGTGAACGGCAGCGATCAGGCTCACCATGTGATCGATGGCACGATTGCTGAGCGCCCGATTGTGCGGATCGAAACCTTCCGTTCCCGGCACGTCCAAATCAAACTTCAGCGCGGTGAATCCTTCCGCTCGCTTCTTTAGAGCCTGACGGCGATAGTCCTCGGGCGAAGAAGAAGGCTCGTCGCCGGCCTCGCCAAAGTAATCTTTCGCAACGTGTTTCTTGCTTTTGGACGCGCTCTTTGACTCCCACGATGCTGCGCGCGAACGCAGCACTTCGTCCAGGCTCTCCAAAGCTTCGCCGCCATGGCAATCGGCATAGATGCGAACCCGGTCTCGAAACTTTCCACCCAGCAGGCGATAAATGGGCACGTCAAGCCATTGGCCGAGGACATCCCAGAGCGCGGCTTCGATGCCACTGATCGCGTTGTAAATGATGCCCGCCACAGAACCGGCGCCCGACGTTGCCAACTGCAGTTTGCGGAACAGGCGACGAATGTCGCGCGGATCTTCTCCCACCAGCAGCGGTTCGAGCGAGCGCAGAATAGAGGTGAGGCCGGGAGCGAAAAAGCACTCGCCCAATCCTAGAATCCCTTCGTCCGTTTCGATTCGAACGAAGGTCCAATCGAAATTGCCTTCTACAACCGCGGTCTTTAGCCTGACGATTTTCACGTTTGTGCGGGCACCAGAGAACCCGAAATTATACGCCGCACTGGTTTTCACTGCGTGAACGCATGTCGCGATCGAACCGGCTAGAATGCTGCCATCACAAAATTTACGAAGCATTACGCACAACGTGTGAACTAAGGATGCAACTGCCATGAAAGAATTCGCGGGAAAAGTAGCGATAGTGACAGGCACAACAGGAATTGGTCGCGCCATCGCCATCCGTTTGGCTGCGGGAGGCGCTCAAGTGGTTGCCCTCGGCATCGAAACCGCCGCGAACCAAGACCTGGCACTGGACGCTGCGAGGTCAGATGGGCCAATCCTGCAGGTTGAAACTTGCGATGTCACCAACATCGACCAAGTGCGGTTGATCATCGCAAAGACTGTCGGCCGGTTCGGAGGTCTGGACATCATTGTGAATGCCGCGGCAATTCATCCCTTCGGCACAGTTCTGGAAACAGACTTGGCCACCTGGAATCGCTGCATGATGGTGAACGTGGGAAGCATTTATGTAACGGCCCACCTTGGAATTCCGGAGATGAAAAAGCGTGGAGGCGGATCGATCATCAATCTGGCATCCGTTCAGGGATACGCGTGCCAGCGCGGCGTCGCGGCGTACGCCGCATCGAAGGGGGCCATTCACAGCTTGACTCGCGCCCTGGCCCTGGATCATGCAGCCGACAAGATTCGCGTGAATTCCATCAGCCCTGGTTCGATTCGCACGCCCATGCTGGCACGCTCCGCGGCGCACTTCTCGCCAGACTTGCCGGCCGAAGAAGTCTTCGCCCGTTTCGGCGCGTCGCATCCGCTTGGCCGTATCGGCACTCCCGAGGAGGTTGCCGAATTGGCTGCTTTCCTGGCTTCGGATCGAGCGGGATTCTGCACCGGAGCTGACTATGTCGTAGATGGCGGACTACTGGCGGGCATCGGTGTGCAGTAGTCTGTTCTCAGGCGAAGATTGTTGCTTATCTCTCCGCGCGAATACGCCGCCGCTGATCCAATTCCACGCCCGAGTGATATCCGTAGGGTCGACAAACAAAATGTATGCCGAGAGGACGTCCCATTGGAACAGCGGAACATTGAGGGAATATTCCAGAAATAGATGAAACAACAGCCCGAGTGCCAGCAGAACGTAGCGAAGCTTCTTGATCCAAATCAAAACGCCCAGAGAGAATTCGAGGGCCATCGCCGACCAGGTTCCTAGCTTCAAGATCGTCGGGCGCAGAAGCCAAGCGGGAATTGGGAACCGCTTCAGCGCGTCAAGATGATAGACGTAATAGAGCGCCGTGCCGTGAAGCCAAAGCGGTCCCTTCGCCTTCCAGCAAAATGCCGCAAAGTACAGGAGCGCCAGCTCGATCTGAATCATCCGTTGCGCCCAGGGACTCTGCTGCGGTGCGACCGCACCTTTCCCTCGCCAGACGCGTATCAGCCGATCCACAGAAAGAACGGCGCCAGCGGGGGCGAACATCAGAAAAAAACCGGTCACGCGCAGAAAAGTGTCGCCGCTGTTCGTGATGAACAGGTTCCTTTGCTGAATTGAAACGAGGCACAGAAATACGATCACACTATTAATTCGAGTAAAGAGGCCCGCCGTGAGCAGGATCGCCGAGCTCAAGAAAATCCAGAAGAACGCTGTGATCCAGCCATCGGTCTGCGGGATGATCGTAAAGAGATCCAGCCGTCGACCCGGCTCAATGGTTTGCATGGTTGACAAGCTGATCCAGGCGTGAGGACCGTACCATGTTAGCCAATCCGGACGCAGCAAGAAGAGGGTTGCGATTACCAGCACGCCATAGGCGATGCGAAACAGCGCAATCGGAAGCGGCGACCGCTTCTCAAAGAAGAAGGTATTCCAGGCCTTCAGCCAGGCCTTTGGGGTCATTGCAAATCCTCGGGCTTCACGCCATAGCCGTAAAGAACGTGCTGTTCCCAAGGTTCCGGCTGAAAAGAGCCATCGGCGCGAGACACAATGGGCGACCACTTCTGGATCAGAATGACGGTTTTTGCTGGATTCGAGGGCGTGCTGTTGAGGCGCGCGACGCGGCGCGCAACATCTGGCCACAAGAGATCGTTCTGGTCGTTTTGCAGGTTTTCCGAGAACTTGCGATAACGTTCTTTAACGTAGCGCTCGGTTAGACTGAGTTGCTCCATTCTCGGAAATGTCCAGGTCGTTCTGGACCCGTCTCTGAAAACCACGATCGCCTCGACATAACTGTTGGCCAAGGCGGGGGTCGGCGCAAACATATCCCAGGATTGAAAAAGTCCGGCCCACACGAAATAAGGACGGACGAAATGCTTGCCCCATGAGAATAACGGCGTCTCGAATGGCAGGCACCAGCAGGTGATTGCCAAAATGTGGAAGCCCAGGAACAAGTTGACGGCGACGCGCTTTGCTCCTTGCAGCCCGAAGAGTTGTGCGCCCTTGGAGATCCGAACTCCCAACCTTCTGGTTCGTAGCCAGCTCGTGGGCATATAGCAGGATCGATCACCACCACGTAATACCTTCAAATCAGACGGGCGCCGACCGCCGTCCAGCCTAATACAAGCTGAGCACCCACAAAATTTCCCCCAATTGTTCGGCTCAAATCGTTGCCATGGAAAATGATTGGCATGCGACTCAGCGGCCTGACTTCGTGGCAGTCGCCGCTGCAGGAGGCCGCGTGGCAATCGGGACAGTAAAGACCTCTTTCATTTCCCGCCGAGCAGCGCCCCAAGCACCGAGATGTGATTCTTTTCTCACGTCACCCAGCGAAAAAGATACCAGTTTGGAGATAGCGGCTCGAAAATATCTCCGAGGCGTGGCTTGTCTAGACTGTTCGCGACTGGAAAGAGTGGCTTTTCTAAGTAAGCGAACCCCTTGCAATCTGCATCGATCGCTGATCCTGCGCACCGTGCATAAAAAAGAACAGCGTTAGGGAATGCCTGTGGGCGCTCGATACCGCCTGTGATTCCGAGTTTTCGGAAGAGCATCCGATATTCCCGCCAACGGGCCTCAGATAGGCCCATGTTCCTCTGCAGCCCTGTGCTCGTCTTCATGATCGTAGAGTCAAAATCTATTCGTATGACCTGACGGTCGTCCTCTGACATCAATAGGAGCTTATTGAAATCATCTCTGTTCCTAAAGAATGCTCTTCTCAACCTACTGTCGGGCACACCAGTCCCGCTGCAGCCCGATAGAAATGCTAAGAGGAGAAAGAGCGCTAGGACAAATCGTTTCCCGCTGATCGACGCCCTCTTCATCACTTCTCGCCTAATGCTAGTTGGGATATCCATCGGACAGCGTCCCGAGCCGAAATCCAGGCTAATAACCACACCCCGGGGGGTAGATCGAACGATGGCGTGGCTGGAACGCGCCCGACCCTCACAAACACTGAGTGAGATGGTGCGCCCTGAGAGATTCGAACTCCCGACCTTCTGGTTCGTAGCCAGACGCTCTATCCAGCTGAGCTAAGGGCGCAGATTTTCAACTACAAGAAAAACAAGAGGATCGAACAAACCGAGGCGTTCGCGCATCCCATCAGTTCGGCCGACTATGTCCGCATTCGATGCTTGAAATTCGCCGGGGACCGAAAAAACATTGTAACGTCTCAAGCGGCAGAGCGGCAACCTCGTCGCTTGGAGGCCGACTCATTGCGGACAGAATAGATGGAATGCGTCCGCTTCGAGCGTATAACACACCTCAAGGTCGGATCGCTGAGGCGGTGCGACGTTTCTAGTCTTCGCGACTCTTTCTGTCTGCTGCACCAAGCCTTCCCAATAATTATCCGGAAACTTTAATTGGATGGCTGTATCGCTCCACTGTTTGACGATGCCTCCATACGACAGAAGCATATAATTCGACCCAATTAAACCCCCGAGTATTGCGTCCGGGCCGACACGCCCTCCACTTCCATAGTCTCCGCTTTGAGCGGATGGCTTAACACGCAAGTGCAAGAGCAGGATGTCCCGTGGGTCCGAACCGAAATTCCTCCCCGTAATCTGCCCATCAGAAAAGATCTTCGGTGCCGAGAGGATTACCGGAGATTCCGGGGCTGGAGAATTTATCGCCGGCAGCGCTGGTGGCAGCGCCGGCTTAGCACTGGCCGCCAATGGTAAGGGCGTTGCGGCTGCGGCACCAAGCTCGGCCATCCTCATGATGGCTGAAAAAGCAGGCGAAAAATCAGGAGTGATGACCTTGCCGGATCGTTGACTTGCAACGGCTTGGGGAGTTTGGATGTACTGAGAAACCAGTTTAACGATTGACTCTAACGTACCTTGCATGTACCCAAGCTTCGCTTGGTTCGCCATTTGATCGTGATGTGTCTCGGTTCTCAACCTCTCTTGTTCTTGCGTTGCACGTACGGATTGGAAAAACGTTGTAACTATGACCCCAGCACCAAATAGCAGAAAGAGCCCTCGATACGCATTTTTTTTCCAGGGAACGTCGCCCGGAGGGTTGTTGACCATCTCGAATCCGATGCCGGTTAGCACTAGACCGAAGATTACATTCAACAGCGTTAGTAGTATGTCTGTGGTCATTCAATTTCCCTCCGCCTAGTCACGGAATTTTCGTGACCACGGTAATCATCCGGGCTTTCCGCTCCCGCTGTCTAAGGTGTTCACACTAGACAAACAATTGGTAACAAGAGCCTTCCGCGAACAGCTTGCCGGATTTTCCCGCCCAAAGCGTACCCGAAAAGTAAATCTTTCCGAGCGACGAGCAATTCCTACAAGGCAGTTGCAGATTGCCTATAGCCCTCGCTTGTCTTTTGAGCATGTTGCGGATGGCACGCGGGTTGCACATGTAAAGAACAGACGAAGTGGCGCGCAACGGGGCGCTCCAAGGATGACTTCGGCCAGAGGTTCTCTTGGGCGCCCCTTGCATAAACAATAGCCCTCCCCCAATGTTCCTTAGGCTAGCGCCAACTGCTCGCGCACATCGACTCCGGCCTGGCGCAAAAGCCTTGCTACGGCGTCGGTTTTCAGCCTTGACGCGTCATATTCCACTCGCACCGTCCGCCCCGCTTCGTTGAACTTCACCCCACGAATTCCATAGACTTCGCGCATTCCGTCGATGGCCTTTAGTGCGGCCTCGCCGGGCACAGCCACATACCGGAAAACAACGTCCAGATAAGTCATGAAGTCCTCTCACCGTATGGATAGAAAGCGCCACGTTGCCGTGGCTGAATCCAATATAAAGCATCTTCCATCGAACCAGCAGTGAGAGCAACGCTTCCTCTCTCTGGCCAGCAAGCGAGTAGAGTTCGATGGAGCCGTGATGGAAATCGCGGGATCCGTCGTTTTTGTAAGCGCATTTGTATAATCGCGGTACTTCCGGAACGATTGTCGATTCATGCCGACGAAGCCATCTGATCAACCATCGACGCTCGAACGAGACCCGGTCTGCGGGATGAACGTAAATCCCGGCACGGCCAAGAATGTTTACGAGCATGACAGGAAGAATTACTATTTTTGCTGCGCGGCTTGCGAGAAGAAATTCAAGGCCGATCCCAAGAAATATCTGATTACCCCTCCCCCGGCGAAAACATCGGGATTGGTGATGCTGGCTAGTGCAAAGCCCGCGACGCCGCGCTCGGTTGAGAATCTTTCTGCAGGTCGCCCGCAGCTAATCAAGCCTGAGCCCCTCGCGGCCCACGCTGCAGGCTCGCAAGGCCCAGCCTACGTCTGTCCCATGTGTCCGGAAGTCCGCGAGGCCAAACCGGGGGCTTGTCCTTCGTGCGGGATGGCGTTAGAACCGGATGTCCCCGTTGCTTCTACGCACGTCGAATACACCTGCCCCATGCACCCGGAAATTGTTCGCCCCGGGCCGGGTTCGTGTCCCATCTGTGGCATGGCGCTTGAGCCTCGCACGGTTACGGCTGCGGCTGAGGAAAATCCCGAACTCCGCGACATGACGCGCCGCTTCTGGGTCAGCCTCGCACTCACGGCGCCTCTGCTCGCCATCGCCATGGCCAGCATGATGCGGCCGCGCGCCTTCATGCTATTTCTGGGAGGCGGTGAACTCCCTTGGCTCGAATTCGCGCTCGCCACGCCGGTCGTGCTGTGGGGCGGATGGCCCTTTTTCCAACGCTTCTGGACCTCGCTGGTCAATCGCAGTCCGAACATGTTCACCCTGATCGGCATGGGCACTGGCGTGGCCTATGGCTACAGCGTGATCGCCACCTTGACGCCGCAGATTTTTCCGGAATCGCTCCGCGGCATGGGAGGCTATCCCGACGTTTACTTCGAAGCCGCTGCCGCTATCACCACTCTCGTGTTGCTGGGCCAAGTCATGGAGTTGCGCGCCCGCAGCCGCACCAGCGCTGCTATTCGCGCCCTGCTCGATCTCAGCCCCCGCACTGCGCGCCTGCTTAATTCAGACGGCACCGAGAAGGATGTTTCGCTCGAGCAGGTGCAACCGGGAGATCGTCTGCGTGTGCGCCCGGGAGAAAAGGTCCCAGTCGACGGAGTACTACTAGAAGGCCGCAGTTCGATCGATGAGTCGATGATCACGGGCGAATCCATGCCAGTCGAGAAATCGCAGAACAGCCGAGTGATCGGTGCAACCATCAACGGGAGCGGTTCTTTCATCATGCGAGCCGAGCGCGTGGGCACAGAAACGTTATTAGCACGCATCGTGCAACTCGTAGGTCAGGCGCAACGCAGCCGCGCTCCCATCCAGCAACTGGCGGATCGCGTGGCGAAATGGTTCGTCCCCATTGTCGTTGCCGTCGCCGTGATTACTTTTGTCGCGTGGCTTATGTTTGGACCGCAACCGCGGTTCGCGCACGCCCTCGTCAACGCGGTCGCCGTACTAATCATTGCATGTCCTTGCGCGCTGGGCCTCGCCACTCCCATGGCGATCATGGTTGGCGTAGGTCGCGGCGCCCGCGCCGGAATCCTGATCAAGAATGCCGAAGCGCTTGAGGTTCTAGAGAAAGTTGATACCCTCGTGGTCGACAAAACCGGGACCTTGACGGAAGGCAAGCCGAAACTGCTCGGTGTTTCAATATCGCAGGATGAAAGCTCTGAAGCCCTTCGCCTCGCCGCCAGCCTGGAGCACGCCAGCGAGCATCCTCTGGCCAGCGCAATCGTTGCCGCCGCGGAAGAACAAGGCCTTTCGCTTTCACAGCCACAAGATTTTACAAATATCCCAGGGAAGGGAATCACGGGAACCGTCGATGGCAAACACGTCGCCGTCGGCAACGCCGCTCTCATGACAGAGATGGGAGCGTTCGCCCGCGCGAACACGGAGTTTCACAATGCGAACTCCGGGGCTGGAACGAGCCTCTTTGTCGCCATCGACGGCAAGTTTGTTCGAACGCTCACGGTTGTCGATCCCTTGAAGGCCTCGACCGCCGAAGCCATCCGTGCCCTCAAGAATCACGGCATCCACGTGGTCATGCTCACCGGAGACAACCGCACCACGGCGGCGAATCTCGCTCGTGAGCTTGGCATCGAAGAATTCGAAGCCGAAGTGTTGCCGGAAGGAAAGCTCGAGATCATCCGTAAACTGCAAGGGCAGGGAAGAGTGGTTGCGATGGCGGGTGACGGTGTCAACGATGCCCCCGCGCTGGCGCAAGCCCATGTCGGAATTGCCATGGGCACTGGCACCGATGTCGCCATGGAGAGCGGCGGTATCACGCTGGTCAAAGGCGATCTGACCGGTATCCTGCGGGCTCGCAACCTGAGCCGCGCCACCATGCGCAACATCCGCGAGAATCTTTTCTTCGCTTTTATCTACAACGCGATCGGCGTGCCCGTTGCAGCCGGTATTCTTTACCCGTTTTTCGGCGTTCTGCTCAGCCCCATCTTTGCCGCTGCCGCCATGAGCTTCAGTTCGGTCTCGGTGATCACGAATGCTTTACGCTTGCGGAATGCAAAGCTGTGACGATACTCCGGGGCTAAAGGCCAGAATCCTAGCGGGAATTGATTCGCAGCGCTGAAGCGCTGCGCCACCCAAACTAAACTATCAAGTATCGGCACCTCGCCTCAAGGAGCGACACTTCTAGGTACTTGTCCCTACAGTTTCCCCAAATACTCCATCACGTCCGGCTCTGTCCAATCCACTGCCCCGATAAACTTGCGCCGCATCACGCCATTGCGATCGATCACATAAGTTTCCGGGAACTTGAACGTCCCATACAGCGCGTTGCTTTTCTGGTCGGCATCGCGCACCGAAAGCAGGTTCACGTTGTGATCCTTCAGGAAGCGCTGGTAGTTGTCCGGGTCGACATCCACGCTGACTGCCAGCACGGTCACTCCTTTGGCCTTCATGCGCTGCTGCATCTGCACCAGTGACGGCATCTCTTCGATACATGGCGGACACCACGTCGCCCAGAAATTCAGCACGACGACCTGGCCCTTGAGTTGGCTGAGGGTGACCGTGCGGTCGGAGTCATGCACTGTGAAGTCCGGCGCGGCCGAGCCAATTCGAGGCGGACGCGTGCCGCTATAGCAGCCGGAAAGCGAAAGCAGAACGAAGACCAGGGCAGCACTGCTAAGAAAACGAAGGATGCGTTGCACCCAGCTATAATAATGGATCGGATGCCTGCGGACGAAGGAAACCACTGCCACTTCATGCCCTTCCGTTTCATCACATCCACTCCGCTGGATATCCTTCGCGGCAGCGGGACCTTTGCCGGCATCAGCACACTCGCAAAGTTCCTCAGGATGTCCGGCGAAGCCGTTGACCTGGTGACGCCCACGCTGAAATTTCCCGTCTACACGATCGAGCGGCTGGTTTTCAACGAAATGCTTCGCCTCCGCCATCAGTCTTCCAACTCAGTCACCGTAGGCTTCGATATGGACGGATATACCCTGGCCGGAACGGGCCGAGGACTGCATATCGCGTCGATTAAAGGCGCGATCGCGGACGAAATGCGCTTTGAAAGCGGCGTCACCAAGGCAACGATGCGCCTGCAGGCGCTCTGTGAGAAGCGTCATGTCCAACGCGCGGACCTGGTGCTCGCCACCAGTCGCTACTCCGCCGGACGAATCCAGGAGCTTTACGCCATCTCGAACCGACCGCGGATTGTTCCCGAATTAATCGACTTAGCCTCCTGGCGCAGGTTGCTCCAGGCGAATCCAGCTCCGCCTGCCGAGAACAAATTTACCGTGCTCTCGGTTTGCCGCTTCTATCCTCGAAAGCGGCTGCACATTCTGCTGGGTGCTGCGGACCGCCTGCGTTCGAAAATACCGGAACTGGAAGTTCGCATCGTCGGCAACGGCCCTGAGGCTACTCGCCTCAAATCCATCTGCCGCCAGAGAGGTTTGCAGAGAATTGTGAGCTGGCTGGGCAACGTCTCGCAAGCCGAACTCGCCCGTGAATATAACCGCTGCCATGTTTTCTGTCTGCCCAGCATCCAGGAGGGCTTCGGCATTGTTTTCCTGGAAGCCATGGCGAGCACCAAGCCGATCGTGGCTGCGCGTGCCAGCGCAACGCCCGAGGTGGTGAGGCACGGCATTCTGGTGGAACCAGACGACGAAGAAGCATTGGCTCAAGGAATCGAGCGCCTTTACGAGGACGCGGCATTGCGTGCGGCACTCGCGGCGGAGGCATCACGGTTTGTAAATCAGTTCGATGCCCCGGTCGTAGCCGGCGCGTTCTTGCGGGAAGTGGAATTGGCAGCTGCCGTACCCGCTGTCCGAACTGCTTGAACTCTCGACCTCAGATTTACGCGGCGAAGATTCGCAAGTATTCTGAGGGAGACCGTTTACTGGCACCTGGCCACTGATTACTGGCAACTGCTTCTTATGGTCTATCTCACGCGCAAAGCGGAGTTCGCCGCATCGCACTATTATCACAATCCGGATTTCTCTCCGGAAGAGAATCGCCGTGTCTTCGGCAAGTGCAACAACCTCAATGGGCACGGTCACAACTACGTCCTGGAGGTTACGGTGAAAGGCGAAGTTGACCCCCGCTCCGGCTTCGTCATCGACCTCAAGCAACTCAAAGATGTCATGCACCGTGAGGTCCTCGACGCCATGGACCATCGCTTCCTCAATAAGGAAGTCCCCGAATTCTTGCATCAGATCCCCACCACGGAGAACATCGCCATCGCTATCTGGCAGCGCCTTGTCAGCAAGCTCCAGACCGCCAAACTGCATCGGGTGCGGATCTACGAAACACCAGATCTTTTCGTCGATTTCTACGGAGAAGCATGAGGCGGGGAAGCGGCACTAAGCACGGGTTATGGGCGAGGAGTGAATCATGAAAGCTCACCTCTCCCGCCGTTACTTATTCTCCGCGTCGCATCGACTGCACAGCGAAGCCATGTCCGATGTAGAAAACCAGACGACTTACGGGAAGTGCAACAATCCCTATGGACACGGCCACAACTACATTGTCGAAGTAACCCTCAGTGGCCAAGTCGATCAACAAACTGGGATGGTCTGCAACCTGGTCGATCTGGACGGCTTCATGGAAAGGGAAGTGCTATCCCGCTTCGACCATGAGAATCTGAACATGATGAAAGAATTCGCACAAAAAGTGCCCACGACGGAAAATCTTTGCATTCAGATATACGAAATCGTGCACCGTGGCTTTCAGCATGCGCATCTTGAAAGGGTGCGACTCGAAGAAACTATGATGAATTCGTTCGAATACTCCGGCGACAACGCCAGCCGGTAGCCGCCGAAGTGAAAGGAAGAAAGACTTTATCCAATGAAATCAGCCAGCGAATCCGCCACCCTCACCAGCGCCAGCTTTGAAGACCTCGTCCAGGAAATGCTCGTCCGCCTGGGCGAAGACCCGCACCGCGAAGGCCTCCAGCAAACTCCCGAGCGGGTTCACAAGTCCATGCAGTTCCTTACTCGCGGCTACACAGAAGATCCCGAGGCCTTGCTCAAAGGCGCGCTCTTCACCGTCAGCTATGACGAAATGGTCATTGTCAAGGACGTTGAAATGTTCAGCCTCTGCGAACATCATATGCTGCCGTTCTTTGGCAAAGTGCACGTCGCCTACATCCCGAACGGCAAGGTGGTCGGCCTCAGCAAAGTGCCGCGCCTGATCGAAGTCTTCTCGCGCCGCCTCCAGATCCAGGAACGACTCACCACGCAGATCGCCGAGACCATTCAGAAGGTAATCGAGCCGCAGGGCGTAGGCGTAGTCATCGAGGCCCGCCATTTATGTATGATGATGCGCGGCGTAGAAAAGCAACACTCCGCCGCCGTCACCTCCTCGATGCTAGGCAGCTTCCGGACCGAGCAGGAAACCCGCGAAGAATTCCTGTCGTTGATACGTCAGCGCCCCAACGGAATCTGAGCTCGTTTTACGTGCGCTGAGTTTCCGGCTAATATACGTCCGTCCGCAAATATCCCTCGGAGGAAGCAGATATGAGCAAGGCATCATTTCTGACCGTGGCTGTGTTCTCTCTGGCGATTCTGATCTGTCCCGTCCATGCCCAGGACGCCAAGAAGGAAGCTCCGATCAAGCCGCCAGACAGCCCGTCGAAGGTTGTGCTCGATTCCTGGAATGATATTGGCCGTAAACTCATCGCCATGGCCGAAGATTTTCCCGAGGACAAATACGACTTTAAGCCCAACCCAGCCCAGCGCAGCTTCGCCGAACAGCTTCTCCACGCGGCCAACGCAAACTATTTTTTTACCGATCCAGCCATGGGAAAGAAGATGCCCGCCGAAGAAGACCCCAAGCGAGCCGACTACAAGACCAAAGCTGATATCGTTGCCTTCGTGAAAAAATCGTTCGCCGACGGCGCGGATGCGATCAAAGCCAAAGGGGACAAAGGAATGTCCGATTTGCTTGTCGACCCCTTCGCCCACCAGCAGGTGCGTGTTCTGGACATGGCATACGGCTTCATTGAGCATTCCGGTGAGCACTATGGCCAGCTCGTGGTCTATTACCGCGTGGCCGGCCTGGTCCCCCCGGAGTCGCGCCCGAAGAAATAGTTAGCGAACTAGCGCTGCATGGCGTAGGGATACCTTATTCCCCGTTCGCCAAAGACCTTCACGAGTAGCGCCCCCGAGACAAATCCGCCCACGTGCGCCCAGAAGGCCACGCCACCCATGTTTTGCCCTTGTACCGACAGCGCCGTGGCCGTTCCGCTGAGAAAGTTCAAGACAAACCAGTATCCCAGGATGATCCACGCTGGCACCCACAGCACAAATATAAAGAACCAGGTCAGCACCCGCGCTCTGGGATACAAAACGAAATAAGCTCCCAGCACTCCGGCGATCGCGCCGCTCGCACCAAGCGCAGGCGCCGCCGAGTGCAGATTCACCGCTACATGCGTGGCCATGGCGAGCAAGCCAGTGAGCAGGTAAAACACCAGGTATTTAAAGTGTCCTAAGTAGTCCTCGACGTTGTCGCCAAAAATATAGAGAAACCACATGTTCCCGATCACATGCATCCACGAGCCGTGCAGAAAGAGTGATGTAAAGAAGGGAAGCACGATCGCCCCCAACGAATACCAGTGGGACCCGCCCAGAAACGCCGCCGTGTGATAAGGCACCACTCCGAACTGATGGATAATGAGGTTCAGGCTGCGCGGATCCAGTGACCACTCAAAAAAAAAGATCGCCAGGTTCAGCCCAATCAGGAACCACGTCACAAAAGGGGTGCTGTACCGAGGCTGGTCGTCGCGAATGGGAAGCATAAGGAATCTGGTAACGTAGTAAGGGTAATCTTACAAGAATCACAGGCGGTTCTAAGTGAGACGCCTGAACGCATTGTGAACCCCAAATCGCCCGATCACACAGTCGCCCGATCACTAGATTCCCTATGAACGGCGTTATCGTCATCGACAAACCGGCCGGTTGGACCTCGCACGATGTAGTCAACCGCATGCGCCGCATCCTCCAGCAGCGCGCCGTCGGCCATCTTGGCACGCTCGATCCTCTCGCCACCGGCGTCCTTCCACTCGTCACCGGATCTCTCACGCGCCTGGCGCAGTTCTACATCGCCTCCGAGAAAACCTACGAAGGCGTCATCCGATTCGGCTTTGCCACCAACACGTACGATGCCGATGGTGAACCTGTGGGTGAAGTCTCTCTCGCCACACCAAACTTGGACAACCTTCAGAAGCTCGCTGCCGAATTTGTCGGCCAAATCGAGCAAGTTCCACCGCCGTTCTCTGCGAAGAAAATCAAAGGCATCCCGGCTTATAAACTGGCGCGAAAGGAAAAAGAGGTAATCCTGAAGGCGGTTCAAGTCGAGGTCAAGGAATTCACCATCACCTCCGTCGAAGCCAACCGCGCCCAGTTCCGAGCCCACGTATCCTCAGGAACCTATATGCGCTCCATCGCCCACGAAATGGGCCAGCGCCTCGGCTGCGGAGCCCACCTCGAATCGCTGCGCCGCACCTCAGTCGCCGAATTCGACGTCACCCAAGCTCACACCCTCGAGGAAATCGACGAGAAGCAAATCGAAGGGCAGAGAATTGAACTTCAGACAATAGCGAACTGTCCTTCCGACCGGAGCTTAGCTTTCGCGCGGGGAAAGGGAAGCGCAGTGGAGGAGCCTGTTGTCGGCGGCGCCTCACCTCTGGCGGATCTTTTCGTTCATCCCCGCCAGCTCCTGCCGCAACTTCCCTCCGTCACCGCCGATGAAGCCACCGCCGCCCGCATCCGCAGCGGCCGTCCTGTCAATCTCCCCGAACTCTCCCGAGCACGCCAGGTTAAAGTCTTCTGCGGACAACGAGACCTCGTGGCCATCGCCACCCGCGTCGCCAGAACGCTGTTCCATCCTAAAATCGTCTTCCCCTGTGATTAGGCCATGGAGCGGAAAAGGCTGGGGCGTCAGCACAGGGTCTCCAGCCCCAAATGCAATGTCCGATAACAGGTATTATGTAAAGTGACAGACAGCGCCCTGGAATTGAGCTGCCCTAGTAATCGATTGGCTTTAGATCTTGGCCGTGGCGGGAACGTCTCGCACGGGTTGGTCTGCCTACATCTTATACTTCCCCAGATCCTCGTCGTTGAGTCCTTCGAGGTATTTCCGCAACTCCTCGGCACTTACGCGGTCCGACATGTTCGCCGCTTGCTTTGAATTCTTCAGCACAATCTCATCCACGAAGATCGGACAGTCCACGCGCAGCGCCAGCGCCAGCGCATCCGAAGGACGCGAATCAATGCTCACAACTTCGCCGCCACGCTCCAGCCAGATCACCGCGTAAAACGTATCTTCGCGCAGTTCCGTGACCACCACTTTGTGCACCTGCGTCTCCAGGCCGGTGAGCACGTTCTTGATCAGATCATGCGTCATCGGGCGCGGCGTGTTCACCTTCTCCATCTCTAGCGCAATCGCATTCGCCTCGTACACTCCCACCCAGATCGGCAACACCGAATCCCCGGCCACATCCTTCAAAATCACAATCGGCGTGTTCGTCACCGGATCCATCAAGAGGCCGCGTATCGTCATCTCCACTTCCATGGGAGCTCCTGAAAACTCTGCATCTTTCGCCTTTATATCACCAATTCTCCTAGGAGGCTGTTGGGAAAGCTCTGGGTTGCTTTAACTTTCACGTACGTTCCCGCTTCGAGAGCGCGTTCGCCGGGGGCCGTGAAGTTCAGGGTCTTATTGTGCGAGGTGCGGCCGATCCACTGCTGACGGGCTTCGTTCTTGCCTTCAACCATTACTTCCAGTATCTCACCTATATATCTGCTGTAGCGGATGATTTGTATCTCCCTCTGTTTGGCCATCAGCAGCTCCAATCGGCGAGACTTTTCCTGATCTGGGGTCGCATCTTCCAGGGCGAGTGACGGCGTGTTGGGACGCGGAGAATATTTGAAGGTAAAAACGGCGTCGTAACCCACTCCATCGAGCAACGATAACGTCTCGGCGAAGTCTTCTTCGGTCTCTCCGGGAAAGCCGACGATGACGTCGCTGGTGATGCTGATCGGGCGCCTGGCCGACTTCATCCAGGCGATCCGTTCAAGGTATTGCTCGCGGGTGTAGAGGCGCTGCATGGCACTGAGCACGCGATCGGAGCCGCTCTGCACGGGCAGATGCACGTGGTCGCAGAGGGTGGGGACGGCGTCGATGGCGTCGACGATGTCGCGTCCAAAGTCGCGGGGGTGCGAAGTGGTAAAGCGCACCCGGCGAATGCCGGGGACTTCGCCTACGGCGGCCAGCAATTCCGCGAACGTCTTCTTCCGGTCCGGATCCTTATACGAATTCACGTTCTGGCCCAGCAACTGGATCTCCGTATAGCCGAGATCGGCCATCTGGCGGGCTTCGGCGAGCACTGACGCCGAGGTGCGGCTGCGTTCTTTGCCGCGGGTGAAGGGCACCACGCAGTAGGCGCAAAATTTGTCGCAGCCTTCAATGATGGTGATGTATCCGCGATGCGGATTCGTGCGAACGGTGAACTCTGTCTCAAAGCATTCGTCGGTTTCGCGATCGTCCAGTCCGCTGATGCGGAGCGGACTTCCGGTCTGCGGTTTTCGCCCTCCGGACCTTTCCGCTGCCTGATTCCCTGCTGCAACCTGAGGGTTTTCCAATTGGATCAGCATCTGCGGCAGGTTTCGGTACGAAGCCGAACCGCATACCAGCGATACATGCGGCGCGCGCTCAAAAATCTTTTCGCCTTCCTGCTGCGCCACGCAGCCCAGCACGCCAAACTTCTTGCCCTGGGCCAGCAGCTTCTTGTAGTCCGCCAGCCGATGGAAAACCTTCTGCTCCGCCTTATCGCGAATGGAGCAAGTGTTGTAGAGAATCAAGTCGGCCTGCTCGACCGTTTGCACCTGTGTGTATCCCTCGTGGACCAGCGTGCCGATGACCTTTTCCGAGTCATGCACGTTCATCTGGCAGCCGAAAGTTTCCAGGTAAAAAGTCTTGTGTGAATCCCCAGACATTTCCACAGTATAACCGCCCTTGTCATCCTGAGGACCGCGTTCTTTGCGGGCCGAAGGACCTATGGATTTGTCGGGAGGGTCGGGCGATGACAGCAGGAATGCAAGGTCCTTCGCTGGGAGTTCCCCGCCTAAAGGGCGAGGAACTCCGCTGCCTCAGGATGACATCGATTAGGAGGTGCCGCGGTGCCGTTTCTGGGGGGAACATTTTCCCTGCAATCGCCGTATCCTAGAGTGAAGGGAGGCACAACATGTACTGCAATGCTTGCGGCAACGCCATTGCTGAGGACGACCGGGTTTGCTCCCAGTGCGGCAAGGTGGTAGGAGTTCTGTCGACGCCCAAGAAGCTGCAGCGCTCCCGGGTTAACAAAAAGATTGCTGGCGTTTGTGCCGGACTCGCCCAGTATTTCGGCCTGGACGTAACGCTGGTGCGCATCGTCTGTATCTTCATCACCCTGGCGTCGGGCGTCTGTCCGGGTATCGCCACCTACCTGCTGGCATGGATCATCGTTCCCTCGGAGCCGGAACTGAAGCCCGCGGTCGCGGTGCAACAGCCAGTGGCCGGATAGGGATTTGTGCAGGTTCGCGCGCCCCCGCGAGTCGTGCTGCGCGAAGCGACTGGCTCAATCGCCTCCAGGACACTAATCAGGAGTCATCCCTAACAGATCTTCGTGGCCCTCGAAGACGGAGGCCAGTTTGGTGAGGCGGAACAGTTGCTTCAACCTTTGGTTCAAATTGATCAGCCTCAGTTCGCAATGTTGCCTTTTGGCGGAGACGTACAAACCGACCAGCGCACCAAGACCGGAACTATCCAGGTAGGTGACATCGGTTAGATCGAGCACGACCCGGTTGGTTTCCGGGATGAGGGCGCGAACCGCTGCCTGGAGCGTGCCTGCAGTGGTCGATGTGATTCTGCCCACGCACCGGACGACGATTTCTTCCGGACCCTTGACAGTTTCCAAGCTCAGTTCTGCAAGTGGAATGGGATTTGCTGCCATAGCAGGCCTCCTCGGGCTGAAAATTCGAACAAATCCGAGTCAAAAAGCAATCCAGCCGGGCGTACAAGAGGGCGGAGGGCTGGCTAAACACCGCTACGATACGCCTGGCAACGGCAAAGTCAAGCCTCAACTTTCACTCCAGAGGTGGGTGTTTTCTGGCTGATGCTAATGGGATTTCGGCAGGGCGTATTCGAAATCGTAGGAATGCTTTCCGTCGGCGATGTAGATGATCAGCTTGCCGGTGAGGCCGACGAGTTCGCCGGTGCCGGAATCGGGCACGACGGTGATGCTGAGTTCTGGAACTCCGCGCGTAAGGGTGCCGCTGTGTTGCAGCGCGAAGGCACCAGTGCGAGGGCCGGCTAGAGTATGCAGCGTTCCGCTGACGCGCTCGATGGCGACATAGCCGGCGGAGTCTTTGACGTCGGTGGAAGCCGTCAGCATCTGGCCTTTGCTGGTGCCTTCGAGGTCGCCATGGAAAGTCTTGTCAAGAGTCATGCGGCCGAGGGTGGGGTCGATTTTGTCATCCTGTGGGGTTAGTTTCACGTCGAATGGTCCGGTGGCGTGGACGGGCATGGAGCTTCCCTTCTGAGCTGGCGTGGTCTGGGCGGAAGCGACACGAACGATAAACAAGAGCGCGACAATACAGGCGGCCAGGCGAGATTGCTGGTTCGAAGATCGATGCTTCGAAGATCGATGCTTCGAGGATCGATGGTTCACGCCTGCATTGTCGCGTGAGGTTACACTCGACGTCAATTGCGCGTGTCGATAGTCTGTCCTTTCTCGATAAAGACTTGGGCCCAGGCGAGAACGCGTCCCCACCCCTGGCCGTGGCTCTGCGCTTGCTCGGCATTGCCGGCGAAGCCGCTGTGGCGAATCTTCACCAGCGTGCCCGTGCCGGCACGCTGCGGGCCGCTTGGATGCAGACCATGCACGCTTTGGGGCTCGAGCTCCCAGCGAACCGTGGTCTTGAGATCGCCCGCGTAACTGGAGGTCCAGGTCTGGACCAGGAGCCGCGGCGGATCGACCTCAAGGTACTCTCCGCTGACTTGGAAAGTGTCACCATTGGCCCCGACGCCTGTGCTCTTCCATTTGCCGTTGACACGCAAGTCAGATTCGAAGTTGGTGACGCGATATATTTCTTTTTGTCCCCACCACTGGGGGAGTTGCCGAGGGTCGGTGATGGCTTCAAAGACGCGGGCCGGCGGTGCGGCGATGAAAATTTCGCAGGTGACGACGTCTTGATCGGGAGTGATTGCGACGGTTGCCATGGTGCTCTCCTTGCGATACAGAATCAAAATCAAAAAGAAAATCGAAGACCGAGAAGTCTCTGTCCACAGGTTAGTGTTCAGTGAACTTTTTCAAGGCATCGAGCACACCAGGCCAGCCGCTGCTGTAATCCTTGCGTGCCGCCTCCTCCTGAGCGAGGCCACTGTGCGTGACTTTCACCCGGGTGCCGGTAGCGTCCGGCGTGAGTTCCCAACGGACGACGGTGCGCCGCGATTTCTCGTTGTGCCAGTTGCCGTACCAGGTGTAGACGAGAAGATGTGGGGGATCGAACTCGAGGATTTCGCCATGGCACTCGAAGTCGCTGACATTGTTCACGACGACCGTTCCCTTCTCGGTGGTATAACCGTAGTGGCCGCCGGGGCGGGCGTCCATCTGCCAGAATTTGACAGGGCAGCTTGGATTGTTGAACCAGCGCATGAGTTCGCCCTCATTGGTTAAGGCCTGGAAGATTCGAGCGGGAGGCGCGGCAATTTGGATTTCGGTTACGACGGCGTCGTTGTCGGAAGTGATTACGGATTTGGGGGCGGTCATGATGGCTTCCTTTGGATTCCTCGGAAGCCCCACTTCTCGCAAAGCACGCGGGAAATGGGGCATCCGGTCTGCATTAAGCACTATTTCTGAGCCACTTCGTTTCGCCTCAGGTCGAAGAATTCTTTCATCTCTTTGCCTGCTCCGGCGTTGAACGTCCAGTCCTCGGTGTGATGGTTGGGGTCGATGATCGTAAAGACGACGCGTTGCATGTGGCCGGCATCGGGACTGGCGAGATTGGTGCCGTCAAAGAAATTGAACGTGTAGGTTTTGCCGTCGGGCGAAACCGTGGCTTCCATGCGCGGCTGGTTTCCAGAACCGCAGTAGTGCGTCAGCAGAAGGCGGTTGGGCCCGTCGAGATGGATCATGGAAATCATATCCTCGTGTCCCTCGCCGATGATTTCGCTCATGAGAGCGGAGCCGCCAGCGGTATCACGAAAAGTTACGCGCAGAGGCTTGCCTTGAGCATTCTTCCCTTCCCAGGAGCCGGTGAGGCTCTTCAGTTGGTCGAAAGATTTCTGCGTGGGGGTTTGTGCCAGCGCGGCGGTTGCGGTGACAAGCAGCAAGAGTGGGAGCGCAATACGGAGTGATTTCATGTTAGACATCTCCTTTTGAAGTTTTCTGATTCGATTTCGAAGCTTGGTCCTGATTGGTTTCCTTCGCGTACTCGGATTCGACGAAAGTCTTCAAGCTGGTCAGATTCATCTTCCAGAAGGCGCGGTATTGATCGAGCCAGGAGTCGACCGCGCGCAGCGGCTCGGGATTGAGCTGGTAGACGCGGTGACGGCCTTCGCGGTGTTCTCGTACCAAATGCGCTCGCCGCAGCAGGCGCAAATGTTTAGAGATGGCGGGACGTGAGACGGGGAAGGCTCCAGCGATCTCTCCGGCAGGCTGGCTGCCGCGGCGCAGTAAATCGAGGACGGCGCGTCGGGTGGGATCGGCGAGAGCCTGAAACGTCGCCTCCGAAGAATATGTAACCGAACGGTTCCGCATGATGCGTAACCCTACAGTTACGCGATAAACATGTCAAGAGAAAAATTTGGAGAATCTATGTGAGGAAATCAACCTGTGGGCGGAGAGCCAAAGCCAGGTGTTAACGGATCGAAGTGTCGGTCTCACAAAGGTCAAGAAATGCCTGATGGACGCGCCTGTCGTCTGACAGCTCCGGATGGAAAGTTGCCGCCATGACCCTTCCCTGCCGGACCGCAACCGGGTCTTTTCCTTCGGTGGCGAGAACTTCGACGTTGGGACCGACGCGCTCGATTTTTGGGGCGCGGATAAAAACCATTTCCAGTGGCGAGCTTTCCAGCTTGTCCGGAAGGAATCGGCCTTCGCGGATGGAGCTGTCGAGTTGCCGCCCGTAGGCGTTGCGCCGGATGCCGATGTCAATGGCGCCGAGGCCAGCCTGCTTTGGGTTTTCGACCTCAGTGGCCAGCAGGATTGCTCCAGCGCAGGTGCCGAAAGTGGGCTTGATCCGCACAAATTCTTTTAGCTTTTCAAAACCGTCTTCGCCCAGCAATTTCAGGAAAGTTCCGGACTCCCCGCCGGGAATGACCAGCCCATCGATCTCGTCGAGTTGTTCGGGCTTTTTGACCAGCACAACCTCAGCGCCCAGCTCTTCAAGCCGGCGGCGATGCGCGTCGAAATCACCCTGCAGCGCTAGGACCCCGATTTTCATGGCGTTCGCCGGACTGTCTGTGTTCGTCATGGCAAAGTCTCTGGCACAATCATACTGGTTTGATGATTCTAGTTTAGGCAAGCAGAGGCTGAGGTCATTCCAGGTATGGTCAAGCTTGTGTATTGCATCACGAAGAAAGCCGGGCACAGCGATGAGGAATTTTTTCATTACTGGAAGAACATTCACGGTCCGATCGGGGCGCGCATTCCCGGGCTCCGGCGACTCGTGCAGAGCCGCCGCGTAAATGTATCCGGCGACAAGCGCTCGCCGGACTATGACGGCATGGCAGAGCTCTGGTTCGACGACATTGACGCCCTGCTGGCGGCGCGTGAATCTGCCGAATGGAAAGCGTCAACCGAGGACGAAGCGAATTTCATTGACCACAGCAAGGTCGCATACTTCGTCTCCGAGGAGCATGTCATTCTCGACAGCTTGAAGCGGTAATCTTTGCGCTTGACAGACAAATTTCTTCCAGTGTATATAACTTATCAGTTATGGAACTGAGTGGTTATGCCCGTTCTTCCTCCGGCCTGGACGCGACCTTTGCGGCCCTGGCCGATCCCACCCGCCGGGCCATCCTGGCTCGCCTTGCCAGAGGCGAGACCTCAGTGATGGAGCTGGCGGAGCCGTTCGACATGAGCCAGCCCGCGATTTCCAAGCACCTTAAAGTTCTGGAAAGAGCAGGATTGATTTCGCGCGGACGAGATGCGCAACGGCGTCCACGGCGGCTGGAAGCGCGGCCGCTGCGGGAAGCCACGCAATGGCTGGAGAACTACCGCCAGTACTGGGAAGCTCAGTTCGACCGTCTGGACGCCCTTCTGAAGGAAATGCAAGCCGGCGGACAGAAGACCAAGGGCAAGAAACAATTGCGTCAAGCTAAACAAGAGGAGATCGGCCATGAAAAATAGCGGAACCTTCAACATTACGGCGCATGGGGATCGCGAGATTGTGGTAACGCGCGTGTTCGATGCACCGCGGCGTATGGTATTCGACGCGTACACGAAGCCGCAGCTGCTGAAGCAATGGTTGCTCGGGCCCGATGGCTGGTCGATGCCGGTGTGCGAGATCGACTTAAGAGCCGGCGGCAAATATCGCTACGTCTGGCGGAACGACAGCAACGGACGCGAGATGGGCATGGGCGGGATCTATCGCGAGGTCGTGGCGCCGGAGCGAATTGTCGTCACCGAGGTGTTCGACGAGGCGTGGTATCCCGGCGAGGCCGTGGACACGATAACGCTGGTAGAACAGGATGGCAAGACCACGCTGACGCAAACCATTCTGTATAACTCTCGCGAAACGCGCGATGCAGTGATGAAGTCGCCGATGCAGTATGGCATGGCTATGAGTTACGACAAGCTGGAGGAATTCTTGCCATCCTTAGGGCGAGAGCTGGTAAGCGCTTAGGTCCTGGCGATACGGGAGCCTCTGCCGGTGGACAACTGTTCCGCCAGTCAGTCTGATTTAACCCGGCTGGCTGGCGGTACGATTCCGTTCATTCGCAAATACTCCACCATTTGGCCGTAGTGATCATATGCGTGGGCGACGCCGAATGTGGCGCGGTGCAGTCGTGGTCCTTTGCTATGCCCCGCAGGCTGCAACATGTTTTCAGTAGTGAAAGTTGCGGCCGCTTTGTGACCCAAGGCAAAGGAATCCTTCAGAAACTGGATGATCTCGGCCTTGGTTTTCAAATCCACGGGGCCGTTCCCGTCTTTGATATTTTCCGGAATCTTGTCGCCCGTAAGCGGGGACCACAGGAAATAGTTAGAAGCGGCGATATGCTTGACCTCGACGGCGAAAGTGCGCACACCCTTGTACTCGGCGCCTGGAATGTTCAAGCTCTCCGGAGAGAAGTTGAATTTGTCTTCAGGCATGGCTTCAGCGGCATCCACGATTTGCTTTTCGACGGCGCTGATCTGGTTGTCCAGGGTAGAAGCGACGGTTGGAGAAGGCTGCGGCTCATGCTTGGCGCCCTGCCCGACGGCGGTCGCGGCAAGCACGCAGACGAGCATTGCCCACGGCAGGAAGATGCGTAGGGGTTTCATCGATGCGCTCTCCTCTTCATCTGTAATCTGTAATCTTCATCGCCGAGAGTCCGGCGGAACCATATTGTTCGCGCGATAGTACACCACAAGTTGGCCGTAATGCTCCGCGCTGTGCTCAATGGCGAATATCCAGAGGTCGGAATTGTGGTGCAGCTTCTTCCCAAGCTTCGACGTTTTGTCTAGCCCCGCATCACCCTGCTGTTTGATCAGGTCTGCTCCGTCGGCGACGGCCTCCTGAACGAATTTCACCACATCGGCTTTGGTCTTGAAAGCGTCGCGCGACGGGTTATCGCCCTCGCCAAAGTCAGGCCCAATGTTTGATCCGGCAACTGCACGCATGAGGACGAAATCGAGTGCGGCAGCATGTAGAAGATTTAGAGCGAAGGTGCGCTCATCCTTTTGCAGCTTGTAATCGTATTTGTCCTCGGGAAAGTCCTGGGCCATGGCGATGAGCTTGTTCCCGATGCCGTTCCATCGGTCCAGCATCTCGTCGGCGCGGGAGGGCGCAGGAAGCGGGGCTTGGGCTTGCGCCTGGGATTGAGCCAAAACGCTGGTTGCGACAAGAGCCAGCAGGGTAAGCACAACAATATGCTTCATCGAGGTTGCTCCTGATGTTCGCGATAACGACTTCTGTGGAAAGTAGACGTAGCGTATGCGTCTTTGTTAGCAGCGACAATGTTCGACGGCTGCATAGGGTGGCGGGGCCGTGGAGCTCCAGGGCACTCGGCATTCCCTCCCGTATATACTTTTCCCGTGTCCTTAGCTAAGCGGTTGCTTCTCACCGATATCCGGCGCTCGGCCTGGGCGAATCAGCTTTTGCTTGAGGGCTGCTCTGCTCTTACCAACGAGGAACTTGAGTACAACTTCCGCATTTCGCACGGCAACATCCTTTCGACGCTCCGGCATACCTACGACGGGGAAAGAGTGTGGCTTGATTGCTTGAGCACAACGGCGGACCTGGGAACCTGGCGGCTGCCGCCGGGTCCGGCGCCGGAATACTCGCTCGACCAGCTCCGCCAGAAGTGGCCTGAACTCTGGGCGGGTTTCGACCGCTGGCTCAATGGGATCCCGGAATCCAGTTTAGCGGTCGAAGTGATGTTGCAGCTTCCGGATGAAATCGAAAAGCGGTTTCCGCGCTGGAAAATCCTGCGGCACGTGCTGGAACATTCCACGCTGCATCGCGGGCAAATCGTGGGTATGATCCGCATGCTCGGACATCAACCACCTCCCAACAGTCCGATGGATTTCTATCTTGCCGGCGAACCCCGGGTTGTTGCTTGAATGCCGAGCTCAAAGCGGTTTTGCAATCGGGATCGCGGGACTGGGATTATTCTTGACCAGTGATCAACTACGGTTCGCAACCTCGTACCTTTGGCCTTGTCGCCGGGCTCGGCGTGGGCGCCGGCATCTTCTATTACAAGGCGCTGGTGGATGCCCACATCGCCCTCGGTCTTTCGCCGCGCATCTTGACGGTGCACGCAGATGTGCGCCGGGTTCTGAACCATGCCGCCGCACGCGAGACTGACGAGTTAGCGCAATACCTTGCCGGATTGCTTGGCCAGCTGGCTCGCGGCGGAGCCGAGATTGCCTCGATTCCTGCATTCGCTCCTCAAGTATGCGCAACCGAGCTGGCGGCCATCACGCCGCTGCCGCTGGTGAGCCTTCTCGATGCCATTTCTGCCGAGGTGACGCGGCGCCAGCTTCGCCGGGTAGCGTTGTTCGGCGCTCGAGTGACGATGGAGACGCAAATGTTCAGCCGGCTGCAAGATGAAGATGTGGAGGTGGTCACTGCCAGGCCGGACGAACTGGACCGGATTGCCGCTATCTACGTGCGGGTGGTGGAAAAGGCGCGCGCCTCCGAGGATGACTACGACACATTGCGTTCGCTCGCGCACATGCTGATCGAGCGTGAGCAGCTAGATGCGATCATCTTTGCCGGAACCGATCTCGAGTTCGTCTTCAATCCCGAGAACACGGATTTTCCCCACGTCGACGGCGCTCGCGTTCACATCAAGGCCATCATGTCTGCGCTGGTTCAGTAAGGTCGGCAGGCGAGTCTCGCGGCCAAGAGTACAATGGCTGACGTTTACAGGAGGCTCGTGATGCCACTACGCTTCGTCGCTCATGTTTGCTTGATTAGCTTCGCACTTTCCGCCCTGAGCGCGAATGCGCAGCAACGCAAAGGCGAGTCTGATGCCCAGGTTTCCCAAACCTTGCAGGCCATGGAACAAGCATGGCTGAATGCCGAGAAGCATCACGATGCGGCGGCGTTCGAGAAAATAGTGGCAGATGACTGGATCGCCATCACGCCTGACGGCAAGAGCCAGACCAGGACCGAGAGAGCCGCAGAGATCAAGGCCGCTCACACCACTTCGGTCACGATGGGCGACATGAAAGTTCGCGTCTTCGGCGACACCGCGGTAGTCACCGGCACGGACGATGAGACCACCCTGGAAAACGGGCAGACCAGCACGGACCATTACGTGTGGACTGATGTTTTTGTGAAGCGAAATGGCAAGTGGCTGGCCGTAGCCTCGCAGACTTCGCAGATCAAATAGGCAGGTGCGATGGGCAATGCTCGTCGGAAGAGCTGTGAATCGGTTGCTGAAATAAGTTTCGGCGGCTTCTTCCCTTCTCGCGCACTTGCTCGCTTTGATCGCTGAAAGTCGGTATACCCCCTTCCCCCTGGTCTATTGGGATCATCGGTTTAGCGGAAAATTCCGCGCAAAATCTAGATGTGAAATCACTTAGATATCGAAATCTAGAGAACAAAGGAGATGGGAGTGGGCCGATCAGGCTGGCTGCGCTCCGTTCGCCTCGACCATGATCGCGCGAATGAAAGTACGAGTGCAAGGTTGGACGTCACGTTGCGGTGTGGAAAAATGCAGTGCTGGGAGCGCTACGCCACCCAAAGACGATGGCCCCGGAGGTCCGGAGCCATTGGGAAAATCACGTGGTGCAAAGCACTCTGTCGATTTCAGTATTGGTGAAGCAGGAGACAGTGTCAAGTTACTTGAGGAGATTATCTCTGCGTTTTCTCCTTCGATGGAACTCTCCTCCACAATTGGGAGAATGGACCCGGCGGGATTCGAACCCGCATCCGCGACTGTGACAGAGTGCTGTGTTCCCTTTACACCACGGGCCCTGAATGAGTGTTCTGCCAGCCCAAGAAGACGGCAAGGTTAGGGATCACAATTTGTTTGAGCGCGTGCTGAATTGGGATGAGAACCTACACCGCCGGCACTCGGGAATCCCACCCGCCACACAAAGGCTGATGGGTCGGGCACTTGAATGGCCCCCCTTAGAAAGCGTGAATCTGCGGCATCTGCCAGCACATACGTGTCCGAATTTGTAGGGCGTTCACAACTTCTTGATCAAAACTGGTTCATCCCAATTCCTGGTGTACCGTTCTCCTAGGCTCAACAGCGCTTCATACTCCTCGGGGTCATATTCCCTCATAACCAGAAAGGTATAAATGTGATCGACCGCAGACTTCATGATTTGCCGCATTTCATCCTGGGTGATGCGGGAATACTCTGCTTTGCCGTGGCATGTCGGACAGGTCTTGCCCGCATGCAGATTCTCGATCGGTCCGTTGCGGAAAGCCAATGCGACAAACGCCTTCGCCTCTCTTGCCACTCGGGATGAGTTCTCGAGAACGGTGGTGGACTTTTTCATAAGCGACATTGTAGAAGCGGTGTTGCACCATGTCTCGCTTCTTTTGCGAGACATGGGAGGGGCCACCGCGGTCGTCGATGTTCACCTATCACAGACGTTCCCGGTCAGCTCTCCTATTCTCCGGTAATGACTGAAGGTCTGCATCGCTTCTACGGCAGCAGGGACCTACACTTCCTCACCTTCAGTTGTCACCGACGCCAGCCATTCTTCAATGACGCGGCCCGCTGCGATCTATTTCTGAAGATACTCGAGCGGGTGCGCCGCCGCTATCGGCTTGTGGTTTTGGGATATGTTGTGATGCCCGAACACGTTCACTTGTTGGTGAGCGAGCCACAGCGGGCGATTCTCTCAACCGCCATTCAAGCACTAAAGCTCGGCTTGGTCCGCAGTTTGAAGGGTGGCGGCACCGTACCCAGGTCTCGCAAAAGAAGCGAGACCTGGGGCACCCCAGTTTCAGAAGTTCCCGTGACGCCGAGTCACTTCTGGCAAGCGCGGTTTTATGACTTCAACGTTTGGACGGAGAAGAAGCGAATTGAAAAACTGCGCTACATCCATCGGAATCCGGTAGCGCGAGGGTTGGTAGACTCGCCGGAACAATGGCAGTGGAGTAGTTTTCGCTGGTACTTGAACGGAGAGGCGGGTCCGGTGCAGATCAATGACACCGACATCCTAGTAATGAGAATCCGACCTCCGGCGGCGTGACCGGATCGTTTCCACTTATCGGTGGTGGGGTGCCCCATGTCTCGCTTCTTTTGCGAGACATGGGAGCTAGACCTGGGCCACCCGTCCTTTACCAGCCTCTCGTCTGCAGCATCTGCGCTTCGTCGATCCCGGCCACGGCCAGGCCTTTCATCGCTCCCGCCAGATCCTCGCTGACTTCAAGTAATACTTTAGGGTCGTTGAAGTGCGTGGCGGCTTTGACGATGGCGCGGGCGCGTTTTTCGGCTTCGGCGGGATCGGCGAAGGTGGTGCTGTCTTGCATGAAGATGCCTGAGCCTACGAAAACGGCTTCGGCGCCCAGCTGCATGACGAGACTGGCGTCGGCGGGCGTGGCGATGCCTCCGGCGGAGAAGTTGGGGACGGGGAGCTTGCCGGTTTTGGCGACCATCCTTACCAGCTCGTAGGGCGCGCCGTGCTCTTTGGCTTTGGCGTAGAGTTCTTCCTCGCCGAGGACGGTGAGGATTTTCATCTCCTGCACGATCTGGCGGATGTGCTTGACGGCGTGGACTACATCGCCGGTGCCGGCCTCACCCTTGGTGCGAATCATGGCTGCGCCTTCGGCGATGCGGCGCAGGGCTTCGCCGAGATTGCGCGCGCCGCAGACGAAGGGGACGTTGAAGGCGTGCTTGTCGACGTGGTGAGCTTCGTCGGCGGGAGTGAGCACTTCGGATTCGTCGATGTAGTCGACGCCGAGTTCCTGCAGAATTTGGGCTTCGGCGAAATGTCCGATGCGGCACTTCGCCATGACCGGGATGGAGACGGTGGCCATGATCTCGCGAATCTTTTTGGGCGAGGCCATGCGGGCAACGCCGCCTTCGGCGCGGATTTGCGCAGGGACCCGCTCAAGGGCCATGACGGCGACGGCTCCGGCCTTTTCGGCGATGGCGGCCTGCTCGGCGGTGGTGACGTCCATGATGACGCCGCCTTTCAGCATTTCGGCCAGGCCGGTCTTAAGGCGGAGCGAGGTGGAGCTACCGTTGTTCTGGGACATGTGTGGATACCGTGGGTACCTTTTCGCAAGCGCGAAGGATTGGCCGGCGGCGCGCGGCTAACCGGCCATTTCTATTTTACAGGGCATTCATCATTCGCGGTACCCCAGGGTTTGCGCGAGTAGGACGGAGCAATTCGTGGCGAGAGCTCCTTGCAAGGCCGACCTTCGGTTGAGAGTAAAGGGATCCTTCGACTTCATAATTCGGGCCGTGAGGGCCCGAATTATTACGCTCAGGATGACAAATCGCGAGCTATCTTTCTACGTACTTCGCGAACATTTTTTCGGGGTCGATGGCGATGAAGGTACCGCGGCTGCGGGCGAGGACTTCATTTTTTTCGTTGAGGATTTCGGCGGTGTTGATGTGCTGGCGGCCGTGGACGCTGACTTCCCTGCCCTCGACGCGCAGCGGTTTGTGCAGCGGGACGGGCTTGAGATATTCGACGGTCATCTCTTTGGTGAGGGCAACGACGTGGTGGAGCTTGTTGACCTTGCCCATGGCATCGTCGAGGATGCAGGCGATGACGCCGCCGTGGCAGTGGCCGGGCGGTCCGGTGTAACGCTTGCCGAGGCGGAAGCGGCAGATGAAGGTCTGGCGTTCTTCGTCGAGGATGAATTTGAGGCGCATGCCGTCGGGATTGTTCTGTCCGCAGACGAAGCAGTTGTTCTTCTGCAGTTTCAGGTAGCGAGTTTCGTGGCCGTGGATTTCGGGCTTGCGAGGCATGGAGGAGATTTTAACGTGATTCTAGGTTGATCGCGGAAATTCGAGAGTCCCACTTCTCGCAAAAGAGGCGAGAAGTAGGGCCTTGCGAGGCTAGCGGCAGCGTGGTCGCTGTAGGGATCCTTCGACTGCGGCTGTGCTTCGCGTTCGCGAAGCACAGCCTCCGCTCAGGATGACAGAACTGGTGGAGATACTGCTTCTAACTGAGGTCGGAATCCTGTATACATATCGGTTTTGGAAATCTTCGATTTGGAGCGCTCGTGAAATCACGTATTGCTGTTGCTCTCGCCAGCATTCTCTTTGCCTTTTCTAGTTTGATCGCGAGTTCGCAGGATAAGGATGCGGACAAAACGGCGGTGCCGGCGCCGGCGGCTAAGAAGAATCAGAAGAAGGAACAAAACAAAGCTGCGCCTGCCACGGAGAAAAAGGATGAAGAAAAAAAAGGCGGGATGACCGCCGATACTTTTTCCGGACTGAAGTTTCGATCTCTGGGACCGGCGGTGGCTTCGGGGCGCGTGATGTCGATTGCGGTGAATCCGAAGGATAAGTTCGAGTATTACGTGGGTGTGGCTTCGGGCGGTGTGTGGAAGACGGTGAATGATGGGACGACGTGGACTCCGGTATTTGATAAGGAGGCATCGTATTCGATTGGGTGGGTCGCGCTCGATCCAAATGATCCGGCAGTGGTGTGGGTGGGAACGGGCGAGAGCAATTCGCAACGCAGCGTGGCATATGGAGATGGAATTTATCGGTCGGATGATGGCGGGAAGAACTGGACGAATCTCGGGCTGAAGAGATCGGAGCACATTGGGCGGGTGGTGATCGATCCGCGGGATTCGAAGGTTGTTTATGTTGCGGCGGAGGGGCCGCTGTGGGGGCCGGGCGGAGATCGCGGCTTATATAAGTCCGCGGATGGAGGAAAAAACTGGAAGGCGGTGCTGACCATCAGCGAGAACACGGGCGTGGTGGATGTGGCGATGGATCCGTCGAATCCAGACATCGTTTATGCGGCGGCGTACCAGCGGCGGCGGCATGTTTTTACATTGATCGATGGCGGGCCGGAGAGTGCGATTTATAAATCGACGGACGCGGGCGCGACCTGGAACAAGCTGAAGAATGGATTGCCCACCGTCGACATGGGAAGAATTGGGCTGGCGGTTTCGCCGGCTGATCCGAATGTGGTGTACGCAACGATTGAGGCGGCGGACGGGAAGGGCGGAATTTTCCGGTCGGATGATCGAGGGGCAAACTGGGAGCGGAGGAATGAATTCGATGCGGGAGCGATGTATTACGCGCGGGTGGTGTGCGATCCGAAGAATGTGGATCGCATTTTTGTGATGAACGTGGACTTGCGCGAGTCGCTGGATGGTGGAAAGACGCTGCACAAAGTTAGTGAGGTAAATCATCATGGGGACAATCACGCGATCTGGATTGATCCCGACGATACAAAGCATTGGCTGCTGGGTTCGGATGGCGGGATGTATGAGACCTGGGATGACGCCAGGAGCTGGGGTTTTAAGGCAAACCTGCCGACGGTTCAGTTTTACGACGTTGCGGTGGACAACGCACTGCCGTTCTACAACGTCTGCGGAGGGACGCAGGACAATTTTTCGTGGTGCGGGCCGTCGCGGACGCGGAATATCAACGGGATTATGAATTCAGATTGGTTCGTAACGACCGGCGGAGACGGATTCCGCTCGGTCGTGGATCCGGTCGATCCGAACACGATTTATTCGGAGTCGCAGTACGGCGTTCTGGTGCGGTATGACAAGCCGACGGGGCAGGAACTGACGCTGCAGCCGATGGAGGGCAAGGGAGAGCCTCCGCTGCGGTGGAATTGGGATTCGCCGGTGATCATCTCGCCGCATTCGCATACGCGGCTTTATTTTGCGGCGAACAAATTGTTTCGCAGCGACGATCGGGGAGATACGTGGAAGGCGATCAGCGGCGATCTCACGCGGCAGCTCGATCGCAATAAATTGCCGGTGATGGGAAAGGTTTGGGAGCCGGATGCGGTGGCGAAGAACGCGTCGACGTCATTCTACGGAAATATTGTGGCGCTGGCGGAGTCATCGAAAAAAGAAGGCCTGATTTATGTAGGGACCGACGACGGGCTGATTCAGGTGACGAGCGATGGTGGGCAGTCGTGGACGAAGTACGAAAAGTTTGGCGGTGTACCGGAGATGACGTACGTGAGCCGCCTGGCGGCGTCTCAGCATGATGTGAATACGGTATACGCCGCATTCGACAATCATAAGAATGAGGACTTCAAACCTTACTTGCTGAATTCTGTAGATGCAGGAAAGACCTGGACTTCGATTGCGGGGAATTTGCCGGAGAATGGGTCGGTGCTGGCGTTTGCGGAAGATTCCGTCAATCCGAATTTGTTGTTCGCAGGGACGGAGTTTGGGGCATTCTTCACGATCGACGGCGGCGCGCACTGGGTGCAACTCAAGGGAGGGCTGCCAACGATTGCAGTGCGCGATATGGTGCTGCAGGCGCGGGAGGGCGATCTGGTGATAGCGACGTTTGGGCGCGGGTTTTACGTGCTCGACGATATCTCGGCGCTGCGGCAGATCAAGGCGGAATCGTTGCAGCAGACGGCAGAGACGTTTCCGGTAAAGGATGCTTTGCTTTATGTCGAGCGGCATCCGCTGGGCGTCCCGAAGAAGGGATTTCAGGGCGACGCATTCTACACGGCCGAGAATCCGCCCTATGGCACGGTCTTCACGGCTTACTTGAAAGAGAAATTGAAAACGAAAAAAGAGAAACGCCAGGATGCGGAGAATGAGACGGCGAAGAAGAACGAGACGCTTCCCTATCCTTCGAATGATGAGCTGCGGGCGGAGGCGGAGGAGCCTAAGCCGGAGGTGTATTTCATGGTTTATGACGAGCCGGGCGCCGCGATTCGACGCGTGGAGGGAAGCATTGAAGCTGGGTTTCAGCGAGCCGGGTGGGATCTGCGGTATCCCGTGGTAGCACTGCCGAAGCCTGAGGAGGACGAAGAAGATTTTCCACCAGCGTCGGAAAATGGAATTCTGGTGTTGCCGGGATCGTACTCCGTCCGATGTTTCCAGAAGGTTGACGGAGTTGTGACGGAACTGGGGAAGGCGCGGAACTTCAAAGTCGTGACTGAGGGGCAGGGCTCGATGAATGCGGGGGATCTTGCAGCGCGGGAGGAATTTCATCGCAAGGTGGCGAGACTTTACCGCGCGGTGTCCGGTGCAACACGCACGGCGCACGAAGTCCAAGATCGGCTGAAGTTGATTCGCGAAGCCTTGCGGGATACGCCGGCGGCGGAAAAACAGTTAGAGACGCAAGCGGATGCGATCGAGCGGAATAATCGGTTGATCCTGCGCGCGCTCAGCGGAGATGCAGAAATAGCGAAGAGAAATGAGCCGGTGGCGTCATCGATTAACGATCGGGTGGAAGCCGTCATGGAGGGGGAGAGATTCTCGCTGGCGAGACCGACGCAAGGTCATGTTGAGGATTACAACATTGCGGCAGCGGAGTTCGCGGAACAGTTGAGCAAACTTCGTACGCTGGTTGAGGTTGATTTATCCAAGCTGGAGAAGGATATGGAAGCTGCGGGTGCGCCATGGACTCCGGGGCGAGTGCCGGAGTGGAGCGAGAAGTAGCGAGGCATGCTTATGGTTGGCCTCGGACGCTACAAGCGACAGCATTTTCCTCGCTTTGCTTGGAATGACAAATTTTCTTTTAGTGGTGAGAATTTGGACGGGGTATTTTTTCTTGTACGGCCCTTGCGTTTTCCTCGACGAGCTGTGGTAAACTCGCCGCCGACTGTTGCTTAGCGCTGTGGGGCGCGGCAACCGCCGTGGGGAAATCCTTTCGTGTCCGGGAGGACTGGGGAATGGGCCTCGCGTTAATGGCCGTGATCTGGGTGATCACGCTCGCCAGCACTTACTTCTTCGTCGCCAAGACATGGTGGCTACCGGTCGGCGCCTCTGCCGCTACCGGATTCATCGATCGCCAATTCGCTCTCACGTTTGTTTTGATGGGAATTGTTTTTCTGGCGGCGCAACTTTCGCTCGGCTATATCGTCTGGAGATACCAGCAGAAACCTTCTTCGCCGCCGGTGCTGTACTCGCACGGCAATACCAGGCTGGAAATCATTTGGACTGCGCTCACCACGGTTTTGTTCATCGGATTGAATCTGATGGGCGGGCCGGTGTGGGCGAGCCAGCGTTGGGACCCAGCGGGTCCGGGCGCGGTGCAGGTGGAGGTGACCGGGATGCAGTTCGCCTGGTACTTCCGCTATCCGGGGCCGGATGGGAAGTATGGAGCGACGAGTCCGAAGCTGATGGATCCGTCGGCTGGCGGCGAGGCGGCGGTGGGGCTGAACACTTCCGATCCGGCGGCAAAGGATGATGTGGTTACGGGAACCATGTTTCTGCCGGTGAATCGCGAAGTGGATATAAGCCTGCGGGCGGTGGACGTGATTCATTCCTTCTTTGTGCCGTCGCTGCGCTTCAAGCAGGACGCGGTTCCGGGGTTGAATATTCATATGCACTTTACGCCCACGACGATTGGCGAGTATGAGATTGCCTGCGCCGAATTGTGCGGCTTAGGGCATTACAAGATGCACGGTATGGTTCACGTTGTCAGCCAGGAAGATTATGACAAGTGGCTGGCGGCACGGGAGGCGGAGAAACAATAACATGGCGACCCCGGTTACGGTTCACGCGCACGCGGCTCCTCAGGGTTTTATCCGAAAATATATTTTCAGCCTGGATCACAAGGTGATCGGTCTTCAGTATTTCTTTTTGGCGCTCACGGCGGTGTGGGTGGGGATGTTTCTCTCACTCCTGATGCGGATTCACCTGTATTGGCCGAATGCCGTTTTACCGCTGGTGGGGGAGATCAAGCCGGAACAATACCTCAGCCTGCTTACGATGCACGGAACGATCATGGTGTTCTTCGTGCTGACGACGGCGCCGCAGGGCGGGTTCGGAAATTATTTTCTGCCGATTCAGATTGGCGCGCCGGACATGGCGTTTCCAGTGCTGAATATGCTGTCGTTCTGGACAACGTTTGTTGCGTTCGTGACTATCATCGCTGCGTTTTTCGTGACTGGCGGCGCGCCGCTGCATGGATGGACGGGATATGCGCCGTTGAGTGCGCTGCCATCGGCGGGGCCGGGCGAAGGATTGGGCGCAGATTTGTGGATTACGAGCATTGCGATTTTCTGTATCGCGTCGCTGATGGGCGCGTTGAATTTTATTACGACCACGCTCGATCTGCGGGCGAAGGGCATGACCATGATGCGCATGCCGCTGACGGTTTGGTCGTGGTTTATCACTGCGATTCTGGGATTGCTGGCGTTCGGCGTGTTGCTCTCGGCGGGAATCCTACTGCTGATGGATCGGAACCTAGGCACGAGTTTTTATGTGCCGCTGGTGGTAGTGAACGGGCAGATCATGGGGCACAAGGGCGGGTCACCGCTGCTGTGGCAGCATCTGTTCTGGTTCTTCGGTCATCCCGAGGTTTATATCGCGATCCTGCCCGGGATGGGGGTTGCGTCGCAGGTTCTTTCGACGTTCTCGCGGAAGCCGATCTTTGGATACAAGGCGATGGTTTACGCGATGCTGGCAATCGGGTTTTTCGGATTCATGGTGTGGGGCCACCACATGTTCATGAGCGGCATGAGTCCGTACTCGGCGTTTGCTTTTTCCATTCTGACGATGTGTATTGGAGTTCCTTCAGCGATCAAGACGTTTAATTGGCTGGGCACGATGTGGAAGGGGCATATTCGATTTCAGACGCCGATGCTGTATGCGATCGGGTTCGTTTCCCTGTTCGTTTCAGGCGGATTGAGTGGACCGTTCCTGGCGCAGCCGGTGCTGGATATTCAGTTGCACGACACGGCTTTCGTTCCGGCGCATTTTCATCTGATCATGGGAGTGGCCGCGATCTTTGGTATTTTCGCGGCGACGTATTACTGGTTCCCGAAGATGTTCGGGCGCATGATG
>Ga0074045_10000065_pt1 | contig 86721 bp, 83 predicted proteins | sample BogForMeECP23OM2_FD_94442 | JGI IMG/M metagenome (GOLD analysis project Ga0074045, IMG submission 94442) | Bog forest soil microbial communities from Calvert Island, British Columbia, Canada - Bog Forest MetaG ECP23OM2 | ecosystem: Environmental > Terrestrial > Soil > Wetlands ... | reverse complement strand
TGGTGCTGCAAATAGTAAGGGACACCGGTTCCGCATGTGCGCATGCCATGCCAGAAATTCCAAAGCAAGCGAAGATTGTGATCGTAGGCAACCGCAGGGCTGTCGTTGTACCAGGGCACGATCGCTCCGCTGGCATCCGTTTTCACGTCGTGGTACACGATGTGTTTGTTGTTCACGGGAAAGTCGCTGCGCTCTTGAGCCTGGATTGCCGCGCCTCTCCAGCCGGCCAGCAGCAAAAGCAGGAGCGCACCCCACTGCGCCAGGCACACAATCCGCGACGCACTCCAAAAACACGCCGCCGTGTTTTTCATGAGCTGGGCCTGCCTTTCTTCTTACGCGAGAGGTTTGGATGATTCAGCTTGCCCCAAACATATCACCAGTCATCCGCGTTGGCAGCCCTGTGACTCTATCCGGGATAGTTACACCCGATTTGCAACGGAGAAGTGATCAGCGTCCCAACCCCAAGCGACAGTCCTCCGCACTCTTCTTCGTCCTCCAGGAACGCCTCAAACACTCGCTCCAACGGCCCCTTCAATTTCCCAAGTTGCTTTCGCCGCTGTACCACACACGCAAACCGGAACGGTGAGTGTGTTTCCAGTTCCGCCAGATACCCCCGGGTATACAACTCGCCACATTCCCCCGCGGACCAGATCAACAACGACATGTAGCTCTGCTGAATCATTTCCTTCAACGCCTGGCAACGCCCAGGCATCTGCTCCATCCGGCGCATCGCTTTCTGCCCGAAGCTCAGCGTACGTGTCGTTAGCTCATCCAGTGGTACCCGCCCGGCCGCTGCACTGAAGATCGTCAGCGAATGCTCACGGCGGTCTTGTCGTATGTCCTGCAGATCGTCCACCAGTTGTAGCAGTGCGCCCCAGCGAAACAGAAAGTGCGCTTCCTCGTTGGACAATCGTCCCGCTGCCAGATACCCGTCGGCAAGCACCGACGCCCCGCCTTTTTCGAAGCTGAGTTTCAGGATGTCCGCTTCGCCGAGCGCATGCGACCATCCCCGCTGTCGCATGCTGTTTTCCTGGCCTTGCTGAATCTTCAGCAAGCTCTCGTATACTTCCGGCCAGTCAGCCCGGCAATACTGCCGTTCAATCATCTCGAATAGCTGCCACAGCGTGGTCTCCCCTTCACGCGCCGGCGCCATCATTTCCCCGCACAAACGCTGCCGGATTCGAGAGTCGAACTTTCGTTTCTCCTCCGAAGCCACTGCCGTGTCGTCGATATAATTATCCGTGTAGGGGTACAGCATGCTGTAGGCAAAGATGGCGGGCGTCAGCCGCATTTCCCGCCCCAACAGCACCTGCAGACCGCCTGCCGTCCAGGCGTTCCGCGTGGCTTGGAAGATATCGTCGGGGCTTATGGAGGGATCGAACCGTCGTGCCCCACGCGCCATTTCCGTGCCGATCGCCGAAAAGCCACCATTCAGCAAGCCAAGATGCGCATCCCCCAGATTTAGCGTCGCTCTAGCAAAGCGTTCAAAACCCGAGGTTAGCCGTTCCCGCAACGCGTTCCGTCCGGCCTTGGTCCGCGGCGGACGCCGCAAATCACCTTCGACGCTCTTTAGAAACTCCGCGAGTCGCGCTTCCCTGTCTATCTGCTCAGCAACGGTAAACGTTTCCTTAAACGGTGGCAGGCCGACCGGGCATTCTTCCCATTCTGCGAGCGCCTCCTGAACGAGTTCATCCCAACCTTCGAAGCTCCACTCGCTCATCTCCGTCGCCTTTTCACTGCGCATCGAAACACCCGGCTTGAGCCTCCGCCAGGCGATCTCCCGCATCTCTACAAAATAATACGCAGATCCCCACCCACAAGTTCCGGCTCTTTTTCACGTGATTTTGCATGCCAAAATCGGCAGGGAACTGTCCGATCAATCCATTGCCAAAGCTACGCTAAAGTGATAGGGAAGGATTGAACGGAGTGTCCATGAATCTGAAAATATGGGGAGCTGATCGGCATCGTCCTCGGCTCGCCTCCCAACCCACACGCCGGGCTACTTCGTTTCGGCGCTTGCCTCTCCAAACCCTCCGCAACGTGACCGCATTTTCTCGCGCAACTTCTCACGCTCTTCCGGCGTCATCCGCTCCCAGCGCTCTTCCATCCGCCGCCGGTGATTCGATCGATGAAACCCACGCCCACCGACGCCTCCGAACAGGATTCGGCACAGCGCCAGCAATCCCACCGCCTGCCAGAAGGTAATCTGCCGCCATTCGAACAACGACGGCAGCAGCCAGTTCCAAAGATGCATCACCAGTTCGCCGCCAATGAAAATGAAAAGCGCGATTCCCACCGGCGCCAGAAAAACAATCCAGATCCATTTCTTTTTCATGTTGTGCTCCTCACTTCTCCAAAAATTCGTCGTGCATGCTCTGCAGTCGTTCGCGCAGACGCAGCACCGCATAACGCTTGCGCGAAAGTAGCGTGTTCACACTGACGCCGCTCTCTAACGCCATCTCTTTAAAGCTGCGTCCTTCCAATTCGTGTTCCACGAACACTTCGCGCTGCTCTTCCGGCAATTCTCCGATCGCCGATTCCAATTCCTCCAGAAGCACGTTGCGGAAGTACTCCGCTTCCGGCCCGGCATCTCTCGATGGCAACAGATCCTCTATTTGCAGCAACTCGCCATCTTCATCCACCATCGCCGCATCGCTGAACGTCTCCGGCTTCTTCTTCCGGAAAAGGTCCGTGATGCGATTTCTCGCCACACGAAAAAGCCATCCGGTTACATGCTCGATCGGCATCAGCAGCCGGTTCGCTTCCACCAGTTCGTAGAACACTTCCTGCACGATGTCCTCAACATCGAATGGATCCGGCACCCGTCGCCGGATGAAGTTCCGCAACCGCGATCGTTCTTCCGCGACAACTTCGCTGATCTGACGGTTCTGCTCGGTCATTAAGCTGACGCTCACCGGCTCATCCATCCACTCTTGTAGACGAACGGCGGCCCCAAATATTGTATAGATTTGCCGCGAATCCACAGATTTACCGTAGTCGGTCACCGCAGTCCGTCAAATGTACGTCAAATTGACAGAACCACTGCCTATCGACTAAAATCCGCCGCACCTGGATCTTGGTCACGCAGCTCTCCGTGCGCTTCGTGCCCATTTTCCCTTCCGACCCCGCCCAGGTCAGTCACGTAAAACAACTTCGGAGAGGATAATCTTTGATGAAACTGTCGCTTCGCGTCGGCGTGTTCTTAAGCTCCTTATGTACTCTTTTCAGTCTTCCAACTTTCGCCCAAAAGAAACCCAACATTCTCATCATCTGGGGCGATGACATCGGCTATTGGAACATCAGCACCTACAACCAGGGCATGATGGGCTATAAAACGCCGAACATCGACCGCATCGCTCACGAAGGCGCGCTCTTCACCGACTGGTACGGCCAACAAAGCTGCACTGCGGGTCGCGCCGCTTTCATTACCGGCCAATCTCCCATCCGCACCGGTCTCACCAAGGTCGGTCTTCCCAGCGCTCCCGAAGGTCTACAAAAAGAAGATCCCACCATCGCCGAGCTCCTGAAGCCCCTCGGTTATGCCACCGGACAGTTTGGGAAAAATCATCTGGGCGACCGCAATGAGTTTCTGCCCACCGTCCATGGTTTCGACGAATTCTTCGGCAATTTCTACCACCTGAACGCCGAGCAAGAACCCGAGGACCCCGACTATCCCGCGAATCCGCAATTCAAGGCCAAGTTCGGTCCACGCGGCGTCTTCCACTGCTACGCTACCGATAAGGACGATCCCACCACTGATCCCCGGTTCGGCAAATGGGGTAAGCAGAAGTGCGAAGACACCGGTCCGCTCACCATGAAGCGCATGGAAACCATCGACGATGAAATCACCACCGGCGCTCTCAACTTCATGGACAAATCCCATAAGGACGGCAAGCCCTTCTTCCTCTGGTGGAATTCCACCCGCATGCACATCTGGACTCACCTCAAGCCCGGGAGTGCGGGTAAAACCGGACTGGGCGTTTACCCCGACGGCATGGTCGAGCACGATGCCATGATCGGTCAGTTGCTCAAGAAACTGGATGAGCTTGGCATTGCCGACAACACCATCGTCATGTATTCCACCGACAACGGCGCCGAGGCCATGAGCTGGCCCGATGGCGGCACCACCGTCTTTCGCGGCGAGAAGAACACTCAATGGGAAGGTGGCTACCGCGTTCCCATGGTTCTCCGCTGGCCCGGTGTCATCAAGCCCGGCACCGTCATCAACGAAATCGGTGCTCATGAAGACATGCTTCCCACGCTCCTCGCCGCAGTCGGTGACACCGCCGTCAAGGACAACCTCTTAAAAGGATGGAACGTCGGCGGCACCACTTACAAAGTTCATCTCGATGGCTACAATCTAATGCCCTCCTTCCAGGGCCAGGGCGATTGGCCCCGCAAAGAGTTCCTTTACTGGACCGACGACGGCAACGTGGCCGCCCTCCGCTACAACCAGTGGAAGATCAGCTTCCTTCGCCAGGACGCCGAAGGCATGCATGTTTGGACCCAGCCTTTTACCGAACTGCGCGCTCCCTTGCTCGCTAATCTGCGTAGTGATCCTTTCGAACGCGCCGAGTACGAGGCCATGGATTACAACCATTGGTACATCGACCACATGTTCGTTATGGCCCCCGCCGGTGGTTACGTCGCCAATTGGCTGCAGAGCTTCCGCGAATTTCCTCCGCGTCAGAAGCCCGGCAGCTTCAACCTCGACCGCGTCATGGAGGCGATCACCAACGGTAGCGGCCAAAAGAACAGCAACTAACATTCAGACTATCTGGCGTTGCGCTCCAGAATTCATCCCAGCCCCCGGTTCCCACAACCGGGGGCTGTTTCCTATCACTCACGTCCTCACGCCCGCCAGCAGAGTCACACGCTGCCCGGACGCCCTTCATTCTGTTCGCAACACTCATACTCCCTCCGCCTCTGAATCTGTATAATCTCCCAAACCATGGCGTTGGCCTCCGGCACGAAATTAGGTCCTTACGAAATCCTTGCGCCTCTCGGCGCGGGCGGCATGGGCGAAGTCTACCAGGCACGTGATTCCCGCCTCGATCGCCTCGTCGCTATCAAAATTCTTCCCGCTCACCTCTCCGACGACCCCATTCGCCGTCAACGTTTCGAACGCGAAGCCAAAGCCATTTCTGGCCTTAATCATCCCAACATCTGCACACTCCACGATATCGGCCGCCAGGACAATGTCGATTTCATCGTGATGGAATACCTCGAAGGAGAAACCCTGGCCTTTCGCCTGTTGTATGGCCCGTTGCCTGCGGATCAAGTCATTCTCTACGGCACCCAAATCGCCAGCGCCTTGGACAAGGCCCATCGCAGCGGAGTCACCCACCGCGACCTCAAGCCCGGCAATATCATGCTCACGAAATCCGGCGCCAAGCTTCTCGATTTCGGCCTCGCCAAAGCCCTCCCCAAAATCGCTGCCACCGGCACCACGCTCCCCGAGGAATCTCCAGGGTCCCACCACACCCGCGAAGGCTCCGTCATTGGTACTGTTCCCTACATGTCGCCCGAGCAGGTCGAAGGCAAAGAGATGGACGCCCGTAGCGACATCTTTTCCTTCGGCGCCGTCCTCTATGAAATGGTCACGGGCAAGCCCCCATTCACCGGCAAGAGCGAGTTCAGCGTTGCCTCCGCCATTCTCGTCAAAGATCCTGAGCCCATTTCCACCCTTCAGCCGCTCACTCCCCCGGCCCTCGAACGCTGCATCCGCTTCTGCTTGGCGAAAGATCCCGATGATCGCTGGCAATCGGCGGGCGATCTCTGGAAGGATCTTCGCTGGATTGCAGAGAGTGGCTCCCAGACCTCCTCCAACGTCTCCGCTCGTGCTCCCGCTGTTCGTCGGCACAGCCGCCCTCCGCTCCCGTGGATTCTCGCCGCTCTTTTCGGACTGGTCGCCGTTGCCTCTCTCGTTTTTGCCGCGCTCTCTACCCGTCATTCCGCTCCCTTGGCCTTCCGCCAATTGAACTTTCGCCGCGAGGCAGTCTTTCAGGCCGCTTTCGCTCCCGACAAAGAGACCGTCATCTACAGTGCTGCCATCTCCGGCAACACTCCACAAATTTTCATGGTTCGCCCGGAATATCCAGAGCCGCAGCCGGTCGGTCCTTCGGACACCCAACTCCTCGCTGTCTCTTCCAAGGGCGAGCTCGCCGTTCTCCTGAATGCCCGCTATGTTTGGTACCGCCTGTTCACTGGCACACTTGCCCGCATGCCACTCGGCGGCGGCGCGCCCCGCGAGGTCCAGGAAGGCGTACGTCAGGCCGACTGGTCGCCGGACGGCTCGCAACTCGCCATCATCCGGGAAGCCGGCGGCAAGGATCGCCTCGAATATCCAATCGGCAATGTACTCCGCGAAGTCAGCGGCTATGTGAGCGATTTGCGCTTCTCTCCGCGCGGCGATCGCATTGCCTACTTCGAGCACCCGCGCAAATGGGACGACCGCGGCTCCGTCAACATCGTTGATCTCGCCGGACACAACACCGTGCTCTCCGATGGCTATTGGAGCGAACGCGGGCTGGCCTGGTCTCCCTCCGGTGACGAAATTCTTTTTTCCGCCAGTCTCAGCGGCGGCAGCTTCATCGTTTACGGCGTAACTCCTTCCGGCAACCGCCGCGTCGCGTACCAATCTCCCGGCGGCTTGAACATCCAGGACGTTTCGCGCGACGGCCGCTGGCTCGCCTCACGCCTCGACTTCCGCTACGCCGCTATGGTTTACACTCCCGCCGATGCTCAGGATCGCGATCTCTCCTGGCTCAACACCTCGCACGCGCGTGCCATTTCTCAGGACGGCAAAACCCTTCTCTTCGCCGAAACCGCGATCTCTTCCAACTACGCTGTGTGCCTGCGCCAGACCAATGGTTCACCTGTCGTCCGTCTCGGCGAAGGCTGGCCCGCCGATCTCTCCACCGATTGCAAGTGGGTCCTCGCCGTCGTTCAATCCCAACCACCCCAGCTCGTCATCTACCCCACTGGCCCGGGCGAATCGCAGCAGCTTAAACGCGGCGACATTGAGAATTACACCAGCGCGCAATGGTTTCGTGATGGCAAGACCGTGCTCTTCTGTGGCAACGAACATGGCAAGGGTACGCGCTTCTATGTGCAGGATGTCACTGGCGGCACGCCTCGGCCCGTCACTCCAGAAGGCACCCGCGACGGCCGCCTCTCCGCCGACGGCAATCTCGTTCTCGCTCGCGGCCCGGAAGGGAAGTACTCGCTTTACCCGCTTGCCGGTGGAGACCCTCGCCCCGTCTCCGGTCTGACCGATACGGACATTCTTGCGCAGTGGAGCCCCGACGGCCGCTCTGTCCTCGCCTATCGCCGCGCCGAAGTTCCTTGTCGCCTCGATCGCGTCGACCTCGCCACCGGTCACCGCACGCTCTTCGAGGAGTTCGCTCCCACCGACCGCACCGGACTCCTCTCCATGCGCGAACTTTTCGTCACCGACGACCTCCACTCCCTCGCCTACACTGCCTACTACCAGGTCTCCAGCCTCTTCGTCTCCGAACCCAACCACTAACCGGAATTTTCGTCGGAATCCCAGCCAATGTGGCCGGCGGCACGACAACAGCGATACAATCTCCTTTTTCTTGAGGCAAAGTGCGAATGTCGGCAAATCACTGGATGTTCGGACTCACCTGCTTCACCGCTCTCACGCTCTGTTCTGCGCGATCTACGCCCACCCGAGAGCCGCGGTCGCACGTCGAAAATAACACCTTCATTTCACCGCATAATCCCGAGATCCGCGTTAAGGTGAACAACACGCTGGGCTACATCGGTGAAGTGCCATTTACCATCGACAATTCAGTTTCCGGGATTCGCTATGTCTTTGTTCGCGCTACTCCTGACCACCACATTCAGCGCCTGTTCATCATTCAACAGGAAGGATTCCTCGCGTCCTCACAAGACACCTATAAGTACAGAATTACGAATCCTGCGCGGCTCGGAACCTTCGACTATCAGCATTCCGTGATCCTAGAGGACAACGCTGCCACTATTCGTGAACAACCGGGCAAGGAGGCAGACCTTACGCAACGATTCCTGAATGCTCATGGGTATCTCCTGGACCCAGAACTTGTGATGTCCCGATTTGCTCGGCCGTCCGATCTGCAACACAAACACGAGATTATTTTCTTCTGTTTCGAAAACCTCTCCGCTTACGGCAACAGCCTCGCGGACTTATCCACCAGCACCGCTAGCGCATTTAAAGACGACATCAAAAAGAACGTCGATGACAATTGCCGCAGCGCGTTCCACGTAGACCGCTGACGCATCGCCCATGGTCCTCCCCAACCTTCCCCTCTTCAGCTATCATGGCCTCACGTTACCTTGACCACCGCATCCCACCCCAATCCGCGCCGTCGCGCCTTCCGCGACATCCTCCTCTACGGCGTTTGCGGTGGCCTGCTCATCGTCGTTCTGAAACTCACCGAGTACCGCTTCCTCGTCCTCGAGCATTCGGTCGAAATCTACGTCGCCCTCGTCGCCGCCCTCTTTGCCGCACTCGGCATCTGGCTTGGCCTGACCCTTACCAAGAAAAAGCCCACCACGATCATCAAGGAAATCCCGGCGCAGCCTGCGGATCCTTTCGTCGTCGACGAGGCCCGTGTCCGTCAGTTCGGCATTACCGCCCGTGAACTGGAGATTCTTGGCCTTATCGCCACCGGCCTCAGCAATCGCGAGATCGCCGCCCAGCTATTCGTCAGCGAAAACACCGTAAAGACCCATTCCAGCCGGCTCTTTGATAAGCTCGGCGCAAAGCGCCGTACCCAGGCCGTGCAGATCGGCAAAACCGCACGGCTCATCCCATGACGCCTTCGCCACCCAAAAGGGTGATTTTGGGCTCCGCCATGCAAAATCATCCAAAAGTATGACGACATCGCCCGGGTCACCCGCTACACTTCGGCCACTTTGAACCCAGCTTTCTCAAAACAAGGAGACGCAAATTCCATGAAAAAGACCGTTCTGACCTTTGGGCTCATCTCCGGCGCGATTTCCGCCGCCACCATGCTTGCTACCATCCCCTTCGTCGACAAGATTGGCTTCGACAAAGGGGAAATCCTTGGGTACACCATCATCGTGCTTTCAGCCCTTATGATCTTCTTCGGCGTTCGTTCCTATCGCGAAAACGTCGGGGGCGGCCGTCTCACTTTCGGCCGCGGCTTCGCCGTCGGCATCCTCATTACCTTGATCTCCAGCGCCTGCTACGTAGCCACCTGGGAAGTTGTCTATTACAAATTCATGCCCGGCTTCACGGAAAAATATGCCGCCCACATGGTCGAGCGCGCCAAAGCTTCCGGCGCTAGCCAGCAAAAAATGGATGAAATCGTGCAGCAAGCTCAGCAGTTCAAAAAGATGTACGACAATCCTGTGAACAATGTCGCCCTCACCTTCATGGAGGTTTTTCCCATCGGCATGGTCGTCACCCTCCTCTCCGCCGCCCTCCTCCGCAAAAAACTACCCGTCCCCGACAAACTACACGCCCAGCCAGCCGTGTAAGCTTTCCCAACAGTACTCACGGCGCCACTGAGCAGAAACGCAGCTTTTATGTCACGGCTGAGCCAGATGTCCTCCATCCGATGCCTGTCCACCCGACGTCGTGGGCTTTTTGCGTCTCAAATGGTCTCCACCGGCGACCCCGGTTCCCTGCAGAGATTGAAATGGCGATATCGGGTCGGAACCAATCCGCCTGAGAACCAATATGCGGTCCCCGTCCTCGAAAACCAGTTTAATTTTGTCCTTACTCAACCATTCAAGGGCGGCTGCCACGATATCTTGATCCGAGAACCGGAAATGCAGAGACCACGAACTGAGATTCCTCGTGTCGATTGTATACGTCCCCTGAGATTCCAGCTTGTCGAACACACCCTTCTGAAACTCATGCTCACCAAAGAAGATTTTTTGTGGGTAGAGTTCGAGCGGGGTTTGATCCGTTTCATCCTCTCCAAGAATCACCCATGATCCTTGCAGTCCCGTGGCCGGAATCTGACCGGCGATTTCCACAGTTACGGTGCGATCCAGTTGGTCTTTTCGGGCTAGCGCTTCGCTTCGTCTCCCAGCGTCGGCCGAATCGCTGAAGATCGACACCTGCAGCGGTGCTGTCAACGTTAAACAATGGACCGCCCCTTGCGCCTTCGCTGCCTCGGTGGCTTCGATGGTAACGATTTCGGTCTTGACGCCAAATGCGGCCCTGATTTGATTTAACGCTGAGATCTGAATGTCCGTCTCATAGTCCTTATAGGATGGAACAAGAACCTGTCGGTACCCGTTCGTTCCGACCCGTACTAACGCATTTAACACACTCGGGAAGTAGGTATGTCCGTTCGCGGGAATTCTTGCAAATGGTGAAGGCACCGGCACCACTTCGTACCCTAGGCGCCGTAGCCGTTCGGCGTCCGATTCCATGGCAAGCTCAGCTTCTACGGCCAAGTCCCGTTCAGAGTTGCTCAATTTGCTCCAATACTCTGCCGCGAACCGTTTCGACAGGTCGAACGAAGCGAGCAGGATACGTTTCCCGCCAACTGGCAGCGCGAACATATCGACGTGCTCAATCACTGGGCCCGGCAGAGGCTCCAGGTACGTAATACTCTTGCAACCGCCGGTGTTTTCGAGTTCCTGGTCAAGATTGACTTGTTGGTCCCTATTACGAGAGCGCAGCACCCTCGTTGTCAGGCATCGGCCATCTTCTAACTTCAGAAGATTTCCTCCATCGAGTGCAACTCCCGAGCTCTTGTAATTAAAATCAGGCGCGGCAAGGACCGCATCGGCTATATCGTATGCAGAATTCTCGTCCTTCGGTCGTTGTATGTCGGCTTCGCTCAGAATTTGCGAGTACTCTCGAAGCAGATACAGCTTGTCGTCAATGGTGGAAACCACAGCTTTACGCGCCTCACGTGTCGACTCTTGAGTCAAAACGTCTGGCTGATCTTCCTGCTCCCGGGTTTCCAGCAGCTTTAATCGAGCGGCCTCCAGTTCTTGAAACTTCTCCTGTTTCGCCTGTTCTGCCCGAACGTCGAAGTACCGCCAGTGCACCACGTAAGCGGAATCACCGGTGATCTCGATTTGCGGCCCGAAATCACGGATCCATACGCCGTCGTGAGTCACAACCTTCATCCGGACTCGATCGTTCCTGAGTAGCTCGCAAATCTCAAATTCCTTGCATCTTTGATACACCGCGCTCTTGGTGGCTTCGTCAGGAACCAATAGCAAGACCGGTCCGAATTTCGCCGTCTCGCGGACAATGTCCATCTGAATCTCTAGCAGATATTTCCCACCGCCCTTCCCTCCGCCGGATTCACCTGTCAGTCCTTCCCCCAACTTTCTTCGGTCCTCCGCACGCGGACCGAGTGCTTCGAGCGACACCATTACGACGTCCCTCGCCATATATTCTGTCGGAGTCGGTGCGGTTTGCGGTCGTGTACTGCCACTGGGGAGAAGAACAAAAAACAGAAGGGAAGAGAAGCACAGTGGCCCCGTGCCATTCCTACTCTTGATCATTCAAACTTCTCCGGTCATCAACCACCTTCGAACGTGTCTAAGTACCACTTCATCGACCTGGCCAAAGACCCATTTTTGAAACGGGGACGTACAGTGAGGCGGGGTGACCGTCGCGCGCGTTCCTCCCTTGTTTTAATGCCCTTGACGTCTATTACCCTGCGACGAGAAAAAAGTTCCCCGGGTGCGCAATCCCAGGAGTGCCCCTCTCGCGGTGGTCAAAAGATGGGAGGCTGGTTGATTACATGGCTGAAGCCAAAGCACTCCGCGTTAAGGATCGTAAGACCGGAAGAGGGGACGATCTTTCGGAGACTCAGACCACGGGCATACCGGACCTTCACACGATCTTCGCTAACATCAATTACCTGCCGTGCAATCAATAAGCGAATACTCCATCACTGGCAACTTACGCTCCGGCAGCGCCGTGGAGGTCCTTTCGCCAACGCGAACAGCACCCCGGCTCACGTAAAACTCCTCCGCATGGGGATCCGCGGTCAGAGTGAGTTTGCGATATCCCAGATCCCGCGCCAGCCCTACGGCGAAATTCCACAATTGCTTGCCATAGCCTTTGCCAATACATTTCGCTTCAACGAACAAGTCGTGCAACTCCACGGTTTCTCCGTCGATCGGAATCAAGCTGCAGAAACCAAGCCTTTCGCCATTTTCTTCAAGAATGTATACGTGAAAGTCAGGTTGAAACTTGTTGGGCTGAAATTCCAGTTCTTCTCGCACTGCTTCCATGAAAGCATCTTCATAGCCCCAGTGGCCCTTCGAACGGATCGTCAACCCGCTGAGAAAATCCCGTTCCTCCGGATGCGCGCGTCGGATGCGTATCAATCGAATTCCTCCTCGGCCTGTGATGGCTTGACGCCACTCCCGCCACAGTCCTACCATCCTCTTAAATGACGGCTTTCGATAGTCTGCCTTTTCCGGTTAGTTTTCTCCACAGCAGGCTTCCTTCAATTCAGCACCTGAATCTCCTCGAAGCCGAGCAACGCTGGTGGAAGGCTGAGGGTGTAGCCATCTCCGATGCCGTCGACCGTGCTGGCACCCCCTGGGTGCGCATGTTCGACCGCTACGGAAAACGTGTCGATGAAATCCTGTACCCTCCCGACTACCTTACGATCTTACGCAGAGGCTACCGCTCCGGCGTCGTTTGGCGCGCACACGAAGAAAAATCGCTGCTCCCTACCTATCTCTTGATGTACACCATTTCGTTTTACGATCCCGGCGTCTGCTGCCCGTACACCGTATCTCTCGGCACCGTTGCTCCACTCGCAAAATATGGCAGTCCTGAATTGCAGGCGCGTTTCCTGCCTCAACTCTTGCGCAAGGATGATTCCGTGTGGCAGGGAGCAACCTGGATGACCGAAATTGCCGGCGGCTCCGATCTCGGCGCAGCCGTGAAGACCATCGCGCGCCCAGCCACGGATAGCTGGCTGCTCACCGGCGATAAGTATTTCGCCAGTAACGTCGCCGCTGAGTTAGCGGTTGTCGCGGCGCGGCCCGAAGGCGCTGCGCCGGGCGTGCGCGGCCTGGCACTTTTCCTTGTGCCTCGCTACCGCAAGGATGGCGCTCTCAACTATTTCATCCGCCGGATGAAAGACAAGGTCGCCACTCGCTCCGTGCCCACCGGCGAAGTGGAATTGCGTGACAGCGAAGCCTACCTGCTTGGCTCAACCGGCTCGGGTATCCATCTCATCTTGGAAGTTGTGAATCTCTCCCGCGTGGCGAACAGCGTGGTGAGCGTTGCGCTCGCGCAGCGTGCCATGGCCGAAGCTCTCGCCTACGCCGAGTGCCGTACCGCCTTCGGGAAACGCATCTTGGATCATCCCCTTCTTCGCCATCAGTTCGAATCGCGCCTGACTGCACTCCGATCCGCCTTTGCGCTCGCCTGGGAATCCGTTCAACTGCTCAACGAAGTGTGGATGGAGCGTCCGCCTTACAGCGAACGCTATCATTGCTTCCGCCTGGTGGCGCACTTGGCGAAGTATTGGACCGCCGAATTCGCCGTCGATACCGCGAAGTGGGCCATGGAAGTTCACGGAGGTCTCGGCATCTTAGCCGAGTACGGAGTGGAACGATGGCTCCGCGAAGCCATGATCCTAGCCATCTGGGAGGGAACTTCGCACCGCCATGTCTTGGATGGACTCGAAGTGATGGAGCGTAAGCAAGCACACAAAATGCTTTTCGAGCGGTTGCTGGGAATTGCTTCCGGCAAAGATTTGCAGGAAATGGAAGCAGAAATCCAGCGCCACTTAAAACTTCCCGCCGAGGAAAAGGAAGCTCAGGCGGAAGCGCTGTTCCGGCGCCTGGCGCTTTTTACCGCGGATCATCTCTCACGAAAGTATTCGGGCTAAAAAGGGAACTGGAAGTCAGGCCAAATCGCACAAGAGGAGGCACCCATGAATCCACGAATCGCTGCTTTGTTGTTGGTGCTTTCTGTAGTCGGCCCGGCCCTGGCGCAGGATATTGCCGAACCCAGGTCTGGCGTGAAGTTCGCCACCAAAGAGGGAGACACCACGTTACTCGGAGTTGCGCTGCGCACAAAGACCTTTGCAAAGATAAAGGTCTACGCCATCGGTCTCTATGTCGCGGATTCCGCGATCTCCGGTTCGCTTAAAGGCAAGGCTGGCTCGCCCGAACTCTACAAAGAGCTGCAGAATGGCGACTTCAAGAAAAAAGTCATAATGAAGTTTGTCCGCGACGTCAGCACCGGCCAGGTCCAGGATGCTTTTCGCGATTCGCTCAAAGGAGCAGGAGGCAGCACCGAAGCTTGGATCGCCTACTTCAACGACATCCGCTCCGGCCAGGAATGCGTGATCGCCTGGACCCCGGGCACGGGTCTCGAAACCAGAGTAGCGGGCACCGACAAGCCTCCCATCAACGACAAATCCTTAGCCTCAGCCGTCTTCGGAATCTGGCTCGGCGACAAGCCAGTCCAGGACGACCTAAAGAAAGATCTAGTCTCACGCAGCCCGGAACTGCTCAAGTAACTTTATTCATCTCGTCGTATATTTCACGTGAGACTTGTCTTTGTGGGACGGCGTAACCCCCACTTCTGCTTTTAATATCGGCACAAGGTAGCTCGCGAACCCAATGCCCACCAAAATAGTCCCGAACGATTTCTCCGGTACGTATGTTCGAACCACCGACTTCCCAAACTCTAGTTTGTAGAACCTTGTTTTGTAGCGGCGCTCAAATAGCTGCTGCATGGCTTCCCGTAAGTTGCCTTCTGCCTCTTCCACCGATCCGTTGCCCGCATACTCACAAGCAAAGCCACCCAGAAACGAATTGTCTGAATTCCGATAGACCTTGGCCAAAAGGACGCCAGCGGTGATCCGCGTTCCGGCCTTGTCGGTATGTTGCACAGCGATGATTCCCTCGAGCACCGACCCATGATGAATGTCAGGCAGATGGGACAGTTCCACCGCTTCAGGCGGCAGCACGGACGTATACAGCATCACGTTATAGTTCTCGATGCCAGCCATGTCCAGGGCTGCATCGTACGAGCCCGTTTCGATTCCGACGTCGCTCTCTCCCCAACCGATCACCCAAAAATATTCCTTTGGAATCCGGCAGCCAATTTCGGAGTAGCGAGCGGGAGAATGGTTTGACATTGTGAGATTGCCCCGCGCAGCTTAATGCGGTTCTCGTTGGGCGTCAATTGCAGGTCCTGATTTGCGATCATCCCACCAAAACCACGCCAACTACTTTCGAAGCCTTCACGTTCACTTTAGGAACGGCTTCCAATCCGGCGGCGGAAAGTCCAGGTTCCAGAAATGCGGGTTCGGCGAAGGGAACTCAATCCCCACTTCATCCTTCCCAAAGGGATTCTTCTTCACATGGATCACTCGGCAAGCCTGTTCTTTGGCTGTGCCCCAGTTCCGCAGCGCTAGTATTTGGCCCGGCCGAACCTTCATCGCCAGAGCGATCAGCGCTCCGTGAGCATTCACAACCATCGTAAAAGTATCTTCTTCCAGTGGAGCTTCGCCTTCTATCTCCGCGCGAACCAGAATCGGTATTCGCAGCATCACCCGCTGGGATCGCCGGGCCTCAACACGCGTGGAACGCGAACGCTCTGAATTGTCAGCCATCTGACCTGGTCGCCGATTTTGCGTGGATTCGTGGTTTGATTCTGGCACACAACGGCTGGCTCAATAAACTCTTCTCTGAACCAGCGGACTAACTTAACCGGCGTCCGCTCCAGCCGTCTGCTTTCTGCGTAACGCCGTCTACTTGCTGCTGCTTGTCACAATCAATTCCAGGTCTGAATTCCCGCACATGCCATAAATACTTCCAGGAGTGCACGCGCCCAGGGTGTACTTATAGCATCCGGCTTTCTTCGCCACGACCGTGATGGGTCGATCGGAGCCTCCCATGATCGTCCCCGGCGGATCGAACGGCGAGGACTCCCCAAAATCCACCATCACGCCCGTATTTTTGCCCGCCCCTTGCCATGTCACCTTGGCGCCCGTCTGGATGCACAGCACCGTGTCTTTCGGGAAGTTCGCAATGTTAGGAGTAACCGACGCATCGGACCCACCCTCCGTCCGCTTCACCTCCAGAACACACGCCGAGCCATTTGCTCCGCACGTGTTTGCCGCGGTGCAAGGTTGTTCTGGATGCGCATTCGAGCAATACGCCGTTTTCTTCTTCTTATCTTTCGCCACAGTGTGGCCCGCCACCACCAACAGCATCAGTGCCACCAAACTGCACACAATTACTGGGAATGATCTGCTCTTCATAGAACACCTCAGTCCACCTTAAGATGACGTTCCTTCGAGGTCCCAACCGCGTTCAACTTGGCAATTCCAATTCGTCGCCGCAGCCAATTCTTAAGCCCTGGCGAATTGAACGCTATTGTCAAAAGATACAGAGTCGCCCGCTTGCCTTCGCACCTTCTCGCCAGCCCCCCCGAGGGTCCAAACTATTCCTCGCTTATTGTTATTTGTGACAATTCCTTCAGTCCGGTCGGCGTCGCATCCTTAATGTAGGCTCGCAGACAAACGCAAATGCACGTTGTTCTGTCCATGACCCAGTCAAGTTTCGAGATTCGCTGTCCAGAACGGTCCGCAATCCGGAGGCAAGCATGACTCGAAAATCCTCGGCAATTCTGCTGCTTTGTCTTTTTCTGGCCTGTTTTGTCTCCGCCGATACCCTCAAGCTCACCAATGGCCAGGTGATTTACGGCGTCTTCATGGGTCGCAACAATGACGCCGTCCAGTTCCTTGGCCCGGATGGCACAACCAAGTCCTACCCCACCGCGCAGGTGGCCACTCTGACCTTCGGCCCTATCCCTTCTCCCGCTCAGCAATCCGCTGCCTCGGTCCCGCCCCCGCCCTTGGAAATTACCGTGCCTTCCGGCTCCTTCCTGCTGATTCGCATGTCCGAAACTCTCGATACCAGTACCGCCCAGCCTGGCCAACTTTTCACCGCCACCCTCGCCACCAATCTTGCCGCCCAGGGCTACGTCGTCGCCAGGCAGGGCACCACCGTTTATGGCCAGGTGGTGGATGTCTCTTCGGCGCGCCGCTTGTTTGGAAAATCAAAAATCACGCTCCAGCTCACGCAAATCGTCATCAACGGCACCGCCATCGGCATCACCACAGATTCTTGGGATTCTGAGGGCAAGGGCTCCGGCGGGCGCACCGCGCGAAGAACCCTGGGCGGCGCGGGCCTGGGCGCGGGGATTGGCGCGCTTGCCGGAAACGCAGGCAAAGGCGCGGCCATCGGCGCGCTCTCGGGCTTATTTCTTTCCGGTATTCAGCGCGGCAATCAGGTCCAGATTCCAGCCGAAACTCAACTGGACTTTACTCTTGAGCAGTCCGTCACTCTGCCCGTTCCTGCTCAGAACGGCCCCGCATACCAACGGCAATAGTCTGAACTTCTTGGAGGCGTTTCATGAGAATCCGATTCGCACTTGTCACCGCCGCCGTCTTGTTGCTCAGCTACGGCGTTTCCGCACAGGAGAAGCAGCTTCAGGATCCCTCGCAGAGCAAGGAACTCAACACCCAAGCTTATATTCAGTTGCTTCGCTCGGATTTGAAAGTCTCGAAGCGCACACTTATCCAGGAATCCATGCAGCTCGATGACAAACAATCCGCTGATTTCTGGCCGCTGTACAACCAATACGACGTCGAGCAAGCCAAGCTCGGCGATCAGAAGCTCGCCTTGATTCAGGAATATGCTCGCGACTTTCTGACCATGACCGACGCGAAAGCCGACCAACTCGCTCATCGCGCCATGGCCATCGACGACCAGCGCCTGGCTCTGCGCAGAAAATATTACGACCTTTTCAACAAGGTCCTGCCCACCGTTCTGGTTGTCCGCTTTTTCCAGTTGGAAAATCAGATTCAGTTACTTGTGGATCTGCAGATTGCCGCGAACCTGCCGATTATTGAGGAAGCTCCTCCCAAGTGATCCTTTGTCCCGTTGTCCCACTTTCGTATGAACCGAAAATCAACGACCATCTCCAAACTGATCCGTCAGATTACTGAGGTCAAACGCGCGGCGACCCGGGAATCCGTCGCTGCAGGTGCCTCCCTGACCGCTTCCTACTTGGCTATGAACGTGGTGGCTGCGCTGATTGCTGGGTTCGGTCTCATGGAGAACTCTCCCGCTGTCATCCTCGGCGCCATGTTAATCGCGATGCTCTACGGTCCTATCGTGGGCATCGCCCTCGGACTAGCTCGCCGCAGCCTATTTCCCCCGAGCAGGTCGCACAACTCAACGATCTGGCTAACAACGTGACGGGTGCCGATGTTGCCCTTACCGTCAGGTCCGTCATCACCGCCGAAACCACCCGGTTCGGTAACGTATTCGAACCTGAAGTGCATCCAGACGAGGACCCCAGCGGCCGCTAACCCACTGAGATCCTCCGCATTTGCCTAAGCAAACTGTTCAACCACTCACTGTTTCACGACCGCCACATCCAACTCGCCCGTTTTGTCATTCACCACCGCTGCCCCGCACGCCGTATAGTTTCCGGAACCATCGAACCGGCAACCAAACGTTCCTGCCTTTGCCACCCCACACTGCCCGGCATTCAAGCCCACCACGTACCATCCCGAGCCTACCGGTCTTCCCGCTGCGTTGCCTTTCGCATAGATAGCCATCAGGATCCGGCCCGTTTCCGGCTTGCCGTTGGCACAGCTGAAATCATCTTCACGATAGGTGTAGAGCACTCCGCGCTGCGCATCCCACAAGAATTGGTTGTCTTCCACCGTTCCGTCATCGTCGATGTCCACAGCGTCGGTCCAGAAAGACGCCGGTCCGGACGATTTCACGGATGTTGCGCCTTTTCCAACGCTCGACTTCTGGCTTTGGTTCTTCGCCGTCGCGCTGGGCGCCGGTGAATTTGCTTTCGCCGCTACCGTTGGTCCGATGTTGACTTTCGGTGCCGTTCCCGTCGTTGTCTGCGATTGCGCTGCGCTAAGTGTCAATAATCCAACACCAACAATTACGCCGCCTAACAAGAATGATTTGTTCATTTCTCTCCTCCTTACGCCTATCCGCAACGTTCTTCGATGGAAGCCTTGAGGGCCCGAAAAGATTCGGGGTAAGGGGGTGTGTGGATTCCGGGCCCTCGCTGGCCAGAATGCTCCATGCTGTAACAGGTTCCCCGCGCCCTAACAATTGTCAAAACTAACAGTAACGAATCACGCTGCCAGCAATAGCTAAAAGCCTTCTCACAGTGAATCCTCCTTGATCGTATCCAAGTGCGATTGAATCATTCAGTTAGCCGTTTAGACGCTCTTGTGACCACCATCCTCCAAGACCACTAGCTTGTTACTTTTGACAGTTACATCCGCCTGGCGTAGCGACCGATAATTCACCATGTCGTGGGTCCCCAATTAGCCCTGGAAGAGCCGCACCTTTGCTGCAAAACCATCCCATTGCACGTTTGCGTTTCAACGGAGGAAACGTGTCCAAGACACCAACATCTTCAGTTCTGCTCGCTGCACTAGCCTTGATGCTCTCTCTATCCGGTTGCTCGAAACAGGCGGACCAGGCATCCGCCCCAGCGGGCCAGCAAGGCCAGCCGACGGGATCTGCCGACGTTCGGCCGCCTCGCAATCCTCTTCGCAATGCCTATTTCGGAGACCTGCACCTGCACAGTGGTTTTTCCATGGATGCCTTCGCCATGGGTACCAGAACCACGCCAGATGACGCATTCCGTTATGCCATGGGCGAGACCGTAGAGTATTTCGGTAAGCCTCAAAAGCGAATTGTCCCGCTCGACTTCCTCGCCCTCACCGATCATGCCGAGTACCTCGGCGTAGGGCCGGAAACCATAAATCCCAATGGCGTGTTCGCGAAAACCGATTGGTACACCAATATGACCAGCAAGGATCCCTCGGTAGCCGCCGCGGCTTTCCATAAGGTCGTCGGCACCTTTGTGACCAACAAGCCACTTCCGGAATTGTCCGATCCCAAAGTGCTCCGTTCAACCTGGATGAACTACACCGCGACCGCTGAAAAATATAACAAGCCCGGCAGGTTTACTTCCTTCATTGCATTTGAATGGACCTCAGCGCCTCAGTTTCAAAACCTCCACCGCTGCGTGATTTTCGCGGACAAAGGGCCGGAAATCCCCTTCTCGGCATTCAATTCACTGGATCCCGAAGCCCTCTGGAGTTACCTGGAAATTCAACGGAAACAGGGCCTCGACGTAATCGCCGTTCCGCACAACGGAAATGCCAGCAACGGTCTCATGTTCAACACTCGCGATATGTCCGGCAAGCCCCTCACTCGCGATTACGCCGAGCGCCGCATGGCCAACGAGCCCCTTGCTGAGATTATTCAAGGCAAAGGGCAGAGCGATACCAGCCCGGCCATTTCTCCGACCGACGAGTTTGCCAATTTCGAACCCTGGAAGTACCTCATTGGCACCGACATCCCAGCTAAATCGGCCACCGGCAGTTTTATCCGCCAGGCTTACGGGGTTGGCCAGGAACTGCAAGCGTCCTTGGGCGTCAATCCATTCAAGTACGGAATCGAAGCGGGAACCGACTATCATTCGGCTTTGTCTTCCACCGAGGCCAGCAATTATCCCGGCTCGCATGGCCTTCAGGATAGCGATCCCCAGAAAGTCATCACCGCCACCACTTCGATTGGCGGAGAGCCGCCGACCAGTCTTGGCTCCGGTGGATTGACCGGAGTTTGGGCAGAGGAGAACACTCGCGAATCTCTGTTTGCCGCTATGAAGCGCAAGGAGACTTTTGGCACTTCGGGTGTCCGAATCAAAGTCCGTATGTTTGCCGGCTGGAACTATCCCAAAGACCTGACCCAAAAAGCGGACTGGGTCAAGGCCGCTTACGACGCTGGCGTGCCCATGGGCGGCGATCTGCCGACACCGCCGGCTGGAACCTCTCCCACTTTCATTGTTCACGCCTTGAAAGATCCGAACAGCGGCAATCTGGATCGCATTCAGATCATCAAAGTTTCCACCAAGAACGGAAAGAGCACCGAAAAAATATATGAGGTCGTCTGGAGCGGGGAACGCAAGGCCGATCCGAAAACAGGAAAAGTCCCGGCAGTGGGGAATACGGTTGATGTAAAAACCGCCACCTACTCCAACTCCATCGGAGCGCCGGAGCTAGTCGGCGAATGGACCGATCCCGCATTCGATCCCCAAGCCAGCGCAACCTATTACGCGCGCGTCCTGGAGATTCCCACACCGCGGTGGTCAACTTATTGGGCAGCAAAACTGAACGTGCCGCCGAACCCAGGCGTGCCCGCAACAGTGCAGCAGCGCGCCTGGACTTCGCCCATTTGGTATTCGCCCACCAAATAAACTGGCTCGCCGCTGACAAACAGGTTGTCCTACGCAAACGCGTAGCTTTGGCCGCTCACAATTCGTGCGCTATACTCGCGGATAACTTTAGGTCAGCAATCAGCATGTGCAAGAGCCGCCCCTCTGCTGCAGTCCCAATGACCTTGCAGGAACGTGCGTATACATCGCCCATCTGGTATACGCCAGATTGATTCGCGAGCATTTTGCCTAGAGGAAATCAGGAGCAGGAATGGAAGTCACCGGCACAGTCGGCACCGACAACGTTAAGGAATCTTCTGCCGCTAGCGCGGCACTAGCACTTAAAAAAGTTCTTTCCGGTACATTCGTGAAGTCCCTTTTTCGCGAACCGCTCCTCCATTTCCTCATTCTTGGTGGCCTTTTGTTCCTCTTCTTTCATTGGAGGGGTGGCGGCTCAGGCCCAGGCTCGAACCACATCGTCATCACCCACGCGCAGATTGAACAACTCGCCGTCGGCTTCGCCCGCACTTGGCAAAAGCCTCCCACCGAAGCGGAGTTGAAGGGCCTCATCGACGAATACGTGAAAGACGAAATTGCCACGCGCGAAGCGCTTGCTATGGGATTGGATCGCGATGACGTCATCATCCGCAGGCGCCTTCGCCAAAAGTTGGAATTCGTCGCCGAAGACACGGTCGCATCTGTTCCTCCAACCGATGCCGATCTCAACGCCTGGATGCTCAAACATCCCGACGCGTTTCACTCGGAACCACAAGTCGCCTTTCGCCAGGTCTACGTCGGACCGCAGCGTCACGGCGCTTCCATGCAGCCGGACGCCCTCAAGCTCCTTGCACGTCTTCAGGCCGCCGGCCCTGACGTCTCCATCGACCATCTTGGCGATCCCACCATGCTCCCTGCGGAGCAGCCGCTTGCTCCGCTCTTCGATACTGCCCGTTCTTTTGGTGACGACTTCGCCCAAGCGGTAATGACTGCCGCTCCCGGCCAATGGGTAGGACCTGTCGCCTCACCCTATGGTTTGCACCTCGTCCTTGTGTCGAAGAGAGTCCCTGCCGCGCAACAGCCGCTTTCCGCAGTCCGCCCGCAAGTGGAAAGGGAACTACTCCTCGAGCGCAAAAAGATCGAACTGCAATCTCTCTACGATCGCCTTCTCGAAAAATATACCGTGAAGATCGAGCCGCTTCCCACCGTTCCCGCCGCCGGAGCAACAAAATGACGTACCGGGTCCTGTTGCTCGTCGTTGTTTTCTCGCTGTTGGGCCCGGCATTCGCCGTCGCACACGAAGCCCGTCCTGGTTACCTCGAACTCACGGAGACCGGGCCGGACACCTATTCCTTCCTTTGGAAAAGGCCATCCGGCGGCGAAGTCGAACTCCAGCTTTCCCCAGTTATCCCGAAAGACTGCACGCTGGTCACTCCCGACCGCCAGCAACTTTCTCCTGGCGCCATCATTGTCCGCGGCACACTCACCTGCCCTGGCGGACTCGCCGGAAAAACCATCGTCATCGACGGGCTGGAGGGCACCATCACCGATGTTCTCGTACGCCTTCACCACTCCGATGGACGCCTCGAGAGCTACCTCTTGCGGCCCGTTTCACCTTCGGTAACGTTTGGTGGTGTCACCACGCTCACCAACAGAGCCTTGAGCTACGTCCAACTGGGGATCCAGCATATCCTCCTTGGCGCCGATCATTTGCTCTTCGTGCTCGGCCTGATGCTGATCGTCTCTGACCGCTGGATGCTCATCAAAACCATTTCCTCCTTCACCGTCGCTCACAGCATCACCCTGGCCATCGCTACACTTGGCTACGCCAGCGCTCCGCTGCCTCCCTTGAATGCTGCCATCGCTCTCAGCATTCTTTTTCTGGGTCCGGAGATCGTCCGCTCCTGGCGCGGCGAAACCAGCTTCACCATCCGTCATCCATGGGTTGTCGCCTTCGCCTTCGGTCTGCTCCACGGTTTCGGTTTTGCCAGCGGTCTTACCGCCATGGGCTTGCCCAAGGCCGAAATCCCCCTCGCTCTTCTCCTCTTCAACGTCGGCGTCGAACTTGGCCAGCTTTCCTTCGTCCTTCTGATCCTCTTGCTCGAGCGCTCCTTCCGCGTCTTGGAAGTGCACTGGCCGCGCATCGTTCAACGCCTGCCCGGTTATACTGTCGGAACTCTTGGCGCTTATTGGTTTATCCAGCGCGCATTTATCCTTCTTGGAGCGACACGATGAAATCGCGACGCGTCGCCTTTCTCATTGCCGCCATGTTGTGGCCCACTTTTGTTTGGGCCCACGCCGAATCCGGCCGTGCTGAGGGATTTCTTGCCGGCCTGCACCATCCCATTTCCGGTCTCGACCACGTTCTTGCCATGGTTTCCGTTGGCCTCTGGGGCGCTCAACTCGGCGCACCGGCCATCTGGCTTCTGCCCGTCACCTTTCCGGTGGTCATGGCTTTTGGCGGCATGTTGGGTCTCATGGGTGTTCCGTTGCCTGGCGTGGAAATTGGCATCGCGCTTTCTGGAATTCTCCTCGGCTTGGCAGTGTTAGCAGAGTGGCGACCCCCGCTGTGGGCCGCTGCTGTCGTCGTTGGCATGTTCGCCATCTTTCATGGCCACGCCCACGGCACCGAACTTCCTCCCGGCGCCAGCGGCATGCTCTACAGCATCGGCTTCGTCATCGCTACCGGACTGCTACATGCTGCCGGCATTACTGCCGGCATCGTCCATCGTTGGAATTGGGGACGCTGGGCCTTGCGTTTCTCTGGAGCTGTCGTGGCCATCGCCGGAGCACGATTCCTTTGGATCGCGTTGGCCTCATGAAGCGCGCCGTTCACAGGACGCTTGTCATCGCAGCCAGCCTGTTCGCGCTACCGGTGGCCGCCGACGCCCATCTCACCGGTACTGGACTTGGCCCCTTCTATGATGGCGTCACCCACTTCTTCCTCTCGCCCGAACAGATCATTCCAGTGTTGGCGCTCTCACTTTTTGCGGGACTCCGCGGTAAACGAACCGGTCGCATTGCTCTTTTTCTTCTTCCCACCGCCTGGTTTGTTGGCGGACTGATCGGCCTGCGCTGGCCCGTCGCCGGCCCGTTCACGTTGCTCGCCTGCTTTTCGTTTCTCGTGCTCGGCGCTCTCGTAGCCTCCGACGCCGATCTTTCTCCACGCCTTGTTGCCGGCCTCGCTCTGGTCTTCGGCCTGGCCTTAGGCTATGCAAATGGTTCCGATTTTTCCCCGACGAATGTCGGTACCCTTGGCGTTCTCGGCACCGCGGCTTCGCTCTTCGTGCTTGTCACGCTGGCGGCAGCCTTGGTCGCTTCCCTCCGTGCCCCTTGGACGCGGATCGTCGTTCGAGTCGCTGGAAGTTGGATCGTCGCCGCCGGTCTACTCCTCCTCGGCTGGACCTTTCACTCCCACGGCCCAAAACTCTGATCGTGAATCCGGGAAGCGCCCAATCTTGCGCAGATCCATGGAACCGCCTAAGGCTCCGAAAGAAATCGCAGAATCTCCCGCATCAACCGCTCTCCTTGGTCTGTTGCGAATAGGAACTGTGCGTGCGCGGACCCCTCTAGAATAATCAGTTCCTTGGGCCCCACAGCCTTCTCGTAATTCTCTCGAATCTTCGGCAGCCTTGGTCCGTCATCGTTTGCGTCATCTCGTGCCACGATGAACAGTTTGCGACCTTTCATTTTTTCCGCTGGTCCGTCGGTCCATGCCGCCAGTAACACCAGCCGGTCAATTTCTCCTGGCTTCGCTACGATCGACGCATCCGCCGCAGCCGATCCCCCAAAGCTTGCCCCAATCACCGATACGCTTTTCGCCCCAGTCTTGCGCAAATAACGTACTGCAGCCAGGACGTCATACTCTACCCCGTCGTATCCGGACTTGGATTGCGGTCCACGCGACTGGCCATAACTACGAAAGTCGAACGCCATCACACGAAATCCCGCCTTTGCCAGCTCCTGCGCCTGCTTCTCCCAACTCTCTTTGTTGAAGCGCCCACCATGCGCCAGCACCACTCCGCGTTCACCTTTTCCGTAAATGTCGGCGTACACCACGCCTCCGTCCCCCGTCGGAAACGAGACGTGCTCCTGCGCCACGGCAATCCGCGTCAGCACCACAATCACCAGTAGCGCTCTGAGAATGAACATCAAGAAATTGTACCGTCCGAAACGTGAGTCAATGGGGAACCACTGCTCTTCGCCCATTTGGTTGTTCTCACGGCATCTACAAGAACGTGCTCCTCATTCTGCTGCGCGGGCCTCGCAGGGCTCAATGGCCTTTCGCGTGTGCGATTTTATCCAATCCCAATCAAAACTTCCCGCCTTAACCTTGTTGGTTGTCAGCGCCGTCAGGTTCCCCTCACTCGCCATTCTCCGCTGTTTCCTCTACAACCCCTCTCCACTTCTCCTCTTTCTCCGCGCATCCGATCCTTCGCAAATACTCCACATCCAGCTCCGTTTTGTCCTGAAACCATGTCGGATTCTGCCGCCGGTGATACACGCTCGCCACATGGGTTGCTGCCACCGGCGAAAATCTCTCCTGAAAGCTATCCCACGGCGCATGATGAAATGCCACCCCTTCAATTATGTTGTCTGGCAATCCCCACAATCCCAGCAGGTACGCTCCTACATCCGCGTGCGTACATCCCAGGACCTCCGTTTCGGCCATCCCTAAAGATTGTCCGCTCTCCCTCACTACTCGCAGCACATCCGCATATTTCACTCGCACCGACGAGGCCAGTACCAGTTTCCCCACATCGTGCAGCAAGCCCGCCGTAAAACAATCGTCCACCACAGGTTGTGCCGACATCTCCATCAGCGCGATTCGTTTCGCATACCCGGCCACCGCAAGGCTGTGTTCCCACAAGTGCGCGATGTCCCCTTCGTCCAGAATGTCCGTTCGGAACTTGCTGAACACGTGTGTGGAAAGCACCAGCCCTCAAAATATCCAGGCCCAGCAACTGCACTGCATTCGACGGGCTGGACACTTGCGACCGCAGTCCAAAAAACGACGAATTCACCAGTTGCAGAATCTTCGCCGTCATCCCCATATCTCGCGACACCAGATTCGCGATTCTCGCCATCCGTGGGTCGCCGCTGTTAATCTCATTCGTCAGTTCCACAAACAAAGTTGGCAAGCTCGGCAGCGATCCTAGTTTGGACACCACCTCCCGCAGTCCCGCTTTCCCCATGAAGCTTCTCACCGCGAACGCGCCCGCCAGTCGTCTCTTCAGCTCTTCCGCTTTGCACGGCTTCGACAAAAACTGGTGCGCCGGGCTCACGGTATTCAAGATCGTTTGCTTGTCCGCTTGGCCGGATAGCACAAATCGCAAGCAGTCGGGATACCGCTCCTTCACTTTTTCCAGCAGTTGTACGCCACTCATCCCCGGCATGCGAATGTCCGTCACAATCACGTCATATCGCTCCTTGCCCATCGCCTGCAACGCTTCCTGGCCTCCTTTCACAAACGACATTTCCCATTCCGGTCGCAATAAAAACAAGCTTCGTTCCAGCGCCGATAGCATCAACGGCTCGTCGTCTACAAATAAAATTCGTTTCGCCATCTCTAGCTGATCCTTGCCGCCATCGGCAGTTGAATATAAAAAGTTGTCCCCACTCCAACCTCGCTCTCAAACCAGATTCGGCCCCCATGTTTTCGCACGATCGAACTATGCGCCAGCGCCAGCCCCTGGCCTGTTCCTTGGCCCACTTCCTTCGTTGTAAAAAAAGGTTCGAAGATCCTCGAGCGGATTTCCACTGGGATTCCGACGCCCGTGTCCTGTACCGAAATCGTTGTCCACTCTTCATCCTGCGTTGTCCGAATCGTGATGGTTCCTTTATTCTCCGGTCCGTCTCGCATCGCCTGCGCAATCGCGTGCGCGGAATTGATGATCAGATTCAGGAATACCTGGTTCAGTTCGCCGGCATAGCAGGGAACTGGCCGCAATTCATTCCCCAGAACCGTCTCGATCTCTGCCACATACTTCCATTCGTTCCGAGCCACCGTCAGTGTCGTCAGAATCGCCTTATTAATGTCCGTGAACTGCTTCTCGTCCGAACCTGGATGTGAAAACTCCTTCATCGCTTGTACGATTCTTGCCACTCTCCCGATTCCTTCCAACGACTGGTCCAGCGCCATCGGTATCTCCCCCCGCAGATAATCGGTGTCCACCGCTCCCAGCACCTCTTGCACTTGGTCCAGCAATTCAGGTGCAAGCGCTTCTCCCGGCCCTTGTTTCGACAGTGCTCGCAATAGCGACAGGCCCGGATCCAGCGCGCTCCACGCATCCTTCACAAATTGCGTATTGTCCCCAACGAATTGGATCGGCGTATTGATTTCGTGTGCGATCCCCGCAGCCAATTGCCCGATGGCCTCCAGTTTCTGCGCTTGTCGCAGTTGACTCTCCATCAGTTTGCGTTCTGTGATGTCCTCCTCAATCGCCAGAAAGTGCGTCGGGTTGCCGTGGTCATGTTTGATCGGTGTGATCGCCACCGATCCCCAATAATTCTCGCCATTCTTCTTCTTGTTGCAGAATTCTCCCCGCCATTCGCGCCCTTGGTGAATGGTTTCCCACATTTGCTTGTATTCGTTTGCTGAGGTATGCCCCGATTTCAAGAATCGCGGGTTTCTTCCCACCACTTCCTCGAAACTGTATCCCGTGCTCTCTTTGAATCGGTGGTTCACGTATGTGATATTTCCTTCTAGATTCGTGATCAACACCGCCGCTGGGCTTTGCTCCACCGCCTGCGACAATTGCCTCACCGCGTTTTCATTCCGCTTTCTCTTCGTGATGTCCCGAAAAATCCACATCCTTCCGTAGTGCGTCCCGTCCTTCCCGATTACCGGCGAGGAATACCGGTCCAATACCGTTCCGTTCCTGAGTTCGATCTCGTCATGACTGGTTGCCTCTTTGTGGCTATACAGGTGCTGCACTTGCTCCACGAAGGCCTCCCGATCCTTCACCTTGCTCATCGCGTGTTTCAACAGGGTCTCGTCGTCTTGTTCCTCGCTCAGTTCCGGCGGGATCTCGAAGATTTCCGCCATCCGCCGGTTCTTCAGAATCACCCGGTTGTCTACGTCCACCACCAGGATTCCGTCCAGCGTGGCATTCGTTTGCGCTTCCAGAAACGCCGTCTTGTATCTCAGCTCTTCTTCTGCTTGCCTCCGCTCCGTAATGTCCGCGCCCACCAGCAGCAACTCGCCGTCTTCACTGTGCGGCAACGTAATCCACGTCGCGGTCAGCCCCAGTTGCCGTGCTTCTCCGCCCCTCTCGAACCACACTTCCCACTTCGCTTCCGTCTTCGTTCCCAACAGCGTTCTTGCTTTGCCCTCCATGTCCGCACTTAGCCAATGAATCCCGCATCCGTCCAGCGATCGTCCTAACACCTCTTCGCGTTCCAGGCCAAAGGTACTCGCCGCCGTCGAATTCCACCGCCGGATTCGCCCCTCGCCATCCATGCCAATCAATATCGACGGCACCGAGTTGATGAATAGCTCCGCTTCCTGGTGCGCGCACCGCAGTTCCTCCAGCAATAATTCCAACTGCTGTTCCCGTGCTTTCAGCTTTTTCTGTGCTGCAATGCGCTCCTCAATCGCTCTCGCGATCACCACGACTTGCTCGATCTCCCCTTCTTCATTCCGCACCGCACACCCATGCGCTTCCATGTAATGCGGGTTGCCCCCGCAGTCCAGGAACCGGACTTCCAGCATATGACTGTTCGATTTTTCATTTAGCATTTCGCGAACGCGCTCTACGATCTGAGCTCGATCTTCGGGATAGATGAACTCCATCGAGTTCGCCCCCACCAGTTCCGACGGAGCGTGTCCAAGCAGCGTTCGGAACGTGGGGCTGGCGTACTCCGTAACCAGGTCGGGAAGCCTCACCACAAAAATTATGTCGCCCGCGTTCTCCCCAATCGTCCGAAACAGCGCTTCACTCCTTCGCAACGCTAGTTCCGCCTCCTTTCGTTGCGTTATGTCTTGAACTTGTCCGATGACTACGGGCCCACCATCCGGCCCTTGCGCTACTGTAGTCGACAGCAGTGCCCACACAATCCGTCCGCTTTTGTGGATGTATCTCTTCTCCTGTTGGTAGCTCGCAATCTTCCCCTCAATCAGTTCCCCGATCAGCCTGATCGATTCCCCCACATCGTCGGGGTGTGTCAGGGACTTCACTTCCCGCCCAATCAGTTCCTCCCTCTCGTACCCCAGCAGATTGCAAAACGCCTGGTTGACCAGCGTCCACACTCCTCCGCTTCCCACAAGCCCCATGCCCACGGCTGCCACTTCGAACGCCAGTTCAAAGATCTCCGCCGGTTTGCTCCTGTTCGATTGTTCAATCACACTTGTCATCCGCACCTCGTGCCGTATCCTTTTATATAGATGTGCCTGTCACCGGGCGGTCTTAATTCCATAGGGACAACCTCGCCCTCAACCTCGCTTATATATCGGCCAAAGCTTTCGAAATCCTCAGCCCAGTCGGTGTCGCCACACTCCATCCACACTCGTTTCGCATCCTCGTTAATGTGATCCCACTTCTGGCCGATTCTTCTCTTGGCCGTGAACGGATTCCATGCAGGAAAAAATCCTATTTGTGGACGATGAATGGCGGGTGCTCCAGGGTTTTCAGCGCTTGTTACAGCCGACGTTTCAAATTGAAACGGCCCTCAGCGCCGCCGAAGCTCTCAGTAAACTAAAGAACAACTCCCGCTTTGCCGTCGTCGTTTGTGACATGCGCATGCCAGAAATGGATGGCGTCCGCTTGCTCACTCGAATCCGCACCACACACCCAGAAATTGTCCGCATCATGTTGACCGGCAACTCCGATCAGGAAACCGCCATCCAGGCCGTCAACGAAGGCCACATCTTCCGCTTCTTGACCAAGCCCTGCGCCAAGCCTATCCTCGTCAAAACCTTGAACGACGCCCTCATTCAGTTTCGCCTCGCCAATAATCAGCAGGACTTGGTCGACAAAGCCCGATACGGTCACAGCCTCGCTCCTTGGACCGTCGACCCCACCTCTGCCTCCTACCGCGAGATCGAACAAAAAGTCCAGGAATTTGGCACCCCGGAAACGCGAACGGTGCAGCCTTCCCAAGGCGGCTTTTACGTCGGCAGGATCATTTCCGTAGGCCCCATTTACGTTGCTCAGTGTCTCTCTCCCACTCGTGTCATCGTCCACCCCAAAAATCTTCTCTCCCGCATTCCCCAAGTTGGCGAATTTGTCAGAATCGATTACAACGATAGCCAAGGCCAAGTCGCGGAAATTCCTGTCCCCAATTCCTAGTGGCGCGTCCGCAACTCAAAAGTGCGACTCCTTCGACCTTCACATACCCATGATCGACTCGCGTGCATCTCACTATCTCCAAGGAATCATCGCTGCTAACGCACGTAAGGGAGCTTGCCGTGTCCAATCCAACCGCAAAAATTGTCCGCTTTCATTCCACCGGTGGACCTGAAGTATTAAAGATTGAAGAATTGCCCATTCCCGAGCCCAACAAAGGCGAGGTCCGCCTCAACGTCAAAGCCATTGGACTCAACCGTGCAGAGGTCATGTTTCGCAAGGGCCAATACCTCGAGTCTCCCACCCTCCCCACCAAGCTTGGCTACGAGGCCGCCGGTACCGTCGCCGAAGTCGGCCCGGACGTCGACAAAGGTTGGCTCGGCAAAAAAGTCAGCACTGTTCCAAATTTCCGCATGTCCCGCTACGGCGTCTATGGCGAAGTCGCCATTGTTCCCGTTACCGCCCTCGCCGTCTACCCCGACAACCTCACCCCCGAACAAGGCACCTCCATCTGGATGCAATATCTCACCGCCTACGGCGCCTTGATCGCCTACGGCCAAATCAAAAAGGGTGATTTCGTCGTCATCACCGCCGCCAGCAGCAGCGTCGGCCTCGCCGCCATCGAAATCGTCAAGGCCGAAGGCGCCATCAGCATCGCCACCACGCGAACCTCGAAGAAAAAGTCCACGTTACTCGAGCTTGGTGCTGACCACGTCATCGCCGCTCAGGAAGAAGATTTCGTCGCGCGCGTCAACGAAATCACCAACAAACAAGGCGCTCGCATGATCTTCGATCCCATCGCCGGCAAAGGCATCGAGCAGCTAGCTCAAGTTGCGGCTCCGCACGGCATCATCTTCGAATACGGCGCGCTCGCCCCCGAGCCGACTCCTTTCCCGCTCTTCGCCGCCTTAAGCAAAGGACTCTCCATCCGTGGCTACACCCTCGGCGAAATCTTTGTCGACCCGGCCATTCGCGCAAAAGCCCAGCAATACGTCTTCGATCACGTAAAAGCAGGCCACTTCAAACCGCGTATCGACCGCGTCTTCCCCTTCTCCGAAATCGTGGAAGCCCACCGCTACATGGAGAAAAACGACCAAATCGGCAAAATCGTAGTAACCCTGTAGCGCAACAAAACCACCTGTCATTCCGAGCGAAGTCCGCGGAGCGAGGAATCCCTCTCGCCTTGTAAACTCATGTGGCTGCGGGTCTTTAGAGCCGCAACCACTAAGCCCCTCCTCGGCCCATCCGCCGGGTGCCCCATCCTCGTTTTTTGAGGGTGGGTCTTGGGTTTTTCTTTTCTTCCTGTCATCCACAACTCATTTGGCCGCGGGTCTTTAGACCCGCAACCACTGACCCGTTCGGATCTCAATCTCCGCGTCTTGCCACTAAACTCCACAAAACCACCCGTCATTCCGAGCGCACTCCGCGGAGCGAGGAGTCCCTCTGACCTCGTGAGCCCCCGGGGGGCTCCGGGTGCCCCATCCTCGTTTTGTGAGGGTGGGTCTTGGGTTTTCTTCTTCCTGTTATCTGATGACTCGCCACAACTCATGTGGCCGCGGGTCTTTAGACCCGCAACCACTAACCCCTTCCTCGGTCCCCCACCTCTACGCCGGCAACTTCTCCGCCGGCGGATAATGGTGCTGCTCCCTCCCCAGATCCCCGTCATATTTCTTCGTGGTCTTAAACAACTCAAACCGTCCATCCGCCGCATACACCCTCACGCGTTCCCGCAACGCCTGCATCTCTCCCGCCGACATCGCCTGAAATCCTCGCGCCACTCTCAGATTCTGTTCCAGCACCGCCAGCGAATCCATTCCACTCACCGTCGTCGCCACCGGCAAGCTCATTGCATAACGCAGCCCTTCTTCCGCGGTGATCGCCCCACTCGTCACCATTTCTCCCGATCCCCCCAGACTCTTCATCCCCAATATGCCCATCCCGCGCTTGTTCGCTTCCGGCAGCACTTGTGTTTCGAAACTTCGAAACGTGGCGTCAAATGCATTCAGCGGCATTTGCACCGTATCAAACGGAAAATTCTGCGCCAGCATCCGCAAATGAATCGCCGGGTCCTTATGTCCGGTAAATCCGATGAACCGCACTTTGCCTTTTTGTTTTGCTTCCAGCAGCGCTTCCGCCGCCCCGCCCGGCCGGAAAATCAAATCCGGGTCGTTGTAGTAAATCACTTCGTGGATCTGCCACAAATCCAGATGATCCGTCTGCAATCGTCGCAAAGACTGTTCCAGCATTTCCATCGCAACGTCTTTTCCTCGGCCGTGCGTGCACACCTTCGTCATCAAAAATGCCTGCTCGCGTTTCCCCTTCAACGCTACCCCCAGCCGTTCCTCGCTCAAGCCTTTGTGGTAGTCCCACGCGTTGTCAAAAAACGTAATCCCTGCGTCCAACGCCTTCGCCACCAGCTCGTTCGCTTCCTGCTGGTCCCGCGTCGACCCCAGGTGATACCCACCCACGCCAATAATCGAAACTTGCACTCCCGTCTTTCCCAATGGTCGCTTGGGAATTTCGCCGGACGAACTACTACTCCCGCCTGCCTGTCCGCTCTTGGCATCGCCGGCCGCCGCCGCATTTCGCGCCACTGCCCCCGCCGTCGCCGTAAACGCCGCTGCCCCTTTCACGAAATCCCTCCTCGAAAATTTGTCATCCGTCTCTTGCGCCATCAGCTCCCCTCTGGATTTGTCATTCACGCTACGGTTTTGGAAGCTCTGGATAAGGATGCCCGTTATTCTCCACCGACATCACCATCTCCTTCACTTCCACAGACTGCATATCGAACGGAAACCCGTGCGCGATCCGTGCTTCTGGGTTATCAAACTTGATCGACACCTTGTACAGTTCGAAACGCCCGTCCGCCGCCGCTTGTTTCACTCGTTCCTGCAGCGCCTGCATTTCCGCCGGCGTCATCGGCTGAAAATTCTGCGCCACGTCTAGGTTCTGCCTCAGAATCTCCGGTTTTTCCATTCCCGTAATCGTCACCGTCACTGGCAGGCTCATCGCGTAACGCAGTGCCTCTTGCGCGCTAACCGCGCCATTCTGGATTGGCTCCCCATGTCCGCTCATCGGCTTCATTCCCAGCGCAGCAATCCCTCGTCGATTCAACTCCGGCAGTACCTGCGTCTGAAAACTCCGGAAGCTCGCATCAAACGCGTTCAGCGGCATCTGCACCGCGTCAAACGGAAATCCCGTCTTCAACATGCTCAAATGCATTCCCGGACCCTTGTGTCCGGTGAATCCCAGGAACCGTACCTTCCCTTGCTCCTTCGCCTTCCTCATCACTTCCGCCGCGCCACCTGGACGAATAAACAGCTCCGGATCGTTTTCGAACGACACCCCATGCGCCTGCCACAAATCCAGATGATCCGTCTGCAATCTCCGCAGCGATTCTTCCAACATCTGCATCGCCAGCGCTCCATCGCGCCCGTGCGTGCACACTTTCGTCATCAAAAACACTTTGTCCCGCCGCCCCTTCAACCCCTTGCCCATCCAGACTTCGCTTTTCCCTCGGTGATATTCCCAGCAGTTGTCGAAAAACGTGATGCCCCCGTCGACCGCCTCCTGCACCAACCGCACCGCCGTCTGCTCATCCTTGGCATCGCCCAGATGATGCCCGCCCATGCCTAGCGCCGATACTTTCACGTCCGCATGCTTTCCAAACGGCCGCAAGGGAATTACCCCGCCTCCGCGCACCCCAGCCGCGCTGCTCTGCCCGTTTCTGAACATCTTCGGATTTCGCCTCAGTTGTGGTCTAAATGAAGTCACCGCCCAACGCCCCAGACTACCCGTCACCTTCCAACGTTTGCCATACGACGGGATACCTAAGGACAACGGAGGCTTTCCAGTACTTTGGAGTGCGGGAGCCCTGCTCCCGCTTTTACGCCCGACAATCGTGAGCAAACCCCACCGGCGACTACCAAGACTGCAAGCATTCACCTGCTGGTTAGCGTCGTAAGAAGTTAGCACTATGGCAACACCTGTGCCTTTGGCCAGTTCCTCATTCTGGATGCTTGGCCTACAGTCTGGAGGGAGGGCTTTCCATGGCGAATCTTACAGGACGGAATTTCCCCGGGCTACGAATGCACGGCGCTTTCGCTTTGCTTTGTGGCGCGTGCATGCTGTTCGCCGCATGTGGTTCGACCACCCGCAGCGTGGAAATGGCACAGCGAAATGTCGAGCAGTTTCACTCGCAGCTTGATTCGCAACAATTCACCGCCATTTACGCGTCCTGCGACGAGAAATTCCATCAGGCTACCAGCGAATCAGATTTCGTCAGCCTCTTGGACGCTGTGCACCGCAAACTCGGCAACGTTCAACAGTCCAGTTTGCGGAACACCGGCGTCGCTTGGTTCGCGGGCCAAGGCGCGACAGTTACCCTGGTGTACGAAACCAAGTTCACCGACGGAACTGCTTTGGAGAAATTTGTCTGGCATGTAAAGGACAACGACGCCGCTCTCTATGGATACAACATCAATTCCAACGAGCTAGTCACAAGATAGCCATTCCAGTTTGGACGACAAGCCTTCGCACCCTCGGGTCTAGTCGGGCAACATAAGAGTCAGATGCGTCAAACGACGCTTCATCTCTCGCTAGGCCGTACTGTCACTTCTGCCAATAGAAATCACCCGCCACTCGACTACTATCTATTCTGGCTTCCCCTTCTAACACCAATCCAGAAGGGAAGCACGCACCCAAGATATCCCAGGAGATTCGCACATGAAATTCCAGCTCTCTCGCGTTGTCTTGTTTGTTTCATCTCTTCTTCTGTGTCTCGGCTTCACCGCTTTCACACAAGACAAAGCTCCTGCCGAGGCTTATTCCGGCGTGGCCATGGGCACTGGCGGCAGCGTTGGCGGCAAAACCATCCAGTTTGATTTCCGTATCACCCAATACACTACCGATGAGGAAGTCCAGAACTTCGCTCAACTCGTAAAGGACAAGGGCACCGACGCCCTTCGCCGCGCCTTGGAAAAGGAAGATAAGGGCCGCATCAATGCCGCTGGCTCCACCGGCAATCAGATCGCTGTCGCGCGCAAAAAACAGCATGGTTCAGACACCATCATCACCATCGTTACCGCCCGCACCATGCCTTTTATCGAGCTCTACAACAACGGACGCACGACCGATTACCCCTTCGGGTTTCTTCAGGTCAAGCTTGACGCCAACGGTCAGGGAACTGGCCAAATCATGGCCGCTGCAAGAATCCGCTTCGACAAGAAAAAGGGCGAGTACCAGATAGAAAGCTACGGCAATCAATACATCAAGGCCGTCAACGTCCGCCCCTGGAAATAGCTTTGGAGTGCGGGAGCCCTGCTCCCGCCTTTACGGTCACCACAAATAATCCAGTCACTCCGGAGCCTTTACCGTAGTCCATCACTCACTCACCCAGTGACCCCCGTCCTTGCGCCTCCACCCCCAATCAGCTATCTACAGTCCATCCGCCAGCCTCAAGGAGCTTCTATGGCAACTCAGCCCGCCTCGCTCGCAACCATCCAGGATTTCCTCGCCCAGAAACGCATTGCCATCGCCGGCGTCTCCCGCGATCCCGCAAGTTTCAGCGCCATGGTGTTCAAGGAATTCTGCCGCCGCGGATACGACGTTGTCCCCGTCAATCCCAACGCTGCGGAGCTTCAGGGCCGCCGCTCCTTCGCGCGCATTCAGGAGGTCCAGCCTCCCGTCGATGCGGTGTTGCTTATGACGTCCCCAGAGGTTACCGACATACTTGTGAAGGACTGCGCCGAGGCGGGCATCCGCCGTATATGGATGCACCGCGCCACCGGCCAAGGCTCCGTCAGCGCCAAAGCCATTGACTTCTGCCAGCTACAAGGGATCGATGTGGTTCCGGGAGAATGTCCCTTCATGTTTCTGCCGAACGCTGCCGCCTACCATCGCTTTCACGGCCTTATCCGCAAGATCACCGGCCGTTATCCGCGTCGTGCGCCCTCCAATTGAGCGCGCTGTTTTGGAGTGCGGGAGCCCTGCTCCCGCTTTCGCGGTCACCAGCAATAGGCGGAGCGCACCGCCGGCAGCCCAGAGTGCATTCGCGTAAGTAATTAAACTCCCACGCCTACTGCGATTCTTCTACTGACCCAGATCCCCTCGGTTGCTAGCCTCTTCTTAGCCTCACAAATTCCAGAAAGGGACCGCCAGCTCTGCTCCGAATCTTGATTGCGGATGACCACGAAGGTGCTCGTAAGGCCATCCGCTCCATTCTCCAAACTCGTCCAGACATTTATATATGTGGCGAGGCGGCCAATGGCCAGGAAGCGGTTCAGCAAACCCTGCAACTCGACCCCGATTTGGTGGTCCTCGATGTCTGGATGCCTTTGAAAGACGGTTTCGCTGCTGCCGCGGAAATCAAAAATTCCCGGCCGCACATTCCTATCCTCATGATTTCCACTGCTCGCGACGAAGACATGATCCTGGCGGCCAAGCAGGCTGGCGCCCAGGGTTTCATCCCCAAATTCGGCATCCACCACCTCTTGCTGAAAGCCGTCGACGCCCTCCTCCAAGGACACACCTTCTTTTCCCTCGACACCCATTCCCCATAGAAATGATCTGCAAAGCCCGCAGACCAACTCCCGCACGATGAGCTGAAAGTATCCTGCTCAAGCAACCATTCACATGGATTCTCTAATCTTACCGCGCATCTGCAAAGCAGTGGTCTCGGCCAGTTGGATCGCAAGAAAATTCATAGCTTTGCGCGTGCCCCAATAGGGAGGAATCCATGCATTCCATTAGCGTTCTTCGTGTGGCTGCTCTGATCCTGGCTTGCCTGCTCGGCACAACCGTCGTTCCTGCTCAGAGCGCCCCATCAGGCGCTGCTACAAAGATCGGCGTCATCAACATCCTCCAGGCGATCAGTGTAACCGCGGAAGGGAAGCAGGCAGCTGCTCAACTCGACGCGCAGTTCGCACCGCGGCAAAAAGAGTTGGAAACGTTGGAGAAGCAAGTGAATGATTTGCAGCAGCGCCTGAGCGCAGGCGCGACGACACTGAACGAACAAGAAAGGGCTCGCATTACCGCTCAGGGAACTCGGCTGGCTCAGCGGCTTGATCGCAAGAGAAACGAGTATCAGGAAGACGTCAGCACGGCGCAACGGGAAGTCGTCGACGGCATCGGCCGAAAAATGATGGATGTTCTCAACCGCTTCGCGCAAGAGAACAACTACGTCGCAGTCTTTGATTCCTCCGTTCAGAATTCCCCAATTCTGTATGTCGCAAAAAACCTCGATATCACCCAAGACGTCATTCGTCTCTACGACCAAGCCTATCCCGCGAAGGCTGCCGGCGCAGTGCCCGCAAATAAGCCCACTCCCGCGCCGAAGCCGGCTACGCCGCCTTCCCCCAAACCTCAATAGCGTTCGGCTACTTCTATTTTTGCTCCGCCTCACCCTTCGCCAGCGGCACCCGCACCAGAATCGCGTCATCCACCCGCACAATCAATTCCGAATACTTCGGTTTTCCCACTCCCCTCATTGCCTCATACCGCGGATTCAGTGCCTCCACATTCACCCGCAACGGCGTCTTCGCATCTTTGGGCACGTCAAAGCTCACTCGCACATCCGCTTGCCCATCTCCATCAATGTCCACCAACTCCGTCACGCGCTCGGGCAACGCACTCACCGGCTTCCATTCCAATTCCACGAACGCTTTCTCGGTCTGCCACAAATGCGGATGCACCGCGCGATGCACCTCAATCGTGTAACCATTCTCCTGGATCGTCCGCACCGTCGGCCCGCCAGAGTAGATCTCGTCCACATGCAGCCCCAGCCGCGTGAACCCCTGCGCGAACAATCCCATCAGCAGAAACGGCGTCAGCATCGCCAACGCCAACGTCAACCCCGCGCCCGCATACCCAAGTTTCGAACGAAGCCATTTCATAAAAATCTCCTACAGTACTTGATGCAGAATCGTCGCCAGCCCCTCCGTGATGATTGATCCTCCAAACATCGCCGCCATTGCCCATGCCGCATACAAGAACATCAGCCGCGCCCGCTCCGGTTTCACTGCCACGTCCGTTCCCTTGATATGCCACACTGCCGCGCCTTTCGGGCACGCATCCACGCACGCCCCGCACTTCATGCAAGACAGCAGCGTCTCCCCCTTCTTGATCGACTCGTCACTCAACGACATCGTTGGGCAACTTTTCTGGCACAGCACGCACGGCGAGCATCGTGTCTGATCAATCTTGATGTCGAACACGCTCGTCTTATTGAAAATCGATTGGAATGCCCCGAACGGGCACAGAAACGTGCACTGCGTCCGCTTCTTCGTCAAAATCGGCAGCACAATCACCAGCGCCGCAAACAACATCACGAAAATCACGTTCTGCACCAACCCCACCATATTCCGCGCCGCCACATATTCCGAAACCGCTTTGAACGGGCACAGCCACATGCAGTACGCCGGCTCAAATAGCGCCAGCGATAGCAGCACCATAGCCAGCAGCACGGCCCACGGTACCAGCCTCAATCGCGGATCAATCTTCTTCCACTGCGCCTTCTTCGGCACCGCCGCCATTCCTTCCTCAATCCCGCCAAAGAAGCACGCGTAGCTGCACCATCCTTTTCCCATCACTAGCGTCAGCGCCAGCCACAGCGCCACCATCATCGCCATCCCGCCACCGGCCATCCCACTCCCGGGCAAGATCGACCCCGGAAACACCAGCGTCTTCGTGAATGCTGCCGGCAGAATCAGCAAGGGAATGGGCAGAAAACAAAACGGTGTCCGCCCCGCGATCATCTCCTCAATCGGAATTCCCATGCTCCCGCGCAACACCATCACCATGTGAATGAATCCAACAGGGAAGAGCACTCCCAGCGCCACGAAATACCATCTCCTCCACCGGTACGTGCTCGCCGTCTTCATCATCATCAAAAACAAACCCGTCAGGAACGCCGCCGTCAGCCCACTCGCGATCTGCACCGCGCGATCTTGGTGCCTCAGCGGTCCGCCCATGGCCATCAGCACAGACCACACCGCCATCGGCACCGTCAGCAGTACCGCCTTCCCCCAACTTCGTGGCTCCATCTTTCCGGCCATCGCCGCGCACGCAGCCTCAGCCATAAATCCTCCGTCCCGCCAGCATCCCAATTCCCGCCAACAAGTAATACGCCGCCACCAGCACCATTGCCGCCCGTGCCACAAAAATCACCGATTCATTTCGTCTCACGCATCCTAGTCCCACAAACGGCACAAACCATACCGTCGTCGCCACAAAAAACACCGCAAAAAATCCCAGCGCCGCCACCAGGCTTCCCAGTTCCGCTGCCCGCACTCCCGCCGCCACAAATGGCGGACACAAACTTACTCCCGTCAGAAATCCCAGCACCGCCGCCCCAGGCACTCCGCGTTTCCCCTTCTCGCCAATCGTCACCAGCCCCGCGCCCGCGCAATCGTGCGCACACCCCCGTCCCACAGAGAACGCGTACCAGAACAAACACACCCCCAGCAGCACATGAATCCCGCCGTAAATTACGACTCGAACCGCCCCTGCGGGAGACACCAGCACGCCCAGCTCCCACGCCGCCACCGCAAACACCAAGTACCCCAACAACCGCGTACCCAAAAAGTACGAAAGGTACCGCGCATTCAACCGCCAGCCCTCACCCTCCGACAGCAGCGATGGCACCACCACCGGGCCACAGGACGCCACGCACGCTGGCCCGGACGCCAGCCCCAACAACAACGCCTCACCAATGATTAGCGGCCCGCCCATGCGCCAAGCCTAGCACCCCCCAATCCACCAAGTCTGTGACCCACGGGCCACCCCCTGTTCGCAAGTACTCAATGACTCACACAGCCCAAACCAGCGGAAATCCTTTCTTTGCTTTACGGAGGTATCTTCAGTGGGGAATGGGGGTTATGAGCAGCAAATTGAATGGCTCAAACGGGGTCTCCGCGATTTCCAAACGGTTCGAAGAAAACTCCGGTGCCGTCGTTCATCCAATCGCCACGTTCCGGTTTTTCATTTAGCACGAATCTGAAACAGCACCGCTCCCGCGAGCGCCACCAACACGATCGCCATGACGACCACCCACCCGATCGCAGAGATAAATTTGTGTCCGCAATAGGGACAAACTCGTACGTTCAGGCCCAGGTCTTGTTGGCAGGCTGGACACGTCTTCATTACCGCCAATGTATTCTTAGCGTTTCGTGGCTGTCAATACGCGATGCTTTGCCTTCGTCACCGTACCAGCGGAGTCTGTGGGTGACATCGGTTAGGCTACGTTTTCTTGTCTTGAATCGACGCCAGATAGCTGCACAAGTTCTTGATGCGTTGCCGCACGCCTAGCTCGTCACCGTTTTCCAGCATGGAAAAAACCGGCCCCCAGACCGGCATGTCGGACGAACCATGTGCGGAAATTGGATCGCCGGAGCGCACCAGGCGGCTGACATACTCTTCCGGGAATTTGCCGTCGTGCCGGATCGCCAGTGTCCTCAGATTCGTCGGCGGTGTTTTCAGCGCCGACGCGGCAGGGCCATGGCCTCTGCCGTCGGCCCCATGACACGCGGCGCAATAATCCTTGTATGTCAGCTTGCCCGACGCCACATCGGCCGGTACCGCCGGCGTCCCCTTGTCTTGCACTCTGCTGGCCCACGGCATCAGAACCAAAGCGCTGACCAATACTGTTTCGCGAATATTCATTGACCGCCTCCCTGAAGGCCGCCGGTAGTACAGAAACTCACAATCAATTCACTGGGTCCAACTTCTGTTCCGGAAACGTTGCTAGATTCTACCCTGACAGGCCGTTCTTATGTAGCTCTTAATCCTTCATCGTATTGCTCGTCGCTGACCTGCTCCATCCAATCGACAACCTTCCCATCGACCTTTTCCTGAATGGCGATGTGCGTCATGGCCGTCGTTGGCGTAGCTCCATGCCAGTGTTTCTCGCCGGGAGGGAACCACACCACGTCACCGGGCCGGATCTCCTCGATAGGTCCTCCTTCCCGCTGGGCCCTGCCGCAGCCAGCCGTGACGATGAGCGTCTGGCCTAGCGGATGCCTGTGCCACGCCGTCCGCGCGCCAGGCTCGAACGTTACACTGGCGCCAGAAGCAAGCGCCGGCTCGGGCGTCTGAAAAAGTGGATCGATGCGCACCGTGCCCGTGAACCACTCGGACGGGCCCTTCATCGAAGCTTGCGAGCCAACTCTCTTGATCTCCATGTTTATATTCCCCCACCTGTGGTTTGTTAATCTGCGCGGCGCTTTTCCGTTGCGCGGTACCCTTACAGGCCGGTCATCTTCTCCAGGCGTTCTGGGTAACGCGCCCCTTCCACCTTGACCTTTGAGGCGGCGGCATCGATCTCGCGCAGGTCTTCAGGCGTCAGTTGGATTGCCGCTGCTCCGATGTTCTCTTCCAGGCGAGCTAGTTTGGTTGTTCCCGGGATTGGAACCATCCACGGTTTTTGCGCCAGCAGCCAAGCGAGCGCGATCTGCGCGGGAGTCGCTTTCTTCCGCTTCGCAATCCTTCCGAGCAGCTCAATCAGTACCTGGTTCGCCTTCAGAGCCTCCGGCGTAAAACGAGGCAGCGTGCTGCGGAAGTCGGTGCTCTCGAACGTCGTGCTTTCCTTGATCGCTCCCGTCAGGAAGCCCTTCCCAAGCGGGCTATACGGCACGAAACCAATCCCGAGTTCCTCCAGCGTCGGTATCACTTCCTGCTCCGGCTTCCTCCACCACAGCGAGTATTCACTCTGAAGAGCAGTGAGCGGTTGGACTGCGTGTGCGCGGCGAATCGTGTTCACGCCTGCCTCGGACAGTCCGAAGTGCTTGACCTTGCCCGCTTGAATCAATCCCTTCACTGCGCCGGCCACGTCTTCGATCGCCACGTTCGGGTCAACCCGGTGCTGATACAGCAGGTCGATTGTTTCTACCTTGAGCCGCTTCAGCGAACCTTCGACCGCCTCTTTGATGTGCTCCGGACGGCTATTCACACCTGCCGCTCCCGGCCGGCTATCGCCGCCACTCACATCAAACCCAAATTTGGTCGCAATCACCACTTTGCCGCGGTACGCAGCCAGCGCCTCTCCCACCAGCTCTTCGTTCAGGAACGGGCCGTACACCTCGGCGGTGTCAAAGAACGTGACCCCGCGCTCCACAGCGGCATGCAGAAGATCGGTCATCTCCTTCTTATCTTTGGGCGGGCCGTAGGAAAAGCTCATTCCCATGCAGCCGAGTCCGATCGCTGAAACTTCCAGGTTGCTCTTTCCAAGTTTGCGCTTCTGCATTGTTTCTCCTCAATTCATCGACGGAAAATCCCTTCCGCTTGGGCTTCTGTTTTCGCCACCCCTTCATCTAAGTCCAAACTTACCACGATTTGCCATGAGTGCCCGATAAGCCGGCTCCCCACACGTGAGTACTAGCCTCCACTTTTCCACTGCCCGCACTTACCAGAACTTGCGCCGAGGTGACAACCATCACTGCAATCTGCTTTTCGCAGTGGTACACGGAACTTGTCGCGCACATTGTCTTCCGCAGGAAGACAACCGGCTTGCTCAGACGTGTTCTGACAAGGCGTGATTCGAGTAGATAAGGCGCGATATGTAAGAGGCCCGGCGCAACGGCACCGGGCCTTTTTATTGGCTTAAGGGCTACTCGACTGTGCAGCGCCCCGCGCGCAGGGTGTCCTCCGCGCACGTCAGGCATCGGCCAAACATAAGCCGCACAATGAATTCATCAATCATAGCGAAGTCAGACCGGTGGGATAAAAGGAGAGAGGCGCTCGGTAACCTCACAAGCGCCTCCTCTACTGCGTCAACGTAAACCGTACCTCACTGGATCACCTCCTTCTCGGCAGGAACGCCGATGTCGACAGGAATGTCGAGTGCTCCGATTGTAACCGAGGCGTGGAGAGCTCGAAACAATCATTTTGGAATGATTCTTTCACTACCTTCCCCGTCGCTCAGACACGTAGCTTGACCTATTGCCTGATAGGTCGTGCCGTTAAAACGGAAATACGTTAACCCAGCTTCTGCTGCGCTCATATGCCAACCAAGAACCAGGTCTCGAAATCCATGACTGGTCGTTTCCTGAATGGAATAGAGCCAGCCATTAAACTTCATCTGTGGTGTCGCCAGAAACGTAAAGTTGTCCCCGTGAAAATCGACTATCCACATTGCCCCATTTGCCCCTTGACCTCCACGGGCGCACCCCATCCCTGCTTCTACCAGCACTGTTTTGTTCCTCGCAGATACCGGCAGTTCTTCGAACTTGAGATTTTCCGTCCAGTCGGGCTCCGTAACGTCCGCGCACGGCCACCCGTCGCGCCGCGACCGCGCCAGCAGAGCTTTTCTAACTTTTACGAGTTCTGCTGGATTCGGAACGAAAGTCTTTAGGTGCACCGGGCTGAAGCTACCGACCTTCTGCCAGAGCTCACTCTGTTCAGCGAAAGCCCCGCTCGAGAACATAAGCGCCAGAAAAAGTGCCAGGAATAATTCAGTTTCTCGTTTCATGTTTTCAGCGTATCAGACTTACCGCCCACAAGGTCCCCTGTTAAACTCCTGCCATGCCACTCCGCCTTGCGCTTCCATTTCCTAAGACCGCCAAGCTCGACAAATCTGCCGGCGCCTTCCGCCGCGCGCTCCAGTATGGCTTTTATGATTGGACCCGCGAAATGCCCAGGTCCAAACGCATCATCACCTATATCGGCATCATCCTTCAGGGCTATGCTTTTTACTTTGCGATCATGTGGGCCTTCGCGCTGCCACAGTGGTGGTATTCGTATTTTGTGGTACTTCCCAGACGCCCACTCAGCTATGCGTTCGTCTTTCTGCTCTTTTACATCGGCCACTGGATTCAGAACGGAATGCTGACTTCAGAATTCGTCCGCAAGACGCAACTCGAAACCGACCAGATAGCCGCACGCCAGATCCAGCAAACCCTCCATCCCGGGAAACTGGAAGAATTGCCGGGTTACGCCTTGCAGGCGTTTTACAAGCCCTTCCGCGATGTCGGTGGCGACTACTATGACGTCGTCGAACTTCCCCATGGCCGAACACTCTTCGCACTGGCTGACGTCTCCGGTAAGGGCATTCCAGCCGCCCTTCTAGCGGCGAACATACAAGCGCTGGTGAGAAGCAGCGCCAGCACCGGCGCGGACCCATTGACCATGGCAAACCAGATCAACAAACACCTCAGTCGTTACACCCCAAGTGACCGTTTTGCGACCGCCGTGTTCATCGTGCTCTGCCGCGATTCGGGAGAACTGCTCTACGTCAATGCCGGTCATAACGCTCCCATCCTTTTCTGTTCTGGAACAACCACCTTTCTCGAAGCCACTGGTCTTCCCCTAGGATTAATCGCTGAGGCGGAGTATGAGTCTCGTACTGCTGTTATCCAACCAGACGGCACGCTCCTCCTGTTCACCGATGGATTGACGGACTCGATTGCCGCGAAAAATCCGGAAGACCGTTTGCGCGATGTTCTGGCCGGCAGTTCGCCAAGCAAGATGGCTGCCCTCAAATCTTTGGTGGACCCAGCATTGAACGAAGATGATGTCACCATATTACTGATCGAACGTGCCCCACTTTCCTCTTCCAGCGACCTTCATCCCAACATCTCTTAGGAGCCCTCCTAAATGTTCTCTGTTTTCCCGCCTGAAGCCTCGATGCGTCCTCGCAATGCTTCACCCGCTTGGTTGACTTCGCCCGACCGGTGCTAAATTAGCCTCATGAGAATTGTGCGAGCCGCGAAGCTTCGGGATGCGGACGCGATCTGGCGGATCTTGCAGCCCGTCGTTCGCGCAGGAGAGACCTACACTCTGCCGCGCGAAATGAGCAAAGGCCAAGCGCTGGCCTATTGGATGTCACCCGGCCATGAAGTGTTTGTCGCCGAAGAAGATGGAAAAATCGTCGGCACGTATTTTTTGAAGGCTAATCAAATGGGCGGTGGTGCGCACGTGGCCAATTGCGGCTACGTGACCGCTGCAGCGGCACAGGGACGAGGGCTTGCGCGGATGATGTGCCAACATTCCATCGAACGCGCCAAAGCACGCGGCTTTCGCGCCATGCAATTCAATTTTGTAGTGGCTACAAACGTGAATGCGCTTCACCTATGGCAAAGCTGTGGCTTTGCAATTGTGGGCCGCTTGCCCGGCGCGTTTTTGCATCCGAAGTTGGGATACGTGGACGCCTTGGTGCTGTATCGCGCTCTGTAAACCAGCGTTCCAATAGAGCCCGATCGCTCTTCTTGGGCGTCAATGCGGCAGCCCAGATCCGCTGCCAATTCGTCTAGACAACCACGAGTTCGCTGTTGCTTGGCCAAACGCCACGCAGGGACCCATCATCGGTCCAGACGCAGGCGTCGTACCAGATCCTGATAGCGGGGTTCATCGCGCAACGGGTCAAAGAATGGATCAACCTTTACACTCACAACCGCTACAGACCGCGCTCTGTAATACTCCTCCAAAAGCTCTATGGCCTCATTCTTCCGATTCGTGCCAAGGTAAGCAATCAGCAAAGCCGCTGTGTCATCTTCACGGGACTGCCGGAGCTTGGCCTTCAGTTTTACGAACCCTTGTTCAGCAAGCTCTGGCTTGCCTGAGCGCCCGTACAGATAGACCTTTTCTGCCAAGGCCCTCGGCTCAACTTGATGTTCAATCTCAGTTTGCGCTTCCGCGAACCTGCCTGCTTGAATGTAGGAATCAAGCAGCATCCCGCGGGCGCGCGCAAAGTTCGGATCCATGCCGAGTACACTACGAAGTTGCATGACCGCCTGATCATACTGCCGCGCATAGTACAGAATCGCTCCGTGGTCAGTGGCTATGATCAACGATAACGGATCAAGCTGCCGGGCGCGCTCGCTTTCGGCCAGCGCCTCGTCGAACCGCCCTTGCCACGCCAAGAACTCCGCGTACCACTGGTGCGCCGTTGCATACCCAGGATCCAATTCGATGGCCCGTTGGAATTCTCTCTCGGCTGTTTGCCAGTCGTACTCGTACGCTTCCGCTACCAGCGCCAGTGGCGTGTGCGCCTCCGCTAGCCTATCGTCAATTTGCAAAGCCTTCAGCGCCGCCGCGCGCGCCTTCGGCATGTATTCTTTTGCGCCAACGATATGCCACGTGCACATCAACGCGTAGGTATCTGCCAGCCCTGCGTAGGCCCTGGCGTAGTCGGGATCCTGACGGATCGCCTGCTCGAAGTATTCTGCTGCTTTCCGATAGTCTTCCTCGGTTCTCTTATTCCAATGGTAACGGCCTCGCAAATACAGATCGTAGGCTTCTGATCGGGCAGGTGTGACCTTAGTGGGGGTGGCCGGTGGCGCCACGTTTGCATGACCCAAGATCGGCTCGATTTCGTCGGCGATCTCATGCGCAATTTCGCCTTGCAGTATCAGCAGGCTGCCCATTTCGCGATCGTATTGCCGCGACCACAGATGCGCTTGATCCTTCAACTCGATCAATTGCGCACTTACACGGACCGAGTCGCCGTCCCGTCGTAGGCTTCCTTCAAGCACGTACTGCACTCCCAATTCGCGTCCAATCTGCTCCAATTGCGGTGGGCTTTTCTTGTACCGCATTACCGAGGTCCGCGCGATCACTCCAAGGTGGCTTGGATCGACCCTTCCGAGTTGTGCAATCATTTCCTCGGTCAGTCCATCGCTCAGATACTCCTGCCCGCTATCTCCCGTCAGATTCTCAAACGGCAGCACCGCCAACATAACCCGTCCAGCCTGCGCTTGCCGCTGCGTCTCTGGATGACCCCAGCGACGGTACCCGACAGATAGCCCAATAGATAGAAGGATCAGTAACATCGCCAGAGTTCCCGCGACTGGCGCCCACCGCGGAATTCTGCGTCTCTCTGGATGAAGAAGAGCCCTTTCACCAATTTTGTTTTGACTGGCTTCCTCAGTGGTTGGCACAGTTCCAGCCGAAGAGTCTGACCCCACACTAGGCAAGAGATCCTTCGCGCTCGCCGTGCCGGCCACGGTTTCAAACGGAGCGAGAAACCGGTAGCCCACCCTCGGCAAGGTCTCGATGTACGTTGGTTCTGCTGCTGAATCACCCAGAATTCCCCGCAACTCCTTGACAGCCGTGTTCAGTCCGTGCTCAAAATCCACGAATGTGTCTGATGTCCAAAGCCGCTTCTGTAACTCTTCGCGGGTCACTATGTCACCGCCAGATTCTAGGAGGACTTGAAGGAGCAGGAAGGGCTTTGGACGCAGGCGTAGCCGTACCCCGTGCTTAAAGAGTTGCTGGGCTTTTGGCCTCAGTTCATAGGGGCCAAATCGAAATGTCTCCCCGGAGCGATCCATCTGCGTCCGCCAGAGTGGAGGCGGAGCCTTATTCTGCTTTAGCGCGCCGGATTCTGACAACTAATATATCTTCCATTTTTTGAGCCGTTTAGACCTTCATCTCGAATCTCACCCACACTTCACCCACCCACCATTGAACGAAAAGCCCGAACTGCGAGAATCCAGTCCAAGTTCTCCCGAGAACTTAGCAGTGTCTCTATGTCACGGTGTCGTCAGCCCGGAAGGCCAAACTCAAGGAGGAACTCTCATGGTTTTTCGCCCCATTCTCAAGAAACGAATAGCACGCCTGCGCCGAGGTCAGATCGCTCTCTTGCTTAGTGCGCTACTAATAACGACCGGCGCCTCGGCCATCGTTATCCCGAGCCTGCTGCCGTTTCCTGACCATACTGGCTTGGTCGCCACCTTCAACACGGCGGGAGCGATCGACGAGACCACTCCCTTCTTCCAGAGCCTCGGCACGAATGGCCGCTCCTGCGCTACATGTCATCTCGCAAGCGACGGCTTCGGCTTGAGTGCCAGGAGCGTTCGGGATCGATTCGTTCGTTCCAACGGCTCCGATCCTCTTTTCGCTTCCATCGACGGCGCCAATTGCCCGAACGCCGCGCCCAGCAACCCAGCCGACCACAGCCTTTTACTGAAGAGTGGCTTAATTCGTGTTTTTCTGACGCTGCCCTCAAACTCCGAATTCACTATCTCCTCGGTTCATGATCCTTATGGCTGCGCTGTCGTTGCCGACCCTGACACTGGCGCGCAAATAATCTCGGTCTACCGCCGCCCGTTGCCCACTACCAATCTTCGCTTCCTCAGCACCGTCATGTTCGATGGCCGCGAAACCATCCAGCCCCTCAATCTTGCACAAACCTTTCAGGCCAACCTCGTCACCGACCTCTTGCACCAGGCCGTTGACGCGACTCTTACCCACGCACAAGCCAGCACATCGCCAAGCCTCGATCAACAAACCGCCATTGTTAGTTTTGAACTAGGCTTAACCTCGGCACAGTTCTTCGATTGCCGGGCGGGCTCACTTTTCGACCGAGGTGCACTCGGCGGCCCCTACAATCTGTCCAATCAGCAATACCATCCTGGCACTAACGATTCTCTCGGCCACGACCCCGCCGGAAGTCCCTTCAACTCCACGGTATTCACGATTTTCCAAAGCTGGGCGAATGCCACCCCGCAGCCCGGCATGCCTTACTCCTTGACGCAGGAGCAGGCCGAAGCCCGCCGCCAAATCGCGGCCGGTGAACTTCTCTTCAACACCCGCACTCTGACCATCTCGAATGTTCGCGGCTTGAACGACAATTCCGCGCTCGGCACTGTCCCCATAGCCCCCTTCCAGGGCACCTGCACCACTTGCCACGACACTCCGAATGTCGGCAACCACTCCTTTCCTCTTCCGCTCGACATCGGCACCGGCCACAGCTCCGCGAATGAGAGTGATCCGCTGATTGCCAACGGCCTCGCACAACTCGACTTTCCGGATCTGCCCATCTACCAGATCAACGGATGCACCGATCCTTTCGCAGCTTCGGGTAGCACCGCACCGTTTGTGATTTACACGACCGACCCGGGCAAAGCCCTCATCACCGGGAAGTGCAGCGACGTCAACCGCATCAAAGGTCCGATCCTGCGCGGACTGGCTTCCCGTGCGCCTTATTTTCACAATGGCGCCGCGAAGGATCTCAACGACGTCGTGAACTTTTATAATCAGCGCTTTCAAATGAATCTGACGGACCAGGAAAAGACCGAACTCATGGCGTTCCTCAATTCGCTGTGACGGATTGAGAATCTCTGGTATTGCATGCGTTTACCAGGACCGATTCCGCGTTTTAACAATTCGCGGCGGCATTTCAGTCCACCATGCAAAGGCGGACGAAGCTCCCGCTTACCCAATTCTTGTTGCCTTTGGCTTTCTTCGCCAACGCAATTGAATGGTGCTGCATCGGCCGGCTGAGCCGGCGGCGCTTACTGGGACCTACATTTCCAGCCATATTTGGCTACGACCGGGAAGCCGGTGCTGTAATGCGCGCTCTAAGCAACTCCATGCGCACACAGAGAATCTCAACAGCAAGCACCACTGCGGCGGCTTCTAAAGGTCCGAGACAATGTTTCCGGGCACTTCCACGAGACGAACCACACCCAGCATCTTAGACGTATGTGCGACTGCTTGCCTGTTTCTTTCCTCGGTCCAACCACTCGAATACCGGCAGTCTCATCAGAACGACGGGACTCAATCCTTCATCGAACGCATTGACATTGCGGGATACCGACGCCTACAAATCGCAACAATACGCGCTCACATTCTCTCGCGCCCAGGCGATCCCTACAATGCTGCGGCGATCCAGCGCGATGCTCAAGCCCTTCGCGATACCGGTTATTTCGACGAAGTACGCTTAAGGGTCGAAGGCAGCCCGGACCGGCCAAACGGCAAGATTGTCGCTTTTCTTGTAATCGAAAGGCCGGTCATTCGGCGAATTGAGTACAAAGGGATTAAGTCGATTACCGACGCTGATATTCTGAAGGGTCTCAAAGACAATGAAATCCCCCTTTCAGCAGGAAGCCAATTCGACCGTACGATCCTGCCACGTGCAGCAACCGTTATCGAAGGACTACTCTCGGCCCATGGACACCGATCTGCGACCGTAAAGCCGACATACGAAAGAATTGCCACCTCAAATGCTGTGAGCATTGTGTTCAAGATAGATGAAGGACCAACGACGCGATAACTTCCGCACGAGGCGCCACTGTTCCGGTGTCCATGTGACGTCGATGCAGCTTGAGAAGAGTTAAAGCGCCGTGCCCCAGGTCCCGGAGTCTGGTACCTGGGTCTTGGGTTTTCTTCTCCACTCCCGCGAAGCAAAAAACGCTATCCTGTCCCCCATAAAATACTGATAAGGCCGAAGGCGATCACAGGAGGAAACCATGATCATTGCTCTCTACATAGCTGTAGCGATCATCATGGCTGTCGCGAGTCTCTATCTTGCCTGGCGAATCAGGGACGTTCGCAAATTTCTGGCCGGCGCGTTTTTCGTGTCATCGGGCATTTTGTTCTACCTCTACCTCGGCGGAGTTTCCGTGCCTCTGTTGGGCACAAATTTTGTCGAATCACCTCAGCTTAGCGGTGGCCGCTCCATCGTCCATTTCATCCTATTTGTGCTCTGTTTCTACCTTGGCTTCCTTAAGAAGCCACAGGCTTGAAATGTACGCTATTTATGTTAAATGGCAACTCGCCACACGCGGTAAACTAAACGTGATGCGTAGACATTGGAAGGCCATCGTCGGCTTTGCTCTACTCGGAGTTGCAGTCGCTGCTGGGGCGCATGCATATGCGGCGTTCTTTGCCTACAGCAAGCCCACAACTGGACTCGATGTCGCGCTCACCATCGTCCCAGTGGTCCTGTGTCCGCCCCAGCTTATCTTTGGCTTCTGCATAGATTCCGAAGTGATTGGGTGGAACGGCGGGTCCTTGCTCCCAGCTGCGACTGATTCCCCTGAGTTGATCTTGGCTCATATGAGAAGGGTGTTCTTATATTTTAGGCTGTGGGAATGTGTCAATGGATTTTGAGTTTTTGCAGCTGCAAAAACAGCAATTAGACGAGATCCCTCAATTTCTCCAACAAGCCTACCCAGGTGAGGTGCGAAAGTTAGACCCCGGTTACTTGCGGTGGTTCTACCTTCAAAATCCGAACGCCGACCCTGATGGATTGCCCTTATGGGTCGTTAGGAATAATGGCCGGATCGTTGGCCAGTTAGCGACTATTCCCGTTCAGCTTAAAGTAGGAGAAGTTTCCACCCGTGCCATATGGGTCCTTGAGTTCATCGTACTTGAGGAATTTCGCGGAAAGGGATTGGGTAAGAAACTGGTGCTTGCCGCCCGCGAGAAATATCCGACGATGATCACGCTCGGAATTAATGATGCGTCCACGCGCGTATTCACGAGTCTTGGTTGGAAACCAATGGGAAGCATCCATCGTTATCATAGAATGCTGTTCGCCGGCACTGCGGCTTGCACCTATGGCAAGCACAACTGGCTTCGTGAGTGCCTTAATTCCGTTTCCTGGCCGCTGCGGGTTTCTCAAGGAAAAAGAAGCTCCGCTGCCAAGTACCAAATCGGACGAGACACTATCTTAGGGCCGGAAGTGGATAAATTTTGGGAAAGCGCTTCATCACAATGGCCTGTGGTCGTCAGACGGGATCATAAATTCGTGCAATGGCAGTTTCTGCAACAACCGGGAAAAGCGTTCGAGGTTGTTCGACTCTATGAGCGGAACAGGCTCGTAGGTTATTCCATCCTGTTCTTTAGAAAGGGACGCGACAATGGCCCTCCTCCAAAGGCTGCCATCAGTGATTTGGCCTACGACTCGCGAAACCAAACGGAAATCATTGATGCGCTTCTCAGCGCCTCGTTAGACTTAGCGATTGCGCGAAAAGCGGGCAGCTTGGTCACAGATATATCAGACGTGAGAGTCGAAGCCCAGCTCAGGGGTCATCGATTCTGGCGAGTCAAGAATTCGCCGCGCTTCATGGCTTCCTCGCCGGACTTTCAAGATATCTTGTACGAGCCGAAGCATTGGTATCTGACGCGGGCCGACTCCGACCTTAGCATTTTTGAGGAACCGAATGTCTCTTAGCACGGAGACCTGGGACTCAACGCGGGACAACGGCAAGACGTCAAACAGCCAGCCCTCGGTTGTGCCCGTGATTCAGTACCATATGATTGACCTACCTTCCCCGTCTTCCCGAGTTCGTGGCGGGTTTACGCCCCAGCAGCGGTTCGCAAAACAAATGGGGCATTTGATAGCACGGGGGTACAAGTTTCTTACGGCGTCGGAATTGATCGAACATTACCTTCAGAATGGCCGCTTCCCACCCCGCGGAATTACGGTCACGTTTGACGACGGCTGCCGAGACAATTTCACGAATGCGTTTCCTGTTCTCCGGGAACTGGGCATCAAAGCGACGATGTTCATCGTGCCATCAGCGATGGGACAGATAAGCGGGATCACCTTGCCCGAGGGCGAACCACCGCGCCCGCATTTATCCCGCGATGAGATACTGGAGATGAGCAAGATCGGTATTGAGTTTGGCTCGCATACAATGAACCATCGCTTGCTCAATGAGATTCCAATGGCAGATGTGAAGTACGAGGTGGAGAGTTCAAAGCGTGTCCTGGAAGACCTGCTGCAAACAGCCTGCAAGACATTTGCCTACCCTGCTGGGTATTACAATGCGGAGGTTGCGCGCGTGGTTGAATCAGCAGGGCACATCTGTGCATTCTCGACTGTCTATGGCCCTACTGACCGAATCGACCTCTTTGCGATGAACAGAATGGAAATCCTGCGTCGCGACAGGTTCATCTGTCACTTTGCTCGAAAACTCAACAAACTTCCCCGTTAACCTAAGTTTGCCGCTCTCCTTTGGTGCCGGCTCGGTTGTTGAAGTGCCGGGTCGCCCCAGGTCCCGGGGTCTGGTACCTGGGTCTTCGGTTTCCTTCTGCACTCCTGCGAAAAAAAAGCTATTCTCCCAGCGAAAAAATAGTATCAATTCTCCGGCATGCCGCATCAGAATGCGCAATGCCATCATTAGCTGGATTGCGCCAAGGGGCTGGCGCCGGTCTCGTCCACGGTTTCGATGGCCACCCTAACCAACCAAGGAGGACTGCCATGTCTCATCACCTTGATTCACCGATTGCTCGTCAAGATATCCGCCTCGACATCACGGACCTCTATGTATTCCGTGGCGAGACCGGCACCGTGTTCGTCATCAATCTCTGTCATTCCATTTTCGGCCCCATCCCTGTTCCTGGCTACCACCCGGAAGGAATGTATGAATTCAAGGTCGATTTGAACGGCGACGCCATCGAAGATCTCACCTACCGCTTTACCTTCAACGAGCGCGACAACAACGCTCGGCAGACCTACACCCTTCGCCGTCTCATCGGTGCGGATGCTGCAAATCCGGAAGCGGCTGGCACGGTGCTCGGCCATGGGACCACGGGCGAAGTCCTCAGCACGGCTCCTGGCTTGCGCGTTTGGGCCGGCAAGGCCGGTGACCCGTTCTGGATCGAGCCCGATGTACTACATGCCGTTGGCCACGCATTTCAGGATGGTACCTCCATCAACCTTTCCGGATGGGATCCAAGTCGCGCCAAGAACCTGTTTGCAGGCCACACCGTCTATTCCATTGTGCTGGAGGTCCCGGATCAGGAGTTGCTCGCCGGCGCAGGCGACAAGCGTCGAATCGGCGTATGGGCGGTGTCAACATTAGCGACTGACGCCGGCGGTTGGCGTTCCATCAACCGCGTGGGCCTTCCGATGATCCATCCACTATTCACCCAGTTCAACGAAGATCTCGGCAATCGCCTCAATGCCGGGCGTCCAGCCGATGATTTCGCCACTTACGGCGCGGCCGTCGCGAAAGAAATTGCCGCCGTCGTCGCTGCCAACGGAACCGCCGAAGATCCACGGGCATATGCAGAGAAAGTTGCCCATCGCTTTTTCCCCAACATCCTCCCCTACGATGTCGGTACACCCGCCGTGTTCGGATTCGCCGAGTGGAACGGTCGCTCCCTGACAGACAACGCGCCCGATGTTATGTTCTCCCTGGCGGCGAACACTCCCGTTCGTCTCGGGATCGGCAAGGATTCCGTTACCTCGAAGCCGTCGAAGACTTTCCCTTACGTTCCTGCCGCCGGTGAAAGCCGAACCGCCGGGGCGTAAACTCGACACACGAGACTTCGCATTCACCGAATGCATCGAGCCGGATTGCTATCGTCGGCTCGCCCACGCCAGCCCGTCGGGATTCTTCCCGGCGTCGATGTGGCCAACCACTTCGAGCGAATGTAGATCGATCACCGTAACGTAACTGTCTGGCGTGCACGCAACGAAAGCACGCGCACCGTCGGGCTGCATAAGAATGCCTGCTGCGCCGTGTCCCACGGGAATACGCTTGATCGTTTTGCGGCTTGCACTGTCGATCACCACCACATCCGCTCCGCCCAATGACGAAATGAGCACCAGTTTTCCGTCGGGCGTGAACTTCAGCCGGTTCGCGCTCTTAACGTCCGCCGCCAAAGTTTGCGTCACGCTCTTACTCGCTACATCGATGATCGACACGGTCCCGTCACCCGCGTTCGCCACCCAGATTTCTTTGCTGTCGGGGGAAACATCAAACCCTTCAGAGCCTTTGCCCACGCGCACAACGGTCTCATCCCAGTCTCCGCCCGGAGCGCCCCGTGGTGGCCCACCGGGACCGCCGCCTGCGGTCTTCTCGATGATGCTGACCGTGCCGGAACTCACGTTGGTCGTGACAATCCGCTTCATGTCCGGCCAAACGTAGATCATGTGCGTGCGGTTCTGCCCGGTTCCAAGAATCCAATCGATCTTTTGCGTGGCGGGATCGTAGCTTCCAATCGCCTTCGCCGCTTCTGCTGTGAACCACGCCTTCCCGCCGACAAACATCAATCCATGTGGACCGCGCAGCGCGCCAAGGTCAATGGCAGGCAGCGCTTTTCGCGACACCAGATCGATCACCGCCAGCGTGTTGTACGCTCCCCCTCCATAGTTCGACACGTACGCCGTTTTGCCATCCGTCGACGCGATCACTTCGTGCGGATCGTTGCCCACCGGTATCCGCGCAATTGCTTTCAAGCTGGATGGATCGACAATCGCCACCGTTTGCTCGGCTTTTGACAGCACCAGCAGGGAATCGGTGGGTGTTTCCTGGGCATGAACAACGTGGCCACTCAGTATGCCAACGAGCAAAACAACAAACGCTACCCTGAGTTTCATGGCTGCAAATGATACGTTAATCGACATCACTTTAACAACGTCTCTAACCCCGCTTCCTGCCACCGCAGATTCGTGCCGCCGCCAAGCAGTCCACTCGCGGCACCTCGCCCGGTTGTTCTGCCATCCAGTGCACTCACGTCCTCAGATATTTGTTGAAGAAATCGAGCGTACGTTGCCAAGCTAACTTAGCCGCGGCTTCGTCGTAACGCGGCGTCGTGTCGTTATGGAAGCCATGATTAGCCCCTTCATACATGTAAGCGGTGTAGCTTACGTGATTTGCTTTCAGCGCTTCCTCATACGCTGGCCATCCGCTGTTCACCCGTGTATCCAGCGATGCGTAGTGCAGCAAAAGTGGCGCTTTGATCTTCGCGGTGTCGGCCGCGGACGGCTGTCGCCCGTAGAATGCGACCGCGGCCCCGAGATCGGGCAGCCGCACTGCCAGTTTATTCGCCGTGCTCCCGCCAAAGCAGAAACCCACCACACCAATTTTGCCCGTGCAGTCCGGACGCGATTTCAGCCACGCAGCCGACGCCACAAAGTCTTCGAACATTTTGCTTTCGTCAACTTTGCCGAACAGCTCTCCGCCTTTCTCATCTTCCCCTGGGTACCCTCCCACCGAAGTAAGACCATCTGGCGCGAACGCGATGAAATTCGAGATTCCTAACCGCCGCGCCACATCCTCTATATACGGATTTAATCCACGGTTTTCGTGGATCACCAGCACGCCCGGTAGCTTTCCCGTAGCGTCTGCCGGACGAACGAAATAGCCTCGTATGCTGCCGTTCCCTTGAGGAGAAGGGACCGTCACGTACTCCGTTTTGAGGCGCTTGTCGTCTTTAGCGACTTGTTCCGCCAGCGCGTACTTCGGTCGGAGGCTTTCCCAAATCGCCGTGGCCGTCACTCCACCCACCGCATACTTTGCCGCTCCATCCAGAAATTGTCGGCGGCTGATCTCGCCATGAACGTAATAATCGAATAGGTTCAGCAACTCCTGAGGATAGTCGGCAGCTTTCTTTCGTTCCATTTGGTGGCCTCCTTGGACCGTCAATTCTATCCTTGGTTTGATGCAACGCCGACCCGGAGTCGTCATTATTTTGAAACGGGCTCCCACGCCGCCACGTCTACTAAGCAACAGTGCCCCCTGCTCACTTAGAAGTCACAGTCCGCGAGTTTTCGCCGTGCGCTGGGTGTATTTCCCAAAACGGAGGGCCACGAAAAATGGTCAATAAAATGGGCAACAGAAAAGCGCTGCAGCTGCTGGTTGTACTTGTGTGTTCGTTGGGTTGCGCGTCGGCCATGAATGCTCAGGGAACATTGCGCGTGGGCGCCGCGCGCGTCGACATTACTCCTGCGGCGGATCCTGCCCATCCGCCATCTGGCAAGTATGCCCACGAAAAGCTGTACGTCCGTGCCATCGTGCTCGATAACGGCTCGGCACGGGCCGCCTTGATTGCCGCGGACCAGGGCATGCTCTCCGATTCAATCTGGCAGCCGGCCTCCAAACAGATCGCCGCCGAACTGAATTGCCCCGTGGAAAACATTGTGCTCTCTGCCACCCACACGCACAGCGGCTGGGGCCCTGGCGGTTTTCCTGGCATGCGTGGTCTAAGACCCGATCCCAATGCTCCGGCACCGCCCATCGTGGCTCAGATTGTCGATGCCGTGAAGCAAGCCAAAGCGAACCTTCAACCCGCGCGCGTCGGTTTCGGTTCGGGAAAGTCCTACCTCAACGTGAATCGTGACGCCATCGATGGCGACACTCACTTGTGGACCCAAGCTCCCAACTTGGACGGCCCTTCCGACAAAACCGTCGCCGTCGTCGAATTCCTTGCGCCCTCGGGCCAACCCATTGCCGTGTACATGGACTACGCCATGCATCCGGTAAACGGTTTCCTTGCTGGACTCACCAGCGCGGATTTCGCCGGCGCCGCCTCCCGTTATGTCGAACAGGCCTTCGATGACAAGACCGTTGCGGTCTTCGTGCAAGGCGCCAGTGGCGACCAGAATCCTCTGTATCTTCGCGCCGGAACCAACGCCATGGCCTCGCAGAGTGGTGTACCCATCACCGGATATGTGATGACCCGCGAAACCGTCGAAGCGCCCATCCGCGATGGCAAAGTTAAGCCCGGCTCGGTCGACCCGAAAGTCGAGGACGTTCTCGAACGCGTAATGGACAGCGAAGGCGTACTGCTGGGCGAAGAAGTGATTCGCGTCATGACCAACATCAAACAATTGCACGCGAACCCATCCATCGCCGCTGCTCAGAAAACCGTCACCTGCCCCGGACGCAAGCGCACCGATAGCGGCCGCGAGGGCATGCAAGGCACTTACGAAGATGGCGACCCCGTCGACATCCGCCTCGGCGTGCTACGCATTGCCAATATCGAAGTCACTTCCGTCGATGCCGAGGTCTATACCCCCATCGCCATGCGCCTCAAGCGCGAGTCTCCCATGGCCAATACCTTCATGGTGACGCTGGCCAATGGCGCCGCGAATTCCGGCTACATTCCCAACGACACGGCCTTCGGCGCGCAAACCTTCCAGGTGCTCGGTTCACGCCTGAAACCCGGCTGCGCCGAAACCGCAATCGTAAACGGCTTGCTCCACCTGATTGCCGCCACCCAAAAGTAAAAGCCCTTCACCGTAACATTCGAGTCCAACAAGAACGTCACGTCGAACCGGCTGATCACGGCGGTGCCTCGTACCTTTATCGCACCGGAATTACGTCTATACTTTTAGCAGCGTAACTATCTGCCTCGGCCAAGTACCTAAATCAAGCGTCGATTCCCAATGCCCTACCTAGCCAAAGGATTCTCCTTCCTCGCCCTTGCATTTGCACTTGCCACGCCAGCCCCTGTTGCCGCTCAAGACCCGATTCGTGTCCAATCGAATCAGGTCTTGGTCCCCACCGTCGTGTTCGATAAGCAGCTCTATACACAACTGAACCAGATGAAAGCGCACCACAGGGATTCCTACCGCCATTTAGTTGCCAAGGATTCAAAACTCTGGGAGCAAATCGCTGTTCGCGACCTGACAGCTAAGTCCTTCCATCTATTTGAAGATGGCCAGGAACAGAGGATTCAGAGCGTCCGGCTCGAACCTCCCTCCTTCCGGATTGTGCAAGATGATCTCGGCAAGCATCCGGAACTCATTGGCAGCGGAGGTGGAGTGTGGGCCTACGCGGATCGCCCACTGGAAGACCTTAGCGTATGGCTGGCGTGGCCGCAATACGTGATCGCCTATGTTCCGCCGTCATCGTCGTCGGGAAGCTGTCACCAGATCGAAGTAAAAGTGGACCGGCCGAATTCCGTTGTCTGGGCACGTAGTGAGTACTGCAATGCCAAGCATTCCGCCACCGACCCTCTCAACGGAACGGATTTTGGCAAGCAACTGGAAGCTGCGATCACATCCTCGAAAGAAGACAAGATTGACCTCGCAATCAAGGTAGCGAGTTTCCGCAACAACAATGGTTCGGACCGCATCTACCTCACAATGCAGTTTCCCTCCACCTCTTTGAAGCATGAATTCAAAGGCGGCATGTTGCACGCCACTATTGGCGCCCTGATTATGATCTACAACAAGGACGGCACTCTCGCGGCCCGCTACAGCGACTTTGCCTGCTGTGACTATGGTAGCCAGGAAGAGTCCAATTCAATCCTCCAGACCTCCGAAACGCGCTCCAGCGAAGACGTGTCGCTTCTCCCCAATCGCTATGAAAACCAGTTTGACTTGCCCCCTGGCGAATATGAGATTCGCGTCGTCCTCAGTGATGGTGAGAATTTTGGCCGCCAGCAAGCGGCACTCAGCGGGCCAAAATACGACCAGAATCTCGTAGCAATGAGCAATGTTGTGCTCTGCCGGCGGGTTCGAAAACTGTCCGCGGACTCGTCGGACATTGCCGCACAGTCTTTTGAAAGCTATACGCCTCTTGTGAGCAAAGGCGTCGAGTTCACTCCCACCGCGCAGACCCGATTCCATAAAAACGAAACGCTCTATGCCTATTTTGAGGTCTACGATCCCTTTGCGCGACCCATGATGACGACTGTTCAAGCGCATCTCCGGATTCTCGACGCAAGTACCGGCAAAATGGTGACCGATTTCGAGCCGGTCAGCGCTGCCCCCTACATCACTGCGGGAAGCAAGCTCATTCCAATCGGCCGTGGCGTCAGTCTGGCGGAATTTTCAGTGGGTTCCTACCGGCTAGAGGTACAAGCGGCTGATGCCAATGCCAAAAACACCCCCTGGCAAGGGGCGGACTTTACCGTCGAAGCCGCTGAATCTTCCGTGCCCATCAATAGTGCTGCCAATAAAAATGACGTAATCCTGAACATTACGGCGTTCGACGCCACCGGTCAAAGAGTTACAGATCTAGTTGCCGCGGACTTCAAGGTCTTTGATAATGACAATCCGCAGACCATTACCTCTTTCAAAGCGGATTCCTCTCAAACCACTCCAGGAACCCCTGCCTCCACCACTTTGATTCTGTTCGATCTGCTGAACACAATCCCCCGTCAGCGCGAGTACATCGCTAGCCGCATCGTCGATGCCGTGCAACCTTTGGAGACGGACCAGGGCCTATACATCTATCTCATCACCAACAAAGGTGAACTCTATCCTGTTCGCCCGCCTGCAACTCCGCAAGGAACGGTACCCACCCAAAAGACCAACGGCGCGGGAACGAGCGAAACATCAGATGACCAGCCGTGGACACGGCAGATCCGTCCTCTCCTTGACCAGGCCATTGACGTCGTGCATGGCTTCAGACTCATGGATTACAGAGATGAAGGTATCCGCGCGGTCACCACCTTCAACAGGTTGGCTCAGCTTTCAGACCAGCTCGCCAAAATCCCGGGGCCCAAAACAATTCTCTGGATAACAACCGGTGTGCCCAACTCCATAGTCTACGAATACGGAGGCTGTCGCGATATCACACTGAGTCGAGCCTCGGCAACCTACGTCGCCGGTAAATGCGGCCTGGAGTGCCGTCCCAATCCATCCGAGCACAAATGCTTAGACTACTCGCCTTTTTTGCAACATTTCAGCGCGTCCATGAACGAAAGCGGCACCATTCTTTCCAGTGTTGAGGTGACTTATGAAGGTGCAATCCCCCGAAGCGATTCCGGTACGCCAGCCGACACCCTACGTCAATTGGCCAATCTCACAGGTGGTCGGGTTTACTTAGACAATCAACTACAACAGGCATTCCTCGAATCGCTTTATGCTGCTCGCGGTCGTTATGAACTCACATATGCCACAGCTCCGGGCGACGGCGCCAACTATCACAAACTCCGTGTCGTTTGCGCTCGCGAGGGTGTCCGCATCCAAGTTCAGCAAGGTTATTTCGTCACCGTGCCATAGCAGTTGGCTAACTTATTTCCCGGACTGCTCGAGCTTCAGATCAAAGCAATCACCGGCGGGCACGTGGTCAGGAACGCTTCTGCAAAAAACTCGGCAAACTCCAATTCCCCTCAATCGTGTAACATGCCATGCACAGGGAAAGCCCATGCCCGCCAATCCGCTAACGCTCCAACGGTTGCCCGCTGGCTTTCCGTCAGTATTCGCACGGCCGATGTTATCTACCGAATAGGACAATTCCATGACAACGGATGAAAAGAAGATCGAAGAACGGCAAGTTTCCCGGCGGCAGCTTCTCAAGACGGGCGTGGGCTTGATCGGCGCGGGCCTGGCAATCGGTGACCAGCCCGTGTTTGCTCTCGAGCCGCCCAGCGTCGCCGCTGCGGCAAACGAATCGGTAATTGGCATGAAATTTGAGCCCAGAGATACCGTGCGCCTCGGCGTGATTGGAGTCGGCGGCCGCGGCACCGGCATGCTCTCGAATTTCCTGGCGCTTCCGCACGTCCAGGTGAATGCCATCTGTGATTGCGTGAAAGACCATGCCACCCGCGCCCAGGGCATGGTGGAGAAAAGCGGCGCCAAGGCCCCCGAAATTTACACCAACGGCGAACACGACTACGAAAATCTTTGCAAACGCAATGATCTCGACTTCATTTATATCGCCACTCCCTGGGACTGGCACGCGCCCATGGCCATAGCCGCCATGAAGGGCGGAACGCACGCCGGTCTGGAAGTTCCGGCCGTAAACACCGTCGAAGAGTGCCAACAGATTGTTGACACTTCGGAGAAGACCCGTCGCCACTGCATGATCATGGAGAATTGTTGTTACGGTTACAGCGAACTGCTTGTCTTGAACATGATTCGCGCCGGAGTATTCGGGGAATTGCTCTACGGAGAAGGGGCTTATAACCACGACCTGCGCAAGGAACTGTTTGGCGACCAGGGGGAGGCCTTGTGGCGGCGCGAACCGCACACCAAACGCAACGGCAATCTCTATCCCACGCATGGCCTCGGACCTGTGGCGAACTACATGGGCATCAACCGCGGCGATCGCTTCGACTATCTCGTTTCCATGAGTTCCCCGCAGAAAGGTCTGGACGCGTATCGCGCTGCGAACCTCCCCAAAGACAGCCCGAGGTGGAAAGAGAAATACGTTTGCGGAGATATGAACACTTCGCTGATCAAAACCGCGAATGGCTTGACCATCATGGTTCAGCACGATGTCTGCAATCCGCAACCCTACGATCGCATCAATCTGATCCAGGGTGTCAAAGGCCTATTTCGCGACTATCCGGAACGCATCTATCTTGACGGCCAAAAAGGTGAAGAAGCTTTCACCGGGTTGGACCCTTACAAAGAACAATACGAGCACAAACTTTGGAAAGAGCACGGCAAAGAGGCCGAAGATCGTGGCCACGGCGGCATGGATTACTTGATGTTGTACCGCCTGGTGCAGTGCCTCCGCGAAGGTCTCGAACCGGACATCGACGTCTACGACGCCGCAAGTTGGAGCGCCGTCGCCGGACTGAGCGAACAATCCGTCGCGCAAGGCAGCACGCCTGCGAAATTCCCGGACTTCACGCACGGACAGTGGAAGCAGCGCGACGGATCACCGTTGTGAGTGACGCCGCAGTCGCTCCAGTGCTGCCGGGCGCTCCTGCGCGCAACGTAGCCATCGATGCCTATCGCGGACTCGTGATGCTTTTGATGATGGCCGAAGTGTTGCGTTTCTCTCAGGTCGCACAGTCCTTCCCCGGAAATTGGTTCTGGGACTTTCTCAGTTTCAACCAAAGCCACGTCCAGTGGGCCGGTTGCTCTCTTCATGACACCATCCAGCCCTCCTTTTCTTTTCTCGTTGGCGTCGCGCTGCCATATTCCATCGCCAGCCGCACGGCCAAAGGCAAAACCTTTGGCAACCAACTTGGCCACGCCATCTGGCGCGCCTTCATTCTTATTATCTTGGGAATCTTCCTGCGCTCCATGCACCAGCCGCAAACCTACTTCACCTTTGAAGACACCCTCACGCAAATCGGGCTCGGCTACGTTTTTCTTTTCCTTCTCGGCTACGTAAGAGAAAAGTGGCTTTGGATTTCGCTCGCCGTAATTCTTTTCGGTTATTGGCTGGCCTGGGCTTTGTATCCCGTCGCTGGCCCTAATTTCGACTGGCAAGCCGTAGGGGTTCCCGCCGATTGGTCTCACAACTATACCGGCTTCATGGCTCATTGGAACAAGAATGCCAACCTCGGGAATGCTTTCGACCAGTGGTTCTTGAATCTTTTCCCGCGCACCGCACCCTTCGTTGCCAATGACGGCGGCTATCTGACCCTCAGTTTCATCCCCACACTCGGCACCATGATCTTAGGTTTGATTGCCGGGCGATGGCTGCGTTCCGCGGCCCCCCAAATCCCCTTCAAAAAACTCCTGCTCGCGGGCGGCGGCGGACTGGCGGCAGGTTTGCTGCTTCACGCCGCGGGAATCTGCCCGCTCGTAAAACGCATCTGGACTCCCAGTTGGACGCTCTTCAGCGGCGGCCTATGTTTTCTGTTTCTTGCTGCGTTCTGCTGGATTATCGAAGCGCGCGGCTTCAAGAAATGGGCGTTCCCGTTGGTGGTCATCGGCATGAACTCCATCGCCGCCTATCTCATCGCCCATCTGATGCCCGAATTTCTCATTTCCACCTTCAATATCCACTTGGGTCCCCATGCCTTCACCATCGCTGGCGCCGCCCTCCAACCATTGCTCGAAGGTCTGGCCGTGCTTGCCGTTTGTTGGTTGACCCTTTACTGGATGTATCGCAAGAAACTCTTTCTACGCATATGAGTGCGCTGATCGGGCACTGCGGTCTATTTTTCGCCGAGCCACCTACATGTTACTTTTGACAATTCCGCACTGCTATGACCTGGCGATAATATGACCTAAGTACTTGAGATGTCTGTAAGGAGAAACATGAAAACTACCAGGCAGCTAGGACGTATGAATGCCGTAGCAGCGACTCTCGGAATACTTGTTTTGGCGCTGTGCGCTTTCGTCTCGCCGGGCCTGAACGCCCAGGCCCCAGAAATGCAGCAGCGCCTCGCCGAACTCAAGCAATCCATCGCCTTCAACAAACAGGTCCTCGCCAACTACACTTGGCTCGAGCAACAAATCATTAGCCTCAAGGGCGAACAAAAGAAAGAAGAACTTTACAACGTCCAGTTGGGTCCTGACGGCAAGCCTCAGAAAACTCCTCTCGACCCCAACTCGGTTTCGGACAGCGACCGCAAGCGTCATGGCCTCCGCGGGCGCATCGTTGAAAAAAAGACCGAAGAGTACAAGGAATACGCCGAATCGATGAAGACTCTCATCGAGCAGTATATTCCCCCGGACAAGGACATGCTGCAGCAGTCCTATCAGCAGGGCAACGTGATGATCGGCCCCGTGGCCGGCCAGCCAAACCAGTACCGCGTCGTCGTTTCAAATTACCTCAAGCAGGGCGACAACATGACCATCGTGATGGATAAATCCACACTATCCCTCGTCAGCCTGTCCATCTCCACCTTCCTCACCGATACCAGCGACGCCGTCACCGTCAACGTCCAGTTCGTCAAGATGCCCAATGGCGGTCCCTTCCATGTCGCCAGCGAAACCATAAACGGCGTGAGCAAGCAGCTCACCATCGAAATCTTGAACAGCAACTACGCGCACAAGTAAACGGCTCGTCTTCTCAGCGCAATTGCTGCCTTGCGATCGCCTCCAACCATGGTCCGACTATTTCGGATAGTGGCGGCTTACATCTTTCCGTTGGGCTTCGCCGTAGAGTTCTGCATCGGTCCCGTTGGGGCATTGCCCATTAATACAACTAAACCGTCGGCAAGCGTGCCGCGCCAACTTAAATAATCGTGGCTGCCCGCGAACTCCTGGAAGTGAACCTCATAGCCCTTTGCCAGCAGCACATCGCGCAGGGTTCGCGTAGCCAGCAGAATGGAATTTCCCTGTCCGGAAAAGTCGATTTCATCGCTCCCGGCGTCCAGGTAAAAGCGAAGCGGTAGCTTTGGGCTGGCGATGAATTGTTTGGCTACCCAGTTGGGCTCCGAATCGGTTTGCGAATTGGAGGAATCGTCACTCTTCGGCGGAATCCAATGGAACGAACCGGATTGCGAAAGGATGTTTCCAAATGTCTCCGGGTGGCGCAGACCGGCATAGGCGCTGGCCAGTCCGCCGAAACTGGAGCCGCCGACCACCGTCTGCCGGGGATCCGTCGTAAAGTTATACAGGCCGTGCGCCCAGGGTAGAAGTTCGGAACTAAGGAAGTCCGCAAACACTGGATTGCAGGGAAGTTCACGATCCCGCGCATTATCGGGACCATTCCCGATGAACAGTGCCACCATCGGTGGAATTCGCTTCTCCGAGATCAGGTTATTGAGGATCGTGGGCGTGGGTACAAGCGCTGTTTCATTCTGGTCGCCCAGATACGCCCATTCATCGAAGACAACCAGAAGAGCATATGGCTTCGCGCTTTTGGAATATCCCGGAGGAAGATAAACGCCAATTTCCCGTTCGTTTTTCAGCAGGGTACTTTTGAATTCGTGCCTTTCCACCTGGCCTGCGGGAATGCCGGGCCTTTCCGCGAGCCACGGCTGCGCCGGTGCATCCGGCATTTCCACGATGGAACGGCCCACATACTCGGGCGCATCAACGCTCTCCTTGTCAACACGCCAGCGCTTCGGGTTCAGGGGATCGGGCCTGGCGGCCGCCGCAACCATGGCGATGGTGTCGTTATCAATGCCGTACGCGATTCCTTCGATCCGCGGAACATTGATTGCCAGGGTGTAGTCAAATCTCGTCTTCTTCCCAATTACCACGGTAGCGTACCAAACGTCAGTCCCTACCAAGCGGTGCATGAAATAGTCATCTGGCGTGGCGGCAGCATTAGGAATCCGCAGCACGATTACATTCTGTGTGTAAGGCGTACCCTTCCACAGAAAAGTGACCAACATGTTCTTGCTGTCACCCGGCAGTGGTTCGATAATCGGTGCACCCTGCTTCTTCACTTCTTCCCAGAAGGCGTCCACACTTTTCAGGTTTCCAGCTTCAACCGAGGCGCGAAGTAGTTTGATCCGCGGGCTTTCATGTGCGGGCTCGGGCGGAGCCACAAGCACCGTCAACGGGATCACCTTCTCGAGTGTGATCGTGAAGGCTCCCTCGCTCGTCTTGTTGCTGGCCGCGACTTCAATGCGGTAGCTGCCCGGGCCCTCAGCGCCGAAGGGGGGCAAACTGCCCTTGTCCGGTCCAAACGCAGTGCCGCGAAACTTGCGGCCGGAGGGATCGTAGATGATGAGAACAAGACGTTTTCCGCCAGGGTCAAGATGAATTTGAGCGAAATCTCCAGCATTGAGGGAGACGGCGAAGAACTGCGATTTGCCCCCGCTCACGGTACCGTGTTGAACTTTCCCGACAGCGAGTTCAGTCTCCTGTGCGAACGACCCCCAACCGAACAGCAGCAGCATCAAGAACGTGAATAGCCACCGGTGTTTTGCACGCAATGAAGTGCTCCTTCCAACTCCGATATGCCTCACGCAAGGTATAGCAGTTGTATCCGTCATCCGTCTGTGACCGCCGCAGCAATGTTCCTCTCAACCGTTAGTAGCTTCTGCCTCGACACTCCTCGGCAAACGCCGGGTGCCCCAGGTTCGCCTTTTGAACCTTGGTCTTGGGGTTCCATCCTTATTGTTTGCTTTTTTGTACTTTCGCTCGACCACCCCCGGGTGCCCCAGGTTCGCTTTTTGAACCTGGGTCTTGGGGTTTTCCATCTATTTCTTTCTTTGTACTTTCGCTCGACCACCCGCAGGCGCTTTCCTCTTCAATTTGATCCGATTGTAATCCACCGCGGCACGCACCAGATTTTTCAGCGCGCGCTCATTAATCTTATCGCCCTCGAACAAATCGATCGCTCGCCACGCGTTGCCTCCCAGGCCCGCGTTAAAAAGCTTGTCCGGATCTGGCAGGTTCGCCCCATGCGCAAAGGTAAGCTTCACCTTATCTTTGTGCGCGTTGCCCACCGCGATGATTCCGTCGCGAGACCATACGGGGCTTCCCATCCACTTCCATTCCTCAATGATCTCCCGGTCGGCCTCCAGGATGCTCTTGCGGATGCTGCCCAACGTTTTGCCACGCCAGTCTTTCAGTCCTTCGATCAACTGGTCTATGCGTTCCGATGCATTCATTAATCTTCATGCCTCCAATTCGGGTCCCGTTTTCACGCGAGTAGTTTCCGATCTCTTCGAAATTAGCCGTCGAACCACGTGCCCTTTCCACATCCATAATCCCGAAATCAGCAATACGGGGAGAAATACATACCGGATAGCCCAAGCGTAGTTTGGAGTATCCGTCGGCGAATCATAAATGTAACCAATCATCGGAATGCCACAGATAATGTGCGTCCAACGAAATATCGAACGCTTCGTGGCCTCTTTCATAATGAATTTCTCCTCCTTTGATCGGAACTCTCCCGCCTCGAAAATATAAGATGGTTCTCGCTAGACCCTTAGCGACCCCCGGAACCCCCTGGCCGCATAATAAGATTCCGCACCGTTGTGATACACAAAAACCGTGTTGAACCGCCGATCACAAAAGAGGGCACCGCCCAGTTTTCTGATATCGGCAGGCGTTTTCACCCAACTGGACGTTGTCTTGTCGAAATTTCCAACTTTCTGCAACTCTCGATATTGTTCTTCGGTTAACAGCTCAATGCCCATGGCCGCCGCCATACCCACCGCGTTGTCTTTTGGTTTATTTTCTTTCCTTGACTCCAGCGCTTCACGGTCGTAACAAACGCTTCTGCGGCCTTTAGGACTCTCCGCGGAACAGTCATGGAAAATGTACTCGCCCGTCTCTTTGTTATGACCAACAACATCCGGTTCACCTCCAGTTCGTTCCATTTCACCCAGTGACCACAGTTTTTCAGCGTTCGCCTCCAGCTTTGCTTGGACTTGAGTCCAAGCAAGCCCTTTATGGCGGTTCATGTTTTTCTCAAAACGCACTTTCAATGCTCCCAGTAATGGTTCACGTTGTTCCGGTGACAACTCTTTAGTGCTCTTCAATGGCCTGCGCATAGTTTTGCGATTCCCCCGTTTCACGACTTCTGATCCGGCTCCGGCGGCCAGTTGGGCGTTTCAATACCGAACTGCTTGGCGTACTCCGCGTTCAGCCGCTGCCAACCGCCGAACTTGATGGCTTCTGGGCCGACCATGCGTCCGATCGGAGTTCCGCTGAGAAGGTGATCCAGAACGTCGAAGCAAATGTGCCACCCCGCCGCACCCATGGCGATGAAGCGGTGACCGATGTTGGTCCACAGCGTCAGCCGCGTGCCCCCAGCCAAAGCTTCGAGTTTCCATCGCATATCGAAGCCACCCCAGTTGTACTCAAGCATCTCGGGGGCGTCGGCTCGCGTCACTTTTGTTTCGGTAACGCGCGTCGTGGGCGCTCCCACCGTGGTGAGCTTTACCGTGGCGCCAGCCGTACCCAGGCTCCCATCGGCATCGAAGGGCGCCCATTCGCGCAGATGCGCCGGGTCGGTCAGCGCCTCCCAGACTTTTTCCGGCGAGTGGCGCAATTCTCTTACGAGAATCAGCGTCCACTTCTCTCCGTCCTTGCGTAGCTGCGCCCCGCTGGCTGGACCCGGTGTGTACTGCCCCCGATCGGTCATTTCTTTCCCCAGGTCAGTTGGGTGAGCTGAATGAGGTTGCCGCAAGTGTCGTTCAGCATCGCAATGGTCGAGCCGGTCACCTCGGTGGGTGGCATCGTGAACTCGGCGCCGTGGCCCTTGATCCGCTCGTAGTCGCCCTTGACGTCATCGGTGAAAAACATGGCCGCGGGCTGCCGCTGTTGAAATATCGCCTGCTGATACGCTTTGGCTGCGGGGTTGTTGTTCAGCGCCAACTGCAGTTCAGTGCCGTGCGGTTCCTCAGGCGAGGCCACAGTCAGCCACCGGTATGGGCCCTGGCTGAAATCGGTCTTCTTCGCAAATCCCAGTATGTCCGTGTAGAAGCGCAGGGCCTTGTCCTGGTCGTCCACGTATACGCTGGTCAATTTGATTTTCATTTCGTTTCCCCTTTGTTACCTTCGCGGTCTGCGCCGCGTGGTCTTCTTCCTGTCTTCCTTTTCGTTGATTGATCCATGCGGTCAAGGTGCCGTTCGAGAGCATCCACGTGAGCCGACCAGTACTGGCGGAACGGAGCCAGCCAGGCATCCACCTCCTGAATCGGTTCTGGCTTCAGTCGGTACAGACGCCGCTGTGCATCCACCGTGGATTCCACGAACCCGGCATCGCGCAGCACTCGCAGGTGCTTTGACACGCTCGGCTGCGACATACCCAGCTGCCGCTCGATCTCTCCGACCGACTGTTGCGACGACACCAGTAGGCTCAGGATCGCTCGGCGGTTCGGCTCGGCAATGATTTCGAACACAGATTCCATACCCTTCATATACCCTACGGAGTATATACGTGTCAAGGTATATTTAAGCGCGATTCCATGATCCAGTTTCCGTCGGGGTACGGGATACACCGTCTCAGGCGTTTTTGGCAAGTGCGATCAGACCGCTGCGCGCTCCGGCCCGCTTCGGCGTTCAGGCGCGGACCAGGGCTGCCGGCCCTTGTCCACCCACCGCGGTTCCACTTAATAGATTCCCGGAATCAGTCGCCACGTCCGGGCGCAGTAGTTCTCATAATCGGCGCCGAAGTGCGCGCGCAACAACCGATACTCTCGAGCTTGGCAGTAAGCGCCATCGCCCGTCCTGGTTTTGTGCGGGGATTCGCGGGGGGAACCTGCGACGTGTCGATCAATACGGTTTGTAGTCTGATTTGTGCCGTGCGCGCCAACTATGAATGGTCAGCGACGCAACAACCAACAGCACAAGCCCTGCCGCAAGCCGGCCGAGAAATGCCGTTTCAGAGGAGGCACCTTTCAACGAAGCGATACCGAGAACGAACCAAAGTAGCCCCAGCACCGCGTATCCAATTTCTTGAAATCTAGGTGAGAATCTCACGGCACTCTCCGGTCTTTTGCTGGCTACTCTACTAAGTGAACTTGACTGCGGATATGACCGCGGTCACTCTGCCTAAGGACAGGCTTACCAACCTTGATTTGTGGCTGAACGCTAGATTGTGTGCCGGGTGCCCCAGGTTCGCCTTTTGGACCTGGGTCTTGGGTTTTTTCCGTCCCCGTTTCAACCTCTCGTCTCCAAAAAACAAAAAGGCTGGGTGGCGGGTGGCCGACAGAATAATCACGGAAGATAGCTGTGGGTGCCGCATCCCTTCACGGTTTTGGTGAAGGGTGCGGTTTTTGACTTTTCCTTGATTCTGAACGGAATCGCGAGATCCAAACAAAAAGCCTGGGCGCCCGTGCCCGGCCCGTGAATCTTCAATTGGTGGCGGGGCCAGATTGGAACTGACGACCTTCGGGTTATCAGCTAGAACTCCGTAAAATCCCTCATCGAGTCCATGTGCGCGGTCACTTTCCTTTGCAGGAAGTGCAGGTTCCAGCTGGCGAAGTGCGACTGCTTGTAAGGCACCGGCAGGCGCCGGATCGCGGAGCCGTTGGTGTAAAAGTCGTGCCGGATCTTCATGATCCGCCGGACTAGCTCGTCGGGAGAAAAGTGCAGCGGCTTGAAATGGCAGGACAGCCCCGGCCAGCGCTCCATGTTGGCCTCGTCGATCAGCCGCCCTTCCTCCTTGAATTTCTGGTGCATCGCTGTGCCTCGCAGCGGCACCAGTATATTGAAATACGCAGTCTGCGCCTTGTACTCATGCAGCAGCCGAAGCGTCGAGTCAAACACCGTCTCGTCGTCGGCGTCGGATCCGAACACGAAGTTGAGTGAATAGCTGATGCTCCGCTTCGTCAGGTTCTTGATCATGCGGCCGTATTCCGAAGCCTTGTTGAAGCTCTTGTGCATCGTCGCCAGCGTGTTCTGATTGATGCTTTCGACCCCCGTGTTGACGTGCAGCAGCCCCGACTTTTCCGCCAGGTCCATGAACTTTTCATCCAGGCAATAATGCGACGAGAACAGCGTGGACCACCGGATCTTCAGCGGGATCAATGCTTCCATCAGCTCCATGGCGCGGTCGACATTGCCGGCAAACTGGCTCGCCGCGAAAAAGATGTGTTTGCTGCCGCACCGTTTTATGTCCTCAACCACTTCGGCCGCCGGCCGGTAACGGTACCCGTAGTCGCCGTTCAACCTCCGCTCGGCGCAGAAATCGCAAACGTAGGGACAGCCGCGCGAGTACTGGATGACGTACGGCCGGTAGAACACATATTTCTTCGGGTTTAGCAGGTCCCAGCGCGGCGTCGGCATCCCCGCCAAGCTCGCCACTGTCTCTCTGCGGTAGAACTTCTTGAGCCTGCCCGCTGCGGCATCCTCCAGCATTCTCGGAAAGACTTCTTCCGCCTCGCCGATACACACGGCATCCGCGTGTTCCGCGACCTCGTCGGCATAGAACGTGGCGTGCGGGCCGCCCATCAGCACCGGGATTCCCCTGCTCCGGAACTTGGCCGCTATCTCATACCCGCGCAACGACGTGACCGTCCTGATCGTGATCGCCACCACGTCGACGTCCGCACCGAAATCGATCTCCTCTGTCGCGTCGTCGACCAGCGTTATCTTCCAATCTTGCGGTGCGAGGGCCGCCAGGTAGGGAATGACCGCACCGACCAGTTTTCTCTTCCTTAATTTATAGGGTTCGAGCAGGCCTCGAAACCGATAGCCCGTTGCCTGTGTGATGAGGAGTCTCGGCTTCATCCAAACTTCTATTTACGCCGATGGGTTGAACGTGCGTCTGTACCGGCAATCACCTGCCCTTGCTCACATGAACATCGGTGCTCAAACCAGCCAGCGCTGACCCTTAACTCCCGGGAGGAAGTAGCTTCCCAGACTCGCACTCCAACCCGCTAATTGTCCGCCTACGCCCGGCACTTCAGACCAAACCACCAACCGTCCCACCCTGTTACTTTTGCCAATTCCGCCTTTTGCTCCACCCTTAGAGAATTACCGCCATATAGGTACCTGCTCGCCCCACGCCCAAGAATCTGGGGCGGCTCTTTTCCGGCCGTTAGCCATTAGCCATTGTTTCCAATCTCGTCCCGATCGGCAGTCAAGATTGCAGGGCATCCCTGATCGAAAGGAATTGACGGTGATAAACGACAGATATGTTTCATTCTCCACAGGTGGAACCACCAGTAATCGCTGCACTGCGCGCGTCCGCCGCGTTGCGCTCACGGCTCTCTCCTTGACCACCTTCGCCGCTGCAGGGGTCTTCGCTCAGCAACCCGCTTCGGAACCGTGTTCAGCCGCTGGTACAACCTCTCTTAAGTCCGAGAAGCAATTGCCTCCGGAACCCAAGCCCTTCGGCGGCGTGATCAAGCGTGATTCGCGCGAATCAAAACCCTGCTGGGACCCGCGCATCGTGCCACCGAAAAACGCTCCAAACGTCTTACTGATCATGACCGACGATGCCGGCTTCGGCGTGTCCAGCACCTTTGGCGGCGTTATCCCCACGCCCGCCATGGACCGCATCGCCAACAACGGCCTGCGTTTCACCAACTTCAATTCCACAGCACTTTGCTCCCCCACTCGCGCCGCCTTGATCACTGGACGCAACCATCATTCCGTCGGCTTCGGCGTTATTTCCGAACAGGCCACCGGCTATCCGGGTTACAACAGCATCATCCCCAAAGACAAAGTAACCATTGGACGGATCCTGAAAGAAAACGGCTACTCTACCTCCTGGTTTGGCAAGAACCACAACACTCCTTCCTTCGCTGCCAGCCAGGCTGGACCCTTCGATCAGTGGCCAGTCGGCATGGGTTTCGACTATTTCTATGGATTCGTCGGTGGCGATGCCAATCAGTGGCAGCCGAATCTTTTCCGTAACACTTCCGAGATTTATCCCTATGTGGGTAAGCCCGGCTGGAACCTGACTACCGCTATGGCCGATGACGCCATCGAGTACATGAAGCGCCTCAACGCCGTCAATCCCGATCAGCCTTTCTTCGTTTATTACGTCCCGGGCGGCACCCACGCGCCGCATCATCCCACGCCCGAATGGATCAAGAAGATTAGCGACATGCATTTGTTCGATAACGGCTGGGACGCTCTCCGCGAACAGATCTTCGCCAACCAGAAAAAGCTTGGCGTGATTCCCCAGGACGCCAAGTTGACCCCCTGGCCCGCGGACTTACTGAAACACTGGGATCAACTCACTCCCGATGAAAAGAAAATGTTCCTGCGCCAGGTCGACGTGTTTGCCGCCTATGTGGCCTACACCGACAACGAAATCGGACGCGTCATCCAGGAAGTCGCCGACGAGGGAAAGCTAGACAACACCCTCATTATTTACATCGAGGGCGACAATGGCACCAGTTCCGAAGGCACTCTCAACGGTACTCCGAACGAAGTGGCCATGTTCAACCAGGTCGACGTGCCCGTCGAAGTTCAATTGAAATACTTCTATGACGCGTGGGGTACAGATAAGACCTACAATCACATGGCCGTGCCATGGGCTTGGGCCTTCGACACGCCTTTTTCCTGGACCAAGCAGATCTCTTCTCACTTCGGCGGCGTCCGCCAGGGCATGGCCATCTCTTGGCCCGGGCACATCGACGACCCCGGCGGCATTCGCAACCAGTTCCACCACATGATTGATGTCGTCCCTACCATCCTCGAGGCCGCGCACATTCAGCCTCCCGATTATGTCGACGGCATCAAGCAGAAGCCCATCGAAGGCGTCAGCATGCTCTACACCTTCAAGAAGGCCAACGCCAACGCTCCGTCGACTCATCACACCCAGTATTTCGAAATGATGGGTGATCACGCCCTTTATCACGACGGATGGATCGCCAGTACCAAGGTCATGCGCGCACCTTGGGACACCGGTAAGATCGTTAAGGAAAGCCCAGCCGACTATCCTTGGGAGCTGTACGACCTTACAAAAGACTGGACGCAGTTCGACAATGTCGTGGACAAGTACCCCGCGAAACTCAAAGAACTGCAAGACCTCTTCTGGAAGGAAGCGGAGAAATACCAGGTCCTCCCGCTGGATAACTCCGTGGTGGCGCGTCTCCTCACGCCAAAGCCCAGTCTGAGCGCGGGCCGCACCGTATTCACCTACTCTGGCGAAGTGACCGGCACGCCAAATGGCGACGCCCCAAGCATTCTCAACTCCTCCTACAACTTCAAAGCGGACATCGTCGTTCCCGATGGCGGCGGCAACGGCATGCTCGTCACACAAGGCGGCCGCTTCGGCGGCTATGGTTTCTACATTCTAAAAGGCAAACTCATCTTCCTCTGGAACCTGGTGGACCTCAAGCGTATCCGCTGGGAAAGCCCGGAGCCCCTCACTCCCGGCAAACACACCGTCGAATTTGATTTCAAGTACGAAGGACTCGGCATGCAGACGCTCGCTTTCGGCAGCCCCAGCGGCATCGGTCGGGGCGGCACCGGCGTTCTGAAGGTCGATGGCAAAGCGGTGGCCACGCAATCGATGGAACATACCATTCCGTTCATTCTGCAGTGGGATGAAAACTTCGATGTCGGCGCCGATACCGGCACGCCTGTAGACGATCAGGACTACCAGGTGCCCTTCGAATTCAACGGTAAACTCGTCAAGCTCACTCTCACCATCGACCGGCCGCAGTTGACCCCGGCCGATATCGAAAAGCTCAAGGAAGCTCAGCGCAACAATAAAGTCAGCGAGTAAACGCGCCCTCTGGGGGCGATCGATTGCCGGGCGGTTTTCCTCCTCCGCCCGGCATCCTCGACACCAGTGCGTTATGGGGGCACTGCTCCAAGCCACTTGCGGACCGATCACGCGTCCGGTGATTGCCGTATCACTCACGCCTTGAGTTTCACTACATCATCCGGCTTCCATGTCTGGTCGTAGAAAGAGGACTTGGTTCCGTACAGGCGGATGGATACCAGGAAACCGTGATCGCGCAGCGTCTGAATCCAATTCTGTTCCGGAGCCGCCGCCGGTTTCTCCGGCCCAAAATAAATCTCGACCGAGCCATCTGGGTTCGTCACCACATTGTCGTACTTGTTCCTCGACGGGAACGCTTGCGGCGTTTCTGGCATGGTTCCGTCGCTGGGATTGTAAATTGTCACCGACCAGAACAGCGCCGCTGGGATGTTCGGCGGAAGGCACAGCTTGTAGCTTCGGTTGCCTTCCAGCAGGTCTCCTTCGGCGTCGCGGGCGGTTGAAGGATATTTGGAGCCAACCCCGATCGCATCGACCACCATGGCCGGTGCCGACGAATACGCGAGTTGGAAAAATGCGGCTTGCTGGTCGATCGCCTGATAGGTGGGGCTCATGAAGTTGGCGTCCACGCCGCCCCATAAAGTGGCGTACTGCCGATCCGTGTAGTACCTCGTATTCGGCAAGGCAGGCGGGTAAGTGCGCAATGCAAAGATCATTTCGGCGGCCGTTTTCACCGCGCACGTCAAAATCTCGCGTTGTTTCGCGTCCGGACCAAACGGCTCGCCCTTGATGATCCCCAGCGTTGCCAGCATCCCGCGCACATTCGGCTCCAGGCATTCCACCGGCTCATAATCTATGAACTGCTTCAGCTTCTCCCAATACGTGAAGTCCGTCGGGTACATCATGTTCACCCGCACCGGTGAGGCATTCGGAAACTTCATCGGCGGACGATTGCGTTCCAGGCTGCTCAACGGATACACCCGCGTCATCTCCGCCAAGGCCACCGCCTTCGTCGTGTCCGGTCCCTTTGGTCCGCCCTCCAGCAGCGTGCGGAAGAACAGGAATACGTTGTACGTTCGCGAGCGAAACGTGTAATACCCGCCGGGAATCGCGCCGTCATATTCCGGTGGCAACAACAGATAGAGGCCGCCCCGTCCCTGGTCCGGCCCCGCCGCGCCCACGTCTGTCAGTGTGCGTTGCAAAAAGTCCGTGAACATGCCGATCACCGCCGGTGGCGCATACACGACCAGCGGCCCAGCCTCCTTCAGATCCAGATAGCTCATCGAATACACGACATCGCAATTCGGAGTCGGCACCCACGTCCTCGCTGCCATGCGATCCTTCCAGATCGGCAGCACGTTGTACCCTCGCCCAAATGTTGCCTCCGATCCGTCTCGCATCCCGATTACATTCAACGCCGGAAGCGTAAACATGTACGCCTGAATCGCTCGCTGCAGCAGGAACTCCTGGTAGGCCTTTTGCGTCTCCGCCGCGCTTGGCCAACCCCCTCCGTACAGCTGCCGCACCAGCGGTGAGTCCTGCGCCACGCGCCGCGGCTCCTCTCTGAGACTCACCGCGGGCTCCGTGAACCACCCAGACGGCATCGCCGTAACCCCCGCAAACGCAGTTCCTGACATCAGCAGTTCACGACGCGAAAGGGAAGTATGTGACATGTGCGTCTCCTCGATACCTGTCAGTCGATTCTTTATTCGCGCTCCGCTCAGTCTCTCACCTGAAGCCCAGCAGGCTGAATGTAAGGACCACCCGCTCACTTTAGAGCACCTGGTCCACGAACAGAAGAAGCCCGCTTCGCGTGCCGCTCAGTCGTTCACCGGAATCGGAAGCGGTTGTTGCAGGAACTCCTTAACCAACGGTGCTGGGTCCTCCGGATGCTGAAGGTCCGGGATCGTGTCCGTCGAGGCCCCGCCCGGGATTCTCTTAATGCTGGGAAACTCGATGATCGACTTGTCGAACTCCAAGACTGCCGGCCCAATCAGTGCTCCGGCCCAACCATTGTCCTGCCCCGCGTATCTGCCGGGTGAAGTGGTTGGTATTCGGCCAGACCAAGCCGCGTTGAATACCATGTCGTACTTCTCATACGGATCCATCGTTAAGTTGTAGAGCGACCCGATCCCCCCGGAGTCCTGCTGCGGGCCGAGCCACGCGTCCTTCGAAGTGTGCAGCGACTTCCACGCCATGTGCAGCCACGCCTCGTCAGGGCCGCCGTTTATGTCCGCTCGCACGCCTCCATAGTTTTCCCCGTTGATGTAAATCCACGACATCCGCGCGGAATGTGCCGCTTTTCCCAGAATATAAGCGCTGTTGTCGATGCTGTCGAAATAGATCGGTTTCCCGTCGTTGCCTTTCCATGCTCCATGCGGTGGCGGTGTCAGCCCCGCCATCGCCGCCAGCGTCGACCAGCAGTCGATGTGCGACATCATCTCGTCCTTCCGCGCACCTGCCGGAATATGATTTGGCCACCACATGATGGCTGGCACCCGCCATCCCGCTTCGAACGGTGTCCCCTTGTCCCCGCGGAACGGCGTCGTGCCGGCATCCGGATACGCATCCAGCCACGCGCCATTGTCTGCCGTCACGATCACGATCGTGTTCGGTGCATCCGCGCGTACCTCGTCCATGATCCGCCCGATGTCGTAGTCCATCTCCATCAGCGAATCCGAATAATTCCCCAGATGCGATTTGCCGCGGAATTGCGGCGCCGGATTCGTAGGGTTGTGCATCTTGATGTAGTTCACGTCCATGAAAAACGGCTTCCCGCGCTTCGCGTGTTCCTTGATGTACGCAACCGCCGAATCCGTCTGCCGTACGTCGATCGTCGCCAACGTATCGAAGGAGATCTTGCCCACCATCTTTGCTTTTTGTCCTGCAACGCCTTCCCATTCTCCTAGGTTCGTGACCTCATCGAACGCCTTCACGAATTCCGGGTTGAATGTCGGAAACCACGGATGCATCCAGCTATCCGTGTCGTTGTACGCGTACGCCCCTGCGTAGTACGCCGCGAAATGCTTCATCTCGTCGAACCCGTGCTCGATCGGATACGACTCCGGCGTATCTCCCAGATGCCACTTCCCGGAGAAGTACGTCGTGTACCCGTTCTTCTGGAAAAATTCCGCAATCGTCGGCGTCTCTTTCCTCAGGAAGTTCCGGTCGCCCGGACCGATCACGATCGACAGCGCAGTGCGAATGGGAATCCGTCCGGTGATGAACGACGCCCTTCCCGCCGTGCAGCTCGCCTGCCCGTACCAGCAAGTGAACATTGCCCCCTCTCGCGCCATCCGGTCCACGCTCGGCGTCGGGTGCCCAAGCGCCGCGCCGCCTCCATACGCGCCGAAATCGCTCCAGCCCGTGTCATCGGTCATGATCATGATGATGTTCGGCTTCTGCGCTGGCGCAGTTTGCGCATCCACCGCTATTCCACTGACACCGGCCAAAACCAAGGGTACCCACGCAACGGCCGCAGTCCTGCCAATACCTGTTCTGGGGTTCATAACCGTTCTGCCTCCTTGGAAACTTGTTGTGATGGAACGCGGTACGAGCCTGCGTTTTGTCCCGCATTCCGAGTTGTGCTAGGGAGAGGACCGGTTGCACCTGGATGTGAAACGCCGTGGCCACACCACAACGCCGGCTCGCTTCACCGGCGAGCCACACCAACATCAACAGTCACGACGTCACGCTACAGCGGACTTGCCCGGGGAAAAAACGCACAAATCTGATTCACGCGAAACTAGTCCAACCCACCACGATTGTCTGTGACCTCAACTACACATCCTTGTGATTTTCTCTGGATGTCCCCGCCGGTGGACTCGCCCAGCCCAGCTCTCCGCCGCAACCGCGCCAGCCTTGGAGGAATTTCCCCAAGGTCTTTTTGCTTTGGTTGTGTAATTAGGCTTAGGGCGCTTCCCCTCTACCGGCGCGTTAGGGCTGCGATGCGGATCGCCTTGGGCGATTCAGTGTCAACTTCGAAAAAACGAACTCTTGAAGCACACCCGCGAGAGACGTTTCACCAAGTCGGATTAGCGCCGACGACACCACGAAGCCGGATCCACGGCGATCGTTCGCTGGCAGGTACACGGCTTCCAATCCGGCACCGGCAAAACTTCCGATAACATTCGAGTAATTCGGCTGCCAATGCCCATTGTCCCCTTTGCAAATAAACGGGTTCGCCATGGCATAAAGAATCCTGGATCGCTTGCTGCCGGTTCCTTTGTAGAAATAGCGCGGATCCTGCTTGAGAAGCGATGGCATCACCGCGCCACCGATAAACGTTGCCGCAAAAACATTGGCGTAAGTCGCTCCGTAGCGCTTCGCATAGCCTTGCACACCCTGTCCATACGCGCCCCAACGGTCTGCCGCCTGGTCAATCCCAGCCAACACCCCGACCCCGACGAGCGTGACGGGGTCGCTCGCCGATTTCCAGGCAAGCTCAAACTTTTGTTTGGGGCCGAGAGGAACGGCATTAGCGTTGTAGCTGACAAAGAAATTCGGGACGAGCCCGAACACCCGCTGCTGCTCCTGTTCCTTGATCTGCACCTCTGCCAGTTCCTCCGGCGCGAGTCCCACGCGCACCTCCGTTACCTGGATCGGGATGACCAACATGATCAACGGAGTGACGTGGGCTTCTCCGGATTCGAGTACCCCGGAAATCTCTTGCGGCGCAAGACCCGGCGACGAAATTGTGATCTCAAATGGCCCTGGAGCTACATTCGTGAACGCGAACAGCCCATCCTCGTTCGACGTCACCTCCGGCGCTGAAGATTCGCCTTCGCGCGTTAACTTCACTACCGCTCCGGCAATACTCACCCCGGATTGATCGACAATTTTGCCGCTAATGCTTCCCGCCTGCTGCTTACGCCCGGAGGCTGCTCGTTGCGAGTCAGCCGGAGCACCTTGTGCCGCTTGGTCCACCAGAAATTGCTGAGACCGGCAGGGAAGCGCGCAAAGCAGCACTGCCAGGCTCAGCCAAAGCAGTCTTGCGACGCCAAGAACCCAGCTCTTCTCCGCAGAACCTGCCCTCATTTCTTGCTGTTGCCCCCGCTTCGATTTCAATCCCTCTTTGGATGCTGCGCCGGCTCTTTGGGACACACCTATTATTCCGCTCACACTTCCCGAGTACAAGGGGTCGCAGCGGGGTCTCAGATGTTTTTGGTTTTCAGGAGTTTACGAATTACTTCCAATATTTCGCTCTTGCCGCCAACGCGTTCTTTATCCTTCTATCCGCAGGATTCATCCGGTCGATGGGAAGCTGTGCATTATCTCTAAACGCTTCGCCTATCGTACCTAATCGTTCGTATCAGGTCGCTCTGGGTGGCAGTGGCATGCGCCTTCAGGGTGTCGCCCGTGGAGCGGGCCGACGTGCTGATTTTTGCGTGTGGTATATCGAGGTCAGCATAAACGCTCCGGACTTTGAATTCCGCCGGGTGGACGCCTAGCCTCAGACTCATGAACTGAGCAGTTTCGCGAGCCGACTCAGCCGTGGGGAATAGTCGCGCACAGCTCAAGTCTTCAACCAGCAGTGTCACGTCGTAGTAGTATCTGGAGATGAACTGACCATGGTGCTCAACAACGTAGTGTTTCGTGGTCATGGAACTAGCCTCAACGCCCCGCCACGAGCCAACAGCTTAATCCATTCTTACCAGCAAAGCTGTGACTCTCATCACCTCTCTACAAAATTCTCTTCGTGCTTGCATCACAACGTCCGCTGTTCTCCACTCGAGCCATTCTTGGTTGACAGCCTCGGGAGCAACGATCCGGAGTTCGCTTCGTACGCGAGACAGCTCCGCACCGCTGCCATGCGCCAAAGCATCGTCCATCGATGCGAAGATCGCGTAGCCCTCTTTACCCGCCGTGCGGCGCCTACAATTAGCGGTCAGTTCGGTGTACAGTTTGCCCCATGGAGCACTACGTCTATTCATTTATTGACGGTCCTCGCCCAGGAGGCAGGAAGGAGTGGGAAAAATGCGCATCGTTACTTATGGCGGAGCTGTCAGCTTGGATGGATTTCTCGCTGGCGTGGATGGTTCTATCGATTGGCTTCACTACAACAAGGACGCGCAGCAGGTCATGACCGACTACTGGAAGGATATCGACACCATCCTGATGGGGCGAAAGACCTACGCCTTCGCTGTCGCGAACACTCCAAAGAAGTCAGAACCCCGCAAGAATAAAATCCCAGGCACGCGTACCTATGTCTTCTCCCGCACGCTCCGGAATATCGACGATCCCAACATCGAACTCGTGAACGGCAACGCTGCCGACTTTGTCCGAACCCTCAAGAAAGCGCCAGGCAAAGATATCTGCCTGATGGGCGGTGGCGAACTGGCGCAGTCCCTCTTCGCCGAGGGCTTGGTCGATCGTATCCGCCTCAACATTCACCCGATTCTTCTCGGCGCGGGCATCCCCACCTTCCGCGATCCCGGTCATCGCGTGAAGCTCACACTCACGGACTGCCGCCCCTTGGAAGGCGGTTGCATCCTTGCGCAATACGACGTTTCGCCACCCGCGTAACTCTCGTGCAAGGGTGCTATGTAACAATGGTTTTTTAAAGCCGAACGTGGAGCGATGATGAGCACCGAATTGCTGCGATTCACCGGCGCTGTCGAGCGGGATCCTGCCATCGATGCTTGGTTGAAAGAGCACGCAGGTGAATTGGGAGCCATCGCGCGTCAGTGGTTTGCGGTGATGCGAACACGCGGGGACGAAGTCCGCGAGCTTTTGCATGACGGCTGTCCGGTTGCCTGTTTGGGAGACGCGCCCTTCGGTTACGTCAATGTATTCAACTCCCACGTAAACGTTGGGTTTTTTCACGGCGCGTCGTTGCCGGATCCGGCCCGCTTGTTGCAAGGCACCGGCAGGTTCATGCGTCATGTGAAGCTGAGACCAGGAACGGCCACAAACGCCGCGGCACTACGCAGGCTCATTGATACGGCGTACTCGGATATAAAAGCGCGCGTCGAAAACGCCTAGCTCAAAGAAACGCCTTGAGAGATCAACGCGCACGTGAACCGCCAGATTCCTAGCGATCTGTGGTTAGTGTTTATCGATCCTGGCCGCTTCATGGGCTCTACCGTCCGTCGCTGATTGGGAAGGATAAGCGATGTGATTTCCCCGGACACGTACAAATGAAGTGAGCATGTGAGTCCGGGAATGCTGCACACCTCTATCACACGCTTGACACCGTTCTTGCGTAGTAGTTCTGGAAAGGCCTTCCACGTTCGCGTGATATGTCCAATCGTGAAAACGGTGAGCATTTTTGATTACGATCCCCGGGGTTTTAGGAACGAGGCGAAAAGCTTTGTCTCGGCGATGCCTACGGGAACCAGCAGGCAACCAACAAGGAGCAACTCGCGAGGTTCAGCATGCCGGACCGTCTCCGCCGCAAGGATGATCGTCGCCAGCAGCAACAACACAAGAGAGATTCCCCGATGGAATCGCCGCAGTTCCGATTCTATCCACGAGTCCAAAGGGCTCTTCAAAAGTCGTCCGTCATTTGAATCGGTGCAGTTATTCTTGAGCGAGCAGGCGTTGCATTCGTCCGCGGACGCACGATAGTGAACAACGCGCCGCTGGTAATCCGTTTCGCTGCGCCGCAATTGGCGTCCCGCGGGACATTCCCATAAGTCCATTTTCTGGAGATACACAAACCCAGAATTTTGGTAGCGCTCCGAACGCTTATGAGAATGGCGCGCAAGCAACTCGAGGGCGAACGCCACCGCCGCTAAAAAGATCGCATAGCCGGCGCCCAGAACCACTTCGACATGCACGCCGGGGATCATGCATTGGATCTCTTCGTTTCAATAATTTCGGTGAACAACACATCCTGCGGTTCTTCTAGGGTAGTCCGAGGCTTCATGCGACGTACGCCGAGCCAGGAAAGGTACAGAACAGGCAAGGTACCTCCAAGAATGAAAAGCGTATCTCCAGGGAGGCGCAGCCACTCTAGCAAAGCGTTTGTGTGATTCGACAGGAACTTAAGCGAGCGCGCGTCGAAATATCCAACACTGACCGAGTGATAGAGCTGCAGGACCCCCAGCGGGAAGAGTGTAGCAAATACCATCCAGGCAAGCCCGATGTTCAGGGACCAGAAGCTGATCTTGGCCGCGCGGTCGCTCCAACGGTTTTCCGGAATCATGTATCGCAAGCAAAAAAGACCCAGCCCCACAGCTAGCATTCCATAGACCCCCATCATCGCCGCATGTCCGTGGTTTGGCGTCAGGGCCGTGCCAATCTCGTAGTACGACACGATGGGAAGGTTAATCAAAAATCCGAAAATTCCTGCGCCAAGAAAATTCCAGAAGCCCACGGACGCAAGAAACATCACTGCCCAGAAGTGAGGAAACGGCGTGCCTGAATGCGCACCCTGCTGCGCGCCGAGTTGCAGAAAGCTCCACGCTTCCAGCGTGAGGAATGTTAAGGGAATGACCTCTGCTGCCGAAAAGAAAGCCCCTAGCGCCATGTGAATCGACGGTTCGCCCGAAAAATAGACGTGATGCATCGTTCCTACAACGCCACCGGCGGAATACAGGAGGATGTCCAAATAAATCACCTTCAGGGCCACCCGTTCATGCACGACACCGAGAAGCACAAAGATATAGGCAACCATGATGGTGGTAAATAGTTCGAGAAAGTCCTCCACCCACAAATGGACTACCCAGAAGCGCCAAAAGTCTGTCGTCGTGAAGTGTGAATCTGTTCGGGCAAGCAAACCAACCGCATAAAACGCGGGAATCGAGAGTGCTGAAAAGAAGAACAGCCACGGCATGTTCCCCACGTGGTCCGAACCCAGCCGGCCCCGTAAACCACGGAACAGAATGATCACCCAGAAGACCAGGCCGATTGTTAGCAGGATCTGCCAGAAGCGGCCAAGATCCAGGTACTCGAAACCCTGGTTCCCAAACCAGGACCATCCTTGCTGGATCCAACCGCGGATCCCAGCGTATTCGCCAGCCAAACTCCCAAAAACAACGATTGCCAACGCCATCAGAAGCGCATAGGAAAGCCAATTCTGCCGTCGCGGTTCCCGTCCAGTAATCATTGGGGCCAGAAAAATGCCGGCCGCAAGAAAGGACGTGGACACCCAGAAAATCGCAAGCTGAAGATGCCATGTGCGGGCGATGTTATAAGGCAGGATGCGCGCCAGGTCGAAACCGAAGAAGTTCGCAATTTCCGCACGATAGTGCTGCGTGGCGCCCCCCAGCACCGCTTGCAAGCAAAATAGCAGTGCCATAACAAAGAATAACCAAGCGCATGATCGCTGCGCGGGTGTCAAAGCCACTTCGTCAGGCGGACGGAATGAAACGCTCTGGCCTTCGCGACCATGCCAGCCCAGAAAATTCCACCGGCCAAATGCGGCTAGCAATAGCCCGATGCCACCCAGCAGCGCGATCAGCGAAAGCACACTCCATACAATTGCATCGGCGGTGGCGTAGTTTGCGACCAGCGGCTCAGGAGGCCAATTGTTTGTGTATGAGAAAGCTAGATTCGGACGTCGGGCCGACCCCGCCCAGGCTGACCAACTGAAGAACGCCGTCAGTTGTTTGATCTGCTGAGCGTCCGTGATGGCTGATGGCCGCAGTCCATACTTCGTGGTTGGTGTACCAAAGAAATCAGCATAGTAGATCTGCAGTTTCTCGAAAGCTTCCGCCTGCGCGGCTGAATAGTTAAGCACTCTCGTGCTGCCGTCGTAGCGATTCGTTTTGAAGTCGGCAATCGTCTGCTGCTTGGCTGATTCCGAAGAAGTGCCGCCATAGTGGTCTAGCGCGATCAGCGCGGCGCGATGGAGATAGTCCGCGGTGAAATCCGGGCCGAGATACGCGCCATGACCAAAGATCGAGCCATATTCCATGAGCCCGTTGCGAAGAAAGACTTCTTGTCCGGCAATTACATCTGCTCCCGTGAAGAGGACTTGTCCAGTTGGGCCGACGACCTGGGAAGGGATTGGCGGCTCATCGGTGTACGTTCGATAGGCAAGCATTCCGAGAATAAGGAAGCCACATAAGACCACGATCACGATCGCCTGGATCCAGCCGTTCGAGATCAACAAGCCTCGCTTTGCCGGCCCGTTCATGATGTCCTCCTTACGCCACAGACTGTCAAACCATCCGCATGTTCCTTCTCGTAGGACCTTTCACAGCTTTGTTTGCGACGCTCAGCCCTTAGGCCGCGCAGTATATCGTTACACGATATGTTATTCAATGTATTTTCAGTCTGAGGTTTTGCAAACCACTGGGTGCATTTGTGCTGGCAATATTTCTGGCGGGCAGCGCCGTCATCACATTCAGAATCGTGTTTGAGATGAGATCCGCTAACTGCGCCTGATTGCGTTACACGTAGGCGCTGAATCTCAGCTAACGGCCCGGAAGTCCGGTTCGAGGACATGGATCGCTGATCACCGAGTAGCCAGGCGGCCTTGCGGCCGCCCGGCCCTCTCAGAACTGGGCGTGAGAGTTTCCCCTCACCCAGCTCAAGCCCTTCGAACGCCTCTTTGAAGGAGACGCGGTTTCGAAACGGAGAGACGCTGACGATGTACCCGGTCATGGCACTCTGGATGAAGTAGAACGCAGTTCGTGGCACCTGTTGAACCACCCTGTACACGAGGGACGCAATAATGAAGGCGCCAACCCGTGATCCGGGTGATTTTTGTATTGCACAGCGTGCAGAGTCCGCGTTGTTCATACCAGAGAAAGCGAAGAGTGCGAGTACCCCGAAACGTGTCCAGCATGTGAGCCCCTTCACGTTCTTCGAAGTAGGTTTCGTAGGCGGGATCGTAAGGGTTCGCTTCGCCCCTGACCTTAACGTGCCGCTTGATGGGAGTGCTCTGAGCGTGGAATAGCCAGACTTTCTTTGGCCGTCCCTCGTCATCGCAGGTTTCACCGAAGAAGGTCCAATCGCGGTCCCTTTGCCGTTCAAAATACTTCGTTTTGATCCAGCGCGAGGGCTTGTTCGGGTGCCTTCGTCGTGCCCATTGCCACAGGCAAGAGAAGATGTTGTGATCCACGCGTCCAAAAATGCGTTTACTCACCACGTGCCGATGATAGTTCGCCCAACCACGAATCTTGGGGTTGAGTTGATCGGTCAGATCGGCGGCAGACATGCTACGTGCGTCGTTGATGATTCCTCGGATGCCTTTCAGGAAGGTTCCAACATGCTTCTTGGAAGGCTTGATGAGCAGTTTCCCGTTAGGGTATCTGCGCACGTTTTGTCCGAGGAAATCAAAGCCATGCTCCACGTGCGTAATGACGGTCTTGGTCGGGGAAAGTTCAAGACCTCGTCCTTGCAGAAACTGCTCAACGAGGGGCTTGATTTCTCCTTCCAGTAATTCTTTCGATTTACTGGCGATGACGAAGTCATCCGCATAACGAACGAGATGGACACAAGGTTTCTTACCTCCAAGGGATCTGAGACGTTTCTTTGCAGGAAACTTTTCCTGCAAGACGCGTTCTAGACCATCCAGCGCGCAATTAGCGAGCGCGGGAGAGATAATTCCGCCTTGGGGAGTCCCGTCCGTCGATTCGTGAAGAACGTGTTTTTCCATGTACCCGGATTTCAACCACTTTCGGAGAATGGCTCGATCCATAGGGACGTTAGCCAACAGCCAGTCGTGTGAAATCTTGTCGAAGCAACTCTTGATGTCACCTTCCAGAATCCACTGCGCGCTGGCGCGTCTCAGTGCCAGAAAGCACTGTCCAATCGCGTCGGCGCAGGACCGCTTCTGACGAAACCCGTAAGAGTTTCTGTCAGCTGTGGTTTCCACAACGGGATCCAAGACGAGCAAGTGTAGTGCCTGCTGTCCGCGATCGATCATTGTGGGAATTCCGAGCGGCCGCATGGTTTTGCCATCTGACTTGGGTATATAGACACGCCGCAGGGGTTGAGATCGATAACCCCTACGCTTCAGTGCATGTACTGCCTGGGTCTTCTTCTCTGGTGTGTCCCAAATCTCTTGGTCCACACCCGGGGTTGCCTTGCCATTATTTTCCGTCACTCGTCGAACGGCGAGAACTTTGCCGCTGTAAGAGTGGGT